>Ga0247610_10001039_pt1 | contig 35540 bp, 22 predicted proteins | sample 174DNAGHGhighgp2_FD_193483 | JGI IMG/M metagenome (GOLD analysis project Ga0247610, IMG submission 193483) | Sheep rumen microbial communities from Palmerston North, Manawatu-Wanganui, New Zealand - 1742 DNA GHGhigh gp2 | ecosystem: Host-associated > Mammals > Digestive system > Stomach > Rumen...
CCCAATAGAGGTTCTCCGGTTTGGTGGCTTTGATCCATGCAATTCCTGCCATTGAGTTGATGACAAGGAAGAAGGTGAACAGCACAATGGAGAAGATATTTCCGAGGATAATAAACAAGCCGATACCGACTGCACTATAGATAAACCAATATATCCATGAATCGGTTTTACGATAGATCAGCCAATAATTGGCGAGGAACGAAGACGAAATGAGTAATCCGCTCAGCAGTTTGATGCCTGCGTTCTCCAGAATTCCTTCATGGTAGATCGCCACCGATGCCAAAACCCAGTCACCTGCGGTGATGAAGATCAGCATCGCGATGGACATGATAAGACGCGGCGTATCCAGAAATTTCGGTTCGAAGCTGGCACCTCCGTCCTCTTTGTTGCGACTCCATTTGTAGATAGACATCATCTGGAATGGAATGAAAACCAGGAAGAAGAGGAACGCGCTGTCGTAACCGCCTTGCAAAATAAACTGAACGCCCAGTAAGATGGACATAATGATTCCTGCGAAGAAACCGGTGTAGTTCTGCGGGTCACGTATAGTCAGGATGTATGCTACGCCGATGATAGAAGCAGGAATGCCGACTACCCAAGCGGGATCGTTCCATTTCAATAATGTGGCGGACGGGAAAATCATTTCCGCAATATATAGAAGTCCCAATAAAGCGCCGAAAAGAATAATTGAGATGATAAAATTACGCCCTAACGCCTTCCAAAGATGTGTGTTTTTCATAAAATCTTAAATCTTAAATTTTAAATCTTAAATAACAACAAGGGCGGACACAATCGTCCGCCCTTGTTGTTGCTCGCATTACTTGCGCGTGCGGTTGCCGTAACGGGACATGAATTTGTCCACACGACCTGCGGTGTCCACGAGTTTGGACTTACCGGTGTAGAACGGGTGACTCGTGTTCGAGATCTCGAGCTTGATCAGCGGATACTGAACGCCGTCGATTTCGATTGTGTCCTTGGTAGCAGCTGTAGAGCGGCTGAAGAACTGAGTACCGTCAGACATATCTTTGAAAACTACTACGCGGTAGTTATCAGGATGAATTCCTTGTTTCATAAGATTTGTTCCTTTCAATTTTCAATTTTCAACTTTCAATTACTCAGCAACTACGTTGAGCTTAATGTCAGCTTTTACCTCACGATGGAGACGAGCCTGTGCGGTGTACTCACCTACCTGCTTGATCGGCTCTGCGATCGTGATCACCTTCTTGTCGATCGTGATCTCGTTTGCAGCCAGCGCGTCAGCGATGTTTTGGGTGGTTACTGTACCGAAGATCTTACCGTCCTCGTTTGCTTTAACTTTAACCTCGATTACGGTCTCTGCCAACTTAGCCTCCAATGCCTGAGCGTCGGCCAGGATCTTAGCAGCCTTGTGAGCCTGTTGTTTGAGGTTCTCTGCCAACTGCTTCTTGTTGCTCTCGTTAGCGATGATAGCAATCTTCTGCGGCAACAGGTAGTTGCGTCCGTAGCCGTCACGTACTTTTACGATGTCGTTCTTGAAACCCAGATTAGCCAGGTCTTGAATAAGAATTACTTCCATGTTCTTTCCTTTCTACTTTAATGGGTTATTACTTCATCATATCCGTTACGTAAGGCAGCAATGCCAGGTGGCGTGCTTTCTTAACGGCCTGAGCAACTTTGCGTTGGAACTTCAACGAAGTACCGGTAATACGACGCGGAAGGATCTTGCCTTGCTCGTTCAGGAACTTCTTGAGGAACTCAGGATCTTTGTAATCGATGTACTTGATACCGCTCTTTTTGAAACGGCAGTACTTTTTCTTCTTCTGATCCGAACCTTGCGGAGTCAGATAGCGAATTTCGTCATTCTGTGCCATGATTAAGCCTCCTCTTCTGCTTTAGGTTGAACTTTACCTTTGTTACGACGCTTCTCAGCGTACTCGAATGCGTACTTGTCAAGACGCGTTGTCAGGAAGCGGATGATGCGCTCGTCACGACGGAACTCGGTCTCGAGGGTAGCGATTACTGCAGGCTCTGCATCAAACTGAAGAATGAAGTAGAAACCTGAATTTTTACCTTGGATAGGGTAAGCGAGTTGCTTCAAGCCCCACTCCTCACGGTTCAGAATGGTACCGCCATTCGATGTGAGAAGATTCTCGAATTTTTCTACAGCCTCCTTTGTCTGCGGCTCAGACAAAACGGGAGTCAAAACGAAGGCTGTTTCATAATGATTTACCATTGTAGTAAACTTTAAATTTTTTAATAATTTGTTAATATTAATTTGTGCTTTTTCAGGAATCCTTCCTATTCCGACCTATAGTTTCCTATTGTTTCCTATAGATCCCTATGGCGTCCTATTCCGTATTTCTCGCGAAAAAGCCTGCAAAATTACAACTTTTTTCTGACATGACCAAATTTTTCGCCTAAAAACTTTGTTTTTGTGTGTTTTTTCTTCTTTTTGCCTTCTATATTTTGCATTTCTTATCTCGCCATTTAGGCTTGAACGATTTTTTCGGTCGCATTTTTGCGGCAGTTGTCGCCTTTCTTCGTTCTTTTCCCGCAATTTCATGCGGGTCTCTTGTCTTCTATGTCAATTTCCGGCGAATGCCATTCGCCGCTTATCCTTCTTCCCTCCTCGCCATCTATCCTCCAACTTCTCCCAATGGATGCTCAATGGATGCTGAAAGGGTGCTCAATGGTTGCTTAATCCAACCAGAGCACCCTTTCATAACTCTTATCTCTTAACTTTTAACTTTTACCTCTTATCTATTCAATCTCCCGCCCCTCTTTCAGCGCCAGACTAACTTCGTGCCGTACATAGTCGCATAAACGTCCGTAAGCCGGCTTACCCCATTTGCGTGCACGGTACAAGGTCTCGTCATACTTAGCCTGCCATACTGCCCTCCGCTTCGGATCGTGCAATATCGCCTTACTCTCTGCGATATAGTTCACGAAACTCTTGCACGTCGGATGTGCGGCTTTCTTCTCCTTCGTTTTCTTACTCAACTCCGGTTTCTGACACACCGCCGCCTCGTCACCGTTGCCGGGAATATGCCGCGCATAATGTTTGCTGTCTATATGCCCTTTAAAATCATCAATCAATCCTGTCCACGTAACTTTCATAGCCGTTCTAAATTTTCTGCAAAGATACGAAATAATCTTCATATATGCAAATTTTCTGCAAAAAACGTCCATTTTCTTGCATAATTCATTTTTTTGTAGTAATTTTGCGCTCGCAAAACTTTTTATACCATGCGTAAAACAATTATTCTTATGCTTTCTGTAGCATTAGTCGCTTGCACCGCCAAGCAACCGAAAATGGAGGACGAGTGCCTCTACAGTCCCTCAAAAACCCAATTCGCTTTCTGGTCCAATGTGGCGGAACAGATGGAAGTGCGGATTTACAATGATGCCAATGGTGACACTTCGCTTAATGATGCGAATGATGTACAGACTGTCGCCCTCACCAAAGGTGACAACGATTTCTGGACTGCCTCCGTCAAAGGTGACCTTGCCGGTAAGTACTATACCGTTCGTTCCTTCCAAAACGGCGAATGGGGACTCGAGAGTCCGGGTATCTTCGCCAAAGCTGTCTCCATCAACGGTCAGCGTGCGGCGATCATCGACTTTGCCAAAACCAACCCCGAAGGATGGGAGAACGACAAACGTCCTGCCATGCCGGACAAAACGGATATCGTCGTCTATGAGACTCATCTCCGTGATTTCACGATGTCCCCTAACTCTGGAGTTGTCAACAAAGGTAAGTTCCTTGCCCTCACCGAAGAAGCTCCGCTCTCCTATCTCAAGGAGCTCGGCATCACCCACCTCCAGATCCTGCCGATGTTCGACTACGGTTCCATTGATGAGACGACCTTGGAGAACAACCGCTACAACTGGGGCTACGATCCGGTGAACTACAACGTTCCCGAAGGCGGTTACTCGACCGACCCTGCGGATCCTGCCTGCCGTATTCGCGAAGCGAAACAGATGATCCAAGCCCTCCATCAAGCAGGCATTCGTGTCGTCATGGACGTCGTTTATAACCACACCTACGATGTCATGGGTTGTGCCCTTGGTCGTGTTGTACCGCAGTATTTCTACCGCCTCAATGAGGATGGCACCTATGCTAACGGCTCCGGTTGCGGCAACGAGACCGCTTCCGACCATGAGATGTATCGCAAGTTCATGGTAGAGTCCGTTTGTTACTGGGCACGCGAATACCACATTGACGGTTTCCGTTTTGACCTCATGGGTATCCATGACCAGGAGACCATGCGTCAGATCCGTGCCGCACTTGATGAGATCGATCCTACCATCCTCACCTATGGCGAGGGTTGGGCAGCGATGGCACCTGCCTATCCGTACGAAGAACTGGCGATGAAACAATGGACCTATAAGATGCCGCGCGTAGGCGCCTTCAGCGATGATATCCGCAATGCCCTTATCGGTTCGCCCTTCGACCACGAACGAGGTTTCGCTTCCGGTAACCCGGACGGCAAAGCGGCCCTCTGTCTGGGTCTCGTCGGTTATCCCGAATGGGCAGGTGAACCCATGCAGCATGTGAGCTATATCACCTGCCATGATAACTACTGCCTGCGCGACCGTATCGAAGTGTCGGCTTCCAAAGAGACAGAAGAAACCAAGATCCGTATGAATAAACTGGCACAGACTGCCGTGCTCGTATCGCAAGGCATGTCCTTCCTCTACGGCGGCGAAGAACTCTTCCGTACCAAACGCGGCATCGATAACAGCTTCCAGAGTCCGGACTCCATCAACATCATCCCTTGGGAGAATCTGGAGAAATATGCCGACCTGCACGATTACTACCAGCAGATGATCGCTATCCGTCGGGCGCATAAGGGCTTCCGACTCGGTTGTGCCGAAGCCGTACAGCAACATGTGCAGTTTATGGAAACCGATAATGAGAGCCTCATTATCTATACCGTCAATAATCTCGAAGGCATCGATGAAGCCAAAACGCTGGTGGTACTCCTGAATGGTAGTGCCGAAACCCTTACCTGCGATTTGCCGGAGCTTACCGGCGATTGTGTCCTCTTGGCTTACGATGGTCAGGCTAACGTCGCCGGTCTCGATTTCGCTCCCAATGACAAAATAGAAGTTGCTCCTTATTCGGCAACAATTATCGCTGAGAACTAGGCATTCTTTCTCCCTCCCTTTTAGGGGAGGGGTGGGGAGAGGCTTATCCTTCTATTGCTTGCAGCCTGTTCTGCATCTCAATCATCTCATCTCTTAGGAAAGCGGCGGTCTCAAAGTCCGTCGCTTTTGCTGCGGCGAGCATCTGTTTGCGTTTCTCGTCAATGGCTTTCTCCAATGCTTTCGCGTCCATCTTCTGCCATGCCGCGTTCTTCCAACCGGCTTTGATGCTTTCAGTCAGTTTGCGCTTCTCTTCCTCCGGATCCTTATAAAGCCCTGCCAACGCAGAGGTGTTGATTTCTTTCTTAATCGGCGTCGGCGTAATCCCGTGCTCCTCGTTATACTTCATCTGAATGGCGCGACGTCGATTGGTCTCGTTGATCGTTGCCTGCATGGCAGGTGTGATCTTATCGCCGTAGAGCACCGCCTTGCCGTGAATATGTCTTGCAGCACGACCTACCGTCTGAGTCAGACTTCGCTGGTCACGCAGGAAACCCGTCTTGTCGGCATCCAGTATCGCTACCAGACTCACTTCCGGCAAATCCAATCCCTCACGCAGCAGGTTCACACCTACCAATACATCATACTCCCCTTTGCGTAAGTCCTCCATGATCTTCACGCGCTCAATGGTGTCGATGTCCGAATGGATATATGCACTCTTAATCCGATATTTCCGCAAATATTCGTCCAATTCTTCTGCCATCCGTTTGGTAAGCGTTGTTACCAGACAACGTTCGTTCCTATGAATCCGGAACTTGATCTCGTCCATCAGGTCATCCACTTGGTCTTTGGTCGGCCGCACTTCTATCTCCGGATCCAATAACCCTGTCGGACGAATCAATTGGTCAATGACGATACCTTCACTTCGCTCCAACTCATACTCGTCCGGCGTGGCGGACACATAGATCGTCTGACCCGTTTTCTGCTCAAACTCATCAAACTTCAACGGCCTATTATCCCGTGCTGCGGGCAAACGGAAACCGTACGTCACCAAGTTATCCTTTCGCGCCTTATCCCCTCCGTACATACCCCGTATCTGCGGAACGGTGACGTGGCTCTCGTCAATAACCAGTAACATATCCTTCGGGAAATAGTCCAACAGACAATAGGGTGGTGTACCGGGCTCTCGCCCGTCGAAATAACGGCTGTAGTTCTCCACACCCGTGCAGTACCCCAACTCATCCAGCATCTCGAGATCGTACTTCACGCGCTCTTCTATACGCTTAGCGTATAGTTCTTCGCCTAAATCAATGAAATACTCGATCTGTTTGTCCAAATCGGCCTTGATCTGTTCCTTTGCAGCTGCAATCCGTTCGGCACTCGTCAAAAAGATCGTTGCCGGACTTAGGTTATAGTGCTCAAACTCTTCCAAAACCTGTCCGCTTATCGGATCTACTGTCAAGATCGCATCGATCTCGTTTCCGAAGAACTCAATGCGTACCAGATAATCCGCATACGCCAAAGCGATATCGATTGTATCGCCCTTCACCCGGAACCGCCCGCGTGCCAGTTCTACATCATTGCGTACGTACTGCGCGCCTACCAGTTGCTTGAGCAGTGTGTCCATCGGAATCTCCGTGCCCCTTTTCAACTCAATCACATTCGCTGTGAAGTCCTGCGGGCTGCCCAAACCGTAGATACAACTGACCGAGCTGACGATGATCACATCCTTCCGTCCGCTCAGCAATGCCGCTACGGCGCTCAACCGCAAGCGGTCGATCTCTTCGTTGATGCTCAGGTCCTTGTCGATATAGGTATCCGTTGCAGGGATATAGGCTTCGGGTTGGTAGTAGTCGTAATAACTCACAAAATACTCCACCGCGTTATGCGGGAAGAAAGCCTTCATCTCGGAGTATAACTGCGCTGCCAGCGTCTTGTTATGACTCATGATCAAGGTCGGTCGGTTCAACTGCTGGATCACATTCGCCACCGTAAACGTCTTTCCGCTTCCGGTTACACCCAACAACACCTGCGCATCTGCGCCGGCTTTAACGCCTTCCACCAATGCCTTTATCGCTTCCGGCTGGTCTCCTGTCGGCTTATATGGACTCTCGAGTTTAAACATAGGTTTACCTAGGACGACCTAGGACTACCTAGGTTTACCTAGAAAAAAAAGGGAACCCGAAAGTTCCCCTTTGAGCTTTTTACTTAACGCGGCGCTCTTGAATGCGGGCTTTCTTACCCGTACGCTCGCGGAGGTAATACAGTTTAGCACGACGTACTTTACCGTACTTGTTCACTGTAATGCTCTCGATGAAGGGGCTGTCCATCGGGAAGATACGCTCTACACCAACGTTGCCGCTCATCTTACGAACTGTGAAGCGTTTCTTGTCACCGCTACCGTGGATGCAGATTACATCACCGCGGAACTCCTGAACACGCTCTTTGTTACCTTCTTTAATACGGTAGCCTACCGTAATCTGGTCACCTGCCTTGAATGCAGGAAATTCTTTCTTCTCGCCGGCAAATGCTTGCTCAGCTACTTTAATCAAATCCATTTCGTTTGTTTTATTATGGATTAGTAATGACATATCGGGCATATACTACTATTCGGAAAAAGATACCTTTCAATTTTCAATTTTCAGTTTTCAACTTCCTAATGCAATCGCCAGAGGCGCGATATGTGTGCTTTTTCGCATAAAAGCGTGCAAAATTACTACAAATTTTTCAAATATGCAAATATTTTGGAAAAAAAATGCAAATATGCTCGCGTAATTTGATTTTTGACTCCAAAATATTTGTTGTTTGCACGACAGTGCGAACGTAAATTCGAGGTGGGACGGCGCAGCCGTGTCGGTGTCCTCGAAATTACTGCATAATAACTTGTCCGGTGATCGTATAGGTCTTTCCGGCACGGATAATGAATATTTGTCCGTTATGGAGAATCTTCTGATAGTCCCTTTCTGGTGAACTATTATCCATACCGGTAGGTATCTCCGGATACTCCGGGTCCTCTCCCTCCGGATCTTGCTCTTCGGGTTTCGTGGTGGTAAAGGTGATGGTACCATTTGCAGCACCTCGGACGTAGTAAAAGCCATCAGGGGGAGGTAATTTTGTTTTCCATCCTGCGATATCTTCACTACTTATTGTCCATGTGCCGCCTCCTGCTGCTGTTTGTTTGTATAGAACACAACGTTTTTTAGTCGCATTGGTTCTCCAATTAAGCTTGAACTCACATGTGTCAGCTATGAAAAGGTTCTGGAGATCTGTCGCATCGTTGTTAACGCAACTTATTTCCAGAGGATAACCTTCTATGTCTGAATAGTGCAGACATAATTTTCTGGTGCTGTTTATTGCGTATGTTGTACCGGGCCGAATACGGATAGCCGAATAGGCACAAGAAGAGGGATCAAGGGTATAAGGGATTACGACAAACTCTTCGCGTGAGCATGCAAAACGAACAAATAAAAGCGGGCTCGTAATCTTTGCTGTAATCTGTTTCATTTCCAGTGTGGACCAGTTCAGTACACGACGGGTGTCATCCTGTAAATCAAACTTGAAACTATCTATAGCTGCTTGATCCGGCGAAGTATGCAGATACATTTTTACTACCTTGCGCGTGTTAGCAACCCATTCCACATTGGTCCAATCAGTCGGGAAACAATAGAAGTCATTTTCGGACGCTGTAACCACTTGCGGCGTATTGAGATGAAATAATACAGCATCTTGAAAATCAGGTTCTAATGGGCGTGTGTGAATACGCCCTTCTTCTGCACTGACGATCTTGGCGAATAGGAGACCGGTAGAGTCTGGCGTAGCACTGTTGATGGCCCTGGTTAACTTGCTTTTGGAGATATGATACTCTCCATGCGCAGGGATGTCATACCAATCCCACACATGCAAAGAATCGATCTCAAACTCGCAATTAGACCCTTCTACCCATACGCGTGCCGGTTCCGGCCCATCCCAGCAAAGCGCTACGCTGTCGGCTTGCGCCAACCAATCCTTGTACAAAAGAATATATGTACTAAGTGAGTCGTTGGCAAGCACACGTGCGCTATCCGGCAGCGCGATACGACGTGCGTCGTTGATACAAGCCTGGCTGCTGGTGTCTTGCTCCATGTGTGCCACTCCGGCACAAGGAAGTATAACCTTCACGTACGCCGGTACACTGTAATTGACACCCACCAGTTTGAGTTTGTTGCGATACGATTTGCCTAACTTGAGGTGGTGTACATAATGCCCATCGACGGTATCCGTCTGACATTTGATCGACATAGGCACAGAGACATGGTATTTGACTGTGTCTTTCACCAATGCCTGAATGTCCGGATTGCTATAGACACCCGGCGTACAGGTGAGGTCCGCCCAAAGTTGCGGTGCTTCGCTGCAATTCGGGTCCAAGGATGTGAACTTCACATCCATTGGAAGATCAAAAGTCTCGGCAGAGAAATAGTACGTACCCGGGGACTCAATCGTGTCCTCGTAATACGTGCCTACCGGTTGCACCAGATGGCAGAACGATTGCGCGTAGGTGTACGCACATGTGCATATTCCTATTATACTATATATGATTTTTTTGCGCATAGTTTGCGTTTTTGTTCGTATAATAGTAACTGCACCCGTTTGAGTGCAGTTACTATCACTTGAATATCCTAAATAGCTACCTTTTAGGGGATGGGATCTCCATTCGGGGTGTTGTTGTTAGGATCCGGATTGTTGCTGGCAGCAGGACTTGCAGCCTGCATGATAGCGCTTCCTGCGAATACAACTACTTCGGTTGCAGGGATATTATAATTCTTTTTCATATCTTTAATCATTTAGATAATGATACATATTACTTAATTTGCGTGCCCAATACATCGTACTTCACACCATTCTTGATGATGACAACGCGACCGTTCTCAATGAACTTGTTGGCACCTTCAACAACCTCGCTGTTCTCAATAGCGGTCGGGGCATTGCTGCGACCTACTACTTGGAAGCGCTCGCTTACGGTGTTCGGCTCTGCATTGAAGGTATAGGTGTTATCAGCGGTCATAGCGATCACCTTGCCGTTCTCCATATCTTGGAGGAACAGGGTCTCACCTTTCAACCATGCGAAGCTCAGGGTATATTCAGTAGCGTCGTTGGTTTGGAGTGTCAGGATTGTACCAATCAAATTGTCGTTAGCTACCTGACCCAGACCGTCCTCTGCATAGAGTGCAAGGCCGTTACCCATCATCTTGTGTACGTTCGAGCCGGTGGTCTCAACCATGAATACGTGATCGCATTTGTTACCGCCACGAACAACTACTGCTACGTTGTTAATATTCTCGTTGGCAGCGCGTCTTGCGGGAGCAGGAGCAACGGCATTGCGAGCGTTCCATACATTGTTGTAATTGAGGGTAACAGACTTAGCTGCTGCAGTGTAGAGGAAGAAACCTTCCATCGAAGCAACTGTCTTGAACTCATTGGTGAGATAACCAATGTTCTCAGCGGTTACCAAAGCATATTGGTTATCCAGGTACGGAACTCCATTTACATCTTGCGGAGTAGCAATATATTTGTGTACTGCAACCTCTTTCTCTTCGCTACCACCTAATTGGCTGAAGATATCCTCAACTTTAACAGCCTCGAACCAAGAGTTACCAAATGCGTGCCAACCTTCGCCCGGCATAACCAATGTCTGGTTGTGGTTGTCAGCTAACTGACCCTTATACGTAAGAACTACGGTGTCAGCGTAAGTGGTGTAAGAAGCATCTCCCTCTTTAGTGTATACGTTGTAACCGGTGAAAGCATTGCGGAAGTTGTCGCTTGATCTCCAACCCTCTGTATATACCCAGTTCGAGTAACGCACGAACTTATCTACACCAGCCTCACGATTCGAAATCGGGAGAGCAACGAATGCGTGCAATTCAGGTAATTGAGCACCTGTTGCAGTTTGTTTACCAAGGACATAACCTTTCCAAGTGGTGATGGACGGATGGTTGTTGCTCGTACAAGCCGGGTCAATCATGATGATACCACCTTCATGAACCTTAATCTGTTCAACGGCAGTCGAACCCTTGAAGCCTTCTTTGCCGACGAATAATTTACCGCCGTTTTCAATTTTAATCTTACCACCTGCAAGAGTAATACCAAGTGCCTCAATTTTTTGACCATTACTAATAACCAAGTCACTCTCAATACGAGCTGCTGTGCTTGCGTCAGGTCCTACAACATTAGACCAACCGGTAGAGGTGTAGCGTACGAGGTCAATGATCTCAGCCTTTACAGTGATAGCCTTATTAGTGTTTACGCGCACGTAAACTACGTCACCTGCATCTTTGAAGAGAGAGTAGCTGAGCGTCTTCGTGGTGCTCTTGGAAGAACCGGTATAGCTTTGAGTCGGCTCACCGATTGCACATTCAGCTGCGATGTCTACGGTCAGGTCAACTTCCGATGCTGCGGTCATGGTCAACTCGATATCAGCTTTTGCTGCTTTTGCTGCGGTAACATCTACAGCGTACCACTTGGTGGAGTTAGCAGCCTGATTCTTCTCTACATAGTTACCTGCAGCCGGAATAGCCATTTCAATGGCTTCTGCCGGAACGCAAGGATTCTCTTCCAGGCAAGTATCTTTCAAGAGGAACGAAACATTGCTGCCTTTAAGAACCAAAGCAAATGCTGTGTCATTAGCTTCCATGTTGGACAACAGCGTTTTATCCAATTTCTTGGAGATCGACTTACCAGCCTTGATGGTATAGCTGCGTTTTACGGCGCTATTTACAGGACCGGAAACATTCTTAGCAACTTTACCGGTAACTACAGCATCTTTGCTACCATTATTGGTGATAATTACTTGTACTGCATAGTACTTTGCATTTTCTCCAGTTACATCAGGAATCAATGTTGCATAGTCTGCTTTGTAAACAACAGAATCGCTTGCAATGTTATAAACAACATTCTTGCTTACTTCAATGGCGTCACCAGCGTTGAAGAGCGGTTGTTCCGGCACTACCGGAGCTACTTGCTCTGCCCATACGTGCAGTTTTTGATCTGCTTTGAGGCGAACATAAATCGTACCCGGAATCATGTCCAACATAGCCTCGTCCAATACTTTGCTTATGGTTTTACCAGCGCCAATTGCCTTTGATTGCTCTTGGATATTTGTTGCAGGGCAATCAGTTGCCAAACCACCATCAACGGTCGTAGCAGCCGAACCTAAGTTCTGTGCATAGAGTTTGAAAGTGTAACCGTTTTGCACTTTGGAAGCCCAGTCAATCTTCAACCAAGTCTCTTTGTTCTTGGCGATCTCATTACCTGCAGCCGGAGTGTTCAAACCAAATCCGGTCCAGTCGAAATCAACCGGAACGAAGGAAACAGAGTTAGCCTCTACCGTCTGTACCTCTACGTTGACAGCTTCATGTGCTGTGGCCTCTTCCGGAGTAACGGTAACGTCCGTTACGAGATACAGATAAACCTCGTTGATACCCATGCGAACAAACATACCGGCACCAAAGGTCATCGATTTTTGACCACCGGCTGCCATTTTGAATTGACGAGAAGTCTCGTTGTCACCAATGTAAGCGATACAGTTGATGTCCACTTCTTGGCTTAACGGGTTCACAATAGTGATGTTGATGTCGGTCTTGCCGTCAGAGGTCTTACCGGTTGTCTTGAACGGACCACCATTGCTTTCCAATAAAGGAACTACATACCATTTACCTACACCGGCTTCCGAAGATACATAGATACCGGATTGCCAGTCATACGGAACGGCATCACCTCTGTTCTTTCCTGTCTCGCCTGCTGCGAACATGCTGATGCTCAGTACGGCAGCGGAGAAAAATAGAAAAAGTTTTTTCATAATTGTTAATATTTAAATTTAGTTGTGATTTGTTTCGTTGATATACTTATATCCAAAATCGCCGCAAAGGTACAGCTTTTTTTTGAATTGACCAAATAATTTTGCATTTTTTTTGAAAAAAAATAATTTTTGTTCCCAAAACAACTATTTTCTTATGCAAAATTACTTTTTATTTGGCTATTTAAAAATTTCTTTGTATCTTTGCACGCTAAATAAAATTTATGAAGCGCGTTTTGTACATATTGGGCGTCTTTTTCGTCAGTCTGTTGCTGGTTCTGATCATGCTGGTTGCGGTGTTGACGAGCGATAAAGTGGAGACCTCTGCGGTGCAATTGGTCACGGCGGAGTTTTCGCGCGCGCTGGGTACGGAGGCACGTGTAGGCAAGGTAGAATATCGTTTTCCTGCGCGCATGTCTATACGCGATATCTACTTGGAAGATAAGCAGCGGGACACTTTGGCATATATCGGCGAAATATATGCCCATTTCAGCCCCTTGGCGCTCCGGCACGGCGAGATCCGTTTCTCCCATGTCCGGTTGCGTAATGTGGTAGCGAAGCTGTATGAGACGAACGGGGAATGGAACTATCAGTTCCTGATAGATGCCTTCCGGTCGGAGGAGGAGAAACAACCTTCGGATCCCTTCCGCAGCCTCTTGTCCGTTCGGGATATTCAGTTGGATTCGATCCGTGTGCAGTACGCCGATTACACCCTGCAACTGCCGCACGCACAGATGGATCTGAATCAGTTGAGCGAGCAGCTGCTTGATGCCCAGATACGTCATCTGGCGCTGCAAATCACCAATGACCAATCACAAATTACAAATCACCAATCACAAATAACAAATCACCAATCACAAATAACAAATGGTCAGTCGCCATTTATGGTGAATGATCTCCAGGCGCGTCTCATCCTGAATGACTCCGCGCTGAGCATGCCTACGCTCAAGGCGCAGATGCCTCGATCGAAGATGGACCTGAGCGGTGTGGAGTTGCGGTTCCCGGCGCAGGACACGATATACCTGTCCAAATCGGCACACGAGATCACGTTTGCGCTCAATTTCCGGGAAGCGGACGTAGTGCCTGCCGATTTGTCGCTCTTCATCCCTCGCCTCAAAGGTTTCAAACGCCCTCTCTCCTTAAGCGGCGCCTTAGGCGGTACGCTGGATTCAATCTGTTTTGACAACGGAGCCGTGCGCTACGATGGTACGACGCTCATTGAGGGAAACATCAGTGCAGTCGGTTTGCCGGATATGACGAATACCTATTTGCGTGCGAACCTCAAAGATGCGCATGTCAATGCGGCGCAGTTGCAGGACTTCATCTCGCAACTCAAGGGGCGTCCCGTTCGCCTGCCCCGGGCGCTCCATCGTCTGGGCGATGTCCATTACCGCGGTTTGGCGGAAGGACAGCTGCACGATATCACGCTGCATGGCGGTTTCACCACAGCGCTGGGTTCTATCTCCACGAACGGAACCATCGTCAGCGATTCTACTTTTGAGAATGTGCATTACGATGCCCGTGTCGTGGGACGTAAGTTCCGTTTGGGCAGGTTGGTGAACAATAAGCAGTTAGGTACGGTCACGCTCGACTTGTCGGCCAAAGGCGGCATCGAAGACGGTGTGCTGAGCGGCGACATCAAGGCGCATGTACGGCAACTGCAATACGGCGATTATACCTATAACGATCTGCATATAGACGGTCGGTACGAACCCCAGTTGTTCCGGGGACGTTGTTCTATTGACGACCCCCATCTGACCATGGCGTTTGACGGTGTCGTGAACCTTAAGGAGAAAGATCCGGAGATGAACTTCAACCTCCTCTGCCGGCATTTTGACCTTGCGCCTTTCAATGAGGCACACGACCCGGTGGCGAACACTTCGTTCTCCCTGGCGGTGGACCTCAACGGCGCCAAGGTGGACGAGATAAGCGGATACATGGTCATCGACTCTTTAGCGATGGCTACGGTGCGTGATTCGATCTTTATGCAACAACTCACGTTCCTCCTTGCTGCGGAACCGGATATGTCCAAACAGGTTACCCTTCGCTCGGATAACTTAAAGGCGGAGATGAACGGCGTGTTCCGTTATGGCGACATGGCGCCTGCTTTCCAGGCGATGCTGCATCATTATCTCCCTTCCGTGGTAGATGCTCCCGCGCGCGCATGGCAACCTGTCTCTTTCTCGCTTCAGATGGAAGGCGAACGCTTGCGTGACGTACAACGGCTCTATCAGTCCCGTTTCACGCTCAGTGATCACCCCACGATGCAGGCGGACGTACGCTTGGCGCAGAAAAAAGAACCCTATGTGGACTTCCGTTTCTTCGCACCGGGTATCCGTGCCGGCAATACACCGGTACATGACTTGACTGTGATGCTCAGTACCATCGATACCCTGCGTCACTCGAGCGACAAGAGTTCCGGTCTCTCGTTCACAATCTCGGCGGAAGCGATGGAGACGAATATGCTCTTCACGACCCTGGCGTTCCGGGATACTTTACTCTCCCACTTGACGATGCGCAGACCCGAGCAGGCGAATGAATTACTGCCCGAAGGGTGGGAACAACTCACGCCGAGGGAGCTGCTGAAATCGCTGCGTGCGGACCTGACCAAAGGCGAACGCTTGCAACTGCTCATGGCGGCGCAACGTGCCGGAGATTACGGAGGCGATATTCGCTGCGTGACCCATTTTGCCAAGTATAACAAGAAACCGCTTGTATCCATGCATTTTATGCCGGGTAAGATAGAATTGCGCGATTCATTATACACCCTGGCGGAGAGTCAGATTACGTATTGCGCTGCTGACACATCCCTTCAAATCGAGCATTTCGCCTTCGAAGGCGGCGGACAACATATCTATGCGAACGGCTTGGCTTCTACCCGTCGGACGGACACTTTGAGTGTCGATCTGCAACGCGTCGATGCCTCCTATGTCGTGCCGTTCGTGCTGCCTGTGCAGACGATCATGTTCAACGGCTTGCTGACCGGTAAAGCGGATATCACCGGTGTCTTCCGGCAACCGCTCGTCGAGACACAGATCCATGTGGACTCGATGGGACTCAATAACTGCTATTTCGGCGATGCCGAAGTGGACTTGTATGTCTATCCCAAGCAGCAGATCCATGACTCGGTTCTGCCTCCGCGTCTTCGCTTCCATGCGGACGTCTATCGGCCGGATCGCAAGAACCGTAACGTAGTTACCTTGGACGGTCGGGCGGATTTTGCAGGACTCTTCCCTTGGGAACTGGATATGCAAACGGACTCCGTGCCGCTGGATTTCATCAACCACTGGACCTATTCGGTGCTCAAAGATCTGGATGGTCATGGTACGGGACATGTGGTGGTAGGCGGACGCAAGAAACTCGTTTATGTCTTACTCCAATGCGAGGCACAAGACGCATCGCTCACGCTTCCTTGGACCGATACCCGTTATACGATACACAAGGATACGATCATCATGGATACGACCGCTATCCTCTTCCCCGATGTGCATCTGGTGGACGGATACGGGAATCCGGTGGAGGTGAACGGAGGCGTCTATCATAATCAGTTCAAAGATTTCAACTTGGATATCCACGTCGATGCCCACGATGCGATGGTCTTCAATGAGACCCAACCCGGCATGCTGCAAGGAACAGTCTTCGCTACCGGACATGTCGATGTGACAGGACCGGACAAGGACATCCTCGTGCAGGCTGATGCACGGACATCGAAGAACAGCAGTTTCCGTCTCAGTATCGATAATGCCTCTTCGGCATATGAGTCCAACTTCATTCATTTCGTGCAGCACGACACGGCGAAGATCGACCTGCATGCCCCGGAGACCGATCTGGATAATATCGACAATAAAGATGTGGCGAAGATAGACACCTCCTATTATCGCCGCACGTCCCGTTGCATGCTCAAACTGAACTTGGATATCAACCCCCATCTGCTCTTCCAACTGGTGTTGGGTGAACGGAACGGCGATCGTATCCAGGGACGAGGTAACGGTGCGCTGCGTTTGACGTACGACACCCAGACCAGCGATGTGACGCTGCAAGGAACGTACGACATCGAGCAGGGTTCGCTCTCTTATACCGTGGCGAATATGATCCGTAAGGACTTCTCGGTAGGCGACGGGTCGAAGATCGTCTTCTCCGGCGATCCCGCCAACCCTATGCTGGACGTGACGGCAAAATACCGTGTGGTAGCGAACCTCAAAGACCTCTTCGGCGATGACGTGGAACAGGTTGGCACGACCCGGTCGAACATCCCGGTACTCACCTGTCTGCATCTGACCAACACGCTGCAGAACCCCATCCTGAGTTTCTCCTTGGAGTTCCCCTTGTCGGACCAGAACATCCAGCAGCAGGTACGTCAGATCATCAATACCGACGAGATGCTGATGCGTCAGGTGATCTACCTGCTTGTTTTCGGGCGCTTCTTCACGCCTGACTACATGGCGAACGCGCAGTACGCAACGCTCAACTCGACGTACTCCTTGCTCTCCTCCACCGTTACCGGACAGATCAATGCATGGTTGTCCAAACTGACCGACATGCTGACGCTGGGTGTGGCGATTCGTACCGAGGGACAGGGGGATAACTCGAGTCAGGAGTACGAGGCGAACTTCCAGTTGCAACCGGTGGACCGCCTTATCATCAACGGAAACTTCGGCTATCGTTATAACGACGTGTCCAACCAGCCTTTCTTCGGCGATCTGGATGTGGAGGTGCTACTGACCGATGACGGTCAATGGCGCCTGAAAGGATACACCCACACGGTGGATAAATACTCTCTCCGCCAAGCAACCACCATCCAAGGCGTCGGCTTCGTTTGGAAATTTGACTTCTAATAAAAACATCCCCGAATTTCGAGGATGTTTTTTATTTACCATTTTATCAGTTACGATTTAGTCATGTATTTGTTCATTGAGTCATTTGGCTAAATATCTAAATGGTTCAATAAATGGTACATGGTACATGACTAAATGGTACATAGTTTAGTGTCTCTCCGGTCTTGGACCACGACGTTCGGGACGGGGACCTCTGTCCAGACGGGCACCATCGCGATCGGGTCTCGGACCACGCTCACGCTTCTCCGGCTCAACGTAACCTTCGGGTTTCTCCTTCAACGCACGTGCGCTGAGGCGGAACTTACCGGTCTTCGGGTCGATCTCCAGCAGTTTGATGCGGATATGATCGCCTTCCTTGATTCCGGTTTCTTCCATCGTCTCGTAGCGTTTCCAATCGATCTCGGAGATATGCAGCAGACCTTCCTTACCCGGCATGAACTCTACGAAGCAACCGTACGGCATCAGGCTCTTTACGACCGAGTCGTACTCTTCGCCTACTTCCGGCAGAGCCACGATAGCCTTGATCTTCGAGATAGCAGCCGCCATCTGATCGCCGTTGTTGGAAGCTACCTCAACCTTACCGCCCTTCTCGTCTTCGTCGATCGAGATGACAGCTCCGGTCTCAGCCTGGATACCTTGGATAATCTTACCGCCCGGGCCAATGACTGCGCCGATCATATCTTTCGGGATATAGAAGCTGACAATACGCGGAGCGTGAGGCTTGAGGTCAGCACGTGGAGCCGGCATGCATTCCAATATCTTATTAAGGATATACATGCGCGCCTCGTGCGCCTGTGCGAGCGCGTTCTCGAGAATCTCATAACTCAGACCATCTACCTTGATATCCATCTGACAAGCCGTCAGACCATCTACGGTACCGGTGGTCTTGAAGTCCATATCGCCCAGGTGATCTTCGTCGCCGAGGATATCGCTGAGAATCGCATAGTTCTTACCTTGGTTTTCCGAGATCAGACCCATCGCGATACCCGATACCGGTTTCTTCATTGGAACACCTGCGTCCATCAATGCCAGCGTACCGGCACAAACGGTTGCCATCGAAGAAGAACCGTTGGACTCCAGGATATCCGATACGACACGTACGGTATAAGGGAAGTCCTCCGGAATCATGTTTTTCAGCGCACGGCAAGCCAAGTTACCGTGACCGATCTCACGACGACCTACACCACGAGCGGCTTTCGCTTCGCCGGTAGAGAAGGGTGGGAAGTTATAATGCAGCAGGAACTTATCCGTACCTTGGATCAAAGCCTCATCAACGATCTTCTCGTCACGGCTGGTACCCAACGTAACGGTACTCAAACTTTGTGTCTCACCACGGGTGAAGATAGAACTTCCGTGAGGGCCGGGCAGGTAACCTACCTCGCACCAGATCGGGCGGATCTCCGTCGTCTTACGACCGTCCAGACGTTTGCCTTCGTCCAGCACGGCACGACGCATTGCCTCTTTCTCTACATCGTGATAATATCTATCCACAAGCGCAGCGATTTCATCGATATCAACCCCTAACGCTTCAGCTCTCTGGGCCATATATTCAGCTTTTTCAGCCTTGAAATCATCGCAGATCTGAGTAAACATCGCTTCGCGGTGATGTTTGTCGGTATCTGCTGAAGTAGCTTGTGCATAAGCACGAGCGTAACTGTAGTCATGAACAGCCTGCTTCAACTCGTCATCATTCACCTCATGGCAGTACTCACGCTTCGTCTCCTTGCCGTAAGCCTTCATCATCTCGTCGATAGCCAGACACTGCGGTTTGATAGCCTCGTGTGCTGCCTTGATTGCCTCTAACATCACAGATTCGGGCACTTCTTTCATCTCACCCTCGACCATCATAATGTTGTCGTAGGTAGCGGCAACCATCAGCTCGAGGTCTGCATGCTCGCATTGCTCGAAGGTCGGGTTGATCACCATCTTACCATCTACACGTGCCACGCGTACTTCACTCACCGGACCCTCGAACGGGATGTCCGAACAAGCTAAAGCGGCACCGGCTGCGAGACCGGCGATGCTCTCCGGCATGTCGATACCGTCAGCCGAATACATGGTGACGTTAACGAATGTCTCTGCGTGATAGTTGGAAGGGAAGAGGGGACGAAGGGCGCGGTCGATGAGACGTGCAATCAGGATCTCATAATCCGAAGCTTTTCCTTCGCGACGGGTGAAACCACCCGGGAAACGTCCTGCGGACGCAAATTTCTCTTTGTACTCTACAGTGAGGGGCATAAAATCGGTTCCCGGCACTGCATCTTTGGCGGAGCAGACAGTGGCTAAGATCATCGTGTTGCCAAGCGTGGCCATTACGGCGCCATCTGCTTGTTTTGCCAACTTGCCTGTCTCCAGTTTGATTACTCGTCCATCGGGGAGAGCAATCTCTTTCGTTACAATATTCATCTTAAATTCGTCAATTTTGGGCACCGTTTGTGCCCGTTAAATATGTTGTTTTTGTCTTGTCCACAAAAATCCGTGCAAATTTACTACAAAAAATTGAAATGACCAAAAAATTTTGCATAATTCTTTTAAATATTTATATTTATAAGGATTTTGATATAATTTTGTGGATATTTGCACAATTGTGCGAACGTAAATTCGGTGGGAACCCTTTGGGAGGACCGAAGTTACTACATTTCTCATTTTTGGAACCAATCCAACAAGAAAATGGAGCGCCAAAACGCTCCATTTATCTCTAATTCACTCGCCCGCTAATCAGAATAGCAATTTCCTTTCAGGGGCAGGGTTCGCTGGAAGTACGGATGGAAATGCTCCTCCCGATGCGGGATTAATATCTTCCATTAACACTTCTTTTGGAAGCACCGTTGTCTCCATTTTCGGTTGTATGTAAGTACGTTTTTCCATAATCGTGATATTCTAATTATACATTTGCTACGTAGTCTAAATCATTGCGCTTAATCAGCAATGGATAGCGCTCAGGATGACGCAGAGATTCTAATTCCAAATCTACATCTAACTTTGGCCATTCTATAGCGTTTTTTCCGCTCATTCGAACATCCAATACTTCATTGATGGTTGCATCTCTCATCCACGGCACACGATTGTACGATAGGAAGTAATCCTCTCCTTGAACAGAGAGCATTATTCCACGATCGTTAATCATCAATACGTCCGCCAATGTGGAGTTGATATTGTTTTTTAAAGTATTCTGCATAAAGTTCTACTATGCTTAGGATTTTGTTAATCTCATGTTGGCTAAAGTTACCTTTGTAGGCTATTTCTACTTTGGGTTCTAACCAAATCTTCGCTTCTTTGTCTTCCTTAATTATATGAATATGCATTCTTTCTTCCTCATTGGAATATATTTTAAATGCGTACCCTTTCTCTTTAAGGAATATTGGACTCATAGCTAATTTTTAAAATCGGCTGCAAAGTTACTACAAAATAATCAAATATACAAATTTTTAACGATAAAAATTCATTATGCTCGCATAAATTGTGTTTTTAGCGGTAAAAAGTTGTTATTTGCACGTTAGTGCGAACGTAATTTCGAATCCCCCTCTATCCCCCTCCCATACAGGGAGGGGTTAGGGGGAGGCTTCTCTTTACTTCACCGCTTTACCGGTCACGTCATACATCTGACCGCCACGGAGGATATAGACATGGTCGTCAATGATGACTTTCTGTACACCATTTGCACCATTGAGCATTCCACCATTCTCAATTCCCGTTGCACTACCCGGAGCTTTGGCCTTCAGCAGCAAGCCGTAACCCTCGGTCGTACCTTGCGGCAACTCAAGTGCATAAGCTCCCATCGTGAGGTTCCAGATCGTCGCACCGTCCTTTTGCAGGTACAACTCTGCATCACTCGCTGCTTTCGCAATATACAACTGGTACGTTCCTGCATTCGGAGCGGTGAACGTCAGCGGGAAGGTAGCCTCATTGTTCACGAGTGGGAACTCTGCATCGCACAGTTTAGCTCCGTAAGCCGGTATGTACATCTGCGGAACGGTTGTGCTGATACCTGCTTTCGCGAGGTCGTGACCAATCTGATACTCGTTCAATGCCTCGTCGCTTGCGGAAACATAGAGTTGATCATAGAAACTCTCAGTGTCTGCACCTAAGCGGAGTTTGAACTCTTCCGTTGCAACCGCTGCGCGTGCAGGAGCTTTCAGTGTCTCATGATTGCTTTCGCCTGTAACAATGCTCATCGTACCTGCTTCAGCAACTTGGATGAAGAACGGAGTACCAACCGTGAAGGTTACTTTGCCATACTCATATGCAGTGTAACTATCCTCTGCTGAGTTGTAAACCTGTACTTTCAGGTCGGCATTTAAGCCTGTAGCACTTACATTCGCGTATGCGAGTGCGTTGTTGGCGAGAGCGTTCCAGTTAGCATGCAAACCGCTGCCGACAGTGCTCAGCGTCAGATTAGCCTTGTTGTTCACCGGAGTACCGGCTTTCTTGGTCATACGTACGCGGTTGTAAGCATTGCTGTTGAGGGCAATCATGTAGAACTTACCCGGCATCAATGTCTCACCTCTGGTCACGTACTCCCAACCTTGACCAGAACTTGCGTATGCTGCGCTGTTGTATTTCAGCAGTACATAGTGACTATTGAAGCCTGCGTTCGAAGCCACACCATCATTGCTCAGACGTTGGATACCCGTAGCCGCGTCAACCTGGAACGGAACAGCGAAGGCGTACCATTTGCTGTTATCCATCGTTCCCCTAGTGTTCAGCGTCAAGTCGTAGTAGGCATTGCCAACGATAGTGATGCTTTCGTCTTCTGTAATCTGACCAGACTTGCCTTCCTGAGCCTCAAGGTAGAGGTTATTAACAGTGATCGCTGCATTATTCCAAAGCTCTGCACCTTGCTTAACAGTCAAGTCATTGATGGTCTGAGCCTCAGTAACATTCCATGCCTCACCATCTTCAACTACTACGTCTCCCGTGAAATCAATAGGAACACTATATTCGTTATCCGGCTCCATGGACTTCGGATAGATAGTGATCTTACCCAGAGCAAGGTTTCCATTATCTTTAGTATAATTCCAGCGCACGAAACGTGTAGTGGACTTCAAGTTCAAGTTCTGTTTAGTACCACCATTGTTATTTCCGTATCCGGTATTGGAGAATTCCAAGTCGCCATCACTGAATGTTTTCACATCATCAAACGTCAAACCATCCGCGGACTCTTGCAGTTTCAGTGTACTGGTCCATGGAGAACCGTTCTTGCCCGCATAGAATACAACGTTGCTTGGCTCGTCGAGGAATGCTATGGTTAATATAGTGTTTCCTTTGACTTGTATTGGTGCATTGGAATAATTTGCGTAATCACCTAAAGCAACACCTTCTACAGAGAAGTACGGCTCGGAGCTTACATCTGCTCCATTTCCGTCATAACTAATCGGCAGATGAGTAGCGCCCTTCACATGGATTGTTCGGCTGACACTTGCAGAAACAAATCCGTTCGCCACATTCCATTGAGCCTCTGCCTCAACTTCATAGTTACCTGCCTCAGTAAGTGTGAACGTAGCCACATTGCTTTCGGTAGTTGCACTTGCTACCTCTACACCGCCTTTCGATATGATGTAGGTAATAACCGCACCTTCCGAAGCCGTGATAGTCTGCTCTGCATCTATTGCAACATTTGCACCATCCTCAAAGCTCCATGCTGCGAGTGCCGGTATTAACTTCGTGTAAGTAGCACTTGCTACAGGACTCTCAACTTCGTCATTCGATACCGCAATCGCCTTCAATGTCGTCGAAGCATTGATCGTGATAGGTCCATCATATTCTTCGCCATTTGTATTCTCATTATACGAAGGAGTCGAACCATCCGTTGTGTAAACGATCATTGCCACATCAGTAGCATTCGCACTCAAACTGACCTCAAACGGAGCCTTAAACTCGCACGAAGCCACAGAGATAATTGGTTTCGGATAGTTAACCGTAATCGTGTACTTTTGTGGTACTTGTTTATACACATCGTCACCAACTTGTCCTTCCGCAGCCGTAGCCGTGATCGTTGCCGTACCACGCACATTGGTATGAACGGTTACCTCGCCGCTCGCAGCGTTTACTTCTGCGATAGATGTATTATCCGAAGCATAAGTAACTGTCGTGTAAGCACCGTTCAGCGTGTTCACAAACGGAGCAACACTCTCGTTCATCTCAAAGACATATGCATTTTGACCAAACGTGAGCGTCTGGCTCTTAGGAGCCAATACATTGAACTGCTTATACGCCTCGCCTGATTGGTACATATCGGTTTCGGCGGTGTGAACATAGAAGTTCTGGAACTTAGAGCTCTGACCTCCTGTTGACAATCCGGTTACTTCACCTGTTCCTGAATTGATCGATGCCCATTCTGAGGATGTAGCGTTGTTGCTCAACGTGTAAGTAACATCGCCATCCGTAGTGATCGTTACCTGACCTGCCAATACACGCTTGTAAGCCTCACCAACATATACTTTCCAGTTAGCCTCGTTGTCAAATACGATCTGCGGTACTTTCTTCGTAATGCTTACTTGGTATGTTTCTACCAATTGACGGCTTACACCCGGATTCTCTGCTACCGTTGCCGTAATCGTTACCAAACCGCCCAAATGAGCCGTTACAACACCGGCATTATCTACCGTTGCCTTGGTCTCGTCCGAAGATGAGTAGGTTACGCTTACCGGCACATCGTTAACGGTTGCCGTTGCCGCATTGTCATAAGTCTCTTCAATCTCCAGAACTTTCGTCTCATTGCCTTGCGCCCAAGTCAATACCGGCGATACCATCTTATTCGGCGTAGAGGTATAATATACATTTGCCAGATAAACTTTCGTTAAGTCTTTGGTTACCGTTTCACTTTCTGTTAGTGATGCATATGCTGCCCACAAATTTCCATTATGGTAGAGATACAAGTTGTTAATGGAGGATTGTAATGTAATGTTTGTAGCTGTCTCTACAATAGTCCACGCTTTTGCATCATCAATATCGGGGGTAAACGATAACACACGTTTTTCTGAAGTGCTTCCCGAAGTAACCACACTTGAAATATATCGTTTTGTGCTACCTTCATAATAGTAGAATTTATCTCCATCAATTCCGAACACAGCAGCCTCTGAAAGTTTGTTAGTGTTTTGTAAATTGGTAGATGTGCTACTTGCTGGAGCTTGAGCATAATATGAATTGTGCTTCAAATAGAAGCGTCCATCACTGTTCTCCAAACGGCGGTAGATAGCAAAATATTCTTCACCATTAGCGCTCGGATGATATGTGGCCCCTGCTTGCAGTGCCGCTACTAAATTGGTCGGAGCCGTTTGGGTCTCGTCCAATGTAGCCGGTGCCCATCCCAAGAACGTATATTCGCCTACATCTGCCGGCTTGGCAGGAACCGTAATACCTGCACCCGAAGTCAGCTCCTTAAGTGCTGTCTGATCAGCTGTCGCATCTGCGGGCTTATAGTAATGGAACGTAACTGTATTCAAAGCAGCCGTTACGGTAATCGTGTAGGTAGCCGATGCATGCTCATAATCCTCACTCTCGGCAGCAGTAGCTGTAATAGTAGCCGTACCCACGCCGCCTTGCAGTACTACGGTATTTTCAACGATAGCAGCTACAGAAGCATTACTCGACGTGTAAGTAACTGCCGTTTGAGCACCGCTTACTGTCTGATGAGCAAAACTCGTGTAAGCGCTCTCGTTCAACGGGAACTCATAAGAAGCAGTTGCAAAACTCAAAGTCTGCGGCAATTTGTTCTTGTCTTTCTGCTTGTAAATGCGCAGAGAACCGGATTGTAGTTGAGCATATGCCTTGAAAGCACCGCTACCTTGGGTATTGTAACTCAGTACACCATGACCGCTATTGCCCTTATTGGTAACATTAGCCACATTATTTGCTCCAATAGAAATACTCCATAATGAATAGTCACTTGTGGATCCTTCTGAGTTCAAACCGTTACTGCTATATGTAAGTGCCGCAATATAAATATCATTGTCCGAACCATAATTGAAAGCCCAATAGTCAATGTTACCTACTGTCACTTTCTCCAAATAGATAATCTTTGCCGTATTACCCAATTGAGCATAAGTGATCTCATCATTAGCTACATTTTTATTTTCGAAGGTACCTGCTGATGAAGTAATACCACTAAATACAGATGCATAATCCGGATCGCCATAACCATTTCGCGTTTCGCTCGTCAGCAAGATATAATCTCCATCTGCCAACTGGTTAGCATTCGTTACCAGCACGAAGTCTCCCGTGCGGGTCTTTCCTGCGCGCAATACTGTAATTGTATAGGTCTCCGAATCAGATTGATAATCCGCATCCTCTGCTGCAGTTGCTGTAATCGTTGTCGTTCCCTTAACGCCTTTCAAGGTCACCGCGCCGGTGTTGGTATTAACCTCTGCAACACTGGTATTACTGCTTGCGTAAGTAATCACCGCGCTTCCATATGTGCTGCTTGCTGTTTGACCCGTAAACGCTGTGTACTCTGTGGAGTTCAGGCGGAATGAGATAGCACTCTCGGCAAACGAAACGGTCTGCGAAGCCTTGATGATGGTATAAGCCGCTTGTGCTACTGCCGAAGTGGTATAATTTGCTTTCGTTGCTTTTGCTTTCAGCGTGCAGTTAGCATTGATGGTTACACCGCCTTCCGGATAAGCCACTGAAGGATCGCTTCCGTCAATACTATACAAGATCGTTGCGTCCGCTGTACCACAAGAGATCTCCACTTTCGAACCCTTGTTAATAGCGCCTGCTGCCGGACTGAAGGTCGGCGTTGCTACCGTCGGAAGAACCGTAACAACACATTCATCTGTGAAACTTCCGTCTTCTGTAGTAACCGTGATTGTTGCCTCGCCTGCTGCAACTGCCGTTACTACACCTGCAGACGTTACAGTAGCGACACCCTCAGCGTTCGAACTCCAAGAAACATTCTTGTTCGTTGCATTTTGCGGAGCAACCGTAGCCGTCAAGGTCTCCGTTGCGCCTATTGCCAGTGTCGTTGCATCCTTATTCAGCGTCACACCTGTTACTGCAACCGGCTTCACAAACTTCGTTGTGTAATTGGTCCGCGTAGTACCCTCACGATAGAGTTGAGGCGTAGTTTGTCCACTTGCATAAGAACTGAAACGATTTCCACTACTATTGTACTTTATATACGTTGTAAGATCTGTCGGCTTAATTGTCGCATCGCCGCTATTGATGGTTATTACCCATGTAGCAGTACCTGTTGACATTGACAAATTATTGTTATTAGTACCATAACATTTCAAAGTTCCTTCTGCCGATGTCAATGTCCATGAACTGGAAGTACCTCCCAAGGTGAAGACTGAAGCATTGCCTTTGTCGGTAACTTCATTATTATTCGTCGTAACAGATTCACGAGAAAGATAATTATTGGAACCTAATGTTCCTGCTGCATAATTGCTTGCATAAATCAACAATCTATCCCCTGCTGCTAACGTAGAAGCGTCTGTTACTTTCGTAAATGTACCGCTGTGCGTCTCTTGTGCAAAGACTGCATAGAAAGTCTTATTCTCCGTGATATTTCCCGGAATTTGACTTGCTGCTGTGTACAAAGGATCAGGAGCATCTGCCTGCTTATCGTTAACCGCAGCAGTCGTCCACCCCACAAAGGTCTTGCTCGTGATATCCAAACTGGTCGGAGTAGAAGGCAGTTTAGAGATACTTCCGTTATATACTACGTGAACGTCCGGCTCACCACCGGTGTATGCTTCGCAATCTACCAACCAAGTGATATCACAACCCGGCAGTTCTGTCCATTTTGCCCAATACGTTTTAGCTCCGGTAGCATTAGTAGCAATAGTGGTTACGGCACTGCCTGACAGACCTTCATTGTCAAACCATCCGTCAAAACTATAACCGGACTTAGTTACATCGCTCGGCAGCGTTGCGCCTACACCCTCGGTATATTCCGTTACATTACCTGCATTGATCGTTCCCCCGTTGGTGTTCAGCGTTACCGTATAAACCGGAGTAGTCACACTACCCGTAACCGCTTTTGTAGCATTAGTAGCGCCCGTCGAGCTAACGGTAATATCGCCGTTGTAAGAGTTAATAGCCAAACCGGATTTCAAACGGATATAGACATTACTCTCGGCAACACTACCTTCGCTCGGAGTAAATGCAACCGAAGCCTCATACGTGCCGTTTTCTGTTTTGCATACTTCATAATTAGTCGGAGCGGTAACAACCAAGTTCTCACTTAAGTTGTTTCCTCTTACCTTGAACAACTGAGCCGCTGACGGACCATTGTTACGCATATACGTGAATGCATCCAACGTTCCGCTGATATTCACTTTCGGCGTAGTCGAAGCTTTATAGAAAATATTATACGAACAATAATCGTTATTATTATAACATCTCCAAGAAGGAGTCGTAGTGGAATTTCGTCCAATATAATAAGCCTCTATCTCAGTGTTTTTCAGACCATGTGTGCCATCTTCATATATTTCGGGAGTCCAAATTGCTCTTGCTGCGATATCCCCAGCAGCCACCTTTGTTAACTTATTTCCAGAGGTATAATGAGCTACGTAGTTTGTCCCATCGTATAATGCGAATTGTCCAGGTGTTTGTTCAACCAATTCTAAAACCTGTGCAGAATTAACAACTGAAAGCGCAACTATCGTATTCTCTGAAAGCATTTCAAAGCCACTATTCGTCTCATCAAAACCTTTCTGGTCTGTGAATGACGTGCTCATTATTTGATCGTATTCCTCAAAAACATTATCCCAATGTAGTAATACGATTCTTGCGCCATCCGTTAACTGATCGACATCGGTCATTAACGTAAATTTCTCTCTTGGATCATCCGTTACTGTCAACGAGAATGTTACATCTGCATTATCACCATCTGTCGTGCTTAAACTCAAAGTGCCAGAAGGTGTGCCGGCAGAAGCATAGGCAGCAGCCTTCACGCCAATAACAACGGAACCATTGACAGAACCCTCAGATTGTGCCAAACCGGAAGGAGTAATCGTGAAATAATCTCCACCTGCTGTGAGAGAAGCAGAGATATCGGCTTTCAGATTGCTACCGGTTACCGTAATCGTCTTCGTTGCAGGACTTGGTGCAGTACCTGTCTGCGTGCTCCAATCGCTTATGCTGGTAGGATCAGCCGTAATTGTCGGTTTCAATACCGATCCGCTGACACCTACGTTGACAGCAGATGCCAAACCACAACCGGTAATAGCCACATTACCGGAATACTCTCCTGCACTCTTGCCCGAAGCCAAACGTACATATACGGTAGTTGCATCCAGCGTTCCGCTTACGCCGGTAAACGTAATACTGCTTGCCCAACCGGAACCGCTTGCCTTGCTTACCTCAAAGTTCGCCGGTGCAGTAACTGTCAGCGTTCCGCTCGTCAAATTCGTTCCGTTAATAGAGAATGACTGTGCAGCACTTGCACCTTGTCCAACGATATAGTTTAAATTAGAAAGACTTGTCGGAGAGGCTGTTATCTCCGGTTCTGTACATGCCGCACTTGCTACAACGAGTGCGGCGCTTTCAGGACCGTCACCGGTACAATGACCGGAATTATTGGTATTATAAGCCTTTACATATACATTGTGGTTTCCGCTTCCGCAAGCCAATGTCGGAGTGTATGACAAGACATTACCTATATCCGTCCAATCTCCATTATCCACTTTTACCTTGTATCCGCTTGCACCTGTCACTGCAATCCAACTTACCTGGCTCCCAGAAACCGACCCATTTATCGATGCCAGTGGGGTACAACAATTAGGTTCTGATATATAGTAAGTCGTGGAACCGCCAGTAGTGATAGATAGACTGATTGCATAATACCTTACATTGTAACTTGTTTCCTTCTGATGTTTGATTCGAACTCCATAAGCAGAAGTCGCATTTGAGACAGGTAAGTTCGCTGTAAAATCTGAGCCAGTCGTGGAAGTAATCTTTGTGGTTATTTCGACAGCATCACCTAACTCATTGCCACTTGCGTCCAACCAGACTGCATAGACATTATTTGTAAGAGGATTTTTTGTGGTTCCGCCACCTAAAGTTGCTGTTACTGTAGCTAAAGTCGGGGTCGTAGAAATCATTGCTGTTGCTGTGCTTGATTTGCTCACGGACACTGACCTTGTAGTTCCCGAACCATCTTGATAGTAACCTGATTTTGCTTCTGCTGATGCTGAGACTGCATAACCAGATGTTACTGTATTAGTGGAACCAAGAGATGTAGTTGCAAAAATTTCGGTTTCCGTTTCTTCTCCACCTTCCGTCTTTGTGTAAACCGGATAAAGATTTTCATCGGCTGCCGGAGTATAACTTCCTGCTGGAATGATAGTCGGCGCAGTAGTTGTCCAAGACTCCTGCGGTGCTACCCAAGTCTTTGTCCAACCCGCGAAGGTATAGCCGGTACATCCTGCACGAGACGGAAGAGCTACACTTGCTCCAGCCGTTGCCTGTGTAAGTTCTGTTTCATCATCTTTAAGTGTCACCGTGTATTTTGGACAAGCAGAAGTTGAGCGAGTGAGCACATTCGTGTAAGATGTTCCTGCGTCATTAGTGGCGTATCCGCGAACGTAATAACTTGTTCCGCAGGTCAAGTCAGATATAGTAACTGTTTTATTAGCAGCAGTACCTCCGCAAGCCGTTGTAGTTACTTTTGTACAATTAGCCGCACCTACAGTAGGAGTGGAGACACTTGAGGAGTACACCAAACCATTCTCAGTGATATTACATCCTCCAATTGAGGAAATAGGCACTGTCGCAGTAATCCTGTTTACAGTTGCACTAACAGAAGTCAAATCATCTCCAACCGTCGGTTTTTCAGTACAAGAAGAAGCTTTATCATCGTAAGTTAGTGTATAAGAAGTTTGTGTCAAAAAGCCTTTTGCTTGCAAAGCTATTCGATAACCTGCGAAAGCAGATGTAGGAGTAAAAGTTAAACTGGATTCTTTAGCAGAACTAGCATTTGATCCGGTTCCTAAACCATTAGATTTAGTTTGGGAAGATCCTACAGCATTTCCGTCTTTATCAAGAATTGTTACTGTATAACTATTTGTTCCACTATTAGTGCCTCCTTTAACCGTAATAGTCACAGATACATTTTCATGTTCAGAAAAGTCTACAGCTTTAAAATTGGCAATATTTGTGTTTGTAACGGTTGGAGATCCAGATTTTTTTCCATAACCTCCACAATAACTACCACAATCGGATCCTGACCAACCGGAGCATCCGGAAGTTGTAAATGTATAAGAACCAGAAACAGTGTGGTCTGGATCTGCCCACATCTGCCCGGCGCCGATAAAGAGCGTCAGACATAGCAGGAAGATGGGCAAAAGAGACTGGCGAGACACAATCGAGAGAGAATCGGATCGGTGGCATCTCGGAGTTAAAACGGAGGCAATGCCTTGGCGAATGCCATCCATCATAGAGATAAATTTGTTTGTCATAACGTATTTTGTTTTTAGTTGTTAATTATATTCTCATTGTTTATATTTTGTTATTCCCGGCTCACCCAAGAGCCGACAATATAGAGATCTTTGACATATTGGATTACCGATTTACTTTTGAAAAAGTGAATATTAACGCAAAAATTACTTTTTGAGAATAAAAAATCGCTTAAAAATTTGCTTTTTCAAAATAAAAGTTGTACCTTTGCAGCGTTTTTCGATAAATAAGCACTATTATGTTACAGGAAATTCAATTCAGACAGCTGCAAAATGACTATCAGCGTCGTGTAAACGAGACAACGCAAACGTACAAGAGGTATCTGTACCATCAAATCAACTGGGATGCGCGTCTTATCTGTATTCGTGGAGCGCGTGGTACGGGTAAAACGACCATGTTGCTCCAATACATCAAAGAGCATTATCAGGATTTGAGCAAAGCTTTGTATATCTCGTTGGACAATTTTAGTTTCCAACTATTCACGCTGTACGATGTTGCTGAGTACGCATATACACACGGAATAGAGGCATTGTTCGTTGACGAAGTACACTATGCGCAAAACTGGGGGCAAATGCTCAAAAACGTCTTTGACTCTTTTGCCGGGCTAAAGATCGTTTATACCGGTTCTTCCATGTTGCAACTGAATGAGGCGCAAACGGATTTATCACGTAGACAGACGGTTTATGACTTGCAGGGTTTCTCGTTCAGAGAGTATCTGCTGTTCAAAGGTCTGTACGAACACGAGCCTGTTGATTTGGAGTATGTACTGCAACATCACACAACTCTGGCAAGCGAAGTAACTTCTGGCATTAAACCATTGATGTACTTCAACGAGTACCTTCGTCAGGGTTACTATCCGTTTACATTGGAAGCGAAACAAGACTATCTCCGTCGATTGGAGCAATTGATGTTGCTTATCATCTATCAGGACATTCCCCGAGTAGAGGATATTAGTTTACAGACGCTTCAAAAGGCTCAGAAGTTACTGATGATTCTTGCGACGCAAGTACCGTTAGAGCCCAATATCAGCATCCTATGCCGTGAGATTGGCGCCACACGTGATATTGTCATCAAGTTACTGTATCTCATGGAGAAAGCAGGATTGTTGATGCTTGTCAACAAAGAGAGCAATAGTTACAAAACGCTTTCCCGTCCTGACAAGATATATCTCAACAATGGAAACCAGATGTACGCCCTCACCAACATGGTGAACGAAGGTACGTTACGCGAAACGTTTTTTGTGAACCAATTGCGTCAGGCGCATAATGTAGTTCTGCCAGTTCATGGCGATTATTTGGTTGATGACTGCTATACCTTCGAAGTCGGAGGTGCAAGTAAGTCTTTTGACCAAATAAAGGATGTTCCCAATAGTTACTTGGCGTTGGATGAGATAGAATACGGAATAGGAAATGCTATTCCTTTGTATCTCTTCGGGTTCTTGTACTAATCAACCACACCACACTTTTATCAAGCGGTAATCCAACAAGCAGCAGGGTTGCCGCTTGTTTTATGTCAGGATGTCAATGTACGTTTTGCGGAAGTTTGAGTGCTCCGCAAAGCACTAAAGTAATTTATTGGGGCTATGCCCGATAACTATAACGATCTTTGACGTAATGAAAAAGACTGAATAAGGCATTTCGTCGTGTCCATAGGACTAAGAAATACGTTTATATAACAAAACTGACACGGAACTTTGTTTCCATGCCAGACTGATATGAAGATGCTTATAAGAGTTTAAATTAAACCTAATTCCTTGAGAGCATCTTTAAGTGCTGCGGGATTAAAATTATCAGCTACTTGTTTGTCATATAACAACAAGAGGTTAATCTCCATGTTTTCTTCATCAACCAAGATGTTGAGCGTTATAACTCGAGCACCTCCGGACTTGCCTCTTCCTTTAGAAGCAATCGCCATGCGCACCTTACGAACGCCATTACCCAAATCATCTCCCTGATAAGGATCCTCTTTGAGAGACTTCAAGAACTCGTTGTAGTCGTTCTTAAAAGATGGGTAATGCCTGGACAGCCGTTTCGCCTCGTGAGCGAAATAACTGGAGATGCGAATGTCAAAGTTCATTGAGGAATTCATAAGCATCTTGCATTTGTTGCTTACCTTCATGATGACTCCTTACTTCGCCCAAAGCTCCTTTAAGATCGCTCCAAAGCTGTTGATCAACTCCTTGGTCTACTTTCTCTCTTCTACGTGCAGCCTTGGGATGATGAGTCGTAATAGTGAAGACACCCAAAGATTGGATGTATTCCATGGTCGACATCGCAATGCGATTACGAGGATTAAACGTTAATGTTGCGGTCATATGCTCAAAAAATTTGTTGTTAGTTTACCTTTGACGCTGCAAAGGTACAACAAATTTTTGAAATAGCCAAATTTTTCACAACAAATCCGTTAAATATTTACATTAATAAGGATTTTGTGTAAAATTTGGATGTTTGCACAACAGTGCGAACGTACTTTCGAGGTGGGATTGTCATGAACAATGTCGGTGCCCTCGAAGTACTATTTTTGATATATGCAAACATTTGTGGAGAAAAATGCAAATTATCAGTCTTTTTCAATATGTCAAAGGTCGCATTTGCCGGCAGACAGTGGTCTGCAGACGTAGTTTCGTTAATAGAACATGTGCTTGCACAAATGAACTATGAACGAAAATATGTTATCCGGCGCAAGCCAAGGCAAATGTGATAAGCCGCCTCCCCGCATTCGGGGGAATTGGCTTGCCAAGGCGGCGTCCGAATATGTCAATGTACGTTTTGCGGAAGTTTGAGTGCTCCGCAAAGCACTAAGGTATATGGTAAGAATAAAATTAACGGATCGAACGGATTAAACGAAGGAAATACATATTTAAAATATAAAAACAATTATGTGCAAGTGGTTAAAAAAACTATTTTCAGGAGAAGGCTCTAATGCTAATCAGCCCAATTTATCGAGCGCTTTAGCCCAGAGTTATGTTAAGCAATTCCCGATTTATGAAGTCGGATTGTCTCCCAAAACAATTCGCCACGATGATTTGGCAAGGTTGCTGAACTGCGATGCGGAGCAGTTACACGAGATGCTGCTACCGCCACGCTGTTATCAATTCCCGCACTACTTTGCTTGGGATAATGGGACTTGGCGTCTGTATTTTGAAGGCAAATTCCCTCTTAGGATGGGCATGGTAGAGTTTGTTGGCATTGATGCCAGCAATATCGGATATGTCAAACAACTTTTCGAGGGTGATACGGCAGCGCTCCAAGTGTTGGATAATGTCGAAAAGGCTCTGAAATAAATAGCTAACATAAAATTTATACACATATGAAACATTTAAACTTTTTATCAAAATCTCGGTGGCTATTAGTGCCACTGATGCTAATCACATTTGGTGTTGGTAATGTTTGGGGAGCAGAGAATGATACGCATGATTTTGCCCAATCTCTGTCCCAACTATTGAACAATAATGCTTCAATCAGTTCAATAAACATTGCAGAGCAGAATTACCCTGTGAAGGAAGTTATAATATCATTCCGCTATAATAAGACTATTGAAGATGCAGTTACGATGGGAGTTTCGGTAGGAGGGACGTCTTGGGGAACTCAAAATAGCACTGGAACTGGGAATAATTATTCTACAAAAACCTTTTCTCATGAGTCTGCAACAGGTGCTATCGTAATTTCTTTCACCAACAATACAGGATCTGGAACAGGACACGGAACTTTTTACGTAAATAATGTACAACTAGTGGAGGGCGCACCCACTGCCCCTGCAGATCCTTTTACTGTTACCCTTATGGATAACGGCGCAACTCTTACTGAAGAGTCTGCCGGAGATGGTGTTATTCTTCCGTCTCGCGAAGGATGCTCAGGCTATACTTTTGCTGGATGGACGAAGAGTTGGAATTCTGCTCAAACAGAATGGACAACTACTGCGCCGACTATCATTCCAACAGGAAGTTATACTCCAACAGCTAATGAAAACCTCTATCCGGTTTATACAAAAACAGAAGGCGGAGGAAGTAGTATCGTGACCTTTACTCCTGGAACAGACACAGGAGAAACGAGTGTCACAAAAAGCGGCGTTACTTGCACAATGACAACCATGAATAATGCAAGTTATTATCAAATATATGCTAGCCAAAGTGGTACGTTCTCTGTGGCCTCTGGAAATATTACCGCTATTTCTTTTACATGTACAGCAAGCGGAACGAGCAAATATGGTCCAGGAAATGCGAGCGCTGATGTAGGTACTTATTCATATAGTGGCTCAACTGGTTCTTGGTCCGGAAGCGCAAGTTCGATTACTATTTCTTCCACAGCCCAAATCCGCATGACAGCACTATCTATTACCTGCTCAGGTGGTTCCAGTACTTCATATATCTCTGTACCGAATTGTTGCACTCCCCTTGGATCGATAAA
>Ga0247610_10001040_pt1 | contig 35503 bp, 77 predicted proteins | sample 174DNAGHGhighgp2_FD_193483 | JGI IMG/M metagenome (GOLD analysis project Ga0247610, IMG submission 193483) | Sheep rumen microbial communities from Palmerston North, Manawatu-Wanganui, New Zealand - 1742 DNA GHGhigh gp2 | ecosystem: Host-associated > Mammals > Digestive system > Stomach > Rumen...
TGTGGCATCACAGTACACCCCGTCCGAATCGGTCGAAAAGTTTCCCGAGTTCGCGAAGCACATTCACGACATGATTGTCGACGAACCAGAGCTTTTGTCCGAAGGAATCCAGGTCACATTCTTCGACTGCGCCGGGTTGCCGGAGTATGACAACGAAACCCAGCAGCAGTTCGCAAAGCAGAAGGAGGCCGACTTGCAGAAGCGCCTTGCCGAAGCTGAGAAGTTGAAGCTGGAGGCCGAGAAGGTCCGCACAGAAGCTCAGTACCAGAAGGAAATCGCCGAGTTCAAGGGCAAGGCCGATGCCGAAACTGCCAAGCAGGTAACTGAGGCAGAACGTCAGGCTAAGCTCGCAAATATCGAGGCCCAGAAAAAGGTCGACGTCGAGAAGCTCGAAAAGGAGCAGCTCCTGGTTAAGGCTGAAAAGGAATCCGAAGTCGCCAAGATTAACGCGGAGAAGGAGAAGGCTGTTGCCAAGATTGCGGTTGAGAAGGAAAAGGAAATCGCCACGGTTGAGGCTGAGAAGGAGAAGGCTGTTGCTGAAATTGCCAAGGCCACAGAAGCAGAAAACCTGGAGCGTACAAAGCTGATTGCAGAACAGACCATCGCCAAGGCCAAGGCCGAAAAGGAAGCAATCGCTCTCGCCGGAAAGATTACCGAACAAGAGAGGGTCAACCTTGAAATCGAAAAGGAGACCCGAATTGGCGTGGCGAAGGCTTATGCGGAGGGCATCGGTAAGCTCAAGCTCCCGGCGGTCATGAACTTCGGTGGTGGCAATGGTAACCCATCAGATTCACTCAAGACCCTAATTGACCTGAAGAACGCTGAGGTTGCAAAAGGATTGATTGAGGAAATCCCTGCAAAGAAGTAAAACACACTATCACACCCCGGGTAATCCGGGGTGTGATATCCCAGGAGGTTGTTATGAACGAATTAATTTCACCTATTACGCTGTATTGGATTTTTCGGCTAGATAACATTAACGAAATGTTTGGGGTAGTGACGGTTTTGTCTGTGATTTGTTGTGCAATATTTGCTTTCATGTACCATGGAGGTAAATTAGATGACGTCGATGAATATGTTGCAATCGGGAAAAGTGGTTTACGCTGGTGTATACCATTGATTATTATTGGGTTTGCCGGTTTTATGTTCATACCAACAACCAAAGAAGCCTGTGCAATTTATGGTATACCGAAGGTTCTAAACAATCCACAGATACAGGAGCTAGGACGCAAAACGATAGATGTCGTAGATATTGGTCTGGACACAATCAAAGAAAGGCTTACGGAAAACAAGAATGGAAACAGCGGAAATAACTAGCTTTGATTGGAAGGTTAAGAAGATTAATGACATCGAAACCAACTCGATTGAATGCTGGTGGACTATCGGCGAATGTGGAACATTGAAGCGGTTCTACAAGATTGTACCATTCCCCGCTCAGGACGAGCGGGGTTTGGTATTGTCTGATTCGAAGTATTACCTATTGTATGAGGCACTCGGTGTGGAGTCCGATGAAGCATCGGTGGTGGGTGTTTACGAATCGCTGGATAGTGCTCAAAAACGCGCCAAGTTTCAGCTCATGAACATAGCATTGTTGATTATGACATATTGTGACAAGGAGAAAAACTAAATGGATGACCAAATCGAAGACGATAACCCCGTGGATATCAAAATAACTACCAACAAACACAATTTGACACTTAGAGATTTGGCAATTATAGTTGGTTGTTCACTGGCTTCAAATCCTGAAGCCGGTGATTATGAAATCGCGTTTGCGTTTGACCCGGACACCCTAGATATGGATTGTGTTGCTGTATCATCCGATGGCAAAAAGGGGTGGAAAATTTTTACCAACGCTATGCCAGATATTGATTTTCCTGTTGTCGTAAAGGAAAAGAAAACCAGCGGTTTTATTGGTAAATTGAAGAAGTTAAGAAAAGAACTTGAACAACAAAATTGTAAATAGTGATGAGAATGAAATTTTTCTATTATATAATGATACTTTTCAAACCAAAATGGTAAATAGATATAGATGAAAACAATATCCTTCAAATTCAAATCTGATAGTGAGGAACTTCAACAAGCGATTGTTGAAGATTCCCGCATCTGTTCTTCTATGAGAAGGTTCGCATACAACAGATTTAAGGACGGAAAAGCCAACAAGGAAGTTTATACTGAACTTGGAGAAAAGTTCGCGGATGTCAATTCTCATCTTCGTAATTCCGCTGTGCGTTCCGGAGCGAGTGTTGCGAAGTCAAATGAAGAAAAGAAAGTCTATTTCGGAAAGTTCAAGAAGTTTGTTCGAGGCTTGATTTCCAAAGAAGAACTCCGAGAATCTAAAAATACCGGGATTTTGTCTGAAGGCGAAGCTCCACAGTCCGGAAACCGATTCTTCAAATTAGATGTCGAGAACAACAAAATAATTTGGAAAAGGAAAGCCAAGGAACACTATGACCTTAAATTGGTTGAACAATTAGATAGAAAAAGAAAACAGATATTTTCGACTTTACAGTTGCTGATGTCAGAGAAAAAAATTCCAGTAACTGTAAGGGTTAAAAATGATACAATCTATTTGACATACGATGAAAGCACAGTTGAAGCAAACAGAAGATTCAAAAACTTGTTTTCAAATAGAGTCCTAGGTATTGACTTAAATCCTAACTACTTTGGAATTTCTGTCATAGAGTTCAACAAAAAGGATGAATACAAGATAATCCACAAGGAATGCATCGACTTGACAGAATTACAAGAACAGCGCACAAACAAAATCCAGTTTGAACTGTATGAAATCAACCATCACATCCTTCGATTATGCAAGTGCTATCATGTTGGCAAGTTGTCTGTCGAAGACTTGAAGTTCGACAACAAGAAGTTCTGGAATAAGAACTTAAACAGACTTTGCAAGAATCGTTTTAGGTTCTCATTTGTCAAGACACACCTTCAAACTCTCTGCAATACATACGGTGTTGAGTTAATCGAGGTGAATGCCGCCTATAGTAGCATCATTGGCAATTTCAAGCATGGGTCAGACAAGTGTCCAGACCCCATAGCCGCAAGCATCGAAATAGCCAGAAGGGCATATCGCAGATTTCAAAAAGGCTGGTTCCAGCCAACTTTCGTAAAGAAGGAACGCATACGGCAGGTTCTGGGAAACCAATGGAAGGAAGAACTAGAATTAGGCTATATGTGCTGGAAGGGACTAGCGGGGAAAATCAAAGAACTGAAATTGAAATATCGGTTCCAGCTGAATCCCTTAAACGCTGTCTTTAGCAAAAATCATGTAAAAAGCCATATAGTTTTGTATGGTTTTTAACGGAATTCAATGGTTTTTGTATTTTGAATGAATTCTACGGAGACCTCGAAAATCTTAAAGAAGAAAGAACCGACCAAACGTAATAAGTTTAACTGGCGGATTTGTCCGTATTGCCGGTTACCATATATTCCATATTATCCCAAACAGGTATATTGCTGCTATCGGTGTGAGCTCCGGTATAAGGAAAAGAACCGGGAATCATAACCCAAAGCGGATTTTGTCTATCTTGTAGTTGTGCGCGATTTCAGAGTCTGACAGGTAACGTGAGTAAAGACGGACATTATGCAATGACAATCCGGCTCCTCCACCTATCTGCATTGTATTAGCCGTAAAATCACTTCCTGTATAATTGAAATTTCCTTTTGATATATTTTTCTTAACGCTGTTTTCATATATCTCTGTCGCCCACTTCTTGTTGTCACCGGGGTCAACCAATGGGATTGATACGGCACGAACATAAAATCGGTAACTGCTATTGTCTGTATTAGCCGTTTTTGACACTATTGTTGCGCTGACATACGTCTGTATAGAGTGACCATAGTTTCCAAACCATATCTTCCAGTAATAACCACTAAGAGTCTTAAAAACTATCTCCATTTGAACGAAATTAGGCGGCTGGTGTGAACTGGTGGAACGGTAGTTGCCGTTCCACGAAATACTGTCTTGACCCACAACTGCGCCATTTAAGGTAAAGTCTCTATCTCCTACCAAATCCTTCCACACCGTAGCCTCTGAGTCATGCCTGTGGCCGGTGTTGTTTATTCCATCCCACATCGCCACAAGTCCGTCCTGGATATAATCTTTCTCCGTCGGCGGTTCCCAGAGCACAGGGTTAACCCTGGTGGAACCGATGTAAGTGGTGACAAGTGGGCTGCCCGGGTTTGCGAATTGTGTTATTTCCTTATCGGCCATAGTAACAATATTTAGCGGTTTAAATTTGGGAATTGTTTCAATTAAAAATTTATTTGACTTATATTGGTTTATGATGTATAATGATAGCATCAATTTGATTTATGATTATGATGAACAAGAATAACAGAACCGAAGAACTTGACGACCTCAAGGATTTTAAGAAACCATATCATACAAACGGGTTTCCAAATTGTCCGGCGCGTTGGATTCTGCACAGCAGAAAAGGCATGTGCAAAAATTGCAATCTCAACCGGAACGGCATGCAATCTGGCGTAAAAAATGGACAGTGCGGGTTGGGTCATCACACAATCGACCACGCCCATCGAGTGGTTGAACCGAATGGAAAGACCAGGCATTTCATAGCGTATCCCTATGATTTAAATTTGTCAGACTTGGAGGATATAGTTAAAATGTGTGAAACGCACGGTTTAAGTGTTAAGTTGGATTATGTTCCCGGTGCTCACGCCACAGCGATGCGGCTTGATTTCTATTGTGATAAATGTGGGATATGGTAAGGAGAACTAATACCAACAATTATGCTAACGATTAAAGCCGAGGCACCAGCCGGTTTGACAATTAGACAGGCTATAGAAGAAGCCCTAGAACTTTCTGACCGGGTTGGATGTATGATTGAAATGGAGATAAATGACATTCCGATGCTATTCACGGATAATCCCATATTTGGAGAAACAAGGGCTGACCGGATTCAAAACTACTACGCGCAATGGCAACGGAAGGTGAACGATGAGAATAAGAATTGATAGCGACTACATGTTCGCGGTTATTATACTTGGTGCGTTAATAATTTTCTTTTCGATTTGGGCGGTTGTCGAAAACAGGAACGCAAAACTTCCTGACCCGAAACCGGAAGAGCATTTCCATATAGAAAAATGGAATGGTCATGATTGGGTAGTGTACAGGAAGCCTCGCAGTGCCTATGCCCACGATTTTGGTCTGGCGCATAGCCCGGATTGTGATTGTTTTAAGAATAAGGTAAATTCGAATGGTAACTGAACCTAGATTTCTACACATTATTGTTCCAACCGGGGCTACCAAGAAACTTCGGGCCGACTATATGTTGGCGTTGGCCAAATCAGATATAGATACGGTTTATGATGTTTCTATTACGCCGGAGAGAAACATATTGATATCATTTGACCTTAGAGGTACAAACCCAAACAGTCAAAAATTGTTACGTGAAACCGTAGAACGTGTTATTGCGGATTTTAAAAAGAGAGAGGAAAAATCATATGACAGATGCTGGCTCGGTTAAGGCAGAACCTTCTGTTGGTACAAAGATTTCACTAGAAGTCGCGTCTTCCCGATATCAAAAGGTTGCTGCCAGTTTTCTTATTTCTGCATCGGATGCACCACTCAACGAATTGTATTTTATAAAAATGGGATTGGCCGAGGTGTGTTATCACATTTTGAAGAAGCTAGAAGACTTGTCTGACGAAGAAACCAAGATGAGGATGCTGGAAGAAAATCGCGGTAAGGACTTTGCTCGTTCTGTGTATGATGAAATTTCTAATATGCGGTAGTATTGATGAGGTATAACCTTGACCAAAGAAAATAATAATAATCCTGGGCCATATTTGTTGCGTCAATTTAGAACAGCGACGGCGACAATTAATATGATGCTTGATTCTGGTCGTGTTCGGTATGTGGTATTGGATAAAAAGTGTAAAACCATACATGAATCCAATCACTACGATGAATGTCTTGGTTTTTGTAAGAAAAACCTTTGTAAACAAGGAGAGCCATGATGAATAGTGAGACACAGGCCGACATCATCCGCGAGATGCGCAACCGCGCCGACACGGTTATCGAGGGTCGCGTAATTACCGCCAGGAATTTCGTGCCGCAGGAAACGGTAGAGGATTGGGCCGACCGCATCGAGGCGGCGCGCAAGCGGGAGCTCGGCAACGCCGCAGCGCTCCGCGAGGCGCTGGAGGCGATGCTCGACGAGTGCTGCAACTTGTGTGATGTCCCAAACCAGATGACAGAGAGCGGGCATGCCTGCAACTGGCGCGATAGGTGGTCTGGGTGCCAGAGCAAAGCCATTGACAAGGCCCGCGCCGCCATTGCCGCACCGCCGCGAAACTGCGACAGGCTCCGCACGGCGGAAGAGGCGGAAAATGCCTTTGTGGAATTCTGCGCCCGCGCCAGCGGCGGTAAGGTTCCGAATTGGCGATGCCCCATAACTTGCGGGCATATGGACCCATCCGACTGGGTTACTTGTTGCATCAAGTGGCTCTTCGCCCCCGCGACGGAGAGGGAAGGAGGAAACAATGAGGATAACTAAATATGGCAGACTATTCGTCATTAAGAAGGATGGAACTTGCTATATGCGTGGCATCAGGAAAGGTTGGATAAAGGCCCCAATCGACACAACTGGGTATTATCGTTTCTGCATAGACTACGAAGGCAAGACCAAGGCCGTGTTTGTGCATCGCTTAATTGCGGAGGCGTTTGTACCAAATCCGAATGGCTACACGCAAGTAAACCACAAAGACGAGGACAAGAAAAACAACCACTATTCTAACCTTGAATGGTGTACTCCGAAATACAACAGCGACTACTCTCGCAAGCTACATCCCGAAAGAGAGCGTGCACGATGGCGCAAGGCCGGAATCGCATCTGGAAGAACGAGGGCAAGAAGAATTTGCGCATACAAGGACGGGATGTTAATTGCTGAGTACGAATCTGTCGAGGCGGCGGCCCGGGCAATGAGTTGCAATAGAAAAACGATAAGCTCTGTGGCAAATGGCGAATATGGTCGTAAAACCGCAAGAGGCTTCAAGTGGGCTTACGCCAACCCGGCGCAGATGCCATACGAGGCGGAAGGGGACAAGAAATGAAGCTGGACGAGCCTATCTACATCGAGCGCGTTGACTCTGAAAGGCCCCAACTCGTATGGGTGAACCCGTGTGTAACACCCATGCAGTTAGAGCAGTTGCCGATTGTCAAAATTGACGATACCGACCAGCTGCTCGTAATCTATGGTAAGCTCAACATGATGCGGATGGATGCCGAAGAGAGGGCGCGCGAGGCCGAGAGGCGCGAGGAAGAGAGCTGGCACGAAGTCCAGAGACTCAAGGCCCGTATCAGATATTTGAAGTGTGGTATGGAATGATTAAAAGTGATATAAAGTTGGTTCGAGATGCATTAGTAGCATCACAACATTTGCTACAAGACATTGGATGTGGTAAGAATATTCTTAACCAGGTTGAAGCAAACGCCGCAGTCCTCAACGAAGTACTCGATGTAGTGGAGACGAATAACGATGTAGAACTCGACCGAGAAAAACACAAAATAGTTAAGCAAATGCTGGGCAACGGTCCGGTTACAAAAAACCGGTTAATATCTATGTTTAATTTGGCATATTCGATGGGTTATATATCCGGGTATAAATCCGGGCAAGATGATAAGAATTCTGGTAAAGACCAAAGGGTTTCGGCTCGGATAACAACTCCGGGGTTCTAAGGTGGTAAAAATGAGAATAAGAATAGTTGAACATTACAACAAGGAGAACGGACATTTTCTCGGTTATGAAATCCAGCATAAGTCATGTTGGTGGTGGCCTTTCTGGAGAACCATCGATGGTATGCCATGGTTAAAAGACAAACAATCTGTAGAGCATGATGTTTATTTTCTACTTTCCATTCGTGGTATAATTACAACAAAAAACGAGTTTCATTAGGAGAACAAAAGCCGTGAATAATGACGTTGCTGATTTCAAGAAACCCCTTTCGACAAACGGCCCACTCTCAAAAGACCAGTTGATTGAATATCTTCAAAAGGCGGATATCCCCGGTGATGCCGAATGCACTTTGCAGTTCGACGATGGAAAGTTTTATTTGTATTTTTATTGGAGCGAGAAATCCGGTGCATGCGGTCATACTGCGGTAAACTTCGACATCGAATCGAAGGAACTTGTAGAAGACGCGTGGAGTCACATGTAAAATGATTGACAACGAAATATATTCATGGTATAATATCCATATGAAAAATGAATTTTACTAAAGTATGGACACGAAAGGTAAACAATGACTGAAGAAGAATTTCTAAAACTGATAAACGACTTTGTTCGCGGTCAACTGCGCCATTCGGAAAACTGGAGATATAAATGCTTCGACATGATGGCGAAAAAATACAGGGAGAGTAACAGAATGGAAATTTGTATTCTGTTCGAGCCATACAAGGTTGAACCGGAGGTAAAAAATGACAGAAACTGACACTTATCTTTTTTCGAGAATACGCGATGAACTATGGGCGCAGAATAAGAAACTCGACAAGATAGCCGAGCAATTTGAAGCGCAGACGGAGTTGCAAGCCGGAATCCTCAAGCAACTGTATTTGCTTTGCCAAATTACAAGTAGAGGTTCGACCGATGGGAAATTTGAGATTGCCCGTGAATCCGAAGAAGCATTTATGAACACTCCGATTCTGGAAGAGAAATCCCCAGAAGCAAATTATGATTCCCTACTAAAGAGATACAAGGATGAAACTGGAGAAGTGGTTTATTTTTCCGAATCAAATGATAAATTTATAAAGTGGATTTTAAGAAATATCAAGAACTTTGGAGAAAAATAATATGACACGCAATGAACGAAGGCTTACATTCGCATATTCAAAGATGTGTGATATTGAGAACCTGATTATCATCTGTAAGGACCTTTTAAGCGGACATGCATATGACAAGGAACTTCTCAAAGACCAAAAAGTGCTTGCCATGTGGTATAAACTCCTTGACATTGAAAAGCAATTTACTAAATTGCAAAATGACTTTGCCACCGTTGTCGATTCAATAACGGAAAACAATAATGAAAACTAAAGGTGGGAAAAGTAATCTGGAATCCGGGTTCGATGACATGATGAATGCTGCGCTTGAACATGAGTTTCTTAAAAGGCAAAAGAAACCCATTCCCAATGAACTTCGGAAAAGACTTGAAAAGGTTTTCAGCTGGTTGTACAATCTTTCAGATGAGGATTATTCAAGATTGATTCACTAAAGGAGACAATATGTTCAAATCAATTTTACTTGTATTTGGTACAATTGTGGTTTCATTGTTCGTTTTAGGTTGTTTGGTATTATTTGTACTGTATATTTGTTTTAATGGTTCGGGGCTTGACAATAATGGGAGTACCAATTGGAGGTCAAAAGATAAACTTGGAGACAATGTGGAAATCGATAAAGATGCCATTGAGTTATTTAAGAAAGGAATTTTGAAATGACAGTAAGAGAACTTAGGGACAGACTGGATGAACTGATTAAGAAAGACGAATCCTATGGTGATGCTCCCGTCTATTATGATGACGCCGAATTGAATCTTAGACCCATTGACGCCGAAGAAGTCCATGTAGTTCAGGCAATTCAGCAACCTAGTTTCAGACACGAGCATTTGAATCCGGGGGACATTTTCTGTTCCTTGAATATCAATAGGTATGAACGCGAGGAACTTGACTATTGGACTGGCGGCGCAATGGTTATCCCTCCAGACTTTTTGAAAAACCGCCGTGAAGAAGTGATGGAGTACATTGCTGAATTTATATCGGATGAGGTTTTCAAATACAATTATGCTATGGATTTCGACAGGCAATTCAAGAACGTTCAATATACTGATGAGACGAAGGAGAGAATGAAAATTTTCTTTCAGGGGTTTGGGGACAAGGTTGACGAAGAATTTGACAGACCATTTGGTTGGGGAGAAACCTTGTCAAAGAGTTTTACCCCGAACGAAGTTGCCAAGATAAGGAAATGGGCTAAGAAAGCCCCATTCAATGTAGAGTTGACAGGCGACAAGGAAGACACAATTTCATTTTGAGGAAAAAGAAAAACATTATGCCAGCAATGACTTTTAAGATTGCATTCGCACAAGAGAGGCAACTAAAGGAATTTCTCAAACTGCTCCGGGCCATGCAGTTTTGCGGAGACATTGGACATAGCACCTCGTTCAATGTTGGAGTCGATGGCGATGGAGCATTTGACATGGATGTTGAAGTGATTGGTGAAAATGGAGAAAAGACAAACCTTCGGGAACTTGTCAAACTCGATGACAAGACCTATTGGGAAGCTGTCAAGGAACATCGAAAGTGGAGTAGTAGGGATGAACTGGACTTTGGATTTGAATAGGGAGTAATAATATGCACGACGAAGAACTAAAACAGAAGATTGAATCAATTTTGCCAGAGGGTTGGAAATTCAAGGATTTCCTAGATTCTCCAGACATTAAGTATGCTGGTGGCTTTAGGGTCACGTGTCCATTAGATGATAGGCTAGGGAAAACATACCGTGAAAAAATCAACGCTATCTGTGAAGGCGTAGATGCGATATGCGATGGTGGTGGATGGAGCCGTGGGTCAGACATCTACACGAACTATTTTTATCTAAAGAAGGAGAACTCGATTGACGCCGAACAAGAAGAAGGACCGGATGTGGCGATGGACCCCGAAGAGCAGCCTCTTCTGCTTCCTAAATTTTGGTCACAGGAAGAAAAAGACGGTGTGGAAAACATGCTGGCCAACGAGGATGAATCGCTCCGGAAACTGGCTCAACGCATCGTCGAAACTTGGTCTGGTGATGGAATTTGCACAAAGGGACGCATGACTATTAATAAGACAGGACGAGACCAATATGGAACTTTTACGTTCGAGGCGTGTGGCGGGTTTAACTACAGTTTGAGCCGGAATGCCCCTTACTATTTTAATCAAATTGCAACTATGATGATGTTCGCAAAGAGATGGGGTGTCAATGTGTGGCCAATTAAAATGAAGTTTGATGTTGCCGACGATTTGTGGACAGCCGAATTTGGAATTGATTTCAACCTCGATGACAATATCGCGTTTCTTCGTAACGGCGCAAGGGAAATCGGGTGTATTGAACTAGAAGAAGAGGAGTAAAATAATGAAAATTGAGCAACAGTTAGACGAAGTGTGTAAGAATGTCAGGATTGTAGTTAGAAGAACCGACAGATTGCCTAATGAGATATACTGCGACGGGAAAGTATGCATAGACAGAATATGCGGTGAATATCAGGCAAAGGAACACGTAGCTGAGGTTGGAAAAGTAATCGCGATAGAACCGCTTAACAATGAGTTTTGCGCGGTTATGCTGGCAATAGAAGGGAATGGAGCCGGATTGGAGAATATTGGTTGCGAGGCATCGGCTGAAGAATTGGCGGCTACGAGGCCAAAGGAAATGCCGACCAAGACAATCCATATAAACAAGCCAGATGACATTTATACCAATGAGCAGATTATCAAATCCGTAAAAGGAGAACTTGGAAGTGAGCATCGGAACGATACTGCCGCAAAGGATTATTTTGCAAGGTTGGCAAACAGAATCGAATACTATGGTTTAACCGACAAGGATTTTGCTGAAACCCATCCATATTGGAGGTCTTATGTCGCATACATTCGACACGGAGATTATCCAAACCCCGGAATCGACAGAAATACATACGAGTTTGCAACCATGCTGAATAGAGCCATTGAAGTTCTTCAAGATGTAAAGGAATAAAGGATACACTATGGCATTTATCAACGAAACTGAAAACCCAGAGAACACCAAAACCGAACCTTTGTCCGACCGTGAAAGGTTGGAGCGGATTGCTGAAATAGTCAGGGCGTTTTACAAGTATCAACCAATAGTCTCCTTTGTGGACATCGGCACACGGAAACTCGCTGAGGCAACCATAGTCATCAATGAAATAGCAAAACTGTGTCTTTGAATTTGAATAGGTGGCATTATGGCATTTATAAACGAAATTGAAAATCGGAAGTTCATTGGCCGAAAGTTGATTCTCGACTGGGGCAATCTCAAACTCGAGATAGCAAAACTTCCTTATGGTGATGGCCCTAAAGACCCTATGTTTACTGTTTTTGACAGTCCTGTTCTTCTGGCAAATGTTTACAAGACCGCAGATGGGCATTTAGAAGATGAAATTATCGGCACTCCGGAAGGACATAATGGCAATGTACAAGGGTATGAAGTTGAATATTATGTCGCTGATGATGAATTTTGGAGAACTGCTGGAGAGTAGATAGACAATGGACGCTACTGTGGTTTTAAGAAAAGTTGACAATGCGCCGAATCCCTATGTTGATGGTGTATTTGACGATAGGGCGGAAGCGGCGAAGTCTGTTTGCGACTATTTCCTAAATGACGCCGATGGAAAAATGTCGCCTACGGAAGCGATAGATTTGATGATTTCGCTGATGCGCGGACACCATGTTAGATGTGAGCGGCGTTCTGTTGAGTTCTGGCTTGATACGATGCCTTTGCAGATTGGTGCCGAATGGACTGACAGAAATGCAAAGAAGACCAATGATAATTCCGATGTTGAGAGCATTTACAAATACATTTCGTGGTGTCTCAAAAATAGGAAAATTGTATCTGGAACATCTCCTACGGTAAGTGTGTTTCTCAACCCAGAATATTCGGAAGAAATCCTTAAAGAAGTTGAAATAAGGCTTAAATCCGATGGTTGGACATATATTGAATGGCAAAGACCCGTTGACAAAATGCAACCCGTAGAATTCACGGTAGGCTAGTATTATGGATTCAACTGATTTTCAAATAAAGGTACTGCAAAAAATAGTGGTGAATGGCGCTCTTGAGGAAAACGAGTTTGAAATCAAGATGTCCGAACTTGAAAGGTGGCTTATGGGCATTGGGACGCATTTTACATATAACGACATCCACGAGGACATTGAAAATGGAAAAATGGTCGCTGTTCAGGGGTTTGCATACGGAGGCATACCAAGAGCTTACTTTCTAAAAAGGGTACAAGACGAAAATGGAAACGCATGAAATCTTTGAAATGGCAGAGAAGATGTCAAAAGACATGCCGACTGTCTATGACTGCGATGGTTGCAAGTACAACAACGGCAAGTTCAAAGTTGAGCAATGTTGTGGATGCAGAGTTCCGGATGGCTCCAATTGGTTGAGCAGGCAAAGGCCGACAAATTACGAAGAAGAAACAGTAACATTTACAACACAGGTAAAAGGAGCAGATGAAAATTAGATGCTGGAAATGCGGAGGCAAGGGATGGCTCTTCGACCATGAAGAAGGATTATTCACCTTTGGAATCGGATATATTATTTAAGCATTGGCTGGAAAAGATTCCAAGAACGTCTACGGCCAACCAATAAACAAAATATGCCCCGTCTGCAATGGAAAGGGTTATCAGGAGATTAAGGAGAAGTAGAAAATGATGACATTAAAGGAGAGACAATTGGTCTACATGACGGCCAAGGTAATATCAGCTAAACTGATGTTGGAAAACTGTATTGGATTCTTCAATGAGTTTTTCTGTACACAAGACCAGGAAGACAAGGAAACTGAGAAGGTTAGGAAGATGGTAAGGCAGGCCTTTGAGGCTTTGGAGAGGGCTGGCGATGAAATGTCCCGCCTAGTTGACCGGCGCACGATATGGGAAGACGACATTGACACCCGACATGACACCATTTATGCTCTGCACAATTGGTTCTACGAAAGGCAGGGAGATGGCAGTAGTGACATAGTGAAGTATTTTAGCAGCTACGACCTAGCCAAGAAGGAATTTGACAAAAAGCGGGACGAGGACAAAAATCAACCGCAGTTTGTTGAAGCCGATACTGACGAATATGAATATCGGTGTGGAGATTGGCAATACCGGGTATGGATAGAGGTTTGCCCGGTTAAGCAATGTGAAGAGGAAAAGAAAAATGACTGAATTTGGAATTTAAGGAGAAAAACAATGACAGCAAAAGAAGCGAGAGAGATGACCGAAGCCACCAAAAGGTGGAAGGGGAATGACGAGCTCATAGAGGCCATGGTTAACCGCCATGTAAGTCAGGCCGCGAAGCAAGGTCTGTCGGAATGTCTGATACCGGAATCTGATTTTCCTCCCGGTGTACCCCACATACAGATAGCCGAATGGTTGGACCGGAACGGGTTCAGGTATCATCCCAAGTTGGAGGTCATAGTGGATATGACCACCATGGACATAAACCGGTCCAGAACTGTGTTCATTGGTTACCAGGTTATGTGGTAAAGATGAAGCGTAGGATTTGTGAAATATCTGGATGCCGGAAGACTGGAACGGTAAAGCTTCGGAACAATCACTGGATATGTGAGGATTGTGCCAAGAAGCTTCGTGAATATCGCCGGGCCGGTAAAAAGGTAAAGGGATTTTACAAAGAAATCCCCCTAGGTTACTGGGGGGATTTCAAGGTTTTCACTGATGTTTTGGTAAAGCTATAAGTTAGGATAATGAAATGACAAACATCGACGAGACGGATGGTCGTAAATTCATAGGCCGGAAATTGATTTTGCACTGGGGTAAGTTAAAGATTGAAATATCTAAACTTCCCTATGGTAATAAACCGGTTGACCCTTTATTTGACCTAGAGGATAGTGAAGTTGTTTTAGCGAATGTATACAAGACCGCTGACGGTCGAATTGAGGATGAGATTTTGGGTAAACCGGCTGGTATCAACGGTGACGGAACCTGCATAGAAGGTCGGACCATTCAAGACTATTTCACCGAGGATGAATTTTGGCGCACCCCCAGTGAAGCCGGGTAAAAACGATTTCACCGGGGAAGGTTGGTTCTCCCCCGGTGAAGCTGATTGATTATTGGTTATATTAACGAATTATTAAACCTGGTGAGCCGAGGATAAGACTTTTGCGTGCAGGCCGAGTGGTACGTAATTCAGTCGCCGGATGATTCTATCCATGGTGGGTTTTATTTCATTGTGATAGAATTCAGACATAGCACCGACATCGATTCCGTAAACTGGTTTTTCCTTAGCCAACATGTTGAGCTGGAGCTCGAATGCTTTGAGGTTGTCTTCGAGTGAATCGTTAGCTATGTTAAACTTGCCATGTATGTCATTGTAATTTGGTGAATCCACAGTTACGCCGGTTTTGTGCATCATCTGGTTCAAATCCCGCCAATTGTAATAAACATGGATTAAATCTTCGTAATACATATCGCGTATCGGGTTTTTGGTGTCGCGCAAATAGGCGAGCTTATTCATGATTTCATTGATAAGCGCTTCGGCTCCATAAAGGGTTACGTCCATTCCGCCCATATCAAATAGGTCGTTCGGGGTAAGTTTTTCCTTGGATGTGACGTTTTCTTGGTTTTTATTCCGCCACATCTTGCGCATCGTATCTTTGGCCGCATATTCCAAATCTGCCGCCTCGTCATCTGGAGAATCCTCAAATGGGTCATCATCGTAGTAAACTTGGTCATCGAGTGATGAATTGGCTTCGGCGATTACATCATGTGTTATTCTTTGCCAGGGTGTACCCCAGGATTCGACGAGGGTTGTTGTGTTGTTAGTTTCTGTGTTCATATGTTCACTACCTGTTCTACTGGTATTTATAGTTTTTAGACCATTGACCGACGATGCGGTTTCACCAGGGGTTAAAATTTCGGATTCGTTGGTGTTTTCCCCATTATCCTTTCCGTGCCAGAAATCGGAGAAGCTGCCCTTGGAACCGTTCTTCCTCCAGATTCCGTATACGGTTTTGGCGAGTTCGCCCTTGGTTTTCCTTTTTATGTTGGCCCATTTCCAACCGGTTTTAGTTTTGTGTGGCATTGCAGTTCTCGCACATTTCCTTTTCCATGGTATTTATTTTCGACAATCGCCGTGCGCTGCCATGGTGTTCCCCAACCTTCAACCAATGCTACAAACGGTGACATATTTTTTCCTATGGGTAGTTCAAGGTAATATTTTGGTTAAACCGGTTGCCAGCTGGTCAAATGGGTATTTTCGGTAAATTCTTGGTGAAACACGATTAAACCAGGTAAAACCCGGTGGATTTGGTAAACCCCGGTCATATCTTTTGGTGAAACCCAAGTGAAACCCGGTAAAACCCTGGTGGATTTGGTGAAACCTTGGTGAAACCATGGTCATATCTTTTGGTGAAACATGATTAAACCCGGTGAAACCATTTGATGAAACCCCGGTGAAACCATGGTCACACCCGGTGCCCCCTGCGCGGGCGCGAGAAAAAAATTTTTTTGAAATTTTTTGGGGGTGAGCTAATGCTGACAGACCGGGGTGGGTCTGCTGGAAAGTGCAAAAAAAGTGCAACGCTTGCAAGCAAAAAAAAGTCTTGACAAGTGATTTCCGGTATGTTACAATTGAAAGCACAAACACGGGAAAGACTTGTGCAAGCGGGGCGGGCCGGAAGCGGCAAGCCCCGCACGTGCTTTCTAGTACGTACCGGAACTTGCAAGCAAAAAAAAAAAGTCTTGACAAGTGATTTCCGGTATGTTACAATTGAAAGCACAAACACGGGAAAGACTTTTCCTAGTGATTGTCGCGCATTCTAGTCTAGCGTGTAACAAATTAGACTTACTTCAACTGCTCTAACCTCAGGAGGTTATTATGAGCAAAAGTTACAAGCGTACACCCGTGCGCAACCTATGCCGGGTCTCACGGCACACTAGCATTAAAGCCGCGCGGGCAGCTTGGAGTCGCGCCGAAAGGCATGCGGACCGCGTCCGGCTCAACCGGTTCAACTGGGAAGAAGAGGACGCACCGGAGGCCCCCCGGAAGGTTAACCCGTGGGACCTTCCCGGTGACGGACAAACATGGGACCCGGAAGACGACCTCCGGAAGTAACACTCAACCCTCAACTCAACTTGCCCCGGTGTCACTGAGACCTCCCGGGGCAAAACAGAAAGGAACACACCATGCCCAAATATCTTTATAACGCCAAGAAAGCACTCCGCGCTCTTGGCGACGCCCGTGCATCTGAGGCCCAGCTCCGCCGGGAGTTGGACCACGGAACGGTAACGCCGTCCCGCGCCGATGAGCTCGCCGCCGCAGTTCGTCTCGCAAGGGTGGCAGTTGACCGTGCCGCCGCCGCCTGGGACGCTATCGCAGTAACATTGACGGCGGCGGATATCCGCCGCGTCGCTGCGAGTCTCTAACTCTTCAACCGGGGGACGAGGACGGGTGTCCCCTCCCCCACAACGTTAACCCTACAACGAAAGGAACACACCATGGATATTTTTGCCCTCGCTAACTACCTCAAGGCCCATAAGGGCCAATTCGGGGCGCACCTTCTTGCGCTAACCACCGAACACCGTCTTTTAAAGCGCCAGTTCGCCGCCTCGCCGCTGGCGGGACGGGAAGTGCGTAAGCTCACCCACATCGACAACCCGGTGGCCGGGTGGAGCTACGCCCGGGTCGTGCAGTCCCGCGCCACCCCCGCCGCATCGACGGTCCCGGCGCAGGGTCAATTCAGCGGTCCCACGCCGCAGTACATTCCGGTTCCCCCCTCCGGTATGGAAGCGGTCCCCGGATACGAGGATATTCTTTACCGTGGTCTCAAAGACCCGTCGAAGTATTACATCCGGTTCTACATCGGTAAGTTCACCCATACCACGACGCAATATGTGTTTGTGGACGGCAACGGAATCACCGAGGCGACTCCCGCTGAGGAAACGATAATCAAGGGGTGCCTCTCCGCGCCCCGTGAGTTCAGCGCGAAACAAGCGGCATTGGGCGTTGAGAACGAGGTTATCCCCCGTGCATACAGCGCCGATAGCATCGTGAGCTTTTCAATGGGCGACTTTACGCTCTAACTCTTCAACCGGGGGACGGGGACGGGTGTCCCCTCCCCCACAACGTTAACCCCACAACGAAAGGATACTACCATGGCACTCAAGATTACCCCACATCAGCCTCTTGAACGCTCTTATTTGGAGTCGGTTCTCCCCGTCCCGTGCCGGTCACGTGACGATAGCCTCAGTGACAAATATGTCCAGTTCTCGACGCTGGACGTCATCGATGCTCTGGCCCCGGAGGGGTTCGTCCCCGTCGCGGCGCGCTCTCAGGGATGCAGGGGTGAAACCAATCCCATGTTCCAAGTGCATGAAGTGCGCTTGGCGCACCGGGATTATATGACGGCCCTGGAAATCCAGGACGCCGGAACGTTCACCTCGACCGGCATCCCGGAGATTGTCATCATCAATTCACACAACGGTGAGCGGGCCCTATCACTTGAGATGGCGGTTTACCGCCAAGTGTGCTCCAATGGTATGGTACTCCCCGATAAGGGTACCTTCGAGGGATACCGCCACAAGCACATCGGTATCACGCCCGAAGATATCATTGACTGGTGCATCAAGGCGGCGGGAGGGTTTATCCCGCTCATGGAAGCGATTCGGAAGTTTGAAAAGCTCCAGCTCACCGACGGTGAAGAGTCCGCCTTCGCCTTCAAGGCGGCAAAACTTCTGACCGAACATGGTCGGCCCGAAGTGCAGGACTACCACCAACTGCTCACCCCACATCGTTATCACGACGGCGAACGCCATGACCTTTGGACCACATTCAACAAGATTCAAGAGAATACGGCCCGTGGTTCCCGGGATATCCGGGTGAAGAGCAACGGAACCGGGCGCCGCCGCAATCAGTCTCTCCGTGGTTGCGGTTCAATTCTCCGTGGTAATGCCTTCGATAAGGACTTGTGGTCTCTTATGGAAGAGTTTGCCGCCGACACCATCGCCGCCGCCGACGGTGTATTCGAAGAGGTCGGAATGTCCAATCTCTAACCAACTTCAACCGGGGGACGGGGACGGGTGTCCCCTCCCCCATTTCAACAAACCAACAACCTAAGGAGGTTCTTATGGGACAGTATTACAGGCCAATCATCGAAAACGAACAGGGTCGCACCGTGTTTGACCGTTCAGTCGACGGGGAGTATACAATGGCTAAACTTATGGAACACAGCTACTGGTATAACCTGTTCTGCCGTGCGTTTGCCGAAAAGCTGGTTGATACCCCAACCAATGTGTGCTGGGTTGGCGATTACGCCGAACCGAAAGAGTGCAAAAAGCTCGGATTCACCTATGATGAAGTCTGGGGTTACAACGTCAATGCAGTCGGCGTTAAATCCACCACGTTTAGCCTCGACGATGTGCGCTATCTGGTCAATGAGACTCGGAAATTGGTCGTCGACCTCAAGGAATACAAGCGGACCGCAATCCGCCGCAGGCGTAGCTGTGGACTCACCAATCCGATTCCGCTCTTGACCTGCCTAGGCAACGGACGAGGCGGGGGTGATTTCCACGGCAACGAGAAATCGACGAACTCATACGTCGGTCGCTGGGCGTGGGATGTGATTTATCTCACGAACAACGAACCACCGAAGAATTACCGCAAGATTCACCCCGTTTTCATCGAAGAGTGATTCAACCATCCCCCGGCCCGGTTAATTCCGGGTCGGGGACAACCTTAACCAACAACCTAAGGAGGTCTAACATGGATTGGGTGTCGGTTCTTTACTACTCAGTCAACACTCTCATCGTCGTGGCAACCATCGTTGGTTGCTACATCATCATTAAATCCTAAGGAAGTACACCATGACGAAACCACGCTTTTATCCGGTGAAGCGCACCGCACTCGACGGGAAAACATACTGGGTGGTGTGGGACGCACTTGAAAAGTGCTGTTCCGCATTCACATGTCACGGAGTCTATAAACTCAAACGAAACGCCCAGTTTGCCATTGACTTCTATGAGAGGCAAGGGCATTATGTCAATCAACTTTAACTTCCAAGGAGGTACACTATGCCTTATCCATTCATTGTTCTAGAATTCGTAGACCGACAGCAATGCTACGGCTACGATAACCGGCGTGATGCCGAGGCCCATCTTGAACGTGTTCGCGTTGAATCGAAGATGGACTCACGTACCTGGGATGAACTAGGCGGTTGCGTCATCTACGACGAATCCGTCTGGCAAACATGGGTTGAAAAGCGCGGTTGCTACTGCGCAAACTAAAGGAGGTTATATGGCCCGTTTCGATGTTCACTATCAGTTTGTCACCAAGCTGACTGTATCGGTTGATGTTCCCGAAAACGAACACGACGATGAGTTTTCCCTCCGTCGCAAAGCAACCGAACTCGCCGATGAAACCCTCAACGGTGTTTCAACGGAAACAATGGGGTTCATAATGACGGACCCCAATCTAACCACCGTGGACAACTATGTAGAAAGGAGTGAACCATGAAGAAGAAACATCACCAAGTGTTTGACGATGTTCGCAACGTCGTCAACCCAACACCGGCAATCACCAAGCTAACGAAACAGCGTCTGGCTAATCCGGTTCCCTACCATCTCTTTGTTGGTAAGAATCTTAAGCTCGGTAACCGCATCGCTAGCTGGTCAACCCTAATGGGTGACTACAAGTACAATATGCCCCCGCCATTTCAAGGTATCGTTGGTACGTGCGGTGGCTGTTGCGCCGGGTGTAAGCAGAAATGCTATGTCCGGCATTCATACTTTAAACCCTCGGTGATACTCGGTCATACGATTAACACCTGGGGATTGCGTCACGAACCGTGGAAGGTGAGGGAAGACATTGCCGAACAACTCTCCAAGGGTAAGATTGATATCGTGAGAATCAATCAATCCGGCGAGGTTGAAAATGTCTTCCAGTTCGCCATGTGGTGTGAGCTGGCGAAACGATTCCCCGACGTTAAGTTCTACATCTACACCAAGAACTACGCGGTTGCGGAAGCGTTCCTCGTCGGTGACCAAGTTGCCCCGAACTTCACCGTCAACTATTCAATCTGGCACGAGTATGGTGTCAGTGAATATCGACGGGTCATGGGTCACCCCAACGTCAAGGCGTTCGTTTACGATGACGGGTATCCCATTTCACTTAAGGTGGATGCGGTTTGCCCTGCATACAAGCGAGGTCCAACCGGCAGGGTTACGCTAGACCACAACATAACTTGTGAGAAGTGCAAGCTATGTTTCGATTCGAAGGTCCATGTCACTTCGTGCATTGACCACTAACCATTAACCGGGGGACGGGGACGGATGTTCCCTCCCCCACTTCAACCCAACAACTCAAGGAGGTTTAACCATGGATACAGTCAAGGAAACAACAGTAGGCAAGTATAAGGTTCGCGTCGTTTACGACACCTACCCAGAATCCCCACGCGAATGGGATAACATTGGAACGTTCTTCTCCAATCACCGGCGGTACAACCCCGACAAGCGTAGCGTAGATGAGGTTGCGAATTGGAATGGACATAGCTTTAACATCAAGCGTGGTTACATCGGATTCCCGGTGTATCTCCTTGACCATTCCGGGGTGTGGATTTCCCTGTCGGACTTCAACGACCCATGGGATTCGGGTATCTTCGCTATCTATGCAATCTCCCGCAAAGATGCACTGAAGTTCGCCAAGGAATGCGGCTTCACCGCAATCGACCGGCTCACCCCCGGTGTCACCAAGCGCATACTCGAAACGATGCGTGGAGAAGTTCTTTCCTTCAAGCGTTACGTGGAGGGTGAAGTCTACGGTTATCAAATCGTGGATGAGAACGACAACGTTGTCGATTCCTGTTGGGGATTTTACGATGAACCCGACAGTGTTCTTAAGGAGGCCGAAGGTATCGCCGGAGCAATGGAGGACAAAAACAATGAATAGAGCCGGAACCACTGGAACCTGGGTAGCACTTACTTCTATCTTCGGTGCGAATGGGTATGACCGTTCGTTATTCATCAACTCAAAACCGATGATGTGGAATCCGCCAAGGAAATCACAAAAGAAGATTCGTCTTGAGCGTCGTCGTCGCAACGAATACAACAAAGGAGGTCGTCATGCAAAACGCTGAACTTAACACACTAATCCAAGAGGCGAGGGAAGACGTGGAGGCCGTTGGCCTCCCCCTCCCACCCGCCGACCGCTTTGAGTTTGTTATAAAAACCATGCGGCCTTGGGGCAAGTGTAAGTGGCAATATTATAGGATGTCGTGGCGCTTCACCATAACACTGTCAACCTATCTTATGACCTGCGACCACCAAGCCAAGATAAACACGCTAGCTCATGAACTAATTCACGCTTGCTACCCTATGCAGGGTCATGGCGCAATGTTCAAACGGGCCTGCGTATTACTCAATTCGGCATTCCCAGATAAGTATCGGTTATCCCGCACAACGGCGGCCGAAAAGAAAATGGATGTCGAACACGCCAAGACACTGTACAAGCATATCATTGCCTGTCCCACATGCGGGAAGTTTTACGGGTTCATGAGAACTTGTGCGTCGCTTGATTGCCTTCATGTCTGTCCCAATTGCAAGACGCCGATGAAGCAAGTGAAGTAGTCGTCGCCCCCTCTCGCGGGGGCTTCCCACCGGGCGGGCTTCCGCGCCCACCCACACAACGCAACCATTAAAAAAATTTTTTGGAGGACTTCCCTATGCCTTGGAAGAGTGAATTTAACTATTCTGTGTATGGTAACTATGTGTTTTCTAATCGGGCAACCATAGAACCGGTTAACATTCCACCGGAATTCAATTCCCGCATCGTGCAAGCCAAGGGTGATGTGTTGGCCCGAAAGCTGACGGGCCAATCATTTCTCAATTGGTTAACCCGTCATTACAAGTTGCCACACGTCAAATTGGTCGTCGAGGATTTCCCCCGGCCTAGGCGCGGCAACGCGGAATATTTGGGTTGGTATGGCCCAAGTACAATGCTGATACGAATTTACAACCGTACAGCAGTCAGACATGTTATAATATCTGACGGCCGATTCGTAGAGACATTGCTCCACGAATTCATACACCACTTCGACACGTATGGATTGCACATTGAGTCCATACATACCGCAGGCTTCTATAAGCGAATCTCTACGTTGAGGGATTGCTTCTACAACAAGAACCACTAACCATGGAGGTTTAACCATGATAACACCAGTCGACGAGAAGAAGAACGACGACTATCCAGAAATGACGACGGAGATTGCCGAGAAGAACAATGTTGTCGCGGCTGAATGCTGCGCCTGGTGCTCGCACCATAAAGACATAAACGATGCGAACTCCGTGTTCTGCATACCTCTGCAATGCAAATCGTATTGCACTGACGTGTGCAACAAATACCACCGGGATTAACCAACAACCCTAGGAGGATTAACCATGAAACTCGAAGACTACACCACAGACGAACTCATTCAAGAACTCCGCAACCGAACAGACGTCTGGGCCGTGAAAGTCTGGACACGGAAAGACGTCGAAGATTGGCTCAACGACAATCTCGACAATTACGACAACGAGGAACACAATCTTGAATCACAGCGCGAAACGATTATCGAGTCTGCCCTAGGTTGCAGTGCAAATCTCGATGATGCCTGTGAGGCTGACTGGGCAACAATCGATTATTACATGACCGGTTTGATTAGGTCAGATTTTGGCGCTCACATCCGTTGCTAACCAACAACCCAAGGAGGTAGAACCAATGACTAGAAAACAACGAAACGAGCTAACCGAAGAGGTTGTAGCTACTATGCACCGGCTTAACCAAACAAACACTTCTGCGGGGTTAATCTCCGTAGATTACGCTGACCGGATATTCCGGGACATCGCCCGTGGGGTCGTTAATGACCTCGAAGAATCTTCCGACAATTGGAACGACGATGACGTTCGGCTCGCAGTTGGCCGAGTGTTAATCGATATGCTTAACATCGAACTGTAACCAACAACAAAAGGAGGTACACCATGAACGTACACGAACTCACTTTCGACCAGATAATTGAGTTAAAGCAAGCCTACCTCACCAAACTAGATGAGGAAGGAACGTTGAACTATGTTCTCTATAACGACCCCTGCGATGAGACCGGTTTGACGTATGACGAACTCGCCAACGCAGACAGCCTAGTTTCCGACGAAATCGTATTCAACGAGTACGCCGATTTCGAATTTGTACCGGAGGATTTTTCGGTTGCAAACCCCGATGTATTGACAATCGAAGTCTCGAATATCATTTGGGACATAGACGACGACGTTCGGCCATACACCAGTAAAGACTTCGGTTTGCCTTCGGGTGTCGTCATTCAAATGTCCAAGGCCAAGTACGAAGACATGGTTGAAGACGGCGAAGACATCCAAGAAGCGATGGCCGATTATATCTCTGACCGGCTTGCCAATGAGTACGATTTCTGTGTAACCAACTTTACGTGGAGATTCATCCACATTAACCCAACAACTCAAGGAGGAACTACCATGAAGACGATAAAAACCAAGAAGGCCAAGACAGCCAAGAAGACAACCAAAGTTAAAACCAAGACAAAGCCCGAGAAGATTCCGTTTGCCAGTTGGCTGGAATCCAACGAAGGTTACAAGTTCAGAATAAATTGTGAAACCTTTCGCGATGTAGACGACGGCATAACCGAGGCAGAAATCCAATGTTTCGGAACCGATGGTTGGGTGACAAATTGGATTGAACACGGTGACCACGATTGTTTTCCGTTTGTCGACCCGAAACTAAAATCCTGCGATGCGTTCGGTGTTCTCTATTCATCAATTACAAACCACGCGGAGGACGCCGCAATCATCCTAACCTACGGAACCAACTATTCCGATGACCGGGAAAACTTCGCCTATGATTGCTTGAAGGCAATTGCAGGCGAAGAAGACGCCCCATCCTTTCACTAACCCCACAACTAAGGAGGTATACCATGCCCAACCCAACCGACAAAACCTACACGGTTCACGTAACCTATACCATGATTCACGAAGTCGAGGTAGATGCTAAGGATGCCGCCGAGGCCATTAAGAAAGCCCGGGATGAGTTTTCCAACTCCGGAGACTATACGGATGACGACTTCGACGACATCCAAGATGTCTGCATCACCGACATTCACTAACCCAACAACCCAGGAGGTACATCATGACCGAACTCACCAAATGGTATAACAATAAGTTTTCCCCTGTCAAGGAAAACTGGATGTGTTTTGACACCACAATTGAAGCGGTAAACAATGCTTATTACATTGCCGCTTTTACTGAATTGGATGGTTGGCTTCGCGATTATATAGCGGGCGTAGAAACCGGAGCCATAAATTGTAATGACAAGTTTGTATCAAAACTTCTAACGGTAACACCCGACGAATTCATCCGAGAGTTCTTCGACTGGTTCGATGATTGTGAGGGTACTTACCAAATCTTCGCAGACAACGACTCCAGACCGGAGGCATTTATGTCGTTCGTCTCTTCATTCACCAACAACTAGAACTAAGGAGGTACACCATGACTGACACCGCAAAGTTCAAAGGATTGCAATACGATTTTGAAACGGCATTCGATGAGGATGCCCTGCTTCATATCGGTAAGGTCGAATTCACCGATTTCATCATTAGGGAATACGAACGACAGACCGGAGAATCCTGTGTCTACTGGCACAGCAAGGATGATGCCGGAAACTACACCACGCTCCCAAGACCATACAATTACGAAACCGAAGGTTATTCGGATTCATTCTGGAAGTGGCTTGGGGTGTTGGAGCATGAGGCATTCAATGCCGGTGCAACAACAACCAAGGATGTCTGCTTGTACATCATCGGAAGACTCACCAAACCAAACACTCCACCCGATTACGTTTGGGTTGCAACCGAGGAAACCGATGATGGGGAACCTCCGCTCTGCTTCTTCACTGACGAAGAAGAAGCTCGGTCTTGGTTGCGAGACCTATTCGAACAGCATGTGAAGTACACAATGATTCCTCGCGAACACTTCATTTGGCACAACGAAGATGGGCTTCACCAAGTCTACGACGGTGACATCAAGTGGGGTCTGTCTGTCCGTAAAGTACGACCCGCCTTTGACCCAATCAACCCCTAACCAACAACCCACAACCCAAGGAGGAACAACCATGAAGAAAGAACAGAAGTACATAGCCGTCGACATCGACTGCCGATGGGGATTGCTCAACGACGAAGACCTCAACGCTCGTGCAGTCTGGGGCGGCCGTACAATCGTAGAACGCAACTACGACGGCAAGTACGGCATCATCTACGTCGGTGACCGCATCACCATGAAGGGCACCGAATCCGACATCAATAAGATTTGCAAATTCTTGGAGATGGCCAAGACCCGGCGAGCCCTCGGCAAATTCGTCGACCAAGTTGGTACCGCTTCAAGTCAGGTACTAACTCTCACTTCACCCCACGGGTTCGTCCTCAAGGCGACACCCAACGCATCTTACGGTTACCTTTATGTCAAGGTAATCTGGAACAACCCCACTCTTTAACCCACAACCCAACCAACCCAACAACCCTAGGAGGAACTACCATGACACTCACTCAGAAAGAACTCGAAGTTAACGCCGCACTTCAGAAGACCGCAATCGAAAAGTACACGGAGGCCATGCGGGAGATTGCTGCACTGCTCCATGTGGAACTCGACTTTGACAGTTCATACCACGGCGGACTCAATCTGCAAGTCGAACTCGGCAAGGTTTTTGCTACGCTTCGTGCTGTGAATAATGAACGTCCCGAAATCATCAGCCGTAAGAACATAAGGTTCAGCTCCAATGCTAAAGCATTCTACTTTAAGTTGGAGGGTGAAGAGATGTTCATAGTTACGTATGATACGTATAACTGCGGTAACACAATCCGCATCGGCTTGGGAAGACCACAGTTCACCTTCCCGGATTACTGGATGAAGAACCCGTCAGATAAGATTGTCGAAGAGATTGCGGACAGGCTGAAGTTCCTCAATGCTCTACGCAGACTAATCATTCTGACACAGGACGTGCAGCACGAATCCAAGACACAGGACACGGCTGAGTCCTTGGCCCGAGCCGCAAAGGCTATGGCCCAGCTTGAGCTTCTCCGTCGTCTCTAACCAACAACCTAATGGGGAGGGCAACCTCCCCCATAACCCAACAACCCAAGAAAGGAACCACACCATGACCACCTACACCCCTCAAGACGAGAATAAACTCTGCCGTGAAATCTACGTAACCGGAACAAAAAAGTATCGGGAGCTGGTTGATACTCTCGCCGACCTTCTCCATGTCACACCAGACCACACCAGTTGGTGTGGTGGTAAGGCAGTGGCAGAGTCATTGTGCCGCTTCATCACCCACGCCCAACACGTTTACGATGAACGCAAGTCAATCTTCGCGCGTCACGGCCTTGATATTAGTCCGGCCGTCGGTTATACAACCGGGCAATATCGAAAGACCTATCTATCCATCACTGATGTTGAAGACGGCGCCCACGACATGGTAGAAATTGATTGGCAGTATTTCTATGGCTGTCCAAATTATTGCTGGAACTTGCCCAAGCCACCAAGTCTGTCAATCAATGCCGAGTATGCAATGAAAACATTAACCAAAACGTTGCATGACCTTAACTTCATCATCACGTTCATCGCCCTGTTTTGTTATATAGAACCGGAGATTAAGCAGGTTGAAGATGAGGAACGCAAAGCTCGCATCATCAAGTACTCGGCCCAGCTTGAACTTCTCAAGCAGCTCTAACCAGAACCTCCGGGCGGGCTTCCGCGCCCACGCCCGCCCCGCCCGGTTAAAAAATTTTTTCTTGACGGCACCTGTTAGATGTGTTATAATAGTTATGTTGATTTGAGCCACATCTAACAAGAGAGGACAGGCTATGGACAAGAATGATGACTTTGATGCGGCCCTTCAGAGGGCTGAACTATATGGGGTCAATGTGCCGAAGGTCTTGCGCATGATTGACAAGGCGCTTGACAGCGGGCTGTTCGCTTGTTCCAACGAATCCGGAGTCGAGAAGGCGGCTAAATTGCGCAAGCTTATCAAACTAGCAGTAAGCCAGTCTGAGATTGACGAGGCTGTGAGCAGACACTACGAGCCAATTATGGAGACATACAGATGACGGAGAGCCCATTGCAACTCGGGATGTTCTGCTTCCCTATACAACTCCATCACATTGGGATTGCGATTGCAAGGACCACTTTCACCGATGGGCATCCGAAGAGGTTTGTCCCAAGTGCCACGCGCGAGCCGAGTCTAACCCGGATTCTATAACCGAGGAAATCCTCGGCGCCGGTCTTCCCATAAGGGAAATCACCATCGACATTCTTTAACCCAACAACCAAAGGAGGTTTAACCATGAACAACAAAGTTTATCCCATCTGCTACCGTGGCTGTTACGAACACGGAGGTCGCCCCGACCCCAACGATAAAGAGGTTGGTAAAATCATCTGGGCCACCATGGACCAGATTCTCCATCTCATAAACGACAACCGTTCAAGCGATTGGACTCCCTACGACGAGTCTGATTGGGAAGAAGGTTTAACCGAATGGACCGAATGGATACCAGTCGATACGGTTTCCCTTCTTCACGCCATCCACCCAGACAAACCACTTCCCCCCGAACTCAACAACCCCACAACCGAAAGGACTCCCACCATGACCAACTCCAACCCGACAATCACCCTAACTAAGGCCGAATTCGACGACCTCACGTCCAAAGCCTACAAGTACGACCGCATCGTCAAGATGCTCAAGGAGTACATGGATAACCCGGATGACCCGGTTGAATTGCAGGACCTTTGCGTCCGGGCTGGTTCTGACGAGAAACTCGACGAACTGATGGACGCTGGTGGCTTCGATTCCTACGACGAAATGCTCGAAGAAGTCGAAGCATGGAAAAACCGGGGCTAACCTATGGCCGGTCCGAAGTTCACCAAACAACAGAGAGAGGAGGTTTTCAATTGCCTTCTCTCCACCTTCAACAAAAACTTCTCACCATTCGCAACCGAACAACAGATGGTTGGTCTTACCCAACACTTCACCACTCAAATCTGCCGTCGGGTAGCAAAGTATCAGAACTATCTCACCAACCGAACCTTTACAACCGACGATTTGCGACGGGCGTTTGTCGAATATCTGGTTGAAAGGCTTCACGTAGGAGAGGAACAAACCGATGACGAAACTTGAACACGAGAGGTTGAAACTTATCTCTCTCGGTAAAGAGAAGTATCTCAAGGCAATGAATGACCTTGCGTTGGCGGTTAAAGTCGAACTCGACCTAGAGTCACCCCGGCACGGAGGGGAAAAACTCCAGCTGGAAACCGGGAGAATCCTGATAGACGTCAACCGAATGTCAGTTCTACAGCCCGAAATAGTCAACGAAGAGTTCCACATATGGACCCATGGCAAACTCGACATTAAAACCAGGATGTCCCAATGGCGTCTTAGTGTTGATGAAAAGACAACCAACTTCCTATGTGAAACCTCATATGAGACTAATGAGACGTTCGTTCTGTTTCCGGTTCCACCCTTTCTCAAGGAAGGACAATACCAGGCAACTACTGGTATACCAAAAATCACGGCAGACATCAGGGATTTCCTGGTCATGCCACTCTGCTTCCACATCATGGCCGACCGGTACGATGACATAAAGAAGTACATCGCCCGGGAGGAATATGAGGATTCTCTCTATCAGGCCCGGTTGGCCCAAGAGAAAATCCAAGCCCTTAACCAACTCTAACCCACAACCCAACAACCCAAGGAGGTACACCATGAACTCAATCACCGAAAACTTCCGTCTCAACATGACCGCAACCGCCCGAGATTATATCAAGGACGTAGCACCAATTGCGCACAAGTCCCCTGAAGAGACCGAAGAACTCATCGCAGCAGCACGAAAGGCAATCGACACCACAATCGAACTCCTCGAAGAGTGGAAAAAACTTGGTGGTAAACGGGCCTACGGCCTTTCCTATGGCAGGTCGTGCATAATGGAACAGCCGGAAAACCGCTTCCAATACATGGGGTTGACCCTGTACTTCCACTTGTGGCCCTTCGGTACCGACCACAACGGAACCAAAGCGCCCGAGTCCGTGACCTATGGCGCATATATCCACCCCTACCACTTTAATGCGGAACACTTCAACGCACTTGTCAACGACACCCTTGAGAGTATCAAGGAGGCCGAAGAACTCATCAACCCCACAACCAAGGAGGACTAATCATGAAGTATAAGGTCGTTGTCGAAACGGTCGGTGGTACTAGTGAAGAGGACAAGGCCCGACTCACTTTGGAGACCAATTCGGTAACTCGCGCCGGAGCCTTTGTCCGAGATAAGGTCTGGGCTTTCAAAGAGCGCGTGATTGGCGATATTGTCGCCCGTGTTGTTTCCATTGAAAAAGACGGCAAGATAATGGAATTCGGAGAATACAACTGGGTTGCTGAGTCAATCAAGTGGCTTCAAATCAACGATTGGTACTGATTTAAGGAGGACTAACATGACATTGCAGGAAAAGAAGTTTGAAAATTACAGCATTCTGAGTGAGCTGCTGTTTAGGTTGGAAACCATCATTCGCAACTGGTACGGCTATGACGTTAGAGACATGAAGAAATTTGGCGAACTGATGAAGCGCCCTATGCGGTTTCTTTTCATACGGGAAATCGACACGCTCTTCGACGCTTTCATTCATGTCTATCCGGGGATGGCCGAAAACACAGAAAGGGGCTACTCGATTACGATGATTTACCCTGAAAGTGAAAACGAAAAAGACCCTATCAAGGACACGCTCAGACTCAACAAGGTTGAAGATGTCTTTTGGGCTAAGGGCATAGTCAACAATGCGCTTTTGGGGCTGTTCCCAAAGGAGGGTTGAAGAATGGCAAAATCAACGAAAAAGTCAAAGGTTCCAGAGTGGTTTAGGAATCGTAGACGTATAAAACTTCCGAAGTGGATAATTGATGAACTAGATGATTATTGCGGCCCCGACAAGTATGGATTTATCTGGAAATTGCGCCATAGCGCTTTGAAGCAAAAGGAGGACTAAACATGGATAAGGTATTCGTAGTAATTTGTACAACGGCTCAGGGACCGGAGGACGAACACCCCTATGCCCGATGTGTTGGGGTATTCACCTCGAAGAAGAATGCCCGACAGGCAATGGCCGCGTCGGCGACCCGGGAAGCCAGACTCCAGAATGCTGGAAGCGTCGTATCCGAGGTTCGCCTCGCCGACGACTCAGCCGATGTAATAATCCACATCAACAAGACCAGCGAAGTGCTGTACCACTACCATCTCAGTCAGCACATCATTCGTTAACCCAACAACCCAAGGAGGTATCATTATGGACGCCAAGTTTGTCTCACTCGTACGAAAGAATATGGAGCGCATCAACCAGAGCGGTTTCAATTTTAGCATCATCTCAGATGACTATAGCGACAGCATCTTCGACCTCATTCAGGACGAGGTTGCGGAGGACATCTACGCCTCCGTCGGTCGAAAATTCAACGACGATGACGTCCGCCTCGCCGTCGGCCGGGTTCTTAGAGGACGTCTTCGCCTCGACGCCAACAGTGCCATTGCGAAACGTCTTGGTACCAAAATTTAACCACGAAAGGAGCACAACCATGACTGTTTATACCGTAACCAAAGTGCTCACCGACAAGTACGGTGAGCCAGAATGCGAAGAACTTGGGGTATTCCACAAGTCCGATAAGGCCCAGAAGATTCTGGAAAAGCAATTCATCGCCGACCTGAACAAGATACTCAAGGCCAAAACCAATCCCGATTGCCTGGTCATGACTTGGCTTGACCGGTTCTTCGCGGAGATATCGACCAGGGCAATCAATCCCCTGAACAACAAACCCAACGAACGGAAGTACCGGTATTACGTTGGTAAAACCACGGTGAGATAAGAGGTTTAACCATGAAGAACAGAATCAAGTACGAACTCTGCCCCACGACAGCAGATATCCCCGGCGAAGGCAAGGTAAGCCTGACCGACCTGGAAGAAAACGAAATCTACAAGATAACCAAAATGCTCGGTCGAGAACTAATGCTCGACTGGTGGAAGTCCCTGTGCCAGACCTATCAGCAGGCATTCTTCCACAACCAACCCGAGATTGAGAAGGTTCTTATCCGGGAATACCGGGCAGACCCGTCACAGTTCAAGGACATGCTCAAGGCAATCCGGGCTAATGCACGGTTGTTCGGTTACCAGCCCAAGAACATGCCGGTTGAACCCGAAGAGCCCCAGGATGAAGAACCTGAAGCCATCGTCACCTTTCACTAACCCAACAACAGAAGGAGTAACATCATGACCAAGGAAACCAAGGAAGCCCTAGAGAAAACCTGCGCCCGCATCTGCGAGCTGAAAGCCATCAAGGCAAACGCCGAGATGGAGCTGAAGACCCTGGAGGAGGAGGTTAAGTCCGCGATGAACGCCGCCGATGAAACCGATGTCGTCTTTGGTGTCTATGCCGCCAAGCTTGTCCATGTCTCAGGTGGGTTCTCGGTGGACACCACAGCCCTGAAGGCCGATGGGTTGTACGATAAGTACAAGAAAGCTAAAGCCGACTACGACCGGCTCACCATCGTTGACGGGTCAAAGGGGGTCTAACCATGCCCTACCACGGTCCCGACGAAAACGTCGCAGCCCCGGTAATCCCGGGGCTCGACCATATCCAAACCGCTCTTGAGTCCATCAACCGGTCAATCGATGACACCAACCAGATTCTCCTGGCCCTCACCAGGGTAATCGCCGCCGAAGCCGACAGGGAAAAAGGCTGGTCCAACTGTTCCGGGATTGTAGATGTGGTTGAATCACGCATCACAAACCGGAAATTGAAAGAACCCAAGCAACCCAAAACCCGACAACGGAGGAAGTTTAACCATGACCAGGAACATTGATGTATACAAAGGTCGTCCCGACGAGGCCATCAAGGCCTTTAAAGCCGAGGACAAAGCCGGATTAACAAACAAAGGAGTAGATGCGAGTAACAGATATCTACTCGAACGATTCATGCTTTGGCTCTCCACCCCGGCTCTATACCAGGAAGAAGAACCCAAGACCAACGAGGACAGCATTGCGGAATCTCTCAGGTGGATTGCGGAATCCCTGAATGCGATTGCGTTTATCAAGGGTGCACCGGTTCGAAGGATGATATGAAAACAGCACTCGATTATACGGTTGACGACCTGAAAAACCTCATCGTCCGGGCCTGGGAATCCGGGTTGTGCCGTGGTAAACCCCCGGCCCCCTATGTAATGGAAGAGCTGGAACACGTCTACCACGAATCCATCAGGCACGACAAGCCCTGGGGGTTCGACCAATCAACCGGTCAGATGTTGGATAAAATCCACGACGTCCTTCGTTCCCTCAATAGCGCCAGGTATGACCTGAAGGACCTGGTTAAAGTCGTGGTAGATGAGGATGAAGATGATTAGCCCTTGACAACCCAGGTGTCCCTGTGGTATAATATATATATGTATAGTGGGAGTATAGCTTAACTGGATAGTCAGCAATGGCCCTTTAAGCCATGGGTTTCGGGTTCGAGTCCCGATGCTCCCACCATTTTTTAATATAAATACCACCGATGGACACCTGGTATAAGGTAATTGACCCCAACAATCCCGGTCCCGACCACGAACTTATGGCCGGGGCATATGGGTATTCCCTGGTTTCACCGGCCAAACGCTTTCTTAACCAGGCAATAGAACTGGAGGACCCAGAGGCATTCCAGGCTGCCCTGGTAGAACTGGAAGCCCAGTATCACCAGGGAAAATCCACCCGTAACCGTTATTCGATTGCTGGTCCAGTGGTCAACCTGGTTTACCCAGATGGGTTAGCCATTCCAAAACCGGTTCAGTCAACTGCCTACGGTAACGCCATCTCGACCCTTAAACGAACCGTTGCCGAATACGGTGACGACTCCTTTCTTTACCGGCCCTTCCAGATAACCGCCATAGAAACCACTGGTCGAGGCGTCGGTAAGAAACGCACCATGATAATCGGGCAATACCAGGTTGAAGATTCCAGGATTAAACGAAGCTTCGACATCCCTCCCTCCCTGGTCTCCCCAGATGATTGGAAGGGTATCTTCAACGCTTTCGATTATGCCCTCTCCCATAATAGGGCGGAATAGTCTTATCATTTCCCTCCCCTTCTCACTGGTATAGGGAAATTAGGACAAAAATTTTGCAATCCCACGGCGCTCTTTTTATGCGCGTGTTATGCGCGTGGTGGAGGTTTCCCCCCTTACATCCCCCCGCTCCCTGGGTTAACCCAACAACCGAACAATGGGTTAACCCCGGTGGCACCTGGTATTTCCATAGGTCAACCCTGGTCAAATCACCTATTCCCAAATCAATTCTACGACAAATCGCTACCCTATTTTACGACATGCTAACCCCTATAGGGACTTTTTTTGTCGTAAAATACATTTGACTTTTTACGTAAAATTATGTTTTGCAAGGTTCAACCAGCAAAAACCACGATTTTAAATACAAAAACCAATTCTACGACAAATCGTAAACCTATTTTAAGTGTCAAAAACCCGGGGATTTTTTGATGTAAAATTATATTGTGATTTTACGTAAAATAGGTTTTACCAATGGTTTCCCCTATATTCCCCTGTTTCACCATGGTAAGCCCAGGTTGAACCCGGTTCCACCTAGGAAAAACCAGGCTAAACCAGGTCGCCCCCGGCGGGCCCCGAAGGGGTCAACCGCCTCTGGCGGGCCCCACGGGATTCCGCCTCTGGCGGGCTTTCGCGCCCACAGGTGGGCCCCCGGGTTAAAAAAATTTTTTTCGTGGAGAGGGGTTAAACCAACGGGAGGGGGTATGGTTTACATTATGGTTGACTATGGTTGCTTTTGGTCAAACCCGGTCAGACCGGTGAAACCCGAATGAACCGGGGCCAACCTAGGTGAAACCCGGTCAAACCCGGTGCGCCCACGCGCGAACCAAAAAATTTTTCAGCAGGGTGGGCGCTCTTTTAATAGTTCTCTCCCAACTTTCTAAACCATTTAAACCAAAAGGTTTTACCAAGTTCCACCGGGTCAACCGGGTTCTACCAAAAGGTTTTACCAAGTTCCACCGGGTCAACCGGGTTCTACCAAAAGGTTTTACCGAGATTCACCAGGTTTTACCATACATTACCATCTTTACCGGGTTCTACCATTAGGATTTACCGACGAAACCAATATTAGATTGTAGGATTACGTCATTCGGGACACCGGTAACACCAGATTTTGGTTTCGCCATATACAAAATAAATATCTTCAGCTAAGGATAACCAATATAAAATGAACTCTAATTCCGCCGCATTCAAAACCCAAGACGAACTCCTTGAAGAAGCCGCAACCTCCTGTATGACTAAACCGTCTAGTATATCCTCTAATGTAAAAACCGCTTATGTCAGGGAATATTACGAAAACGAGGAAAACAAAGAAAACGAAAGAAGAGATGCGAAATTGGCAGAACTTCTACCAACCTTAATCAATTACGACCAGGTCACCCAAGAACTCGTATCAATGGCCAATCAACTAGACCTAGATGTAACACCAGAAAAACCGTATTCAAGTAAAACGATTCATGCGACCTCACTCGACATAAAACTAGTGAACCCGCTAATTGTCACAAACCTAATCCCAATACCGAAAAACTGGAGAGATGGATGGGACAAAGGTCAAAAATATGTCAATCCGGGAACCCACATCAGAACGTTCAGCCTGATGCTCG
>Ga0247610_10001041_pt1 | contig 35497 bp, 29 predicted proteins | sample 174DNAGHGhighgp2_FD_193483 | JGI IMG/M metagenome (GOLD analysis project Ga0247610, IMG submission 193483) | Sheep rumen microbial communities from Palmerston North, Manawatu-Wanganui, New Zealand - 1742 DNA GHGhigh gp2 | ecosystem: Host-associated > Mammals > Digestive system > Stomach > Rumen...
GAAAAAGGCACTGATGATGGAAGGCAAAACCTCTGGCGAGATATACACGGTACGTCCTTTGCGAAATGGTGTTATCGCCGACTTCCAGCCAACAGAGCTGATGTTGCGCGAGTTTATCAAAATGACGAATACAAAGCATTCGTTGATTACACCAGCCATGAAGATGGTCATCTGTATCCCTTCCGGAATTACCGAAGTGGAAGAAAGAGCAGTACGTGAATCAGCGGAACAAGCAGGCGCTAAAGAGGTCCGTCTGATATACGAGCCAATGGCCGCAGCCATCGGAAGCGGTATTGATGTGCTTGGGCCAAATGGTAACATGGTGATTGACATTGGTGGGGGTACCAGTGAGGTGGCTGTCATAGCTTTGGGATCCATTGCCTCCAAAAAATCCGTCCAGGTGGCTGGTGACCGGCTTAACACCGATATCAAGGAGTTCATGCGCCGCGAGCACAACTTGGATATCGGAATCCCGACAGCTGAACAGATCAAAATCAACGTGGGCGCGGCGGTTACCCAGCTCGAGAACCCGCCTGCGGATTATGAAGTCTATGGTCGTGACTTGGTGCACGGTATTCCGCGCAGTATCATGATTAACTACCAAGAAATTGCCACAGCGCTCAATAATTCGATTAATGCCATAGAAGATGCTGTAATGCAGGCACTTAACGTTACCCCTCCCGAGTTGTCCGCCGATATCTTCAAGACCGGAATTTACCTGGCAGGCGGCGGTTCCCTGTTGCGCGGGTTGGACAAGCGCATCAACAAGATTACGCAACTGCCCGTGCATGTGGTTGAGGATCCCTTGCGTGCAGTTGCCCGCGGTACTGCCATAGCCCTTAAGAATCTTGACAAATTTGAATCGCTTACCAAATACTAACAAGGTAAAAGATTCTTTTTTTTCATAACTTGTCTCATAAGGAATATTTTCGAATATTCCTTATGTTTTTTTGAAGAACGTAATCTGCAATGAATGATATCATATCTCGCTTATTGTCATTTGTCGGACTTTTTTACGCATTGACTACTCTTTGCGGACAGTCCACGGGAACGTCTTTTTTCTCCTTTTGTCCTTCCGCTCCTGTTGTGCGCGACCATGAGGGGAATACCTATCGTACTGTCCAGATTGAATCGCAATGCTGGATGGCTGAGAATATGCGATGCACCACATCTCCGACAGGCAGGTCGTGGTTCGTCAACCCCAGCTTCTCCGCCACCCAACCCGAGTATGCTGCTTATATTGCCATTCCACCAGACAGCCGCTATGGGATGCTGTACAATTGGGCGGCTGCCATGGATATACCCTCTTACAGCCGTCACAAATCGACTGGAAAACAGGTTCGCGGTATCTGTCCTGAAGGTTGGCACGTCCCTTGCAATGAGGATTGGTCGTTGTTGTTCAAGTCGTTAGGAGGCAATGGCATTGCCGGCGAGGTGATGAAAACCCCAACCCGGCAGTGGCAGCCTCACCTCATCATCCAGAAGGATGTCATGGGGTTTGATGCTTTTCCTGTAGGTACTTATACCGAAAACGGCTTTCAGAACATGGGATTTCAGACCTACTTCTGGAGTGCCGACCCGTTCAATCGAGACCAGGCATGGTGCTGTATTGTCTATGATTACAAAACCGACAGCTATAATTACCTGGATTATAAATGCTATGGACATTCGGTGAGGTGCGTGAAAGATTAGAAGGGTCTGAAATCACGGTTTTCGGAAAAACTTTCGCTCTCTGCAGCATGCTAATCTTAATGTTTAGCGGACTTCGTGCCAAAGCCGGCGGCAGCGCGAAAAAGTCAAAAATAAAATGCCCTGTAAATCCATTGAGGAAATCAGGTGCTGGCCAAAACAAGTTAACAGATTGTCTATCAATGTTGTCTGTCTGTGTGTTGACACCAAATACATAATCCGTTTCCCATTTTATTATTTGAAACAAGTGGCCGGAAGAGAAACATGAACGTCGTTATCTGTCCTCCTTATTAGATTCTAAACCTTGAGTCACATTGCAGATACACTTCAATCCGAAGCCCCGCTCTTCCAGTTCAAGAAAGAGGACTTTTGGAGTGCACTATTTTGTATATAAAAAGTAGAGACGCAAAATTTTGCGTCTCTACTTTTTTGGCGGACCGGACGAGACTCGAACTCGCGACCCCATGCGTGACAGGCATGTATTCTAACCAAACTGAACTACCGATCCGTTCGTTGTTTGATGCTGCAAAGATACATTTTTTTTTAATCCGCCGACCAATTGCGATTTTTTTTTGATAATAATTTTATTATGTTGATTATTAAGTATATATAAAGATAATTTGGCTGAAAAGATGTGATGTTGTAGCCGGTAGGGTTATGAGTGGTTTCAAAAAATCGCATAAAACAATCCGTATTTCTGCATTTTCAATACATTCATATTGTTTGTGCGGTTTCGTTAAAATTTCCAAGTCAGCCCGAAGTAATAGAGGAAAGGAAGCTGGTAGATGATGTCGTTGGTGGTTCTATTGACGTAGAAAACGTTCTTGTAGTTATAGAGGTTTGTCATGGAGAGGCTGAGTTCGAGGGAGTGACGCGGTCCGAGGAAGAATTTTTTCTTTGCGCCGAGGTCGAGGCGATGGTAGTTAGGCAGCCGGGACTTGTTGAAATCGGATAAGAAGAAGTAAACGTCTTCATTCGAGGACACATAGTCATCCGCGATATTGGCAGGGTCATAATGCGGATAATAGGCTTGAGTTTGTGTGAACGGGAAGCCTGTGCCGAAATTCCATCGGGCGTTGATTTCCCAGGAGCGGCGTTTTCCGAAAGCGTACGAGGCCACAAGGTTGATGTTGTGGCGGCGGTCGAAATGAGGGAAATAAGTGATTTTGCCGTCATTTCGCTTCACCCATCCGAGGGAATAGACGAGCCAGATGTAAACGCCATTGTTTTCGTATTTTACGGAAATGTCACCACCATAGGCGTAACCTTTTTCCCAAATGAATTCAGTGTCTTCCTCTAACATCTTGTATCTGTTGGCAGAGATGAGTTGGGAGAAATTCTTGAAATAGCCTTCCAAATTGAAGCTTAAGGAGCTGATGGGGTCGTATTCGAGGCCGAGAATGGCGTGTTGGGCTTTCTGTAGGCGGCCGCGAATCTCCTTATCGCTATTGAAGAGTGTGTTGGGCAGAAGGTTGTTTTCCATAGGCGATGAGGTAAAACCGGTGAACAGGTTGACCACATCTTGGTCGGAGCTAACCGCAACCAGATTTTGGGAATACATGCCGGCCGCCAATTTCAAGCGCAAATTGTTAAGTATATTGTATTTGATGGCCAACCGGGGTTCGGGGGAAACTTCACCGAGGGAGTAATAGTATTGCAACCGGAATCCCGGCTCGATCAGCAGTTTGTTCCGGAAATTGTATTTGTATTTGATATACACGGACAAATCGGTGGTATGGTCTTCGATTTTGCGTTGAGAGTGGTAGATGGTGTAGTATTGGTAGTTCGTATTGTATCCAACCACGTCCACGCCGACTTTCAGCAGGCTTTTCCCTAAATAGTAGTTGAAACCGAGGTTGAAGGTGAAGCCGTCCATGGAGCTGCTTCTCGGGTCGAAGTTGGCATCCTGCAGTTTTGAAGTATACTTCGAGTAGGCGAGTGCGGCCTCGATGGTGGTGGGGGCGTTGCCGGGAACAAGCAGCAGGTTTGTGCCCACGCCCCAGTTGTTCCATCCGTAGTCTGCCACGGAGCTATACTTCACGCGGTCATCGTAGTTGAACCCGAAGATGTTCCATTTGGTGCCGTTTTTTGTGGAAAGGGTGACTTTGCCATACAGGTCAAGGAAGTTGTACGGAAGCCCGTCTTCGTTTGTCACGTAGGGGTAGAAAATCTTGGATGATTGGCTGAGATAGGAGCCTTTGCCCGAAAGGATGAAGCTGATGGCGGTCTTGCGGTCTTCTTTGAGCTTCAGCAAGGGGCCTTCCAGCAGCATCTGGGCGCCGATGTTGCTCACGTCGATTTTTCCTGACAGCCTTTTCTTGTTCCCGTCGCGGGTTTTGATGTCCATCACGGAGGAAATTCTCCCGCCAAACTCAGCACCGAAGCCGCCGGTATAGACATCCGCACTGCTCATGATGTCCATGTCGAAAACGGAGAAGATGCCGATGGAGTGGAATGGGTTGAATAGGATAATGCCGTCGAGCAGAAGCATGTTCTGTATGGGTGTGCCGCCGCGCACGTATAGTTGGCCGCCTTGGTCGCCGGTGGAGACGATGCCCGGCACAACCTGCAGGTATTGGGCGAAGTCGGGTTGCCCTCCGATGGCCGGCATTTTGCTCATGTCCTTAGGTGTGACACTGATGACAGCGGTTCGAGTTTCTTGCTCTTTTCGGGTGTTCTCGCCTTTAATCTGCACTGCGTCAAGGGTTTTAGATAGGGGAGAGATGCTGTAGCGTTTGGTCAGGGTGGTGTTTCCGGTGACATTTACCGTGTCGAAAAGATCATTGTAGCCTAACAGGGAGACTTTCACTACGTAGGTGCCGACAGGGATTTTGTTGATGAGGAAGGCGCCAGTGGCATCGGAGAGTGCGCCAAAGGAGGTTCCGACCAGTTGTACTGCGCAGTAGGGAAGGGATTCGCCTGTGGATTCATCGTATGTAAAGCCTTTTATTACAAAATTTTGTGCGTTTGACAGCAGCGTGAAGAGGCATAAGCATAAAGCCAGGGCGTGTTTTTTCAATGTCATATCTTCTAAAATTTGAGGGCGCAAAGGTACAAAAAAAGGCGAACCGCTCGGTTCGCCTTTGAAAATATGTTAGGGATATTGATTATTTGTTCACTTGGAACTTTTTGTCGCCATTGACGAAGAAATTTACAATTTGGTTGGCGGCAGCCAGACCGGCGTTGATATTGGCCTCTGCGGTTTCCGCACCTTGTTTTTTCGGGGTGGCGAAGAAGCGTTTCTCGAATTTGCTGAACTCCTCCATGGCTTCGGGGGCGATGTCGGTGCAGTATTTGAGGTCTTCGCGTTCGGTCATCAGGGCGATGAGTTCTTCCTCGTTGATGACTTCCTTGCGGGCGGTGTTTATTAAGCAACCGCCTTTGGGCATGAGGCCGACCAGGGCTTTGTTGATGGATTTCTTGGTCTGGTCGTTGGCAGGGATGTGCAGGGAAATGTAATGGCAGTTTTTGTACATTTCCTCGAGGCTGGCGGGAACGACCACGCCTTCGGCTTCCATTTTCTCTTTCGGGACGAAGGGGTCGAAAGCCCAGACTTCCATGCCGAGGGCTTTGGCTTTTTCAGCCACGAGGCGACCAACATTGCCGTAAGCCTGGATACCGACTTTCTTGCCTTTAAGTTCGGAGCCGGTGCCGGGTTTGAAGGTGTTTCGAGCCATGTAGATCATCATGCCAATGGCCAGTTCAGCCACAGCATTGGAGTTTTGGCCTGGAGTGTTCATTGCCACGATGTTATTGGCTGTGCAGGCGGCGAGGTCGAGATTGTCAAAGCCTGCACCTGCGCGGACGACCACCTTGAGGTTCTTGGCGGCGTCAATCACCTGGGCCGTAACCTTGTCGGAGCGGACGATCATGGCGTCCACGTCGGCCACTGCGGCATAAAGTTCCTCGGGGGTTTCATATTTTTCCAGCAGAACTAATTCATAACCAGCTTTCTCCACAATGGCACGGATACCATCGACGGCAGCTTTAGCAAATGGTTTCTGAGTTGCTACTAATACTTTCATTATTACTATATATTATTAATGTACGATTTGATGTATGATTATTTGTTGTTTTTCTCAAACTCTTGCATGCAGGCGACGAGAGCTTCAACGTCTTCCACGGTGCAGGCATTGTAGAGAGAGGCGCGGAAGCCGCCGACGGAGCGGTGACCCTTGATGCCCACCATACCTTGTTCCTTGGCGAAGGCCATAAAGGCGTCTTGTTTGTCTTCGTAGCCCGGGGCCATCACCCAGCAGTGGTTCATGATGGAACGGTCGGCCTTGTCGGCGACAGTGCCCACGAACATGCTGTTGCGGTCGATTTCCTCATACAGAAGGTTGGATTTCTTCATGTTGATTTTGTTCATTTCAGCCACGCCGCCGATAGTGTTCTTCAACCATGTGAGGGTTTCGTGCATGACGAAGATGGGGAGTACGGGAGGCGTGTTGAACATGGAGATGTTTTTGGCTTCTTCGGCAGCGTGGGTGCGGTAGTCAACCATGGTGGGCAGCGGGTTCATATAGGCGCGTTCGCCAATCTGGCCGAGGATGTCTTTGCGGACGATGACGAAAGTCACGCCGGCAGGACCCACGTTTTTCTGGGCGCCGCCGTAGATAAGTCCGTACTTGGTGACGTCGACAGGGCGGCTCATGATGTCAGAGGACATGTCGGCGACGAGCATCACGTTGTTGCACTCTTCGGCGGTGAAGTCCTTGCGGATTTCCGTACCGTAGATGGTGTTGTTGGTGGTGATATGGAAATAGTCTGCGTCAGCGGGGACAGTCCATCCTTTAGGAATGTAGTTATAGGTTTTGTCTTCAGAAGATGCGACGATGTCAACCTTACCGAAGTTTTTGGCCTCCTTGGCGGCTTTCTTGGCCCACACACCGGTTTGCAGGTAGGCGGCTTTGGTTTTCATCAGGTTGGCGGGCACGGTGAAGAACTGGGTGCTGGCGCCACCACCGAGGAAGAGCACCTCGTAGGAGTCAGGGATGTTGAGCAATTCGCGCCAAAGTTGGCGGGTTTCTGCCATAATTCTTTCCCAACCGGGAGTGCGGTGGGAGATTTCCATCAGGCCGATTCCTGTGTTGTCGAAGTTGCGGATGGCGTTGATTGTGGATTCAACAGCCTCTTTAGGAAGGACGCAAGGTCCTGCATTAAAATTATGTACTTTGTTCATAACTAATAAGATATGTTATTTTTTTTGGACAAAAAAATGTATTTCTTTTGTGCGGCAAAGATACAAAATAAAGTGACCGTAAATGCCTATTTTTAGGGGCTGAATTTTTTTTTGAGGAAGGTGGTTCAGCGATTCAAAAAAAGTGTATTTTTACGGCCTGAAAATTTAGGAGAGATGGCCGAGTGGTCGAAGGCGCGCGCCTGGAGAGCGCGTAAGCGCCAAAAGCGCTTCAAGGGTTCGAATCCCTTTCTCTCCGCAGGACGTAATCATTTGAATGTCAATAAAGTAATAATAATTTAATTCCAACAAATCAAAATCAATTATGAAAAAGCTTATCGCCTTACTTACCGTTTTCGGTTTTTTAACCTTCGGTATTGCTAACACAGCATTTGCTCAAGACAAACAAAAAACTGACGACAGCGCCACCACCGAGCAAGTTGCAGGAGAAGTTGCAGAGGCCTCTGCCGCCGCTCAGGCTGAGCTGACAGAAGACCCTGACGATGCCGTCAACCAGAGCCTGCACTATGTGTTGAAGGACAAATTCATCCAAGGCGGTGCCGTGTGGATGACCCCTGTGTTGATCTGTCTGATTTTAGGTTTGGCTTTTGTCATCGAACGTATTTTTTATCTCAACCTTTCCTCTGTCAATTCCAAGAAACTGTTAGACAAAATTGAGGACACCCTTAAGAATAAAGGAGTCGCCGCCGCAAAAGAACTTTGCCGCGACACCAAGGGCCCCCTCGCCGCAGTTTTCTATCAAGGCCTCGACCGCTATGACGAAGGCCTCGAGTCAGTTGAAAAATCCCTTACCTCTTATGGCGCCGTCCAAATGGCAAAACTGGAAAACAATATGACTTGGATTAGCCTGTTCATCGCCCTGGCCCCCTCCTTGGGATTCTTGGGAACGGTCATCGGCATGGTGCAAGCTTTCGATGATATCGAGCGCGCAGGTGATATCTCCCCGACCATCGTGGCTGGCGGTATGAAAGTGGCTCTGTTGACCACCGTGTTCGGTTTGATCACCGCCATGATTCTCCAAGTGTTCTATAACTACCTCCTTACCCGCATCGACGCCATCGTCAACGATATGGAAGATGCCACGATTTCTTTCATGGATATTCTCGTGAAAAATAAATAATATAGGTAAATAAATATTCCTATATACTATATATATACAATATATTTTAAAGCGTTGTATAATGAAAAATAGAATTATATCAATCGTCATATTTGTGGTCGCCATTCTGGACATCTGCCTGGCTATCGCTTTCTCCTTCTTCTCTTTTGATGCAGGTAAGAAAGACAACTATATCCAGGCACAGGAAGTCCGGGAACAAAATCCACAAATGGTGGCAGATTTTGAGACAGCCACCACTGAGAATCTCCCTGCTGTGATTGAGAAATATCAAAAGGAAACCCAGGCGCGTAGCGATAAACAGAGAGCTGCACAAATGGAAAAAGATATTCTCTATACCTACCTTCAAGATTTGAAAAATCTCGACGAGACAAATTTCGACGCCTATAAATCCAATTTCTCCCAACGCTCTGCCGCCCTCTTCGCCAAAAGCGATAATAAGCAGAAATATGTGGATGGATTTAACAAAGTCAATTCCTATAACGATCTGGATAGTTACATTGAGACTGTGAATAATGACTATAATGTAGTGAAACAGAACTACCTGGTGGAACGTAACTACATCAAGTCCGCAAATACTATGATTTCCACCGCCGACAAAATCAACACCACCGCTTCTGCAAACAAGAAGGCAGCCGACCTCGAGTCGTTCCAGAGCGATTTGAAGAGCTTTAGCAAGAGTGCTTCCTTGCAGAACTTTTTCATTATCCTGACCTATATTCTCGGTGTCGGAGCCGCTGCCCTCACAGTGTTCTTCTTGTTGACCAACATGATAGCCAACTTCAAGACCTCCTACAAAATCCTTCTGGGTTTGGTGCTCTTGGTTGTGGTTTTCTTCATCGGCTATCTTATCGGTACCCCGACTCTCAGCGCTTCAGCCATCAAGGCAGGCATGACGAGTTCCGGCTACAAGATGGTGAATGCAGCCGTCTTCACAGTCTATGTGTGTGTGTTCGTCGCAATAATTTCGATCATTGTGACATTGATTATGAATGCCGTCAAAAACAGAAACTAAAATGAGCAAGAGAAAAACACCAGGCTTGAATACAGGCGCAATGTCAGATATTTCCTTTCTGCTGTTGACCTTCTTCCTGCTTACCTCTTCCATTAACACGGAGCAAGGTATCCCGAGAAAGTTGCCGCCTCCAAAACAAGAAAACACGGAAGACAAAATTGTGGATATTAACAAACGTAATGTCCTGAATGTTTTGGTGAACTTTCGCGATGAGATATCGGTCAACGGAGATGTCATCATGATTGGGGATTTGAAGGGAAAAGCCAAGGAGTTCTTCGCAAATCCAAACAACGACCCCTCACTGCCGGAGAAGGTGAGCAAGCCTATTGACGGTATTGGTGATTTTCCGGTGTCGAAAGGTGTGGTTTCCCTCACGAACGACCAAGGTACCAGTTACAATATGTATGTCCAGGTTCAAAACGAGCTTCAGCGTGCAGTCAACGAGCTGCGCGATGAGACTTCCCTCCAATATTTCGGGAAGAAATACGAAGGGTTGGATTCTGCGGCCCAGCGGGCCATCAATACTGCGATACCTATGAGCATTTCCGAGGCCCCGCCAATCGATTACGGCAGCAATGGCGCAAACTAACCTTTAAAAACGCAAGATTATGTCAAGATTCAGAAAAGAAGGAAAAAAGGAGACACCTGAACTCAACATGGGTTCAATGTCGGATATTATCTTCATGTTTTTGTTCTTCTTTATGGTGATTACCACCATGCGTGAGGCCTCGCTGAAAGTTCATCTTAAAGTGCCTTCTGCCACCGAAATCCAAAAATTGGAAAAAAAGTCACTCGTGGCCAATATCTATATCGGTAAACCTATCTCCAAAAATGAGAACACTCTTCCCCCTGGTGAAGTCTCCGTGCAACTCAACGACCAAACCGTAAAGGCCGAAGACCTTAAAAAAGATGTCCGTGAATTTATCGGTACAGAGAAAGAGTCCCGCTCGATGGAGGACAGAGACCGTCTGACCTTCTCTTTGAAAGTTGATAAGGATGTGCAGATGAGGTACGTGAACACTATCAAGCAGGAATTGCGGACCAACAATGCCCTCAAGATAAATTATGCAGCGGGCAAGAGAAACAAAAACTAATTCAAACATTCATATTCAGGGCAGTCCATGTGCTGTCCTGAATATTTTCATTTAAAATATCCTTTAATTATTAATAAAATCAAACGTTATGAAGAAAATTTTACTTGCTGTTTCTGCACTGTTTCTTTTCGGTGCAACGTTTGCTCAAACGAATGTCGTTAACAGACATAATGAGCCTTCCGTGACCACCAAACGCATCGCTCTCACCGGTTTCGAAGAAGGTGCCGTTCCTTCAACAGTAAAACCGATGATGCGCAATATGAGCCGCAGCTATGTGGGTGTCACTTCCTATGACTGTCAATCTAACGGTTCTATGCCTGGTCGTATCGGTATGCACAGCGATGGAACGGTTTCCGCCATTTGGACAACCAATGGCTCCACGACCGCTTCCCGTGGTACCGGATATAACTATTTCGATGGCTCAGCATGGGTCAATTCTTCCTCTTCCAGCCCCCGCATTGAAAACGTCCGCACTGGTTGGCCTACCATGACCACCGTCGGCAATGCTGAGATTGTGGCCGCACACGACGGCTCAACCGCCCTTGTCATCGGTGTGTGTCCTCAGAAAGGTACCCAGAACTGGACTTTCACGACCCTGCAAGGTCCTTCCGTATCTAATGGCACCAGCACAAGCACTTGCCTGTTGTGGCCCTCGATAGCTTCCAGCGGCAACACCATTCACTTGATTGCCTGCACGGAGTCTGACGAAGGTTTCCTGTACAACGGGATCAACACTTGTCTGGTCTATTATCGCGGTACTTTCAATCCTTCTGACAACACGATTGCTTGGGAAAGCCCGCGCGTTGTCGGTGATGTCACGCCAAGCGAAGTCAATCATTTTCAGGGCGACGGTTATGCCATTGCCGCTAAGGGTGACAATGTCGCCATCGTTGCGGCTCCTGGCATGACCAAGAATCCTTTCCTCTGGAAATCCACCAACAATGGTCAGACTTTCTCCAAGACTGTTTTCTTTGAAACCGCTCCTGCAGGTGACACTGCTTACCGCAGCGATGGTTGCGTTGCTGTTGCCATCGGTGATGACGGTACCGCCCATATCGCCATGGGTACCTATTGGTGCTACATTATGTCTGATACCTCTTCCAGCTACACTTGGTGGCCGAGCGTGGGCTATCTGCTCTATTGGAATGAAACGATGGCTCCCATCACTTATAACGGTTCCCAAACCTCCGCTGATCCTGAAACGCTTGCAGCTGCCGGCTATACCGTTGTTGAGCGCTTTAACCTTGACTGTGACGAAAGCCTTTGGGGTGTTAGCGGTTGGGGCATTGACGCCTATCCTTCATATGGCGTAGGTGTTGTCTCTTTCCCGCAACTCATCGCTCAAAACGGTAAAGTATATATGACTTTCTGCCAAATGATGGAGTTCCCGTTTGTGGATGCAAGTAGCGAGAAGTACTACAGAGGCGTTTTTGCAACCAAATCCGACAACAATGGCCAGTCATTCGGTGATTATAGCTGGCTTTCTTACAATAAAGACTGCTATTACGTTGATTCTTGGGAACTGTTCCCTATTGATACCAATGTAGGTCTGTCCCTTAACGATTTCATGGATTATATAAATACAGAGGGTGAAAGTGTATATCCTTCCGTTGCACCTCAGCTTGTCAATGGCAATATCGCCATGATTTGGCAACAAGACTACGTTGCAGGCAGTGAAATCAAAGAATCGAGTTCTGCCATGTGTCAGGAAGAATCCTTGCTTTACTACTTCTCCATGAATGCAGATTCCATCGGTATTTATAACAACACCCACGAAGTTTGCCAAGGCCTGTGGATTGATCATACCGGTATTTCCAACAAACATGTTTCTGGAATGAAGGTATATCCTAATCCTGCAAGCGAATCTGTTAATCTCACCTTCTCTTCCGAAATATCCGAAAACGGTATCGTTTCTGTCATGAATTTGATGGGACAAACCGTGTATACGCAGAATGTGTCCGTTTCAGAAGGATATAACATGATTAATATTCCGGTGAAACAGTTCAACAGTGGCGTTTATATGGTTACCCTGCGTACCAACGCTGGATTGTCCACCCAAAAGTTGATTGTTAAATAGGTTATTATTTAATATCCCGAAAAAGGCAGGCCGAAGTGCGACCTGCCTTTTTTTCTGTTAAAGATTGCAATATGATAAAATCAATGACCGGTTTCGGTCGCTCAGTTTTTGAAGCCGACGGGAAGGTGATTACTGTCGAAGTCCGCACGCTGAACAGCAAGCAGTTGGATTTGAATGCCAGAATCCCCACACTGTTCAAAAATTATGAGAATGAAATCCGTTCCATGCTTTCCAAGGAGTTGGAACGTGCCAAAGCGGATTTCACGATTACAGTGGAAAACCGCTCGGTGAGCAGCTCTGTGACGATCAACAAAGAGCTTGCCGCTTCGTATTACCACTCCCTTTCGGAATTGTCCAAAACACTGGGAAATCCTGTGGAAAGCGACATTTTCCTGCAAGTGCTACGTATGCCGGAGGTGATTTCAACCCCGCAGGAAGAAGTTAGCGAACAACTTTGGCAAAAGTTGCAGGAAGCGATTCGCAGTGCCTGTAACCAGCTTAACGAGTTCAGAATCTCAGAAGGAAAAATCCTTGAGAAAGATTTCGTGAAAAGGATCACTATGATTCGTGACATGATTGACGAAGTGACCCCTTATGAAGAGGAACGGATTGTTAAAATAAGGGAAAAGTTTGAGACTTCTTTGAAGGATTTGGCACCAAAAGTTCAATATGACCCGAATCGTCTCGAGCAGGAAATCTTTTTTTATCTCGAAAAATTGGACATTACCGAGGAGAAAGTGAGACTGCGGAAACATTGCAACTACTTTATCGAAACACTCGACGACAACCAATCCAATGGCAAAAAATTGGGGTTTATCGTTCAGGAATGCGGACGCGAAATCAACACACTTGGTTCAAAAAGCAACAATTTTGACATACAGCAGATTGTTGTTCGCATGAAAGACGAATTAGAGAAACTGAAGGAACAGCTGGCGAATATTTTGTAAATAAAGGTTATTGGTTATTGGTTATTGGTTATTGAAGCAGGTTTATTGGTTGTAGTTAATAGTTGTTATAGTTATAATCATAGTAGTCATAGTCAAATATGGGAAACATATTATCGTTAATTGGTCGGCCGAATGTGGGGAAATCGACATTTTTTAACCGCTTGATACAGGCGCGTGAGGCTATTGTGGATGCCACTGCAGGCGTGACGCGGGACAGGCACTACGGTAAGTCTGATTGGAACGGTTATGACTTTTCGGTCATTGATACTGGAGGTTATGTGGTTGGTTCTGACGACATATTCGAGGCGGAGATACGCAAACAGGCCGCGCTGGCTATTGAGGAGTCCGATGTGATTGTCTTCATGGTGGATGGCCGGGAAGGATTGACTCCTCTTGACGAGGAGATAGCGGATATTTTGCGGAAATCGCGAAAACCCTATTATCTGGCTGTGAATAAAATTGACAGTCCGAGCAATTATCTGGATTATACGGAGTTTTATGCTCTTGGAATTGAAGAAATCTATCCAATCTCCGCTGTTTCGGGTAGCGGCACCGGTGAGCTTTTGGATGTGGTGGTGAAACATTTTAGCAAGGATAACGATGACCTTCCCGATGATTTGCCTCGCATCGCCATTGTGGGGAAACCCAATGTTGGCAAGTCATCCATTATCAATGCTTTTCTCGGCGAAGACAGGCATATCGTCACTCCGTTGGCCGGTACGACCCGCGACACCGTTTTCACCCGTTATCGTAGTTTCGGTTTTGACTTTTATTTGATTGACACGGCAGGTCTGCGCAAAAAAAGCAAGGTTGAGGAGAGTCTGGAGTTCTACTCGGTCATGCGTGCGGTACGTTCCATAGAAAACTCGGATGTCTGCATCGTGATGGCCGATGCTTCGCAAGGTTTCGACGCTCAAGATCTCAATATTTTCGGTTTAGCGGCGCGAAACCACAAAGGTGTTGTGTTGGTGATGAACAAATGGGATTTGGTGGAAAAAGACACGCATACGCATAAAAATTACGAGGATATGCTAAAAAAACGCATCGCGCCTTTCACCGATGTTCCGATTATATTCACTTCCGTAATTGAAAAGCAGCGTATTTATAAAGTATTGGAAACCGCGGTCCAGGTGTATCAGAACCGCCAGCGCCGCATTTCAACTTCTGAACTCAACAACACCCTGCTCCCGATTATTGAGAACACTCCGCCTCCCATGAACAAGGATAAAGTGATTCGCATCAAATATATCACCCAATTACCTGTGGCGTATCCCACTTTCGCATTCTTCTGTAATTTGCCCCAATATGTGGTGGATTCCTACAAGCGATTCTTAGAGAACCAAATACGTAAGAATTGGGATTTTTCTGGCGTTCCTATAGAAATATATTTCAGAAAGAAATAATATGAAAAAGCTATTTATAGAGACCTATGGCTGCCAGATGAATTTTGCCGACAGTGAGGTGGTGGCTTCCATCTTGAAAGATATGTATGCCTTGACGAAAGAGATTCAGGAGGCCGATTTAATCCTTATAAACACCTGTTCCATACGCGACAAGGCGGAGCAGCGCATCCACAAGCGTTTGCGCGAATTGGAGGCCTATAAGCGTAAAAACAGGTCGCTGCAAGTCGGCTTGTTAGGTTGCATGGCCGAACGGATGAAAGAGGAACTGTTACAGACAGAGCCGGTGCTCGATTTCATCGCCGGTCCGGATGCCTACCGCATATTACCCCAACTCATTGCCGATTCACAACATGGGCACACTTCGTTTAATGTCCTGCTTTCAAAAGAGGAGACTTATGACAATATCATGCCGGTGCGATACGATGCCAACGGGGTCTCAGCGTTTGTTTCCATCATGCGCGGCTGCAACAATTTTTGTTCCTATTGTGTGGTTCCATACACCCGCGGCAGGGAACGAAGTCGCAGTCCCAAGACTATTTTGGGAGAAATAGAAGACTTGCTGAAGGATAACTACAAGGAGGTCACTTTGTTGGGGCAGAATGTAAATTCGTATTATTGGAAAGACGAAGGCTTGGATGTCTCTTTTGCCAAACTGATGGCGATGGTAGCGGAGATGTCTCCTGATTTGCGTGTCCGTTTCGCCACGTCACATCCGAAGGACATTTCGGACGAGCTGATTGAGACGATTGCGCGTTATGATAATATATGCAAATGTATCCATTTGCCTGTGCAGTCGGGGAGCAACGAAATGCTGGCCAAGATGCGTCGCGTATATACACGGGAAAGCTATTTGGAGAGGGTTCGCAAAATCAAGGGGATATTGCCGGAATGTGCCATTACAACGGACATTATTGTAGGTTTTAGTGGGGAAACCATAGAGAATCACCAAGACACATTGTCTATTATGCGGGAGGTCGGTTATGAGTATGCCTATATGTTCAAATATTCGGAGCGGGGCGGTACACTGGCGTCAAAACAGTATCCTGATGATATTCCCGATGAAGAGAAAACCCGTCGTCTGGAAGAGGTTATTGCGCTTCAAGGAGAGCTGTCAAAGGCGAGTAATCTCAGAGATGTGGGTAAAACGTTCCGCGTGTTGGTGGAAGGCGTCTCAAAACGCTCTGAGGAGCAGCTGTTCGGGCGCAACAGTCAAAACAAGGTCGTTATTTTCCCGCGAGGAAACCATCGAATCGGGGAATATGTGGACGTGACCGTCTCCGAGTGCACGCCGGCGACGCTATTGGGAAGTTAGCGGTTAACCATACCAGTTGTGAAACACATACAGTTAATCCGTAATTATTAAAAGAAGCATGCTCCATTAAGGCCCTACAAGGGTATCATTTGTCAACCCAGGGTGAACTTCAGCGTAACCCGGTGATGAATCGGTAAAGAATCGAAATCGGTGATAAAATGACAACAAGGTGACAATGAACGATATACGAAACATTAATTTTGACCAGTTAGTGTCGTTCTTGAAGGAGAATGGCGAAAAGCCGTTTCGGGCAAAACAGGTCTGGACATGGTTGTGGAAACGTGGGGCTTCCTCGTTTGAGGAGATGACGGACCTGTCGGTTTCATTGCGGCAGAAATTGTCGGACAACTATACGTTCCAACACGCCGAAATAGTGGAGGAGGTGAGTAGTCGCGACAAAACGACGAAGTACTTGTTACGGTTTTCTGACGGAAAATTGGTAGAGGGTGTGCTGATTCCGAGCAAAGGACGGGTCACGGCTTGCTTGTCCACCCAGGTAGGATGTCCTTTACACTGCGCGTTTTGTGCCACGGGTACTATGGGATTCATTCGGAACTTACACTACAGTGAAGTGATTGATGAATTTGTATTGTTGAATAATCGTTCGCAGGAGATTTATAACCAGCGTATAACAAATATAGTCTTTATGGGGATGGGCGAGCCGTTGCTGAATTTCGATAATATGATGACCGCTATCGACATTTTAACAGGACAAGACTATTTCGGACTTTCTCCTGCCAGGATAACGCTTTCCACCGCTGGTATTGTTAAAGGTATCAAAGCTTTGGCAGACAGAAATTTTCGTTGCGGCTTAGCTATTTCGCTGCATAGTGCTGATCCTATGGTTCGGCGGGCGATTATGCCTGTTACGGAAAGGAATTCCCTGCACGACTTGCAGGCAGCCTTGGTCTATTACCATGAGAAGACAGGAGAACGCATCACCATTGAATATTTACTGCTGTCCAAAGTTAACGATTCAGAGAAAGCTGCTGAGCAGTTGACTCGTTTTTGTCGACCTTTCCCTGTGAAAATCAATATAATAGAATACAATTCTACGTCAGATTCCTTGTTTTATAAATCCGATCCGACGCGTCGTCAGAATTTTGTTGCTGTTCTGGAGCGTTGCAATATGGTGGTCAACATTCGTCAGAGTAAAGGGCAAGATATAGCCGCTGCGTGCGGTCAGTTGGTGCGACAGACCAACTAATGGTTTGCCAGCTCCTTGTACTTGATGTTCAGCAAATCTTGTTCCATGGCGATTCTGTCGATGACTTTCTTGAGAATGATGTCCAATTCGCTGTTCTCAGTGTAGTCAGTGGGGGCGATATAGTCTGCGCGGTTTTGTCGGATAAGGTCAATGCAGACATCCTTGGATGAGCGCGGGTGCGATGGTGAGGCTACAGATTTTGGGTTATAGACCGCGATAGTGGTGCCTCCGTATAAGTTGACCATTTTCATGGCGGGTACGTCAGTTTCGCCATCGCCGATATAGATGAAGTTGGAGAAAGGCACTGCCCGTGCATTTTCTGGCATTGATTTGTTAATCAAGGTGTTGTCATAAGAGTTGTATATGCCTTTGTTGATGCGGAATAGGAACTGGGTTTTGTTGGTGTAATTCACGCCGAGTGCCGGCCAGCAGGCACTTCCATTTTCGTCGTATTGGAATCCGGAGGCATATATGGATTTGAAATACTTGGCAATGGTAGTGCCTTTCACAATTTCGCGCAACCCGGATGAGATAATAAAATGTTCCAAGCGAAGGTTCTGTGAAGCTGCGTAGGCATTGATGCGGTCAAAGTAGGTCTCTACTCCATCGAAAAAGGTGATTTTTTCACCATATTTTATAAATGTGTTCTCGCGGATGTCAAGGTTCTGTTCCTTGGCTTTAATCAGCATCAGGCGCATGTAGGCGAGTACTTCGTCCATATCGTGTTTCTTGGCCAGTTCATTAGCCTCCTGCCAGAATGTCCCTTTGTCCATGTTGAGGTCGGGTATGAAGTTGTATTCTTGCATATTGCCCGGAGCGAGCGTTCCGTCGAAGTCATAGGCAATAGCCACATTTCTGTTTTCTGTAATCATTTTTGTATCAGTCGGTTTCAAATTGATATACTTTAACTTGTTCGCTTGTGCAAATATACATAAAATTTTCGAATTTTATGTCGATTGATAAAAAAGTCAAGACTAAAATGGGGTCCAAATTCCGGAAATCAAGTCAAGCTCATGTTTCCCGCAATGGGATGACCCAAATCCGGGGTTAGGGTTTCAGCCCGATGGCATCCAGTAGCTTCACGACATTTACATGTACAACATCACATGGATAAACTATTGTCTCGGTTGTCCTATTTTGTTCTCTGTTTCGATTAGATGCAATAACAGCATTTCTTGCTTCTCCAGGACTTTCCAAAATACGGCTCCCGTAAATCCGGGGTATATTAACGGGTTGAAGGGGGATGAAAAAAACGGGCGAATCATATAGACGCGCCCGCTTTTTGAGAATGGTGATAATTCGCAGCTATTTTACCAACTGTTTGAAACGGTCGGAGTGGCGGTAGCGTTTGAATTCGGCATCGCGCTTGGCCGTCTTTTTGAGAGACGGATCCAGGTTAATGGCCGTGGTTAGATTGCTGTACACACCTTCTTCGGCTTTCATGCGGGCGGCAAGGACTGCTTTCAGGTAAGCGGTTTTGGCGTCCACATTGTCGATGCAGTCGAGGGTGGCTTTGGCGGCGTTATAGTCTTTTTGGAGCAGCTGAACCAAGGCAGTGTTATAGTCACAGCTGCGGTTGCCCATCAATTGGGCGGCTTTTGAGTAGTCGCCGTTGAGAATGCTCAGGGAGCCAGTGTTGTAGTCTTGGTTCACCGGCAGCACAGATGCATTGGCGGAGGCTTCGAAGTTAGATTTGGCAGCGGCAAGGTCGCCTTTGAGGTAGTCCGCAATAGCCATGTTGTTCAGAATAATGCCATTGTTCGGGGCGAGTGCGGCAGCTTTCTGAAGATAGTTCAACGCCTCTTCCAAGTCGGATTGGTTGCCGTTTTGGTAGTAATCGTTGAGTTTCAAAGCGCCGAGGTTGTTATATGCGCGCCAGTCATTTTCGGTATTCTTGTTGTTGACCAATGCTTTGTAGATGTTCTCTTTCGTCGCCATGTCGGGGGCCACAGAGGCGGCGTAAAGGCGTTCATTTACGGAAAAGTCGTTTGGTTTGGAAAGCACCAAGCGGACGAGTTCAGCGTCGGTGTAGGTGTCGTGTTTTTTGCATACCATCTGGATTTCGGCGCGGCGCAGCGGGGGAAGGATGGCGTCTGCGATTTCAGGATAGATGTCCGTCATCTCACGGATTTTCTGCTCACGCATTTCGTTGCTGGCTTGTGAGCGCACTACATTCAGAATCTGGTTCTTTTGAGCGATTCTGGACTTTTCGATGGCATTTTCGAAACCGTCCCAGTCCTCACCTTTGGCGTTGTCCACATATTCGAAAGCAGGTTTCTGCAAATCTTTCATATTGATGTTGTTGCGCTTTGCATAGTCTTTCAAGTATGCGTTGAACTTGTCGCTGAACCATTTCTTGCCCACCTGGAAACGGCGTTTGGAAAGACCCTGGTTATTGGTTTCCTCACCTTCGGGAGAGGCCCAGCCAGAGATTATCACGCGGTCGATAATATAGTCATTGTTCATGAAATCGGTAAACGCCTTGATGGAGTCTTTGGCGGCTTGTGTTTTGTTGTTGGGGTTGTTCCAGTTCATGTTGGAACTGTTGAGGTCGAAGTATAGCGTAGCTGTTCTGCCGATGAACTCAGCCTTGTAGTTGTGCGGCGCAAGGAGGAAGGCGGTGCCGCTGCCGGCGTTGTCGGTCAGTTTCGGGTCAAGATTGGCGCGTGAGCTGGTGTTGCTGATGCCCTCGCCAAGGTTGCGGTCGCCGAACACGTGGGACTTCTTCTTAAGGTTGGCTTCGGCGCCGGTCACGATGTCCGCTGTCTCGTACTTCTCGTCGAATCTGAACGTGCCGCTTTGGGTGAACGTGCCGCCGTTCTTGTAGTTGATGACCGTACCGTCGCCTTTGGCCTTTTCGCCTTTGAGTTTGATGACCGCAAACGGAGGCATGACCTTTTCTCCGTCAACAGACAGAGAAGGCGTAAAGGTCATTGTAGCTTTCTTTTTCATATACTTCGGCGGGATTGTGCCTTTAATAGTGTAGGCTACTTCGCCGCCTTTGTTCTCCAAGTCGGGATTCTCCAAGGTTACTGTCACTTCCGGATATTTTTTGATCATTTTTCCGAGTCCGCAGCCGCCCATTAACAGAACCGTTGCCGCTACCATGCTTAATGCAAATAATTTTCTCATAGGTTATTTTCGTTTTAATTATTGTTCCAATTGACAGGTGCAAAAATACATTTTTTTTAGAAACACATAGAAAGGGTGTCGTGAAAAGGAAAGATGCTTTTTTATAAAGTCGTGGCGGCAAGTGTGGCCACGCTTACGCGGACTCCCTCTATTTCCCGCAGTTTGCGTATGGCGGCCTCGGTGGTGGCGCCGGTGGTGAGCACATCGTCGCAAACGAGAACATGTGAGTAGGCTATTTTTTCGGTGTTCTGCAAGGAGAAAACCTCTTTCACGTTCTGCCAGCGTGCAAACCGGCTCTTTTGGGTCTGGGTGTCCGTGAAACGGGTGCGCAACAGCACGTCCGTCAGGTAGGGGATGCCCATCCCTTTGGAGAGTCCTTTGGCTATCCACTCGCTCTGATTATATCCCCGCTTCCGCTTTTTCTTCGGATGCAGGGGGATCGGCAGGATGAACTGAATGTCTTGGTAACGTTGCTCAGTAATGAGCTGTCCTCCCAAATATTCACCCAAAACGGAGCCGATTTCCTTTTCTCCCTTGTATTTGAGATGGTGAAGGATTTTTTGCACATGGTTGGCTTTCTTGTAGCTCATCAAAGCGGTCACCTCTTCAACGGGAACGCGTCCGTCGAAAGTTTCACGCAAAGGGTTGAAATGTGATTTGTGAAATTGTGTCTCAGGCAGGTGCAGCATGCAATCCAGGCATAGGCACGTTTCGTTTTGTTGCAATGCATCGCCGCATGCAGCGCACAAACGAGGATAAAAGAGGGATAATACATTGTTTATCAGTTTCATGGTTGTTTGTTTTGGTTGAAATTTTGTAATCGTAAGTTAACGTTCTAAGAGAGCGGGTGGTTATGGATGTCGTTTCTTTTCAACGGAAAAGCCGAATTTTCCGATTTTTTCCCCCACACGATAGTAGTGTCCGTGGGAGTAGGTCACTAAGTGGGCGCGGAACAGTTCGATGGCATCGGATTTTTTGGAGAACAGCTTTTCATTGACATGGACGGCGACCACTTCGGCTAAAAAGAGGTCGTGGGTGCCGAGGGGGATGATTTGGGTCACTTTGCATTCCAAATTGACAGGCGATTCTTCAATCAAGGGGGCGTTGACCTTTGAGGCGCGAACAGGAGTCAGACCCGTTTCCAGAAATTTGTTGTGTTTTTTTCCGGAACGTACGCCACACCAGTCGGCGTAAGACGCTAATTCGTTGGTTACCAAATTAATTACAAAAGATCCGTTCTCTTTGATAATTGCGTGCGAATGTCGTTCCGGGCGGATGGAGATAGAACACATGGGCGGGTCGGAACTGACGGTTCCCGCCCATGCGATGGTGATGATATTGTATTGGTCTGGAGTGTTGCCGCAGGAGACCATGACCACCGGAGTGGGGTTGAGCATATTGCCTCCGCGCAACGTCCGTTTTAGGATTTTTGCCATTATCTGCTGATACCGATGGCACTAACGTTAGGGACAATCAACAACGGCATCTTGGAGGTGCTGAGGATTTCACGCATATGGGCGTTGCTTGTGAAGTCAGTCTCGTTTTCTTCGCGCATAATCACAATCAGATTGGAATCTAGGGTGTTGGCATGTTCGAGTAACATTTTCACAAGTTCGTTTTGGACGGTCAGGGTCTCCATGTCGTAGCGCACGCTGGCATCCTCGCACATGTCGGCGGCATGCCGCATCTGAACGTTGATGATGTGCCGGGTGTCGGCATTGTTGGGGTAGTAGATGCCGGCGATGGATACCTTGGCGGCGAAGGCCTTGCCCAAATAGGTGGCGTAGCGCATCTTCTGTAACGTCTCGAAGCTCAGGTCGATGGGTGCGTAGATGTTATGCAGGTCACGTTTGATTTCAATGTTTTCGCGCATGATTAGGATGGGTACGGTAGTGTCTTTGATAAGGCGGTAGACATTGTTGCCGATGTACCCTTCTTCGAAGCCGGAGGTGCCGTGCGTGCCCATCACGATGATGGACTGGGGTTGGTTGGCGGCGTATTTTGTCATTTCCAGATGAACCTTGCCTTCCAGGATGACAGTGTTCACTTCAGTGTCGGGGGACTCCATCTTGCACATGTTTCGCCATTCTTCCAGGGATGCCTGAACTTTTTGGATGTAATTTTGTCCGCCGTCCTCGGTGACATTATGGGCGACGCCGGGCGTTTTCACCCAAACGAGATGAAGGTCGGCGCCTGTTTTGAGGGCGATGGAGACAGCGTGACGCATGGCGTTAAGGGAGCTGTTGGAAAAGTCAATACCTACGATAATATTTTTCATAACGGTTATATTTTATTGATTAGTAATTATTTAGGCTCACTTGAATAGTTAGGGGCCTCACTGGTGATGGTGATGTCGTGCGGGTGGCTTTCGAGTACACCTGCGTTGGTGATGCGGCAGAAACGGGCTTCATGGAGTTTTTCGATGGTCTTGGCTCCGCAGTACCCCATTCCGGAGCGGAGGCCGCCGGCCATCTGGTAGATTACTTCGTAAAGGTCTCCCTTATAGGGCACGCGGCCGACAATGCCTTCTGGCACGAGTTTTTTGGCATCGTCGACATCGCTTTGCATATAGCGGTCTTTCGAACCTTGTTGCATAGCTTCCAAAGACCCCATTCCTCTGTAGGTTTTGAACTTACGGCCATTGAAGAGGATGGTTGTCCCCGGGGATTCTTCCACACCGGCGAGGAGACCTCCGAGCATTACGGAGTTTCCGCCTGCGGCGAGGGCTTTCACAATATCGCCGGAATAGCGGATGCCGCCATCGGCGATGAGGGGGATGTCATAGCCACGCAGGGCTTTATAGACGGCGTAGATGGCGCTGAGTTGGGGCACTCCCACGCCGGCGACCACGCGGGTGGTGCAGATGGAACCGGGGCCGATGCCCACTTTCACGGCGTCAGCGCCATTGTCAGCGAGCAGTTTTGCGGCTTCCCCGGTGGCGATATTGCCCACCACAACATCCACGTTGTTGAAATGCTTCTTAATGTCAATTAAGGTGTTGACGACATTCTTGGAGTGGCCGTGGGCGCTGTCGAGGACCAAGGCGTCCACGCCGGCTTCCACGAGAGCTTCGGCGCGTTTCACTGCATCGGCGGTGATCCCGATTCCGGCGGCCACCCGCAAACGTCCCAACGAATCCTTGCAGGCAAACGGCTTGTCCTTGGCCTTGGTTATGTCCTTGTACGTGATTAATCCTATCAGTGTCCCATCTTCTGCAACCACGGGAAGCTTTTCAATCTTGTGCTCCTGGAGAATGTCTGCGGCACGATAAAGGTCGGTGTTGCGGGAGGTCGTGACCAGGTTCTCTTTGGTCATGACATCACAGATATTGCGGTTGAAGTTCTTCTCGAATCGGAGGTCCCGGTTGGTGACGATGCCGACGAGTACGTTGTTTTCATTCACCACCGGAATGCCGCCAATGTGATACTCGGCCATCATGCGGAGCGCGTCGCCGACGTTCTTGTCCGGGGTGATGGTCACAGGTGCGTTAATCATCCCGTTTTCCGCGCGTTTGACCGATGCCACCTGCTTAGCCTGTTCGGCAATCGGCATGTTCTTGTGTATCACGCCTATCCCGCCTTCTCGTGCGATGGATATGGCCATCTTCGATTCGGTGACCGTGTCCATGGCAGCCGACACAAAAGGCAGGTTCAGGTGGATGTTCCGCGTGAAACGCGTTCTCAGGTCTATCTCTTTGGGCAGCACTTCAGAGTATGCAGGAATCAGAAGTACATCGTCAAAAGTCAAACCTTCTAAAGCTATTCTTTCTGTAATAAAGGACATAATCGACTATATTTTATTTTCGTGCAAAAATAATAAATTTATGGATACCACGTCAAAATTCGCTTTTTTTTCTTTTCACAAACTTTAACCTCTCTTGTTCATGCCCCCTGTACCAAATCACTAATCCCTGTTCCCTAATCACTAACCACAATAGACTAATCACAATTCACTCTTCACAATTCACTCTTCACGTTAAATCGCTCGAGACCAACATAATGGTTGTGGTCATGAATGATCCAGGTTAACTTCCTGACATCTTTTCTAACTGTATCCATATTTTGTGTACCTTTGCGCTTTCAAAGATTAACAATAGACAATGAACTACTTGACGGTTGATAAAGTTTCCAAATCGGTGGGGGAAAAGGAGTTGTTTCACCAAATCACATTCGGTTTGGAGAAAGGGCAGAAAAGCGCTCTTATTGCACGCAACGGCACCGGGAAAAGCACGCTCCTCAATATCATCGCAGGTTATGACGCCCCTGATGAGGGAGTTGTGACGGTTCGTAATGATATTGTAGTCTCTTATTTGCCACAAAGGGATGATTTCCAAGAAGACGACTCTGTCCTTGACGCCCTCTTCGATGCCCAGACGCCCACCTTGAACGCCATTAAGGAGTATGAAACTTGTGTAACGCTGTTGGAGAGCGGCCTTGAAGTGACGCAGGAACGTATGGAGAAGGCCATCTCCGACCTCGACCGTCTGCAGGCTTGGGATTATGAATCGCGGGTCAAGGAGATTCTTTCCAGGTTCGGCATCCACGACGTGTTGAAAAATGTGGGCGAACTTTCAGGTGGACAGCGCAAGAAAGCCGCTCTGGCTCGCACACTTATCGCCGACACCGACCTGCTCATCCTCGATGAACCCACCAACCATCTTGACATTGAGATGACTGAATGGTTGGAAAACTATCTCTCCTCCGCCAACATCACCCTGCTCATGGTCACCCACGACCGCTCTTTCCTCGATAGGGTTTGCAATGACATTTTCGAACTTTCCAATGGGAATCTGTACCACTATCGTGGGAAATATGACTATTTTTTGGAAAAGAAGGCAGAGCGGTTGGCCAATGCCGCCGCAGAGCAGGAAAAGCTCCGACAGCTCTACCGAAAGGAGCTCGCGTGGGTGCACACTTCCCCGCAGGCGCGTACCTCCAAGGCCCGCGCCCGTATCAATAATTTTGAGAAACTGCAGGAGCAGGTGAGCGTGCGCAGCGAGGCCGCTCCCGAAGGATTCAAAGTGCAGTCAGAACGAATCGGCCATAAAATATTGGAAATTAGTCATCTGGATTTTTCGTATCCGGGGCAACCCATTGTCAAGGATTTTTCCTATATCTTTAAGAAAGGGGAGAAATGCGGTGTCGTGGGCAAAAACGGTTCCGGAAAGAGCACTTTCCTGAAAATGATTATGGGCGAGGTGACGCCTGACGGCGGCAAGATTACTCCCGGGCAAACCATCAAGTTCGGCTATTTTTCACAAAACGGGATGGAATATGCAGGCAATAAGATTGTGCTGGAGTTAGTGAAGGAACATGCAGAGGTGATTCGTATGGAAAACGGTAATTATATGAGTGCCAGTAATTTCTTGAACCATTTCGGTTTTCCGTACAGTCTGCAGTACACCTATTATGATGATCTCAGCGGTGGCGAGAAGCGAAAGCTCCACCTTCTCATCACGCTCCTGAAAAATCCCAATTTCCTCATTCTCGACGAGCCCACCAACGACTTTGACATTGACACGCTGAATCTCTTGGAGGATTTCCTCGGAAACTTCGAGGGATGCCTGCTCATTGTTTCCCACGACCGGTGGCTGATGAACAAATTGGTGGACCACCTTTTCGTGTTTGAGGGGGATGGCGTGATTCGTGACTGCTGGGGCAATTACGAAGATTTCAGGCAGGAGCGGGAGAAGGCGTTGCGCATCCAAAAGCGCATTGAGAAGGCCGCAAGACCCGAACCTGTGAAACCGCAACGAATACAACAATCTAACAAACTGACTTATAAGGAGAAAAAAGAGCTCGAGGCTTTGGAAACCGATATTGCCAATATGGAAATCGAGAAAAAAATTCTCGAAGAAAAGATGGCCATGGGCAAAGGCACTCCTGAGGATTTCACCAGCTGGGGCAAGCGTTACAACGAATTGAACCAGCTTTTGGACGTGAAAACTGAGCGCTGGATGGAGTTGTCGGAAAAAGAGGGCTGAAGCCTATTGGAAATTTGTGTATCTTTGCCGCCGTTCGAAAAACATCAGGATTCAAGCAATGAAACTTACAAAAGAGAAGCGGAATGAAATCATAAAGACCTATTCCCTAATTATATTGGGTACATTTATCATGTCCATCGGTTTTGTGGTGTTCATCTCCCCTTTGAAATTGGCTCCTGGCGGCGTATATGGCATCGCCATCATTCTCCACCATCTTTTCAATTTTCCCATCGGGTTGTCGGGTATTTGCCTTGACTTGCCGCTTCTATTGATTGGCACGCTCTGGCTGGGTCCCAAATTCGGGGCGAAAACGTTGGTCGGCATCATCAGCCTTCCCGCTTTTATTTCGTTTTGGGAGAAAGTGTATGGCTACGAACCGTTAATCTCATTGCCCGGGCAGCCCATGATCCCCGACCCGTCCGCCACTTTCATTCTCGCGCTATTCGGCGGGGTCATCATAGGTGTCGGGCTCGGGCTCATTTTCAAGACCAGGGCCACATCAGGCGGCACTGACATCATCGCCATGATTCTCGGCAAGTATGTCAAGCACATCCCGTTAGGGGTTTTGCTCATCTTTGTCGATTCCTCCATTGTCCTCATTGCTTTGGCCGCTTTCAAAGACTGGACTATCCCGCTTTACTCCTGGCTGGTGATTTATGTGACGGGCATTGTCATGGACAAGGTCATCGCGGGTTTCCATGGCAACAAGGCCGTGTTGATAATTTCCGACAAATACGAGGATATCCGGCAACGCATCCTTGACGAGCTTGAGCGAGGCGGCACCTACCTCAAAGGGGAGGGCATGTACAATCACAGTGAAAAAAAGATCATTTTCACATCCATTTCCCGCAAGCAGCTGCCTGTTCTCATCCATTTCGTCCATGAAATCGACGCCAACGCGTTCGTCACTATTCTTGATGCTTCCGAAACTCTTGGTGATGGGTTTAATTCATTGAGGGAAAAGGCTTTAAGATAGTTTCAAAACTGTTTTCCCAAACATTGGGTTTCCGTTCTGCCATCCATTGCAAATAGCCCGGGTACACCGCCTACCGATCCGGGGCCGGCAACTGCATGCATCCCGCAAAGGCAGCAACAAAAGGTTTCTGCATCAAATGTTGGTGCGTATTTATAATTTGTGTACATTTGCCGCTTGTTAAAAAAAATGGATATGGCTGAAAATAAGAATTTTACAATAGGCATAACCCAAGGTGATATGAATGGTATCGGCTATGAGGTTATTATCAAATCGCTAAGTGACAACAGAATCATGGAAATGTGCACCCCTGTGGTGTATGGGCTTTCAAAGGTGGCTTCCTATCACAAAAAGTATATGGAGCTGCCTGATTTTTCCTTCCAGTTCACGAAAACGGCCGAACAGCTTTCCACCAAGCGTCCGAATCTCATTAACCTGTATGAAGAGGAGGTGAAGCTGGATTTGGGGACATCCACGAAAATTGCCGGGCAGATGTCCGAACGCGCACTTTATGCCGCCGGGCGGGATTTGAAGAACAAACTCATCGACGCCATCGTCACCGGTCCCATCAACAAGAGCAACATCCAGTCCGACAAGTTCAAGTTCAATGGTCACACGGAGTTTTTTGAGCACTATTTCGGCGGCAAAGATCATCCTGCCATGCCCTTGATGGTGGGAGAAAACCTGCGTGTGGGTTTCGTGACCACGCATCTGCCTATCCAGAAGGTGCCGGAGAGCATCAATGTGGAAAAAGTGCTTCAAAAGTTGGAAATCCTGAATCGGTCTTTGAAGCAAGACTTTGCCATCAGCAACCCGACCATTGCCGTGCTTGCCCTCAATCCTCACAACGGGGAGGAAGGATTGCTCGGGAGCGAGGACAAAGACATTATTCAACCTGCTGTGGCACAGGCTTTCCACAACGGCATTAACGCTTTCGGACCTTTTGCTGCGGCCGGATTCTTCTCCACAGGCGCCTATGTGCGTTTCGACGCAGTTCTGGCGATGTATTACGACCAAGGTATGCTCCCGTTCCAGCTGTTGACCAAGGGAGGCGTGAATTTCACCGCAGGACTGCCCATCGTGCGTACCGCCCCTGCGCATGGCACCGCGTACGACATCGTTGGAAAAAACATCGCCGACCCGCAATCCATGCGCAATGCCATCTATCTGGCAATTGATATTCTGAAGAACAGGAGGGGTTGAGGAATGTGAACTCTGGTTATCTATTGAGAGTTGACATGGATTTGGTCATTGATATCGGTAATACTTTGCAAAAGGCGGCCGTTTTTACTGAAAACGGACACATGGTGGCCCTCTTTCAGACAAGGCAGCTGACTTTGCCTTTCTTAGAGGAACTCTTTGGACAATATCCCATACAGATGTCAATATTGTCATCTGTGGGTGAGGAAGATGCGGTTGTTTGCTCATGGCTGGGAAGGCACACACAAATGATTCGCTTCACCCCCCAATGCCGGATTCCGCTCACAATGCGATATGCCACACCAGAGACGTTAGGCACTGACCGGATTGCCAATGCGGTAGGAGCCAGTGAGTTATATCCATTTTGCAATGTTCTTTCCCTTATGGCGGGCACTTGTTTGGTAGCAGACTTCGTGACAGCGGAGGGAGAGTATCTCGGAGGCAGTATTTCTCCGGGCATGCGGATGCGTTTCCGGGCGTTGCCACAATTCACCGCGCATCTGCCGCAAGTAGAGCCGGAGATGATTGACTTCCTGGTTGGCGACACCACGAAGAGGTCCATCCTCTCTGGTGTCATTCATGGTATCGCTCACGAAATAGAGGGGTTAATTGCCCATTATGAAACACGTTATGCCCCATTAAAAGTGGTGTTTTCGGGAGGTGATGCCGAATTTCTCCAAAATTTCATAAAAAAGCGTATATTTGCCGCCCAAAATCCGATTTTGCTCGGATTGCATAAAATACTAAAACTGAATGCTTCGGAAAATTAACCATATCGTTTGTATATTGTTGGCTTGCTGCTTGTTCTACTTTTCGTCACAAGCACAGAATGAGATTAGTATGCCTTATTCCAGTTACGGGATAGGCATGGTGAACCGTTCTTCCAATGGGGTGTTGGATGCTATGGGCGGTGTCTCATATGCCATGCAGAGTCCCTATTATGTCAATTTTCGGAATCCGGCCTCCTATGCCGCTTTTGATTCGTTGTCTTTTATCGCAGATGCAGCAGCCTCTGTTTATATGGCTACGTTGAATCAGAGGGATCTCACACAGAAAAACACCTATGCGCGTCCGGGTTATCTGGCCATCGGAGTACCCGTCACCCGCCATTGGCGCACCAGTGTAGGTATCGTGCCTTTCAGCAATATCGGCTACTCCATAGAAACAGAGACGGAGGTCGAGTCTGTCGGCCCGGTCCGCTACAGCTATAGCGGTGAGGGCGGGCTTAACCAGCTTTATTGGGGCAATGCTTTCAAAATCTGCAAAGGCCTGACTTTCGGAATCAATGCCAGCTACCTTTTCGGCTCCATCTATGCCTACAACAATACGGAGTTTGACGGCAGCTACAATATCAACCATTACGTCAACGACGCCTACTATCTCGACGGGATTTACCTCACTGCCGGCTTGCAATATTTCTTCAACATTGGAGAAAAGCACCGACTCGGATTGGGCGCAACATACAGTAACACAGCTTATATTTGGGCAAAGGAGAAGTTGTTGGTCAACGCCTATAGCGGGAATTTTGTCTCCACTACCACTTACGATACGGTTTTGAGCCAGGAGGGGCTGAAAGGCAACTTGCACATCCCTCAGTCGGTGGGAGGCGGCATCAGCTATTCCTATAAGGATAAATTGACACTCGCAGGGGATGTGACGTGGCAAAATTGGGCAAATTACCATTTCATGAAGCCGGCGGACTCGTTGCACAACTCTCTAACGACATCTCTTGGCGTCCAATACATCCCGGATCCGTTATCCAACAAATTCTTTCGGAAAATGGCTTTCCGCATAGGCGGGAAATACTCCACGGGAGAATTAATGCTGCGCAATAAACTTATCTCGGAATTTGGAGTCAGTATTGGCGTAGGAATCCCGTTGACCACGTTCAATACGCATTCGTCCATCAACATCATGTTCGAATACGGCAAGACAGGAACCATGGCCAACGATCTGATACGGCAAAACTACTTTAGATTCTCCTTCTGCTTCATCCTACAAGAACGTTGGTATCAAAGAGTCAAATTAGATTAGAAAAGTAATAATAACCCTATAAAAACACGAAAAAATGAAAAAGATTATCGCAATCATCGCATTGGTTATCAGTGGCGGCTTTGTCTTTGCGCAACGTCCTTGCTCATTCCAATACGGAGCTAACGAGGCCGATTCTTTGAAATGCCTTGAACAAATTACCAATTTCAGAACTTTCTACAACGCCAAAGCCTACAATGATGCCTACGAAGCATGGCAGTATGTGATTCAACACAGCCCATGCTCCTGGGACGGTATATATACCAACGCCCAGACGATGTTCCAGAATCTGATTAAGGAAACGAAAGATTCCGCCCGTCGCGAGTTGCTGATCGACTCCCTGATGTACACTTACGATACCCGCAGCACCTATTTTCCTGAGAAGTTCACGCCCGGTTCCGGCCTGGGTTTCAAGGCTTACAACACCATCCGTTACAGAAAAGACCAGTATGAGCAGGCTTTCAACTGGTTTGTGCAATCTGTGGAGATGGAAAAGGAAAACACCCAACCCGCCATTTGGGATGCCTACTTCCAATTGGCAGAGAACATGACCAAGGCAAAGCGCGACACCTCCATCGTGGTCGAGGCTTACGAGCGTGCCACCGATTTCATCGACCTCTCCATACTGAACGCCACCAAGGCCTATGAGGCCAGCGAAGCCGAGTTGGAGAATCTGCAGGCGAAACTTGACAATGGCGAGCTGGACCGCATGGCATACGACAAGCAGGCAAAGCGTCTTGTCAATGACACCACCCGCCAGGCAAAGCTCATCCTCAACTACCGCAAGACTTTGTCCAAGATTGAAAAAGCCGTGACTCCTTATGCGTCCTGCGAAGTGTTGGAGGCTCTGTACACCAAGAAGTTCGACGATATCAAAGGAGATCTCGCCGCTGTCAGCAAAATGGTCAACACCATGTACAAAGGAAACTGCATAAACACGCCTCTGTTCCAGGAAGCCCTCGGTATCCTGCACAAGGCCAGCCCGAGCCGCAACTCTGCCTACATGATGGGTAACTTCACATTCCAGAACTATCTCAAGTCGCATAATGCTGAAGAACTGAACACAGCCATCGCCTATTTCAAGGAAGCGGCCAATTTGAGTGAAACGCACGAACAAGTGGCAGACGCCAACTACATGATGGCTCTGGCGTACCGGATGAAACAGGCCTTCTCCGAAGCTCGTGCAGCCGCTTATGAGGCACTGAAGGCAAAACCAAATATGGGCAAGGCTTACATCCTTATTGGTGACCTTTACGCCAACTCCGGTGGCAGATGCAGCGACGAGCAAGTTCCCGGCGCATACGCCTGGGCTGCCGCCGACAAATACGCAAAGGCTGTCGCTGTGGATCCTACCTGCGCCGATGAAGCCAACAAACAACGCTCAAAACTGAGATTCCCCAGCAAGGAAGAACTCTTCAAACGCGGCATCAACAGCGGAAGCTCCTACCACGTGGGTTGCTGGATCCAAGAAAACACGACTGTGAGATAACCTCCGATGTCGTTTACACGCAAATATCTTTACAAAAGCATCATAATCGCCTCGTGCATTATGATGCTTTTTGCAGCTTGCAAGTCCGAAGAGAATCACACGCAGCTGTTGGAATATGACGGGAAATACCCGGACGAATCTGCCATGAACATGACTATAACAGTCAGCGACTCAGGCAAGACCAGCTTTATCGTGAACACACCTGTCTTCAATCGCTACAACGGCCCGGACACTTCCTACGTGGACTGTCCCGAGGGTATCACTATCATCTCTTTCGATGACTATGGCCACCGGCAGGCCATCGTCACGGCCGACTATGCCTGCCAAATCAACAATTACCTTTTCAAGGCGGTGGACAATGTCATCATCTATGACCTCAGCAATGGTGATTCCGTGATAACCGACGAGGTGATCTGGGATCAACGGCGTCGAAGCATCTATTCCACCAAATCGGTGAAACAGGTAAAGCGAGACGGCTCGGTGAACTATGGCGATGGCTTTGACGCGGACGAGCGGTTCACGAAATATACCATCATTCACCCACATGGAGAAATGGCCGGCTATGATTTTTGACGGGGAAACAGCAGGGAGGCGCATATAAGATGCGCCCCTTTTAGTAGTCCCGCTGGGAATCGAACCCGGATTTAAAGTTTAGGAAACTTTCGTTCTATCCATTGAACTACAGGACCTGTTTTTGAGGGTGCAAAAATATAATTTTTTTGCATTCCCATTTCATAAAAAAGGACGCGGAATTTCCGCGCCCTTTCTTTCTAAAATCCAAACACAATGTATTATCTGAAAATCACTTTGCGCGTCTGTGCTTGCCCGTTGACAGTCATCCGCAGCATATAGATTCCATTAGGCAGGTTACCGCGATCGATTCGCATTTCCGACACATCCGCAGGCATCCGCATCGTGCGCAAAACGCGGCCACTCATGTCCAATAAGTCCAAAACCATCTCTGCATGGACGTTTTTGACCGCCACAACCATATAGTCGAGTGCCGGATTGGGCGCAATAGTTATCTCTGCGCTGCCAAACTCCTCAACTCCGGTTAGCACCGTCAGATTCAGCGTAATGATGCTGTCGCAGCCGTTCACTGTGGTCAGATTCTGTGTATAAGTGCCGGCCGTGTTCACGTTGAAGCCATACTGCGTATAAGTCTCGCCTGCTGTGATGCTGTCCGTGATGGTGATATTGTATACTGGATTCAACGTCAGGGTCAAGGTATAGACAGTGTCGTTGGACTCGATGACATGCGTGCCGGCCGAAGCGAATACCCCTCCGGCAAACTCAACGCTGCCGCCTTCACATACCGCAGTGTCAACCGTCATATACACCGTGTCCACCACCACTGTCGTGTCCGGAGTTTCAGGGACATAGTCAATTCTGATGTCGTCCATAAAGAGGTTGTAACCATAGTCCGAAGTGGCTTTGAAAATGATGTAGGTCTCGACGTCCTGCGCCGGAACAACGGCGGACGCGGAATCCCAGCCACTCATCACAGGATCATAATTGTAAACCGTTGCCAAAAGAGTGGCATCTGTGAGGTTGGGCGTGTTGTTGACATACACTTCAATCATGTCCTGCGCGTCGTACGAATCCTGCTTGAAATATTTGAAAGAGAGCTGCATCGAATCCGTCAGTGCCAGCGCGGGCGAAGTCATGGTCCCCCAACTTCCGTCGGTAAAGTTCCAACAATTGTATTTCATCATGCCACTTCCGTTGAAAGGAGTGCAGTCTGGGTAAGTTCCCGAGGATACCAGCTGCCAATCCTGACCTGGCACAGAGGCATCCAAGGCCCAGCAACCTACGCCATTCTCGAAATCCTCAGTCCACGGGAAGGCCGTGACTGTCTCGCAAGGTGTGGAAAAAGTATAGACCTGAGAAGGGGCCGACTCACCGTTGTCATCACAAAGCGTTACAATATAATATTGATAGACCGTGTTGTAAGGAAGTGCCGGCATCGCAAAAAAGTTGTCGGTATAAACCTCAACGGAATCGTACCCCGCATCTGCAGAGGTCTTGTAATACACCCGTGCGCCGTAGGCATTGTTGGTGTAAGTCCAGGAAATGGTGGCGTCAAGACCGTCAAGAGTAGCGGAAATCTGCACGGGCGGCGTACAATCGGGCGTTTCAAACACCGCCACGTCATCGATGAAGCAGCTGGGGAAAATATGGCTGGAATTGGCTTTGCTGAACCAGAAGGCGATGTGACGTCCACTGTCGGAATAGGTAGCGAAGTTGATTTCTTTGAATTCCCATGCATTCGTGCTTCCCTCGCGACACACTGTGTCCACCGGCACAAATGTCAGACTGTCGGCGGGATCGGACATCACACCCACCACCATCTTCGTGATGGTCTGCTGAGCGGATTTGAAATTAAACGACATGGAAACGTCCTGCATAGACCAGACACTGTCCAAAGCGGGAAGAACGAGGTATGACGAATAAGAGTTCATCTGCGTGAACATCACCGTTTGGTTGGGGTCACTCATGCTTCCGCCGTTGATGGCAGGATAATAACTGTCATAATACTGATTATACTCTTGAGATATTTTCGACCAACATGCAGGGATAGACGAATAGTCGCCCGGGTAGTTTTCGAAGTCCTCGAAAGCGGGAAGGGTCAACACACAGTTGGTGTCTGGCGTGACTGGGTCGCCGGTGCCGAACGTGAACACGATGTCCGGACGGTCGTAATGGTTGCCGTGCGTGCCTTCGGGAATGTTGGAAAGCGTGTCGGCCAAAGAGAAAGGCATACCGTCTTGCACACGGTTCCAGCAGTTGTTGACCGTGCCGTTGTTGACGTAAATCTCTGTTTCACAGTCGCCCATACCCGGATTTGGGTCGCAGGCTTCTCCTTCCACCAACACCAGCAAGTTGCCACCGCCGTATGAGAAAGGTTGCGTGAAGACAAACTCTTTCCAGTAGTCATCCCACTGGATGTCACAACCGAGCGAGTCATACACCAGTGTGGCCGAGGCAATCAGATCGCCCCACGTTGCGGACAAATCGATGGCGGGATCGGACGTTTCCATCAGATAGATTTTAACCCGCTTGTCCCCGTCATCAATGGGATAGTTGCCGTATGTAAGGTGATAGGAAAGGGACTGGATGTCACCCGCCGAATGGTTGATTTCGTTGCCAAGATAGAGCGCGGCCGACAAATGGTAGCCGTATGCGCCGGGCAGCGCCGAATGGATAGACGTGTTCACGCCATTACCTATTGTGTCGGATGTCGTGATTTGCGCATGCATTGCGAAAAGCGGCAGCATCAATGCCGCCAAGAGAAGAATTTTTCTAATGGATAATTTTGCCATACCTTTTTATTTTAAGTTGTACATATAATTTCACATGGCAAAAATACCATTTGGCTACCCATTCGAACTCCCCCGTTTATGGGAGTTTGAATCAATTTATACTCATTTTTGATTATTTTGATTTATATGCAAAAAAGGCGCGGCAACACCTGCCACGCCTTTCACTAATGACTGATAACTCAATGACTATTCACTCACCCTTTCGCAATGTTCACAATCACTTCCGTGGCTTTCACCATCGACTCCAACGGAACATACTCATACTTGCCGTGGAAGTTGTGGCCGCCTGCGAAAATATTGGGACA
>Ga0247610_10001042_pt1 | contig 35492 bp, 36 predicted proteins | sample 174DNAGHGhighgp2_FD_193483 | JGI IMG/M metagenome (GOLD analysis project Ga0247610, IMG submission 193483) | Sheep rumen microbial communities from Palmerston North, Manawatu-Wanganui, New Zealand - 1742 DNA GHGhigh gp2 | ecosystem: Host-associated > Mammals > Digestive system > Stomach > Rumen...
GGAGTCCAGTTGTGCTATGTGCATAATCTGGAGCGGATGGGGATCTTCAAGTCGTTTGGCTCTGTCCTGGGCATGCGGGACCACCGCAAGATTGTAGTTATAGACGAGTACATTGCCTACACGGGCGGAATGAATTTCTGTGACCAGGCGGTCTATGACTGGCACGATACCCAGGTGCGGGTCGAAGGCCCCATCGCCGGTTACTTGCTGCAATGCATGGAGCAGAGCTGGGAAATCGCGGGCGGGAGCCCCTTCCCGGTGCAGGTGAAGCAGGCCGATGGCCCGGCGCGCATGCGGGTGGTTACTTCCGAAAAGGGCGCTTCCATGGACCATATCTATCTAAAGGCCTTGGAGGAGGCTCAGGACTATTTCTATATTCAGACGCCGTACTTCTGCCCGCCGGAGAACATCCTGCAGGCGCTCAAGGACGCTTCCCGCAGGGGTGTGGACGTTCGCATCCTTTTGCCCGAAAGGAGCGACTGGGGCTTTATGAACGAACTCTCGCGGGACTATTTTGACCAGTTGCTCGCGGCCGGGATTGAAGTTGCCCTCTTCGGCGCAGCCTACGACCATTCCAAGTCTTTTGTCTGCGACGGAAAACTGAGCTATGTGGGTACGGTCAACATGGACAAGCGCAGTTTCTGTCTGAACCGGGAAGTGGGGCTCCTGGTTGACGATCTCGACGTGGCCCGGGAGTATACCACTCATTTTGAAAAGCTGGAGGCGGTTTCCAGCCACCCGGTCTTGGGGGAAAGCGTAGCCCGCGGCATCCATGGCCCCTACCGGAAATTTCTCCATCACCTGGACCCCCTTTTCTAAGGAATTTTCCCTATATTTGTAGTCTGTGACTAAACTAATTGACAATACTGCCCTCTGGAACGAGGCTGCCAAAGCCGGCGCGTACTTCGGTGCGGTGTCGGTGGGTTGCCTGGCGCTCAAGGAATGGGCCGGCACTTCGGGCAGCACTTTCCTTATCCAGGCGGCATCCATCATCCTGTGGGCCGTGGAATTCTTCGGCTGCATCCTGCTCATGAAGAACGTGATGCTGTCGCTGCGGGACCGCTACGAGGATGTGAAGATGGCCGATACCTACCGCCTGGGCCGTCGTGCGGCGCTCCTGAGCGGCCTGCTGCTTGCATCGGCCCAAGTGCTGTTCATCCTGAAGATGCCCGAGGCGCAGATGGACGAATTCGTGAACCAGATGATGACCGCCCTTCCTTTGGGCGCTGCCGATCGCGAAGAGGTGGAAGGCATGATGGACAAACTGCCCGTCATCACCTTCTTCTCCCAGTGGCTTTACTGCTTCCTGTACGGAACCGTGCTGGCGTCGGTGATGTCCCGCTACATTTTTTTACAGAAACTTTTTGGAGGGAACCAATAGCCTATGGATCTTTCTATCGTTATCCCCCTGTACAATGAGGCCGAGAGCCTCCCGGAATTAAAGGCCTGGATAGACCGTGCCTTAAAGGACTTTACTTACGAAACCATCTTTGTGGACGACGGCTCCACCGACAACTCGTGGGAGGTCATTCAGCAAATGATGAAGAAGACGGGCAAGAAGGAAGCTTCGCTGTTCCCGGAGTCCAGTGAGAATATCCACGGCATCCGCTTCCGCCGCAACTACGGAAAATCGGCCGCCCTGTACGAAGGCTTCGCCGCCGCCCGGGGAGACATCGTCGTTACCCTGGATGCCGACCTCCAGGATTCCCCGGAGGAGATTCCGGAGATGGTGCGCATGATCCGCGAAGAGGGTTACGACCTGGTAAGCGGCTGGAAGCAGCACAGGCAGGATAACGCCATCACCAAGAACCTGCCTTCCAAGTTGTACAACTGGACTGCCCGCAAGGTTACCGGCATCCAGCTGCACGACATGAACTGCGGCATCAAGGCCTATCGCTCGGAGGTCGTCAAGAACATCGAGGTGTACGGAGAGATGCACCGCTACATTCCCTACCTGGCCAAGAACGCCGGTTTCGACAAGATCGGGGAAAAGCCCGTGCATCACCAGAAGCGCAAGTTCGGCGTGTCCAAGTTTGGCGTGGACCGCTTTGTGAACGGTCTGCTGGACCTGATGAGCCTGTGGTTCCTGTCCCGTTTCGGCGGCAAGCCCATGCACTTCTTCGGCACCAGCGGCATCTTCATGTTCCTGGTGGGCTTCATCATGACCTTCTGCATCATCGTGGGCAAGCTCTATCACCAGTCCCACGGTCTGCCTTACCGCGCCGTTACGGCTCAGCCGCTCTTTTACCTGTCCTTGCTGGCTGTGGTCCTGGGCGTAATGCTCTTCCTGGCCGGTTTTGTGGGGGAAATGGTGTCCCGGAATTCCACCGAAAGAAATAAGTATCAAATCCGTGAGAGGCTATAATCTCACGGATTTTTGTTATCTTTGCAAGCTAAAACAGTTTTAAGTTATGATCAATATCAAGTTCCCGGATGGAAGTGTACGTCAGTATGAGGCTGGCGTAAGCGGTTATGACATTGCCATGAGCATCAGCCCGCGTTTGGCAGAGCAAATCCTGGCAGTTAACATCAAACGCGCCGACGAGCCCGAAACTTCCAAGGGAACAACCATCGACCTTACCCGTCCCATCAACGAGGACGTGGAAATCCGTCTCCTCAAGTGGGAGGATGACGAAGCCAAGAAAGTATTCTGGCACAGCTCTTCGCACCTGATGGCCGAGGCCCTGGAGGCCCTGTTCCCCGGCGTGAAGTTCGGCATCGGCCCCGCTATCGAAAACGGTTTCTACTACGACGTAGACTTCGGCGGCCGCACCCTTACCGACGCCGATTTCAAGGCCATCGAAGACAAGATGCTGGAGTTCGCCCGTCAGAAGCAGGACTTCTGCCGCATCGAGGTTTCCAAGGCCGAGGCTATGAAATATTTCACCGAGAAAGGTGACCAGTACAAGCAGGAACTCATCTCCGAACTGGAAGACGGTACCATCACTTATTATACCAACGGTCAGTTCACCGACCTTTGCCGTGGTCCTCACCTGAAGAACACCGAGGTCATCAAGGCCGTCAAGATCCTTTCCCTGGCCGGTGCCTACTGGAGGGGAGACGAAACCCGTCAGCAGCTCACCCGTATCTACGGTATCACCTTCCCCAAGAAGAGCCTGCTGGACGAATATCTGGTAATGCTGGAAGAAGCCAAGAAGCGCGATCACCGCAAGATTGGCAAGGAGATGGAACTCTTCACCTTCTCCCAGCGCGTGGGCGCCGGTCTGCCCCTGTGGCTGCCCCGCGGCGCCGCCCTGCGCAACACCCTGCAGGCCTTCCTGGCCAAGAAACAGGCCGAGTATGGCTACCTGCCCGTGGTAACGCCCCACATCGGCGCAAAAGACCTTTACGTGACTTCCGGTCACTATGCCAAATATGGCAAGGATTCCTTCCAGCCCATCCATACTCCTCAGGAGGGAGAGGAATACCTGCTCAAACCCATGAACTGCCCGCACCACTGCGAAATCTTCCGCAGCTCCCCGCGTTCCTACCGTGACCTGCCCCTGCGCTTCGCCGAATTCGGCACCGTGTACCGCTACGAGCAGTCCGGAGAACTCCACGGACTCACCCGCGTGCGCAGCTTCACCCAGGACGACGCCCACCTCTTCTGCCGCCAGGACCAGCTCCAGGAGGAATTCGAGAAGGTGATCGACCTCATCCTGTACGTGTTCAAGACCCTCAAGTTCGACAAGTTCACCGCCCAGGTTTCCCTGCGCGACCCCAAGAACCCGTCCAAGTACATCGGCTCCGAGGAAAACTGGAACAAGGCCGAACAGGGTATCATCGACGCTGCCAAGAAGAAGGGCCTGCCCTACGTGGTAGAGACCGGCGAGGCCGCCTTCTACGGTCCCAAGCTGGACTTCATGGTGAAGGACGCTATCGGCCGCAGCTGGCAGCTGGGTACCATTCAGGTAGACTATAACCTGCCCGAGCGCTTTGAACTGGAATATGTAGACAGCGACGGCAGCCGCAAGCGTCCCGTCATGATCCACCGCGCCCCCTTCGGCTCGCTGGAACGCTTCGTAGCCGTGCTGCTGGAGCACACCGCCGGGCACCTGCCGCTGTGGCTGCATCCGGACCAGGTGAAAGTGCTGCCCGTGAGCGAAAAATACGCAGATTATGCGAAAAAAGTTGTAAATCTGCTAAATAATTCCGAAATTCGCGCTTCTGTAGACGACAGAAACGAGACGTTGGGTAAGAGAATCCGCGAGACTTCCCTTATGCGCGTTCCGCTTCTGGTGATTGTCGGCGAGAAAGAACAGGCCGATGAAACCGTGTCTGTACGCCGTGGAACCGTGGACCAGGGTTCCATGAGCGTGCCTCAGTTTGTGGATTATGTCCGCGCTGCTGTGGCAGAAGAACTGGCCCAGTAAGTTTAACTTTTTAAAGGAGCAAAACTATCGCAACGCCTTTTAAACCCAGACCCTCGGGTCTGAAGAAGAAACCCCAGCAGGTGCAGGGTGCCCAGAAGGACGAAAACGCCCTTCGGATTAACCGTGAAATCACCGCCTCTGAGGTTCGCCTGGTAGGGGACAACATCCCCGAGCAGGGTATCTATCCTTTCAGCAAAGCCCTGGCCATGGCCGAGGACATGGAGCTGGATCTGGTAGAAATCAGTGCCAAGGCAGAGCCGCCCGTGTGCAAGATTCTGGATTACCAGAAATATCTCTATCAGCAGCGCAAGCGCGCCAAGGAGATGAAAGCCAATGCGGCCAAGATTGTGATCAAGGAAATCCGCTTCGGCCCCAACACAGACGAACACGATTTCCAGTTCAAGCTCAAGCACGCGCAGGAGTTCCTGCAGGAAGGGTCCAAGGTCAAGGCCTCCATCTTCTTCCGCGGTCGCTCCATCCAGTTTGCCCAGCAGGGAGAGAAGCAGCTGCTTCGCTTTGCCGTAGAACTGGAAGAATTCGGCCGGGCCGAAAATCTGCCCGTCCTGGAAGGCAAGCGCATGAGCATGATGATCGCTCCTGTAAAGAAAAAGTAAGGTGTAATCCTTATATTGTATAATTTTAATTGTTTAACACAATGGCAAAGCTTAAAACCAACTCCGGTGCCAAAAAGCGCTTTACGCTTACCGGATCGGGAAAGATCAAGAGGAAGCACGCTTATCACAGCCACATCCTCACCAAGAAGACCAAGAAACAGAAACGCAACCTGGATCACTTCGCCATCCTGGAGAAAGTGGACATCGCCCGCGTAAAAGAACTCCTGGTCCTGTAACTCTTATTGTTTAACTGGAATGCAGTCCAAAGCGCTGGTTCAAAGACCGCCACTGCCTCCAAAAATGAATTAAAAAATGCCTAGATCAGTTAATTCTGTAGCCTCCAGGGCTCGCCGCAAGAAGATTCTCTCCAGAACCCGCGGCAACTTCCTGTCCCGCAAGAATGTGTGGACAGTCGCCAAGAACACCTACGAAAAAGGTCTCACCTACGCCTACCGCGACCGCAAGGCCAAGAAGCGTGAGTTCCGCTCCCTGTGGATCCAGCGTATCAACGCTGCCGCCCGTCAGCACGGTCTCACCTACTCCCAGCTCATGGGTCGTCTTGCCAAGCAAAACATCGGCCTCAACCGTAAAGTTCTCGCAGACCTTGCCATGAACAATCCTCAGGCTTTTGAGGCAATTGTGAAATCTGTAAAGTAGTTTTTGCCCCGTGAGCTGGAAGGAAATCATCCAAAACAAGTGGGTTAAGCTGGGATTCTGGTCCCTGCTTTACATCGCGTGGGTGATCTGGCTGGGAAACTTTTGGTGGCTTCTGGGCCTGGGTATCATCTTCGACCTTCTCATTACCAAGAAGGTGAAGTGGCTCTTCTGGAAAAAGGAGTATGCCCCCGGCGAGAAGCATAATGTGTGGCTGGACTGGCTGGATGCCATCATCTTCGCCGTTGTAGTCGTCACGTTCATCAATATTTTCTTCTTCCAGGCTTTCAAGATTCCTTCCTCGTCCATGGAGAGCACCCTGTATACGGGAGACCATCTCTTCGTATCCAAGCTCGCCTACGGACCGCGCGTTCCCCAGACGCCCCTCACCATCCCCTTTACGCACAACCGGGCTTTCGGCCATGAGAGCTATTCCACTCTCATCCAGAACAAGTACCGCAGGCTTAAAGGTTTCGGTGAAGTGAAACGCGGAGACATCGTGGTCTTCGGATTCCCCAACGGTGACACTGTCCTTACCCGCCGTCCCGCCGACGATTACTACGCCTGGGTACGCACCTACGGTAGGGAAAAGACCATCACCCAGTTCGGCCCCGTCATCGTCCGTCCCACCGACAAAAAGGATCACTACGTAAAGCGCTGTGTCGCCGTAGCCGGAGACACGCTGGTAGTGAAAGACGGCCTGGCCTGGGTGAACGGAGAACAGGAACCCGACTATCCCGGACGACAACTCACATATCAGGTAATCACTACCGGTTCCCGCATCAACCCGTTAAAGCTGGAGCAGCTGGGGGTTAACCTTTCGGAACTGTATTTCGACTCCCGTCTTCCCGGCTATCCCATGATGCCGCTCACGGGCGAAATGCTGGAAAAAGTGAAGGAACTCCCCGTAGTGGTGGATGTAACGCCCAACCTGGAGCAGTTCCCCGCCACCGGCCAGGATACCGGCATCTTCCCCTTCACCGGGAAAACCCGCTGGACCTGCGACTACTTCGGCCCGCTCTGGATCCCCGAAAAGGGTGCCACGGTGGCTCTTACCACGGAAAACCTGCCCTTCTACGAGCGAATCATCCGCGATTACGAGCACAACACCCTGGAAGTGAACGGAGAGGAAATCAGCATCAACGGACAGGTGGTAACCGAGTATACGTTCGAGCAAGACTACTATTTCATGATGGGCGACAACCGGCACAACTCCCTGGATTCCCGTTATTGGGGATTCGTTCCGGAAGACCACATTGTCGGAAAGCCCGCCATTATTTGGCTTTCAACGGACGGAAGCAAGCGCTTCCCCAAAAGCATCCGGTGGAAACGGTTCCTCAAGATCCTGTAACCACCCCAACAAGTAACAATTAAAAAGTAAAATATTATGTCAAAGGTTTGTCAGATAACCGGTAGGAAGAGAATGATCGGCAACAACGTTGCCCATTCCAAGCTGCGCACCAAGCGCGACTTCTCCCTCAACCTCAAGACCAAGAAGTTCTGGTCCGAGGCCGAACAGCGTTTCGTCACCCTGAAAGTGACCACCAAGGGTATGCGTATCATCGAGAAGAATGGTCTCGACGCTACTCTCAAGGCCGCTCAGGAGAAAGGATACGTAAGCCTTGTTTAACCCTTTTAATCCTTAAGAATTATGGCAAAGAAACAGAAAGGAAACAGGGTGCAGGTCATCCTGGAGTGCACGGAGCAGAAGGCCAGCGGTGTTCCCGGCATGTCCCGTTACATCACCACCAAGAACAAGAAGAACACCCCCGACCGTCTTGAGCGCATGAAGTACAACCCGTACCTCAAGAAAGTAACCCTCCACCGTGAGATTAAATAAACTTTTTGAACTATGGCAAAGAAAGCAGTTGCAACCTTCGATGCTAAGGCTGGTGCCAAGCACATGGTGAAGGTCATCCGTATGGAAAAGAGCCCCAAGACCGGCGCCTACGTTTTCGTAGAGCAGCTCGTCGAAGAGGGTAAAGAGAAGGACTTCTTCAACAAGAAGTAAGTCTGTCCTGAAAGACGAAGGTCCGTGCACCAAACAAGGCATTTTGGTGCACGGACCTCTGTTTTTGGCTACCTCGTGCACGAAAAGGGCTGTTTTGGTGCACGGGCTGAAAAAATATGTAACTTTGTGCCTATGTTGTACATCCCCAAAGACTACCATAATCTGCTGGGCGGGCCCGAGCAGACGGAAAAGGCCATCAAAGCCGTGAAAGATATGTTTCAGGTAAACCTGAGCGCCCAGTTGGCTCTGCTGCGCGTGACGGCGCCGATGATGGTGCTTTCCGGGCAGGGCCTCAATGACGACCTCAATGGAGTGGAACGCCCCGTGAAGTTCCCGGTCAAGTCGATGAATGAGGCCCCCGCAGAAGTAGTGCACTCCCTGGCCAAGTGGAAGCGCCTGAAACTGGCCGAACTGGGCGTGGAACCCGGCCGCGGCATCTACACCGATATGAACGCCCTGCGGCCCGACGAAGATTTGGACAACATCCACTCCATCTACGTGGATCAGTGGGACTGGGAAAAAGTGATGCTGCCATCCGAGCGCACCTCCGAGTTCCTCCGCAAGACCGTCCGGCGCATCTACGAAGCCGTGAAGGTGACGGAGAACAAGCTTTACGTGGAGTTCCCCCAAATCAAGCCTATGCTCCCGGAAGACATCTTCTTCATCACGGCCGAAGAACTGCTGCAACGCTACCCGGGCTTAAGTGCCAAAGAGCGTGAAAACGCCATTACAAAGGAGTATGGGGCCGTTTTCATCCAGGGTATCGGCTGCAAGTTGTCCGACGGAAAGTCCCACGACGGCCGCGCCGCCGACTATGACGACTGGTCCCTGAACGGGGACATCCTCCTCTGGAACCCGGTCCTGGACAGCGCTTTCGAAATCTCCAGTATGGGTATCCGCGTCAATGCCGAAAGCCTGCACAGCCAGCTGGCCGAACGGGACCAGCTTTGGAAAGAAGATCTGTACTTCCACAAGCTACTGCTGGAAGGCAAACTGCCCCAGACCATCGGCGGCGGTATCGGCCAGTCCCGTCTGTGTATGTTCCTGCTCCGGAAGGCCCACATCGGCGAAATCCAGTCTTCCATCTGGCCCCCGGAAATGGTTCGCGCCTGCCACGAAGCCGGCATCGAACTGGCCTGAGTATCCCCCGGCGAGTGTCTCGTCCGGGTCGTGTCTCGTCCGGGCCGTGTCTCGTCCGGGGCCTGGAACCTCCCGTTACGAACTTTTGGGCAAAAGTTCGTAATGCCAGGACCCATAGATCCCCGCGTTACGAGAAAAAGGCCAAAAGTTCGTAACGGGAGGTTCCAAAACCGTCATACCCTGGTTCCCGCGACGTTTCATCCCCTGACCCGCGACGTTTCATCCCCTGACCCGCGACGTTTCATCCCCTGACCTGCGGCATCCCCCCGGTCCACACAGAAACATCACCCTCCAAGATGGATAATTCAGGGATTTTTGCTAAATTTGCAAGCTATGGGAATATTCGACAAAGGCGTTAAAAAGACCAACCTGAATTTCTTCCAGAAGCTGGGACGTGCCGTCACCGGCAAGTCCCGCGTAGACGACGATGTGCTGGATGCATTGGAAGAAGCCCTGTTGTCCTCCGACATGGGCGTGGACACCACTCTCAAGGTTATCGAGAACATCGAAGACCGCGTAGAGAAGGACAAATACGTGGATATGGAGGAACTCACCGCCATCATTCGCGACGAGATTGCCAACCTCATGGGAGACGACGATCCCGTGCAGCCCTTTGATTTTTCCAAGAAGCCCTATGTGGTCCTGGTCGTGGGCGTGAACGGGGTAGGCAAAACCACCACCATCGGCAAGCTCGCCGCCATGCTGGCCAAGCAGGGCAAGAAAGTGGTGGTAGGTGCGGCCGATACCTTCCGCGCCGCCGCCGTGGAGCAGCTCACCATCTGGGCCGAGCGTACCGGGGCCGATATTGTGAAGCAACCCATGGGCGCCGATCCTGCCGCCGTGGCTTTCGACACCGTGAAGAGCGCCGTGGCCAAGGAGGCCGATGTCGTCCTCATTGACACCGCCGGCCGCCTGCACAACCGCGTAGACCTGATGAACGAGCTCACCAAGATCCGCAACGTCATCAAGCGCGTGGTTCCCGATGGTCCGCACGAGGTCCTGCTGGTGCTGGACGGCAGCACCGGCCAGAACGCCTTCATCCAGGCCAAGGAATTCGCCCGTGCCACGGATGTCACCGCCCTGGCCGTCACCAAGCTGGACGGCAGCGCCAAAGGCGGCGTGGTCGTGGGCATCGTGGACCAGTTCAAGTTCCCCATCAAGTTCTTGGGAATTGGAGAAGGCGTAGAAGACCTGAAAGTCTTTGACAAGAAGGAATTTGTAGAAGATTTATTCAAGTTAGAGGATATACAATAGATTCTTCGCTTCGCTCAGAATGACAATGATTGTCAGAATGACAATGAATGTCATCCTGAGGAACGAAGTGACGAAGGATCTAAAATTAAAAACGTATGAAATTAAGTTACAGTTGGCTCAAAGAGTATCTGAAGTGTGACCTCACCCCCGAGCAGGTGGCCGAGGCCATGACTTCCATCGGTATTGAAGTGGACTCCGTGGAAATGCAGGAAGTGATTCCCGGAGGTCTGGCAGGCGTTGTAGTGGCCCAGGTCCTTACCTGTGAGGCCCATCCCGACAGCGATCACCTGCACATCACCACCGTGAACGACGGCTCCCCGGAGCAGCCCGTGACGGTTGTGTGCGGCGCCCCCAACGTGGCCGTCGGCCAGAAAGTGCTCTTTGCCCGCATCGGCACCGTCCTGCCCGGAGACTTCAAGATCAAGAAGTCCAAGATCCGTGGCGTGGAAAGCTTCGGCATGATTTGCGCCGAGGACGAGCTGGGGATCGGCGCCAGCCACGACGGCATCATGGTGCTGCCCGAAGATGCCGTTATCGGCACGCCCGCCAAGGAATATCTGCAGCTCAAGGACGAAGCTGTGATCGAATACGAAATCACCGCCAACCGCATTGACGCGGCTTCCCACATCGGTGTGGCCCGGGACCTGTACGGCTATCTCAAGAGCCGCGACATTCCCTGCGAACTCTGCCTGCCTTCCGTAGAAGCATTCCGGGAGGGGAAGGGCGAGTCGATGCCCGTAGAGGTGCTGGACACCAAGGGTGCCCCGCGCTACTGCGGCATCACCATGAAGGGCGTCAAGGTGGCCCCCAGCCCCGAGTGGCTGCAGGAGCGCCTCCTGAGCATCGGCCTCAAGCCCATCAACAACGTGGTGGATATTTCCAACTTCGTGCTCTTCGAGACCGGTCAGCCGCTGCACACCTTCGACGCCGCCAAGATCAAGGGCGGTAAGGTCATCGTGCGCCGCGCGGCCGAAGGCGAGGTCATCAAGACGCTGGACGGCATGGAGCGCAAGCTGGCCGCCTGCGATATGGTCATTGCCGATGCCGAAGGCCCGATGTGCATCGCCGGCGTGTTCGGCGGGGAGGATTCCGGAGTAACGGACAGCACCGTGGATGTGTTCATCGAAGGCGCCTACTTCGACCCCTGGGCCGTTCGCAAGACCGCCAAGAGCCAGACCCTGAGCACCGACGCCAGCTTCCGCTTCGAGCGCGGAGCAGACCCCGAGGCTGCTATCTACGCCGCCAAGCGTGCCGCCCTCCTCATCGGTGAGGTGGCCGGCGGGCAGGTCATCGGTCAGGTGCGCGAAATCTATCCCGAACCCATCGGCCGCGCCCAGATCAAGCTGGACTACAAGCGCATCCAGCACTTCATCGGCAAGCAGATTGGCGAAAAGACCATCGAGAAGATTCTCGAAGGCCTCAATTACCAGTTCCTCGAGAAAACCGCCGAAGGTGCCCTGGTGGCCGCCCCTACCTACATGGTGGACGTTACCCGCGAGTGCGACGTGGTAGAGGAAATCCTGCGCATCTACGGTTACAACAATATCGAGCTGCCGGCCAACCTGCGCATGAGCGTGAACCCGTCCCAGCAGCCCGATCCCGAAGCTACCCGCAACGCCATCTCCAACTGGCTGGCCGCCAACGGCTTCGTAGAAACCATGAACAACTCCCTCACCAAGGAGGATTACTATACGCAGCTGGAAACCTTCCCGGCCGAGGCCTGCGTGCACATTGTGAACCCGCTCTCCAGCGACCTGAACGTGATGCGCCAGACCCTGCTGCTGAACGGCCTGGAGGTGGTGGCCTACAACCTGAACCGTCAGGCTACATCCCTGAAGTTCTTCGAATACGGTTCCGTGTACCGCCGTCTCCCCGGCAAGTCCGGTGAAACCCTGGAAGGCTACGAGGAGCACCGCTGCTTCGCCCTCTTCCTGAGCGGCACCCCCGAAAAAGTGTGGCGCAGCCCCGTGGCCAAGTCCAATTTCTTCCAGCTCAAGGGTTATGTAGAGGCCCTCATGGCCCGTTACCGTATCGACGTGAACAGCCTCATCCTGGGTGCTGCCCCCGCCGACCTTTTCTCCGAAGGCATCACCTACAGCCTGCCCGCCAAGGGAGAGCCGCAGCTGCTGGCCACCCTGGGCACTGTGAATCCCGCCCTGTGCAAGCGCCTGGGCGTGAAGCAGCCCGTGTTTGCCGCCGAGATTAACTGGGAGGTTCTCTTCACCCTGATCAAGCGCGACAAATTCACCTTCAAGGAGCTGCCCAAGTTCCCCGAAGTGCGTCGAGACCTGGCTATCCTGCTGGACGAGAAAGTCTCTTACGCCGATGTGCGCAAGTGCGCCCTCCGCGCCGGCAAGAAGCTCATCAAGAGCGTGAGCCTGTTCGATGTGTACCGCGGAGAGAAGATCCTCTTCGGCAAGAAGCAGTACGCCCTGAACTTCGTGCTGCAGGATGTGGAACGCACCCTGACCGACGCCGACGTGGAGAACACCATGAACCGCGTGCTCACTGCCCTGCAAACCGAACTGGGAGCCATCCTGCGTTAATGAAGAAAGCGCTGCATATCGTCCTGCTGTTGGTGCTGGCGACCGCCTGCGGTCCCCGCATCATCTCGCGTGGAGATATGACAGACATCATGCGGGACATCCTCCTGCAGGACCAGCAGATCAAGCAGGACTATTCCCTTCGCCGGCAGGCCGATACTTCGCTGGTTTTCGAAGCCGTCTTTGAGAAATACGGCTACAATACCGACGACTTCCTGCGCAGCGTGGAATTCTACCTCTCCGACCCTTCCCGCATGGAGAAAATCATGGGCAAGGTGGCCGATGAGTTGGAACAGGAAAGCAAGGTGCTGGATCAGGAAATCAAGCTGGACGAGTGGAGAGACAACCTGATGCGCATCTACAACCGTCCGGTGGATACTACCCGCCGTCCGCGTCCCCGGGTGCGTCCGGTGGATACCCTGCGCATCCGCTTTTCCGGAGACAGCGCCTGGCTGCACAGCATAGACTCCATCTCCATGCACGACCTGGATACCATCCTCTTTCCTCCCGTAGATTCCCTATGAAGCGATTCACCGCCCAATACGTTTACACCCTGGCCGGGGAACCCCTGAGCCACGCTTTTGTAGAAGTTGAGGAAGACGGCACCGTGGTGCGCACGGGCCTTTGCCCCCAGGACGAAACGGTAGACGAGGGCATCCTGTGCCCGGGCTTCGTGAACGCCCACTGCCATGTGGAGCTGTCCCATCTGAAGGGGAAATTCCGCAAGGGTACCGGCATGGCCGGCTTCATCGACCAGATCAATGCCCTGCGGGACAGTTCTACACCCGAAGACAAGCTTCGCGCGCTCACCCGGGCCATGGACGGCCTCTGGGCCCAGGGCGTGCAGGCCATGGCCGATATTTCCAACTGTGCCGATTCCTTCCAGGTGAAGGCGGCGCATCCCATGTATACCCGCAGCTTCCTGGAGGTGTTCGGCGCCAATCCCGCCGAATGCGATTCCGTGATGGCCTATGTGCGCGGCTTGCAGGAGCAGGCCCGCGCCCTGGGCCTGGACGCTGCTCCCACCCCGCACTCCTGCTATACCATGAGTCCGGAGCTGGTGACCGCTTCGTCGGCCGCCGGCCTGGAAGACGGCTTCCTGTCGTTCCACAGCGAGGAATCCGACGAAGAAGAGCAGATGATGATGTTTGGCAGCGGCCCCATGTGGGACAACCGCATTGCCAACGGCATCCCCACGCCGCCTGTAACGGGCACCTCTTCCCTGGAATACTTCCTGCAGCGCCTGCGCGCCACCGGCCTGTCCCTGCCCATCCAGGGGCACGTGCTGCTGGTGCACGAGTGTTGCCTTACCCCGGAAGGGGCGGCATCGGCCCGAAAAATGCTGGCCCAGCCGTTCCTGGCGGTTTGCCCCCTGTCCAACCTCTTCATCCACAATACCTTGCCGCCTATCCCCGTGATGCGGGAAAGCGGTATCCCCATCTGCGTGGGCACGGACTCCCTGTCCTCCAACGACCAGTTGGATATGCTGGCCGAGATTGAGTGCCTGCAGGAGGCCTTTGACCTGCCGTTGCAGGAAGTGCTCACCTGGGCTTGCCTGAACGGCGCCCGCTTCCTGGGGAAGGAGGATGTGATGGGAACCCTGGAACCGGGCAAGAAGCCGGGCGTGGTACGCATCCTGAACCATCAATCCACGCGCCTATGTTAAGGGAAGAGACTGTTTTCGGCCCTATTTTCAGCCGCCGTCTGGGCAGTTCGCTGGGCATCAACCTCTTGCCGCAGCAGGGAAAAATCTGTAACTTTGACTGCGTGTACTGCGAGTGCGGCTGGAACAAGGACGGCCTGGGAGACACCGTGCTGCCCTCGACCCAGGACGTGCGCAAGGCGCTGGAAGCCAAGCTGCGGGCCTGCGTGGAGAGTCAGACGCCCATCGACTCCATTACTTTCTCCGGAGACGGAGAGCCTACGCTCAATCCGGATTTTCCGGAGATTGTAGATGTGACGCTGGCCTTAAGGGACCAGTATTACCCGAAAGCCCGGGTGAGTGTACTGTCCAATGCCACGCGCTGCGGAATGCCGGGTGTGTTCGAGGCCCTGAGGCGGGTAGACAACGCCATCCTCAAACTGGATGTGGCTACTGACGCCCAGGCGGCCCTGGTGAACAAGCCGGCCGGAACTTACCACGTAGAGAATGTGGTGAAGGACCTGGAACGCTTCGAGGGCAACTTTGTGCTGCAGACCATGTTCCTGCGCGGTCCTGGCTGGGCTACGGAGGAATGGGCCGAGGACTGGATGAAGATTGTCAGAAAGGTTCGCCCCCGCGAAGTGATGGTGTACACCATAGACCGGGAAACCCCCATGGCCGGTCTCAGGAAGTATACGGCCGATGAAATGCGCTGCCTGGTGCAGCCGCTTATTGACGAAGGATTTAAAGTTCAAATTAAAGGATAAACATATGTCTATTTCCAGCAAATACGGCTATACGCCGGACAACGAGGCCATCGCCCACAATTTGGAGCTCATCGCTTCCAGTCTGGAAGAACTCGCTTCTCCGGAACTTTTCAAAGCCTGCTTTGGCATCATGGACCAGACCACCCTGGCCAATGACGACACCCCGGCTTCGGTTAAAGCCATGGTTCAGAAGGTGAACGCCCTGCGCACCGCCTTCCCGGACTTCCCTTATCCCGCTTCCTGCTGCGTGTATCCCAATTTTGCTTCCGTGGTGGCCGCTACCCGTGCCAGCAAGGACATCCACGTTACCTGCGTGGCCGCCTGCTTCCCCACTTCCCAGAGTTTCCTGGAAGTGAAGTTGAAGGAGGTAGAGATGGCCGTGCGTGACGGTGCCGACGAAATTGACATTGTCCTGGCCCTGAACAGCTTCCTGGTGGGAGATTACGACAAGGCCGGCGGGGAAATCAAGGCGGTGAGCGACCTCATCAAGCAGCTTTCGGCCCAGCTGGGCCGCCCGGTTATCCTGAAGGTGATCCTGGAAACCGGTCTGCTTCCTTCGTCGCAGGCCATTGCCGACGCTTCCTTCCTGGCCATGGAGAACGGCGCCGACTTTATCAAGACCTCGACCGGCAAGGTGAAGGTGAACGCCACGCCGCAGGCCGCCTACGTGATGTGCGAGTGCATCAAGAAGTTCTACGAGAAGACCGGCCGCAAGATTGGCTTCAAGCCCGCCGGCGGCGTATCTTCGGCCATGGATGCCGTGTGCTATTGGACCATCGTGAAGACGGTCCTGGGAGAGGAATGGCTTAACAAGAACCTCTTCCGCTTTGGCGTCTCTTCCCTGGCCAACAAACTCCTGAGCGCTGTGGCCCAGAAGACTGTTACGCATTTCTAGCGGTTTTCACTCGAAAATACTGAAACGGATAATCGGCCTCCTGCGTATGTGGGAGGCCGATTTTTCGCTTTCGTTCGCTGTTTTTGCTGCAATTATCCGTTTCACGGCCTTCCATTTTCGGCCTTCCAGGTGTGTGGGTGGTCGATTTTGAAGTTAAACGTTTCACCCTCATGTGAAACGGATAAGTTTTCTCAGTTTTGCGGGGAGAAATACTGCAAGTTATGAGAAAGCTTCTGTTTATCCCCCTGTTGCTGCTTCTGGCCTGTAACGATCAAATCGGGCCCGAAGATTCCCAGCAGTCCCGCCAGCCCCAGGAGGGGCTGTACCACGACATGATCCAGCTGGGCGAAAAGCTGGACGACCCTTACACGGTGGCCAATATGCAGGAGGCCCTGACCAAGGTGTACCCCACCAAGGCGGGCCGTGTAGACATTTCGGCCACAGACTACTATGTGCGTTTCCTTCCCAAGGACGACGGCCAGTTGCAGACGCTGCGGGAAAGCGGCCTGTACCTGATGGACCATCCCATGGACTACAGCATCTTGCGCGAAGGAGACTATTACCAGGACCCGGAGGTGGGCGAGGACGCCATTACCTGGCAGTACGCCGTGGTGCCCCACGATTTCACCTTCCCCACCGGCGTGCGTTACGAACTGCTGGACGAGTGCTTCATTGCCGAGCATCAGGCTTCCAAGGCCTTTGACGACGTAGACTGGGCACTGGTAGAGCAGGAAGCCTACCGCCTTACCGGCAACGAGGCGCTGCTGGAGACGGCCACCAAGGGTTCCAGCGGCGTTCCGGAGGGACGCATCACCATCGAGGATCCGCTGTTCAGCGGCGGAAAGCCCTTCGGCGTGTCGGGCGTGATGGTGGCCTGCAACATCTTTGTGAAGATTGCCACTACCTACACCGACCGTGACGGCTACTACCAGATGCGCACGTCTTTCTCCGGCAATCCCCGCTACCGCATTGTGTACAAGAACGAGAAGGGATTCAACATCGGCTTCAATTTCATCCTGATTCCGGCGTCGGTGTGCACCCTGGGCAAAGGCGGCCCCGAGGGAATGGACTGCCACATTACCCGAAGTGACGGAGCCCTGTTCCGCCGCAGCGCGGTGAACAACGCGGCCTGGGAGTATTATTCCCGCTGTACCCGGGAAGACTTGGACGTGAGCCCGCCGCCGGCCGACCTTCGCATCTGGATCCTGAACGGGCTTTCCTGTTCCAGTGCCAACATGCTGCACCACGGCGCCTTCCTGGAAGATTCGGTGCTGAAGGATTATCTGGGCGTGTACCTGAAGCTGGTAGAGGTGTTTCTGCCCGACATTACCGTGGGCACCAAGGAAATGGACTATTCCGAGATTTACAAGGCCACGGTGCACGAACTGGCCCATGCCAGCCATTACGCCAAGGTGGGGAACACCTTCTGGACACCTTATATTAAGTATGTGGTCCAGAGCTTCATCCTGGAAGGCGGGAATGCGTACGGGAGCGGTTTTCAGGACGGTTCCGGCTATTGCGAAGTAGGGGAGATGTGGGGTTATTTCATGCAGGAATCCCTGTACAAGGACCACTACGGCGGTACCATCGCCTCCTTCGGCAACCGTTTCTGGTTCAAGCCCGACATCTTTACCTACCTGTATGAAAGGGGGATGTCCCGCGGACAGTTCTTCCGTTGCCTGCGGCAGGAGGTCACTTCACTGGACGACCTGCATGACGAACTCATTTCCCAGAATCCCGGCCAGGAACAGGTGATAAACCAGACCTTCCGCTACTTCGACAAATGAGCAAGATGACGGCGGGTGCGGGACGGTGGATACCTCTTCTGTTAAGTATTGTCTTTTGGGCGTCCTGTAAACTTGTGAAAGAAGACCGGCGGTATTGCCCCTGCACCCTCTCCGTTGTCCTGCGGGACTTGCCCGCCTACCCGCTGGCCCTGTATGTGAACGGGGCCTGGGCGGGGGAGGCCGATGCCGACACCACGCTGGCCGTATGGGTAGAAAAGGGCCCCCGGGCCGATGTCGTGGCACTGTCCGGGGCGCGGCTGCTGGAAGACGGCTGCGTGCACATCCTGTACGGCCTGCAGGCACCGCCGCTCTATGCCTTTTCGGTTGTGGCCGACTGTTCCGGCGAGACCGGCAGCGTCACGGTTCAGCTGCAGCGGCACTTCTGCACGCTGTCGTTGGCCTTCGAAGGACCGCCGGGCTGGGGAGAACCCTACCGGGTGCAGGTGCGGGGAGAGGTAGGCGGCTTCCGTCCCCTGGATGGCCAGCCTCTGGAAGGCCCCTTCCTGTGCACGCTGGACGCCGATTACTGCTGCCGGCTGCCGCGCCAGTTTGCTTCGGCCCGGCTATGGCTGGACATTGTCCTGCCCGACCGCATCCTGCGCAGCTTCCCCCTGGACGAGTACCTTCGGCTGGCGGGCTACGACTGGATGGCCCCGGACCTGGCCGACATCCCCCTCCAGATAAACCTCTCCATTACCGAAATCCGGTTTCATATGGGAGCCTGGTCCACGGTCGTTCCCCTGGAGATAACGATTTGAAAAAAAAGTTTGGAGATTCAAAAAAAGTGAGTATCTTTGCAGTCCCAAACGATGCGCGGATGGCGGAATTGGTAGACGCGCTACTCTCAGGAGGTAGTGTCCGAAAGGACGTGTCAGTTCGACTCTGATTTCGCGCACAAAAAAGGATGACTTTCGAAGTCATCCTTTTTTGTCAGTTATAACCGGTGAAGAGTTGGCTGTAGTAATGCCGGTCAATCTTGCCCACAACGGTGATTCTCAAGTGCTCCCGCTCCAGACGGTAGCCCTCTATCCGGAGTCCGGAGGGCAGGAAGTCCGACATGAGTTTCTCCAGGCGGCGGATGACTTCCTCTTCTTTTTCCCGATTGTCTTCTTTCAGGACCACGTGGGCCATCAGCGGCTTGTCCTCTTTATTTAACGGGCAAACCAGCGCGTCCTTTACGGCGGGGTCTTCCCGGAGCCGGCCGGCCATGTCAAACAGGTATACCTTTTCTCCTCCCGGGGCCATAACGTACTGGGCCATGCGGCCGTATACGAAGAGTTTGCCGCTGCTGTCCAGTTCTCCCAGGTCCTGGGTATGCAGCCAGCCGTCCTGCAGCCTGGCCTGGCTCTGTTCCGAATCGTTGACATAGCCCTGGGTGAGGGAGGGGGTCTTTACCCGGATTTCTCCGCGTTGGTTATAGCCCAGTTCCCGGCCCTCTTCGTCAAAGATACCCAGGGTGACGCCGGGGAAGGGATATCCTACACACACGGCCTGACGCGAGTAGTCTTTTTCGAATCCTGTCGGTTCATAGTCTACGGTAGAGACAGAGAAGGTTTCGGTGAGTCCGTAACCGGAAGTCAGGGCCACCGGACTGCCGCAGGCTTCCATGACCTCGTTGATGTGCTTCAGGGCCTCGGGCGTGCAGCCTTCGCCGCCCATGACCGGGAAGCGGAAGAAGCTCAGGTCCGGACGCTTCCCTTTTTGGATGAGCCGGTCGATATGCTTGAACAGATAGACCCAGAATGCGCCGGTGGCCAGGGTAATCTGCGGCTGGATGGCGAGGACGTTTTTGGTGAAGTGGTAGGGCGATACCCGGGGATCCAGATATGCGGTCATGCCGCGGAAAAGGGGCGCCAGCACCAGCACAAAGAAGCCGGTACAGAGAAAGGGCGGCAGGGGACAGTAGGACTTGGACCCCTCGCAGAAGGGGTTGCCTTTGAGATTGAAAGCCAGAGCGTTCCGGAACATGGAGATCATGGCTTCGTCGCTCATGCCAATCTGGTTGGGAAGGCCTTTCCGGGATGTCCCGGAAGAACAGAAGATGTAGGCCGGTTTTTCCGTCAGGACTTCGGTCTCTACCGGTCCGTCGTATTGCCCGAATCGCTTGATGGCGGTCTTGACCGTCATGTATTTGGCTCGAAAGCGAAGGCCGAAATGCAGCATGCCGAGCAGGGGCGTTGCCGACACAATGACCACATGCTCAAACTGCGGGCGCCGGAGGGTTTTCCGGATGGTTTTTTCCAGGCCGTCGAAGACGAAGGCGATGCGGCTCTTTCCTATCATGGAATCCAGCGCTTCGGAATCGGCCATCAGGCTGGGCAGGTTGGCGGTGACGCCCGTCATATCGGCCGCCAGCATAATATAAAGGACTTCCGGCAGGGTAGGGCCGAAGAGCAGCAGTTCGTCTCCCGCCTTCAGCCCCATGCCCTTGATGACGCGGCCCCAGAGGTGCACCTGCTCGATCAAGGTCTGGCGGCTGATCCGGCGCCCGAAATACACCAGGGCGTCGTGCCGGTTGCCATCGGCCAGAATGCCCCGCTCCAGGAATTTCCACAGGGTCTCCCGGGGGAAATCCTGCTTGAGGATTTCCTCGTATCCGCTGGCATAGAATTGCGTCCAACGCATCTCCTGGGAGGGAAGAGGGGTATTGTTCTGTTGCTTCATACGGTCTATTTAACAGATTTGTACAGCCGCCGCATGTCTTCGGGGTTCTCTGCCAAAGCCATGAGGAGCTGTCCAACAAAAGCGACGACAAAATGCGATTTCAGGCCGCCTTTGGGGATGAGGCGCATGGAAGGGACGGTCAGCATATGCACCAGGGGATTCTGTTTTTGCTGGCTGGCGATAAGGTAGAGCCGATAAGCCTCCTCATACGGAATCATTTCGTCATTCGGGCTGTGGGCCAGATAGACGGAGTGGGCAGGTGTCCAATCGTCCAGATTGTTGTATTTTTTGATGCAGGACATCCAAGCGCGCATTTTGGGGCTATCGATTGCCACCTCCCCGTCAGCGGTGATTATATCCGGGGCATAAATCTGGTTCATGGACTTCATTTTCTGGAAGTAGGAGTCGGTCAGCTGAGGATAGTAACTGCTGACGGCGTCCAGCAAGTTAATCATGCGCCCGTTCACTTCGAATAGGGTGTCAAGATACCACTGGGGGACAAACTCTTCGGCTTTGTAGCCACCCAGTTGCGACGGAGTGAAGGCTTTGAAATACGACAGCAGCAGGACGAAGTTGGGACCAATGTCCTCCGGATGCCGGTAACTGTATTGCATCAGTCTGGACAAGTCCACGGCTCCTTGTGCCGAGAAAGTGGACCGTAGCCGCAGGGCCTCTTTAAACCATTGCGGCGCCTCGGTGTCGTACCATTTGGCAAACATCAGGGTGGGAACCGCGTTTTGGGAACTGCCCCAGTTGGTGGTGTAGCCTTCCGGAGCCAGGCTTACGCCGTGCAGGCGCATAATCTCCAAAGCAGCAACGGTGCAATCGGCCAGCTGCCTGGCCATATGGAGACCCGATCCGCCGCCGTCGACCTCTATCCCATAGTTGATGCCCCATTTCTGCAGGTCCGGTTCAATGACGGCCGAATCCCACAGGACTTTGAGCGGCGCAAACATCAGGTTCTTGGAAGGGGCCCATTCCTCGTGGAAGAATGCCTGGTGCATATGGAGCGAGATGGTTTTAACCTGGTGGGGTGTACCTTCTTCTTTGTTGTTCGGGAAGGTGACACGCCCCGACATCTCTATTTCACGGCCGTCCACCGTCTGGCTGCGGTAGGAAAAGGTGTAGCTTTGGATTTCCCAGCATTGTTTTTTGCCGCACTCCTTTTTAAAACGGGCGTTCAGGCCGGGCCGGTGATAACGGACTGTGGCCTTGAGGATGGCGCGGAGCAAGGGAAGGGTTATGGGCTGGGTACTCTTCATCAGCCCCCAAAAAAAGGGGGATCCCAGGGCATCGGTGAATGCTTTGGGAGTATAGTGATTCTCTCCCAGGATGCTCACCAGGCTTTGCCGGGAGAGTTCCCACTGGTCTGTTTGTGAAGGAACGTTTTGTTTCATACTTGCCTCAAGGGTAACAAAGTTAGACAAATTATTCCGAAAAATGTGTATCTTTGCAGGATTTTTGATTTGATAAACGAACTAATATGCAGGATATTAGAAATATTGCCATCATCGCCCACGTAGACCACGGCAAAACCACCCTGGTAGACCGTATGATTTATCAGGCCAACCTGGTGCGTAAACCCGAGGATTTGGGCAATCTGATTTTGGATAATAACGACCTGGAGCGCGAGCGTGGTATCACCATCCTGGCCAAGAACGTGTCCGTGACCTATAAGGGTGTAAAGATCAACATCATCGATACTCCCGGCCACAGCGATTTTGGCGGAGAGGTAGAACGCGTGCTCAACATGGCCGACGGTGTGCTCCTGCTGGTAGACGCCTTCGAGGGCTGCATGCCCCAGACACGCTTCGTCCTGAACAAGGCCATCGACATGGGTAAGAAACCCATCGTGGTCATCAATAAAGTAGACAAACCCAACTGCCGTCCCGACGAAGTCCAGGACGAGGTTTTCGAGCTCATGTTCAACCTGGGCGCCAACGAGGACCAGTTGGACTTCAAGACCATCTACGGCAGCGCCAAGCAGGGTTGGATGTCCAAGGACTGGAAACAGCCCACCAGCGATATCACCGCCCTTCTGGATACCATCCTGGAGGAGATCCCCGCTCCCGAGATGCGCGAGGGAACTCCCCAGATGCTGGTTTCTTCCCTGGAATACAGCCCTTACGTAGGCCGTATCGCCGTGGGCCGCATCACCCGTGGCTCCCTCAAGACCGGCATGCCCGTGAGCCTGTGCAAGCGCTACGACATGGTGGAAAAGAGCAGGATCAAGCAGCTCATGGTCTTCGAAGGCCTGGGCAAGGCCAATGTAGACGAGGTCCAGTGCGGCGACATCTGCGCTGTGGTGGGTATCGAAGGCTTCGAGATTGGAGATACCATTGCCGATATCGAGAATCCGGAGGCCCTGCCGCCCATCGCCGTGGACGAGCCCACCATGAGCATGCTCTTCATGATCAACAACAGCCCCTTCTTCGGCAAGGACGGTAAGTTCGTCACTTCCCGCCACATCAAGGACCGCCTGGAGAAAGAGCTGGAGAAGAACCTGGCCCTGCGCGTGAAGCCCGGCATCAATGCCGATTCCTTCGTGGTGTACGGCCGCGGCGTGCTGCACCTTTCGGTGCTCATCGAGACCATGCGTCGAGAGGGCTTCGAACTGCAGGTGGGCCAGCCGAAGGTGCTGGACAAGACCATCGGCGGAAAACGCTGCGAACCTATCGAGGAACTGTCCATCGAAGTCCCCGAGCAGTTCGTGGGCGCCGCCATCGAACTGAGCACCCGCCGCAAGGGCGCCCTCATCCGCATGGAACCCCGCGGAGACCGGACGCTGCTGGAGTTTGAGATTCCTACCCGCGGTCTTATGGGTCTGCGCAGCAACCTGCTCACCGCTACCCAGGGAGAAGCCGTGGTTGCCCACCGTTTCAAGGATTATCAGCCCTACAAGGGAGACATCGAGATGCGTACCAACGGTTCCCTGGTGTCCCTGGAGACCGGTGAGGCCATTGCCTATTCCATGAACAAGCTGCTGGATCGCGGCCGCTTCTTCGTGGAACCCGGAGAAGAGATTTACGGCGGTCAGGTAGTGGGCGAACATACCCGCGACCGTGACCTGAACATCAATATCTGCAAGACTAAGAAGCTTACCAACGTGCGTGCGTCGGGCTCCGACGAGAAAGTGGTGCTGCCCCCGGCCATCAAGTTCTCCCTGGAGGAGGCCCTGGAATATATCCAGGAAGACGAGCTGGTGGAAATCACTCCCAACCACATGCGTATGCGTAAAATCCAGCTGGATCCGCTGGACCGGAAGAGAAATTCCGCTACAGAGGATTGATTTTCCGAAAATTATTAGTATCTTTGCACCCCTTAATCTGTTTTTGTGGCCATGAAAAGTATCATCATACCGCTGAACGATTGGGCTGCCGGAGAGCGTAAGTTTCACGCTCACGCAGATTTAGAGTTCTTTCAACAGTTTGACAATACAGAAATCCTGGACGCCGATGTCAACGTGGAAGTAAGGGTGTTCAAGGAAGGCACGCGCAAGGTGGAGGCCGAACTTCACTTGAGTGGAACCGTCACGGTTCCGTGCGACCGTTGCCTGGAACCCCTTGCCGTTCCCGTGGAGGCAAATCCTTCCGAGGTGTTCGAGCCCGAGGTCCTCTCGGAAGACTGGGACCTGAGCCAAGCGGTATACGACTACGTTTGTTTATCACTGCCTTTGCAGCGGGTTCATCCGGAAGGGGAATGCAATCCCGACACCGTCCGGTTTCTGGGTCATCAGGAGCAGGGGAACGAGGAGGCTGAGGCTCCGGCGAACAGCCCGTTTGCCGCTCTGAAAGGACTTTTTGATAAGGAATAAAACAATTAAAGATTATAAACAATGGCACATCCGAAACACAAGCTCTCCAAGCAGAGAAGAGACAAGCGTCGTACTCACGACTTCGCTCCCGTTCCCACGCTGAGCGTCTGCCCTAACTGCGGCGCCACCGTGATGTATCACCGCGTTTGCCCCGAGTGCGGCTACTATCGCGGTCGTCAGATCATCGAAAAGAGCGCCGAATAAGCGCTTCTTTTTTTATCTACCTACCGGCCCGGTAGTTCAACGGATAGAACGGAAGTTTCCTAAACTTTAAATAGAGGTTCGATTCCCCTCCGGGCTACAGAAAACCCCGCCAGTCCTGGCGGGGTTTTTCGTGCCCAGGAGGGGAATCTGGGCGGCAGAAGCCGCCCAATTCCGCTCACGTTACCCCCTCCCAAACCCTCCCCTCGGGGGAGGGCTCCGCCGCAGAAGCGGCGGGCGCTCTGCAGAGCGCTTGTCGGCCTTTGGCCTCTGAAATGTAGGCTCTGTATGGTTGAGGCGTGAGTTTTAACTTGTTGTTAATCAGCAAATTATGCAATATTACCTAGGCAAAAACACCCAGGTGAAATTGTATAACAATCACATTCTCAGCAACTTACACCTCACGCTTGTGCGCAGAAGCAATGTTTCACATATTCAGTACTGTATTACCGCTCTGGACGTGTAAAAAAGGATGGCCTTAAATCTTTGCAAGATTGAGGTTGTCCTCTATGTTGCGTCTCTCAGAAATACAAAAAACAGGAGGCCGAATGACCTCCTGTAAACCATTAGATTTCCGTTTTAGTTATTAATCGGCAGTGACGATGTAAGGATAATTATCCTTGTCCGAGTCGGTATTCTCTTTCACGGAATAGCCTGCGGGGATAGTGATTTTGCTCCGGCCCATATAACCGGCCGTGGTGGCAGGATTGAAAGCGAACTTGCCACCATAGATGGTTACGGGGCTTTGGTTATAATTCGCATCCGGATTGGAATCAAAGTGGAGTCCGAATTTACCGCCGTAGATGATGACGGAGCCGTTTTTTCCGTAGGTGCTGAACCCAACGTATTCCCCGCTTTTCACGACATAATGGTGTCCGTCGGTGTAGACGCCCTGCTCACCGTTTCCCACTTTGAGGTTGTCCAGAACAACCGTTCCGACGTATTCCGCTCCCCAGCCGACGTTTCCGTCCAGCAGGTTGGTGACGGTGCCGTTGCAGAGCAGGACCAGACGCCCGAGGGTGTTGTTTCTCATATGGACATTGTAGACTTTGTGCCCGTTTAAATTAATGATTCCGCTCTGGCGGGTGACGATTTGAGTTCCGTAGGTTATGTCGTTGTCCAGGATCCAGCAGGGAATCCCCGTTGTGCAGTTGTTGAATGCATCCAGACTGTTTACCTCCACGAAGTGGTCGGGGACCGTAATGTCTATACTGCTGGTGAATCCTCCGTCCACGGTTTTGGCTGTAATGGTTGCCACCCCATCCCTTAGGGCTGACACCAGGCCGTTTTCATCGACCGTAGCGACTTCCGGGTTGGAGCTGCTCCAGGTGACACGGTTGTCGATGGCGTCGTCGGGGAGCACTTTCGCACGGAGCTGTACGTATTCTTCCGGGAGCATCGGTTCCACTTCCGCGTTAAGGATAAGAACACCGCTTGCGTGCGGACGGTCGCCGTAGACGGCGCGGACGGAGCAGCCGATGTAACGATCCCAGCCCGCGAGCCGCGGCCAGCCTTCGGAGACTCTGAAACAATAAGCGGAATACGGCGGAAGCTCTTCCGAATATAGCGAAGAAGACCAGTAGTATCCCTGTGACTCCTTATCATAATTGCGATCGGAAGCCACCATATAGCCAGCCAGCGGAAGATATATGGACGCACCGTTAATATTGCTGGTCACTTTTGCCACCTTGACGCCATAGAGCTCCGTGAACTCCAGTGAGCAGTTTTCCACCAGCTCAGCCCACTCGGCCTGGGAGGGCATACGCCACTTTTCTCCGTACCGTGCCGCATAACTTTCTACGGCCGCATCGTCCTCCGGATCCAGAATAAGCTTCCAGTCGGGCGCTCCTTCTCCAACCCAATAACTTGCATCGCTGTAATCACCGAAGTATTTAGTGAAAAAGTAATCACCGTTTACATTCTTAATGTGCTTGCAATAATCCCATTCATACACTTCCTGCTCATAGCAATTGCCCCAGGAAAAATAGTATCCCCAAAGATTCAAGGCCGAGACGAATTCACCATAGTCTCTCAGGGCAACGGCGCCTACGTTTCTGTCTGCCCATTTGACGGACAGACCCATATCCACCATTTTGGGCTTGTCGCTAGCCACGATGATATGGCAGGAGGCCGATTTACCTCCCGCTTTGGCGGTAATGGTGACCTCCCCTTCTTCATGGGCAACCACCTCGCCGCCTTCAACGGTTGCGATGGCAGGGTCGGAAGTCTCCCAGGTAACGGTTTTGTCAGTAGCATTTTCCGGGAGCACCGTGGCTGTAATGCAGTGGACCACTACCTCCGGCCACATCAGGGCTTCATTGTTGTCCAGCGTGACGGATTCCACGGGAATCCCTGCCGGCGGTTGAGGGTCCGGGTCCGGAGTCGGATCCACGGAAGGCTTGGTTTCCGGCTTGCATCCGGCAATGGCAATCAGCAGCATAGCTGCGGCAAAAAGTCTTTTCATAATCGTGTCGTTTTGCACAAAGATAGCCGGACGCCAGAAAGACGAGGTCACAATTCAAATAAAACAGGGTCGCAATTCTTTGAAAGTTGCTTACACGCCTTGTCGCTTCGATATTATGCCACTTTTCCTTTAATTTCCTTTTTCCTTTCACCTATTTGCTGCCGAAGTATTTTTTGCGTAAATGCCTTGTTTGCATTATATTTGCAGTTGGCATACGGACAAAAACGAAGAAGTATGAGTGCATTAGAGTTAAGAAATGTGATTTCCAAAGACATCAGTACCATGCCGGTACCGATGCTGGAATCACTGTCCCGGTACATCAAGATGCTGCTCAACAGCAGTACCGACGATGAGGTGTCCGAGAAAGAACGTGATGCCCTTTTCCTCGCTTCCGTCAGTGGCAAGTGGGAAGACAGCCGTTCGGCCGATGAAATGGTAAAGGATATCTATGCCAGCCGTACGGAAAGGGATGATGCAGAACTTGTGAGCGCATTCTCGGAATAGTATGCAGTATCTTCTGGACACAAACATATGCGTCTTTATCCTTCGCCAGAAATTTGGCGTGGGCGAGCGGGTGCTTCAGGCAGGGGTGAGCAATTGCTTCATCTCTGAATTGACGTATGCAGAACTTCTTTATGGCGCCGAGTTCAGTGACCATCCAGAGAATAATAAGGCACTCGTAGACCGTTTTCTGTCCCGAATAAGGGTTGTACCCATCAAGGATGCCATTCCTCTTTTCGCCAAAGAGAAAGCCCGCTTGAGAAAAGCCGGTACTATGGTTGAGGATTTTGACCTTTTAATAGGAACGACGGCCGTTCAAAGCGGATTTACGATGGTTACGGAAAACACCCGTCATTTCCAAAACATTGAAGGCATTCAACTTGAGAATTGGGTGGTGCGGTAATCCCGCACCTTTTTTATTACTTCCTGGTATTCTGGATGGTGGTATCCACCTCGGAGTTGTCGAAATCCTTCAGGTAGGTTCCCTGTGTCGCCAACCAGGAGGAAAACAACACTGAATCTCGAGGAATTAAATCTAGTATTTTGTAACGTCTAAATGTTGCATAAAACAAATATTAATTGTATCTTTGTTGAGCAATACTCAACACGATACGATTATGCCTATACAGAAGTACGAGGTAAGTTTGACTGCCACCGAGCGCAGGCAACTTACCAAGATTGTGAAGTCTGGCAGGATGCCGGCCAGAGCGATCCTGCGGGCCAATATACTCCTTGCTGTAGACAAGAACGGAAAGAAGCCCATGACCGTTCAGGAAGCAGCAATTGCTTTCAACACTTCCGCCACGACGGTCCAGAAAGTCCGTACCAGTTACGGCGAGAAGGGACTCGAAGCCACCGTGAACAGGAAGAAGCGGGAGACGCCCCCCGTCGAGGCAAAAGTCACTGGAGATGTCGAGGCGCACATCATCGCCATGGCCTGCGGGGAACCGCCCAAGGGCTACGCCAAATGGACACTCCGTCTCCTTGCCGACAAATCGGTCCAACTGGGATATATAGACTCGATCTCTCATACGCAGGTAGGTCGCATTCTAAAAAAAACGAATATAAGCCTCACCTGAAAAAGTGCTGGTGCATTCCTTCTGAACACAGCGCAGCCTTCGTGGCCGCGATGGAGGATGTCCTGGAGGTGTATAGCCGCCCGTACGATGAGCGGCGTCCTGTTGTGTGTATGGACGAAAAGCCTGTTCAACTCCTCGCCGAGGCGCGTGAGGGCTATACGTCCAAGAAGTCCGGCATTCGTTATCAAGACAATGAGTATGTTCGCAATGGCACGTGCAGCATCTTTCTGTCCACCGAGCCACTGGCCAGCTGGCGCTACGCCGAGGCCAAGCAGCAAAGGACGCGGACGGACTGGACGGCATTCATCAAGTGGCTGCTTGACGAGCGGTATCCGGACGTCGAAGCGGTCGTTTTGGTATGTGATAATCTGAACACTCATAATATCGCCTCCCTGTATGAAGCGTTTGAACCGGCAGAGGCCCTGAGGCTTGCCAAGCGACTTGAGATACACCATACGCCCAAGCACGGCAGTTGGCTGGATATTGCCGAGATTGAACTCTCGGCACTCGGGAACCAATGTCTGTCAAAACGGCGCATAGACTCTGTCGATAAACTCAACGAGGAACTTGCTTCCTGGAATACGGAACGGAACGCTGGCCAGAAGAGTGTCAACTGGCAGTTCAAGACCGCCGACGCCCGTATTAAGCTGAAGCACCTCTATCCAATATTGAACTTTTAAATGTTACAACGTACTAGCTCTGTTGAGTGCCACTAATCCAAAAGAACTAATCTCCAAACTGAACGCTGAAGCTACAAGCTTTTGATGATATGAGGCAATCAGCAAAAAAACAGGAGGCCGATTGACCTCCTGTTAACTTTGCCCCAAGACTACGTGGCGGAATTACTTCAAGAGCGAGGATTAAGCTGGCGGGGTTTTTCGTGCCCCGGAGGGGAATCTGGGCGGCTTCTGAAATGTAGGCGTGAGTTGTAACTTGTTGTTAATCAGCTCATTATGCAATATTACCTAGGCAAAAACACCCAGGTGAAATTGTATAACAATCACATTTTCAACAACTTACACCTCACGCCTTTGATTTTATTTCGGCAGGCCGAAGACGTCGGAGAGTTCCTTCATCTGGGCGTTTGTCATTCCGTCCGGCTCAAAGCCCATACTCCTTGCCGAGATATAGATTTGCGCCGCTTTGTTCAGCACATCCACCTGGTCGAAAGCATCCATGATATCCACATCCACGGCAAAGACACCGTGCTTTTCCCACATCACCACGTCGTAGTCTTCGTCAATGGCCCGGATGGTGGCTTCGGCCAGTTCCACGCTGGAGGGAAGCATGTAGGGAACCATGCCCAGTCCGCGGGGGCAGAAAGCTTTGGTTTCCGGAATCATGGACCAGAGCATGCGGGTGGCGACGTCCTTTTTCATCCATTTCTTGCTATGCGTGAGGGCAACCAACTCGATGGGATGGGTATGCAGGGAAGCCCGGTAGGGCGATCCCTTAGCCAGCAGATAGTCGTGTACAGCCAGGTGGGACGGGAGTTCGGAGGTGGGAGCTACAGGCTGGTCGGCCACAATCTCATAATGGGCGCAGTCGTCCAGGATGCGGATGATGGAACCGTTCCCCATAGGATCCCGGGCCAGGTCCCGCATCCGTTTGCCGGTGCCCTTGCAATAGAACCAGCAGCCCTTGAGTCGGGGCAGGGTTTTGCCGATGGCGAAAGGCCCGCCGATGGCCGGCAGCGCCTTCATCTCATCGTCCACCCACTCCGTGATGTTTACGGTGATGTTTCCACCGTTTCGTTCGGCCCAGCCTTTCGTCCAAAGGTATCCGGCTACTTCGGCCACTTTGTCAACCTCGGCCTTCAAGGCCGGTCTGTACTCTAAAATGCCCATATGCCCAGCCTGTTATCTCTTGGACGTTACTTCTTTCTCGTACTTCTCGATCTCCGGGATGAAGGCTTCGCCCACGGGAACGCCGTTCTTGTAGTTGAAGTAGTCGAACACGGCGCCGAAGGGCAGGGTTTTGGCCTCTTCCAGCAGGGCCAGCCGCTGGAAACCCTTGCCGGCGTCTTCGTATTCGCGCAGCTTGGCAAGCGGCTCCAGAAGGGCGCTCAACAGGCATTTCTGCGTGGCGCGGGTGCCAATCACATAGGCGCCGATGCGGTTGATGGCGGCGTCGAAGTAATCCAGGCCGATGTGCGCACGGTGCAGGGCTTCGGCCCGCACAATTTCCTTGAACAGGTCCAGCGTCTGGTCGTTCATGATGGTCACGTGGTCGCTGTCCCAGCGGATGGGACGGCTTACATGCAGCATCAGTTCGGGGACAAAGAGCAGGAGTGAGGCCACCATGTCGGAGACATTTTCGGTCATCTCGTAGTGGCCGGTATCCAGGGTGTACATCAGTTTGCGGGTGGCACAGTAACCGGCCACAAAGTCATGGGAGCCAACGGTGTAGCTCTCAAGGCCGATGCCGAAGAGTTTGGCCTCCAGGCAAGTCTTCATGCCCGGGAGGTCCTCCTTCAGGATTTCGTCCAGGGACTGGGCAAAAATCTCGCGGTAGCGCTTGCGCTCCACCGTCTGGTCCTTGCTGCCATCGTGCACCCAGATGTTCATGATGCAGGGGTCGTTCTGGGCTTTGCCCATGGCATCGGCAATGCGGCGGCAACGCTTGGTATGTTCGATCCAGAACTCGCGGATGGCGGGATCCGGGTTGCTTAGGCTAAGGTTCCCGCTCTTGGGATGTCCGAAGGAAGTGGAATTGAAATCCAGCTTGAGGCCATTCTCTTTGGCCCATTGGATCCAGCTCTCGAAATGCTTCACTTCCACTTGGTCGCGGTCCACAAACTTTCCGCCGAAATCCCCGTAAATCTCGTGCAGGTTCAGGCGGTGATTGCCGGCGATGAGGCTTTTGGCAAAGAGAACGTCCTGGCGCACTTCGTCGATGTTGCGCGCACGACCGGGATAGTTGCCGGTGGTCTGGATGCCTCCGGAAAGGCCCGCTGCGCTCTCGAAACCAATCACATCGTCGGTTTGCCAGCAGTGCAGGGAGATGGGAGTATTCTCCAAGGTCTCTATGGCCTTGTCTGTATCTACACCAATGGCGGCATAGCGCTCCTTGGCAATTTTGTAAGCAGCCAGGATGCTGGCTTCGTTTACGAGTTTCTTAATCATGGTATATCAGAGTTTATTTGTTTGACGGGTAAAAAGTTTTGACGGCAAAAGTCTGGCCAATCATCTGTCGCATTTCCCAGCGGTCCTTCACCAGGCCGGCGGCCTTGGCCTGTACCATCACATTGCCGATGGCGGTGGCTTCTGTGGGACCGGCCACCACGGGCAGGCCGATGGCATCGGCCGTCCACTGGTTCAGCAGATCGTTGGCGCTGCCGCCGCCGATGATGTGCAGTTTTTCAATCTTGAAAGGCGCGAAGCCCTGGAGCATGTCCAGAACTTCTTTATAGCGATGGGCCAGCGAATGGTAGATGCAGCTCACAATTTGCGCATCGGACAGATTCTTCACTTCGTTCAGAATGACACCCTTGTCATCCTGAGCGGAGCGAATGACACCCTTGTCATCCTGAGCGGAGCGAAGGATCTCTTTCACCATATTGGCCGGATTGGCAAAGCTCGGGTCATCGGGGTTGATGCGTCCGGGGAAGGCGTCTTCGGCCTGGGCCATTTCCATGAGTTGGGCGTAGGAATAGTCTTTCCCTTCGGCCTTCCAGACCTTCCGGCACTGCTCCAGCAGCCACATGCCCGTGATGTTCTTGAGGAAGCGTGTGGTGCCTTCGATGCCGCCTTCGTTGGTAAAGTTGAGGCGGGCCGATTCCTCATCGACAATGGGCGCAGGTACTTCGATGCCCATCAGGCTCCAGGTGCCGCTGGAGAGGTAAGCGAACTTCTCGTCGGCCGCAGGAACGGCAACGATGGCCGATGCCGTATCGTGTCCCGCCACGGCAATGACGGGGACGCCTTCAAATTCGCCGATCTTCGTTCCGGGCTGCACGATGGGCAAAAGCACGTCGGTGCGGATGCCCAGCTTTTCCAACAACTGTTTGTTGAACTGACGGCTGTCCTGGTCCATCATGCCGGAAGTAGAGGCGATGGTGTATTCGCAAACCTTTTCGCCCGTAAGCATATAGGACAGCAGGTCCGGCACAAATAGAATATCCTTTGCGTAGCGCAGCGGAGCAAAGCCTTCCTTTGTCTGGGCGTAGAGCTGGAAGATAGAATTGAAATTCATGATCTGGATGCCCGTCTGGGCATACAGTTGCTCGCGGGGAATGGTTCCATAGACCTTCTCCGGCACTCCTTCGGTATAAGGATCGCGGTATGCGCGCGGGTTACCCAGGAGGCTCCCGTCATCGGCCACAAAGCCAAAGTCCACGCCCCAGGTATCAATGCCGATGGAGTCAATCCGAACGCCTTCTGCCTTTAACTGTGAGAGGCATTTTCGGAAATGCTCATAGATGGACAGGATGTCCCAATAATACTTTCCGTGCAGGGGGATGATGCCGCTGGGAAAACGGTAGACTTCCTTCATCTGGAAGGATTCGCCTTCAAAAGTTGCCAGGACTGCGCGTCCTGAAGTGGCTCCACAGTCGAAGGCCAGGAAATTTCGAGAACCGGTCATGCGTGGTATCTTTGATATCTGCTGTAAAGTTAACGTATAACCTACATTGTTATAGTTAATATTATGCGCTAAAGACTTCGATTTTTGATAATAATAACATAACTTTGAATCATGAATGATTCCCTACACGTCAAATACCTGACTGTCGGCCCGAACGACCTGCTATGGGGCACGGCCGTCAACTCCGTCGGTTTCCAGGAAGTGGGACCGGGTGAGCCCTACCCGCCGGGAAACCACCCCTCCCGCTATCTTTTTTCCGAGGAAAAGGGACGGGTTCTGCAGGAATACCAGCTGCTTTATATTGTGAAAGGACAGGGACGGTTCCGAAGCGCCAGCCTACCGCATCCGGTTTCTATTTCGCAGGGCAGTCTGATGTTGCTGTTTCCCGGAGAGTGGCACAGTTACAGGCCTCAGGAAGATACGGGGTGGAAGGAGTACTGGATAGGCTTTGAAAGCACGCAGATGGACGCCTGGGTAAGGGATGGCTTCTTCTCCAAAAACAGGCCCGTCTGGCAGACGGGTTTGCACAGTGACCTCGTAGATTTGTACGAAGACGCCATAGAAACGGCATCGTCCCAACAGGCCAGCTTTCAACAGCGGCTGGGTGGCATCGTGTCGCACCTGCTGGGACTGGCCTGGTTCTATGGGAAAAACACGGCCCTTTCCGAGGTTGCCGACCAGATGAACCGCGCCAAGATTCTCATCGGGCAGAACTACCGGACTGTCGGCCCGGAAGAAGTGGCTCGGCAGCTGTGCATGGGTTATTCCAATTTCCGACGCATATTCAAGGAGTACACCGGCCTCTCCCCGGCCAAATACATCCAGCAGGTTCGGATGGGAAAAGTGAAGGAGGCCCTGACCAACAGCATCCGTCCCGTCAAGGAAATCGCCTTTGAGATGGGCTATGAGAACCAGGATTACTTCTTCACCGCCTTTCGTCGTCTGACCGGCATGACTCCTCAGGAGTACCGCGCCTTCACGCAGGGGAAATAGGAAACTTATTGTTTTTTTCTTACAATAGTTCGTTAGTTTTATAGATTTTACGCCGCGGCGCGAACGCCGTAGAATAAGAGTTCTTTGAAATCAGTGTTATTTAATCGCAAGTTCACGTGTTTCGCGGACATTGCAATAAATCGATCCACCATTGCAGCGTTGTGCAGCAGGGTTTTGGTCGCGCCGACCGAAAGGTTGTGCCCTTCCTGCCGGGCGTAAGCCCTGGCAACGTTGACGGAGGAGAGAGAGGCGTTGAACGCGAAGGCCAGAGCCTCCTTGTTCCGGGCCTGGCAGTGAGTAAGTCCCGTGAACTGCTTGGCATCGCGGAAGACGAACTCCAGTTGGAACCTTGTCCGGTAGATGTCGAAGATGTCACGAGCGGAGAGCGACAAGTCCGTAGAGAAGAACACCTTCCTGGTCTGAGTCTTCTTATCCGTGTCCAGATAGTCAACGATGACGACACGGACTTCACGGCCAAGACTTACTGCCCAGACATCCGCAGTGTAGAGTTTGTAGACGAGTTTACCATCCACTGAGTACTCATCTTTGAAGATGCTCATGTCAAGGTTCTTGAGGTCAACCTTTCCGGCGAACTTTTGTGGACGACCTCTCTTCTTGGCCTTAGGCCCACGGTAGAGATACTTCAGGTTCACGTCGTCACGGAAACGGCTTATGATATTGAAGCCCAGCTCCTTAACCCCAGTTACGAAGCTCTCCTTGGAGAAGTAGGCATCCGCCACGATATGATTGCAGATAGACAAGAGTTGTTTGCTTATGCGAGACAGCATCCTCAGATACCAACCCGTCAGGGAATCGGGATCTTCCATGCACTTGGTGCACTTGGGCTTGCGCCCGCGGACCTTGGCGGTGAACGTCTGTTCCGCCTTTAGGAACACAGCATCCTTGGCATCTGCATCAACGATGGATAGTCCAAGGATCTCCAAGCCGTGTTTGATGGCGCCGGCACAGCCGGACCAGAACCAGTCCAGCCCGGGTGTCTTCTTCCCGGCCTTGGGAATGAAGCACGGATCGATGCCTATTGCAATGCGGTGTCCTTTCATTGGAGAGAGGAAGTGGCGGTTGAACGAAAGCCAGTCAAATGACTTCTTGAAGTTCTGGCGGAACCGGCTCTCACACGAGCGGCTGCACCTCGCCATCTGGGTGAAGTTCATGCGTCCGGAGGATGTGAGAAAAAGTTCCATGGTCTCGATGATGAAAGATTGGAAAGATTTGCTTAAATTTGTCATGCTCGAGAGGGCTGCTGCTATCATCTCTCTCAGCTGGATAAGGGGCTTGGTTTTCATTCAAGTAACTAGTTGTGTGGTAACTACTAAGTTACTGAAAATCAAGCACTTATCCAAATTTTTCAGGCATTATTTTCGCGATTTTTTAACACTTTTTTCGGCTTTTGTCCAAGGTCGTTCAGCGGGTGTCTCTGGCACCCCGGAACGGGCTATTGTTGTTGTAATGAATTGAAAATTATATAGTTTTTAAATTTTTAACGAAGTATTG
>Ga0247610_10001043_pt1 | contig 35476 bp, 40 predicted proteins | sample 174DNAGHGhighgp2_FD_193483 | JGI IMG/M metagenome (GOLD analysis project Ga0247610, IMG submission 193483) | Sheep rumen microbial communities from Palmerston North, Manawatu-Wanganui, New Zealand - 1742 DNA GHGhigh gp2 | ecosystem: Host-associated > Mammals > Digestive system > Stomach > Rumen...
CTCCTGTCTTGGTTGGACGGACTGGGGTGATGAAAGCGATTCCGAATCTCAATCCGAGAGTTCTGAATCCGCAAGTGTTTAAAATGGAGAGTGAAACATGGCGTGTTCATGCAAGAAGAACCAGAATCCAGAACAACCAGTGAAGCAGACCGTGGTTGACAACTGGAAGTACCAGCCACAGAAGGAAGAAAGGATAAAGCCTACGGAGCAGTGCATTGCTTGCGCTCAAAAGCACTTTTCAGAGGCATACTGCCAGTTGACTGAATTCGGGTATCTTGACGAGAACAGGACGCTGGCGCAGGGGAACTTGCGCCAGATTGTCCTGCATACTTTCAAGGACTGGAAAGACATTGCGAAGCTCGCGAGGGAATGCGCTCTTCTCGTACAAAGTGTGGAAGACGAAAAGGCTCTCGAAAAGATGGAATTGCTCGGAAGTAAAATAGATGTGGAGTTCTACAAAGCGAATCCAGAAGCATTGCAACGACTTAACATCTTGAAGGAGAAAGCGAATGAATCCAATCCCTCTTCTAATTCCGTTGAGAGCGTCGGAAAGCCCGACTGACGACAAGGAGCTGAGAATCCTGCTACGTAGCATCGACCGCAACGTAACAGGATTGTCCAAAATCTACCTTATGACCACGAGGAAACCGAAGTGGCTGGTCGAGAACGACATGCTGGAGGTCGTGCCGTTGGCTGACGCTCCGTTGCAGAAAGACGGTGTGCTGATTTTCAAGACTTTGATGTGCCTGAAAAGGAAAGGCATAACAGGCGATTTCGCGTGGTGCGCGGATGACAACGTGTTCATGCAACCCATTGACATTCGGTCGATTCCGCCAATCCACAACCATCGTCCAAACTCGATTTTCTACAAAGAGCCACAGACCATCTGGAGAAAACGGGTCAGGCATACTCTGGAATGGGCGAAGGATAAAGGCGTGGAACTGCAACACCAATTCGAGTGCCATGCTCCTCAAATTTTCAACGCAGACCTCGTTTTGCAGAATGCGAAGGACGAGGAATGGCAGGATGAAACTGGTCTTACGATTACAACGTACTTCCGCGTGATTACAGACACTTGGAGGAATTCGGAAGACCAGTTGAAGTGGAAGCAGACCTACGAACTTCCGATGGAGGAAATCAGGACGATGCCGAAAGAGAATTTCTGCACGTTGCCATTCCTCGGCTACAGCGACCCTAGTCTGCAATGTGGCATGCTGGAACGCCTTCAAGAAATCTTCGATTCACCTTCGCAATGGGAGGCACAGGCATGATTGTAGGCATCAAGTCATTCGTGCATATTGGCGACTACGCCTTCCTCACGGGCGTGGCTAGGAACATCCGAGCCCAGTACCCCAACTTCATGTTCAAGTTCATCGGGCGCGACGGATACAAGGACTTGTTTCTCCACAACCCCGATTTCACGGACGAAGAATCCGACATGGACTTGCCGTTAATCAAGTACGGGACGAGGGACGACGAAATCCATGCGTCCAACGGCAATCTCGTGGAGAGCTATACCAGAAACGCCTGCAACGCCCTTGGAATCGCGCAGGTGCCATTTTCCGTCCGCACCCCAGTATTTACCCTCACCGACGATGAAATCGCGTCACAGAGCCGTTTCCGTGGCTCCCTGCTGGTCAACGCGAACCACCAGACGTGTTCAGTGAGCAAATGCTATCCTTACTGGCGGGAAGTCGTGGCGGAGCTGGTCAAAACGGGAATCCATGTGGTGCAAGTTGGCGGGAACGAGCAGAGGGACGTGACGACGGAGCTGGACGGCGTGGAGGACATGCGTGGCAAGACCAATGTCAGGCAATACCTCGGAATGGTGTACAACTGCGCCTGCATACTCACGCCTCCGAGCGGAATCCAGAACCTAGGCTCGGCGTGGGGAAAGCCGACCGTCGTGGTGATGGGTTGCCGAGAGCCGAACGGACTGACCGACTATCCGAACTGCGTCTATCTGCGGTCGTCGTGCGACCACGCCAACTGCATGTGCCAGCACAAAGAAGATTGTCGTCATTGGCTCGGCACCGTCTGCAAGTGCCAAGCCGACATCCCCCCGTCACGGGTCATAGATGCCGTGAAACGCATCATGCGGTGATTTTGGGGCTTATATACGGGCAATGGGATAATCCCATTGCCTTTTTCAGTATCAACACATAGAAGCGGGGAGCTTTGCTTATGGGCATCAAGATTCAGAACCTTAGAATCAAGCCGTACACCGCCAAAGACACAATCAAGGTCATCTTTGGCGATGAACTTCACCTTTCCTTTGAAATCGCTCACGTCGATGGCGAGAAGTATTTGTGCGCACTCGACAACGAGCGGATTCTCTATCCAATCAACCGTCCAGTATGCGCGTACACCGAGGTGTTTACACGCAACGAGGGCGAGGTCAGTTTCACGCTCAATCTGACCACTTCCAAACTGAGGGACTACGTTTCGAGCATCAAGAAGCCGATGCCCGTGTACATCCAGATTGTGCGCGTGGTCAACGGCAAGTACGAGACCGTCTTGCTGGATGACATCCTCGCCATACCGAGCGTGATTGACGGCTCCATGACGGTGTACGAAGGCGATTCCTTCAAGGAGTTGCTGGATGCCAAGATGGACATCCCAGAGGCGGAAGGCACGGCTGGTCAGGTGCTCACGCTCGACGAGGACGGCAACTGGACGTGGCAAGACCTTCCTGAAATCCCTGAGCAACAGCAGGCGGACTGGGACGAAAGCGACTCCAGCGCAGTCACCTACATCCGCAACAAGCCCGATTTGACCATCAACGACGGCAAGATAACCGTCAACCAAGGCGGGGTGAAGAAAGGCGAATTCACCGTCAACCAGAGCGGTGATACGGTCATCGACCTGAACGACGGGGCTCAGAGCGACTGGGACACAAGCGATTCTTCGGATGTTTCCTACATCAAACATAAGCCGAATCTCGCGACTGTCGCAACGTCTGGTAGTTACAACGACCTGTCCAACAAACCCATCATCACACAGCCCGTAAATGCCGACTGGGACGAAAGTTCCAGCGAGGAGCTGTCATACATCCTCAACAAGCCTGCGTTGGCTACGGTCGCCACGAGCGGTTCCTACAACGACCTGACGAACAAGCCCGAAATCCCCGAAGCCGAAGACCTTACGGAATACCTCTGCATCGAGACCGCCACTGGCGCATCGACTGGAGGTTTCGGCATCAACGTCGTGGGGTCGGTAAACGCCTCCCTTGAATACAGCTACGACAAGGAGACATGGGCGACGCTGACGTTCAACACGGTCATCTCAGGCACGAACATCCTTGGGACGAAAATCTACATCAGGGGCGACAACAGCACGCTCTCCACTGATTTGAGCAACTATCTCAACTTCTTCGCAAATGACGTGACCGTAAGGGCTTCTGGCAACATGATGAGCCTGCTCTCCAAGGACTGCTCCAAGTTCGCCGTCCCGTCTTTCGCCTTCAACCAGTTCTTCAAATCCTGCGCTGGTCTGCTCTCGGCTCCAGAGTTGCCTGCCACGGTCGTGGGTGAAGCCTCGTACCAAGGGCTCTTCAACTCGTGCACGGCGTTGGTGAAGGCTCCAGAACTCCCCGCCATGACGCTTGGAGCGAACGCTTACAACTCGATGTTCACGGGATGCACGGCGTTGACCAAGGCACCAGACCTGCCTGCGCAGACCCTCGCGCCGTACTGCTACGCCAACATGTTCGGGTGGTGCAACAAACTCGGAGAGGCTATGGGCGTGCTTCCTGCGACGAGCCTCGCGTCGTACTGCTACCGCCAGATGTTCAAGCAGTGCAAGGCACTGAAAAAATCACCGTTGTTGCCTGCCACCACGATGGTTGCGCACTGCTACGAGGAAATGTTCACGGACGCGGGTCTGACGGAAGTCCCCGCGTTGCCTGCGCAGGAATTGGCTGAATTCTGCTACGGCGGGATGTTCAGCAACAACGCCAGCCTTGAGAAAATCCCTCTCAACTACCTGACCGCCACTACGTTGTACGCCAACTGCTACCAGTGGATGTTCAAGGGTTGCACGGCGTTGAAAGTCGGTTGCAGGCTTCCAGCCACTACGCTCGCTTCCCAGTGCTACGCCCACATGTACGATTCGTGCACGGCTCTCACGGATTCGGAAAGGATTGGCGCGGAGACACTTGCGAACGGGTGCATGAACCAGATGTTCAAAGGTTGCACGAACTTGTGCCGTGTCTGGGTTCCGAACATGACGGCGTTCGACGAATCCGCCACTCCAGCGTGGATGAGCGGTCTTTCCAACCTGAGAAGGGCATTCGTATGCAACGAGAACCTCGACGTTTCGACACGCAACGAAAACAGGATTCCCGAAGGCTGGATTGCCACGCGGTCTGCATACACCGCCGACGCGATGGTTAGCAAGTGGAACATCACGGCGAACGACTTCACCTTCTGCCCCACAAACAGCGAGCAGGACTGGATTATCGTGAACGGCAATTTGACGCTCAACGCCATCAACCTGCCGTCTGGCTACGTGGGCTCGGCTCAGGCGTATGTTCTTTGGAACTCGGCTATTACCGCCACCATCACCGCAGGCACGGGCATAGACTTCGTGGACACGCCTCGCAAGGGGTATCTGAGCCATGTGCTTGTCACGTGGGAGGGACTCGGCAACGCAAAGCTCCGCGTCATGTGGGAATCGGCACTGTAAGAGATTTAGAATAAAGGAGATACGAATATGTTGCAAAACGTACAACCCGATTTCAACGAAACGAACGTAAATTCAGATGCTTACGTTAAAAATAAGCCTGTGCTGGCTACGGTGGCGACGACGGGGAACTACAACGATTTGATTGACCGACCGAGCGTTGATTATCTGTGTTTTTCACAGGTTAATACAAATTATGCGCCTTATTTTAGGCTGAATAAAGTCGGAAATCCAGACGCGATAGATTTGGAATGGAGTTACGATAAGGAAAATTGGACTACTTATACGTGGGAAGGGAACACTGGATATGCTATTCCAATTTTAGAGAATACAACTACGCACGTATATCTGCGTGGTAACAACGACCATTTTTCCAAAGATACCAGCAATTATTATGTTTTTAGTTTTTCTCAAAACGACGAATTCCAGTCCAGATTTACGGGCAACATCATGACACTTCTTGATAAGACTGCCGTTCAGACGACAGTTCCGAGTTATGCCTTTTATAAGCTGTTCGGCGGTTGCAATGGGTTGTTTAGTGCTCCAGATTTGCCTGCAACCATAATGGCAAGCCATTGCTATGATTCCATGTTCCAAAGTTGCTCGAAGCTTGTCGCCGCGCCACCAGATTTGCCTGCCACGGTACTAGCGGAATACTGCTATTCTGAAATGTTTTCTGGGTGTAATAAAATGATAAAAGCACCAAAGATGTCGGCTACTACAATGGCTGATTTTTGTTGCTATAAAATGTTCAATAACAATCAGGAATTGGTCAATGCACCAGAACTCCCTGCGACTACAATGGCAAGTAATTGCTACAATCAAATGTTCTATAATTGCACTGGTCTAGTCAATGCTCCAGAACTCCCCGCCACGACATTGGCTGGTCGTTGCTATTACAGGATGTTTTATAATTGCACATCGCTTGTATCTGCTCCCAAAATATTGCCAGCAACAAATTTGGAGGGTTCATGTTATCAGGAAATGTTCTATGGTTGTTCAGCTCTTACTAACGCTCCAGAACTTCCTGCGACTACGGTTCCAGGCTATAGTTACGCTTCAATGTTCAGAGATTGCACATCGCTTGTCATAGCACCAAAATTTGCTGGAACGTCGTTCGTGTATGCCTCGTTCATTAGTATGCTTCGCGGTTGCTCCAATTTGAAATATGTCAAAGTCGCATTTACAACTTGGAATTCTTCATATTCGACTAATTGGCTTGATGGCGTTTCCGCTACGGGTGTTTTCGACTGCCCGACCACGCTTGATACAAGCACAAGGGGAGCAGACACCGTTCCGTCTGGTTGGACTGTCACGCACGGGGCGAACGAACCAGACGACGGCACGACCAGCGCAGTCGAAGCCACGACGACGGACATCTACACGGTCTGCCCTTCAGGCGGAGAGACTGGCGTGGTGACGGTTGACACGGCTCTGACGCTCAACGCCTTGTCCAACGAGAGCACGGAAATCGCCTACGCGGAAGTCGTGCTGGATGTCGCGTCCAACGCCACGGTGACGGCTGGCACGAACATGACGTTCGTCGATACGCCGACCGTTGGCAAGCGCAACGTGTGCGTGGTGAGGTGGCAGGACGGGGCTTGCAAACTGTATGTCGTAATCACGGAAGACCTGCCAGCGTAAAGGAGGTGCCTGCATGAGCTACTTTGAATTGATGATAAGAAGGAGCAGGGCGCACCACGACCAGTCGGACAGCTCGTCTTCGGGCATGTCCGACTCCTCGTCCTCTGGTGGCGGTCTCGACCCCAACTTGGTCTTCTACATGCCGTTCACGGAATCCGCTACGGCTGACGTGGCTGGTGGCAGGACGATGACCACGACTGGGAGCCCTGTACTCACGACCATCGACGGAATCCCGTGTGCAAGCGTTGGCAACAACAACAAGCTCTTCACGGACACGCTGGCTGGTCTCAACGGCGACCTCCCCACTGGCAACCAAAACTGGTCTGTGATGTGCTTCGCGTACTTCCCGTCCCTGTCTTGGGCTAACAACTTCTTCGCCTTGGGGCAGGCATCTGGGAGGCTCTGCATATTACAAGGGCCGAAGGGGGGACACCCCATATATAATAATTACGGGCCTGACCACGAGCCTGGGACACCTGACTGGACGACTGGCGTATGGCACCACACGGCGGCGACTTACGACGGCTCGACCATGACCTTGAAAGGCTACTTCGACGGTGTGCCCAACGGCTCGTGGAGCGTGGCAAGCCAAGGCTTGAACATCACGGTCGGAGGCACTGGCGGTGTCCACATGGGAGAATTCGGCGGGTACTGGTGCCCAGAATGCTACATCGCATCCGCAAGAATCTACAACAGAGTCCTTTCCGACTCCGAAATCGCGGATTTGGCGAACGAATTCAACGAGGATTCATCGTCTTCGACCGAATCCTACACCGTCCCTAGCGACTTCACCGAAAGGTGGGCGTTGCAGAGCGACCGCGCCTCGACGAACCACGCGAGCGACTCCACCTACACGCTGGAGAGAAGCACGAACGTAACCGTGTCCTACGGCACCGCCAGTGGCATGACGGGGGCGACGGTTTCGGGTGGCTCCCTGTACTCCCTCACCAATGTCGCTGGAAGCTCCGCGAACGGTTTCGCGCTGAGCACGTGGTGCAAGTGCTCCTCCGCCCCGACCGCCACGAACACGGTCTGTGGCTTCGTGAACGCCGCCAACAGCGTCTCCTACGGCTACTGGCTCGGCTACTGCAACGGCAAATACGCCGTCGGCACGCACCAGACGACCCAGACGAGCCGTGCGGTCAGCACCGTGTCGGTCGATACGGCGTGGCACAACCTCGTCGCCAACTACGACAAGGACAATCTGACGGTCGATTTGTGGATTGACGGCGTTAAGAGTGTCACGCTCACGCTTGACAGCACGCTCAACCGCAGTGCTGGCTTCAACGTGAACGCGCTCGCCACGACTTCTCTCTCCTCGCCAGAAGGGGTGCCGTCCGTGGGTGTCAAGTACGCATACGTCACGTCCTTCGCAAGGACGCTGACCGACGAGGAGTGCCGTGGGATGTACCACGAATTCGATTAATGAGGTAAATACATGGAAAAGAAGATTTTGAGTGTCGTAGTGGGGATATTGATAGCCTTGCTTGGCTGGCTAGGAGGTTTGCAAATACAGAAAATGGCTGAAATCAGCAGGGACTTGATAGCTCTGAGGCTGGAAATCGTCCAGTTGCAGAAGGATATACTCACTAAAGAAGACGTGAAAGAGATGATTGAGACAGAACTCTTGAAACACAACATCAAATGAAGTACGATGACGCATACATAGAGAAGTTCAGGGCTGATGCCATCAAGATAGGTCTGTACGGCGTGGAGATGCTGGACATGCTGTCCAATCAGGAAATCATGTCCAACATCAACGGCATCGGCTCCGCCCTCATGCCACAGACGATAAGGACGATGCTCGACCACCTCAACCCCTGCCTGATATACCCGTCGCATATCCACGACCTCGAATGGGTCTATCTGTGCGACGGGGGAATCAGTGGCTTTTATGAGAGCAACTGGCACTTCAGCGAGAATGGTATAATGATGGCGAAGTATTTGTACGGGTGGTGGAGACCTGCCAGATACGTGGCGATTGGCAAGGCGAAGGAAGCCCGCAGGATACTTGACACATGGGGTTTTGATGCTTACGTAGCCACGGAAAGAAAGACATTAGGAGGATTTGAAAGATGAAGAAGATGATTGCGTTGATGATTGCCGTTGTCATGCTCACGGGTTGCACGAACCTGAGCGATGAACAGAGGGCGAAGGTCGTTGACCTCGTGATTTCGGGAATTCAGGTGGCGGAGCAGGTGTACATGGCGGATGCCCAGACCAAGGAGGATTCGTACACGGTCGCCCCTGCCATGAACGGCGATGTGAACTACCAGTTGACGCTGGCTTACAAACTGTTGAAAGCCGACGGCAAGCAGTTCGCCATGTCTGAGACTGGCGAATCCTACGAGCTGACGCTCAAACACTTCGTGGTCAAAATGCTCGAATTGCAGAGCGAGGGGAAGACGGAAACGCCGTTGCGCATCAAGACCGCCGTCGTGAAGGATAAGGTCGTCACGTCGTTGATGTACTGCTTGAGGCAGGAGGACGGCACGATGATAGACGAGCAGTGCCCAAGCTGTTGTGCGTTCTGAATAAACGACTTATAAAAACGAAAAGTGGCTATTGCAAATTCTGCAATAGCCACTTTTTTTGTGTCAGGAATCCCTGTTCGGGTGCTTGCAGAATTCCCATGCCGTGTTCGGGTCTAGGAGCCTCTTCCTCACCTGACCGTACCCACGCCTCTTGCCGAAGAACTTCTCCAAGGTGGGTCGGTCGTCCTTGTCGATAAGCTCCACGACCTGCGGAATGTGGTTGAACATGTCGAAGAACAGGCTGGCTGTGCGGTACTCGGCGACGAAAACATCCCAGAAGCCTGAGATAATCTCCCCCAGAGACTTTGCCACATCCAGCATTAATTCCTCCGAGGGGCACAGCGTCCTCACTTTGTTCCAGTCGCAACTCCCCGACGGGTTGTAGTGTCTGTACAACGCGAGGCTTGTCTCAGGCACATCCATGCCGAGTTGTACCATAGAGGTGATGTCACCCGCCATCAAGACCATGATATTGGTTACTGGTGTGCACTTGACCTTGTGCCACGGCAACCACACGCAAGGGCAGACCACGCCTTCGTTCTCCGTCCAACCGTACATAGCCCTTATCTTGGTCAAGTGCTCGAAGACAGACAAATGACCAGCCTCGTGCAACGGGGTGTGTTCGTCCTTGTCGGACTCCTCATCGAAGTACTTCATGTCTTCCCAGAGGTCGCTGTCGCTGTAGTCCCCTTCCGTCATAGCAAGTCCCTCCTGTCTTCCTTCCTCTTGTGGGAGCACTTTTTCTTGAGGCAAGCCTCAAGGTAGGCGATGGCTTTGGCATCGGCTTCCAGTTGCGTCTTAGCCTTTCTAAGAGCTTCCCTGAGCATGGCATTCTCGGACTTGTACCGCCTGTTGGCTTTGGTGAGACCGCCTGTCCTTCCGTAAGCCACGGCTCTCACCTCCTTGAGCGTCTTTTCAACCCTGTTCTTGGCATCCTCCGCTTTCATCCACAGGGTGAAATTCTTTTGGGAAGCCTCCCTTTCCGTCTTGACCTGCTGTTCGAGAAGGGCGTTTTTCTCACGCTCCTCCTTGAACAGCTCGGCGAGATACTTTCCTTCCTCTGGATTCTCCAAGATGCGGTTCTGAACCGATTCGGTCATGTACGCGCCGTGCTTGCGGATGGACGGAAGGACTTCATCTGTAACCCAGTCCTGAAACGCTTCCGCCTTGGGCTTCCTGCTCTTCCAGATGAGCTTGTAGAGACCCGACTCGTTGACGAGCAAAGGGGCTTTCCCGCCGTGATTCCCAATGACTATACTACAGTCATTGGCTTCTTTAAGTCTCTTGTCACCAACGATTTGTCTCACATTGTTGGTTCTGATGCCAAGCGTTTTGCATGCGTCCATCACCACAAACCACGGCTTTTCTTTCTGCATGACGACCCTTACCTCGTTCGCACCCGCGAACACGAACTTCTGCACTTGCATTACATCTTCCATTGTAATACTCCTTACTTTTATTGACGGTCAACGTCCCTCAGCCCATCTGATTTCCGCCCGTCAAGGCTTAATATGAAACGTTTTTTCGGAAATTCAAGTGCCTTGGCCTAAAGACCTTGCGAATTCACACCATATTAAGGGTGTCCATCGGAAACGTGGACGGTATAATAAAAAGGAAGACGGTGAGTCTTCTGACTGACATTGCTCACTCCTTAGTGCTATTCGCACGACCCATGCAAGCCGTTTCTTGCATGGGTTTCCTTTTTTATGGCATGCTCCCTTGAATTTTGGGGAGCGTGGCGCATATTGTAAAGGCAAGGGGCGGTAATTTAAGCCCTTTTTCACGCCTGTCAACAAAAAAAGTCGAAAAAAACGCACTTTTTTTTGAGACCCGCCTTGGAATTTGACAAGACGGGTGTATCTTAATATCGTACCGCCGATGGTGAGGCGGTAAGAAGAACAACCAAACCCAAATAAAGGAGTAGAAAGATGATGAACGAAGAAGAAAAAACCTACAAGCTGGAAAACGAAGAAGAACTGACCGCTACCTGCAAGGCGATTGCTGAGCGTTGGACGGAATTCTACGAGGATTTCGTGGAAGAAGACCTGAACAGCTACTACGGCTACGAGATTGCTGACAAGGAGAAGTGGGACGGTTGGTGGAAGTGGTACGTGGACGACACCGCAAACGACATCGCTGGCTGGATTAGGGACGAATACGAAATCACTTTCGATGACGATGACGAAGCTGATGCTGACGCTGATGACCTCGAAGACGATGTGTACGACAACATGAGGGGCAAGAACGGTGGCTATGGGTTCGATGACGGTTACGGAATCTCTGGGGAAGGCGGAATCCTTGAAATGATGGAAAAGGCAGGTGCTATCCGCAAGATTGAAGAAGAAGAAGACGTGGCAGAAGATTAAGAATTCATTAAGGCGATTGCAATCAGCAGAAATTGATGTATATTAGGTTACGTTACCGCTGGTGGGCATCAGCGGACGTAGTAAAAAAGTAAAGTCAAAGGAGAACGTAAAATGACGAACAATCAGAAACTCACGAAACTGGTCAAGGAAATGAACAAGAAGAACAGCACGAATTTCTCGGTCAAGGACTGCAATTACTTGGATGATGATTTCTTCAAGCGTGAATACGACCAGCAGGAATTCTACGGTAAAATCGCGGCGTGGTACGAAAGTGCAAAGATGATGGGTGGCGGTAAACCAGCACACGGGATGTTCAAACCGATGATGGCTGATGTGTACGCAATCACAAAAGCAATCATTGACCACTGCGGAATCAAGTACGAATGCGACGGCGTGAATGTGTTTGTGAAAGCATAAGACAAAACAAGGAGCAAGACTATGTGGTTTGAAAACATGGAAAAAGAAGAAGCGGTTGAGACCATCAAGAAGTGGGCGAAGAAGTACGACGGCGAGGTTTTCTTTGACGAGAAACACGGGAAATGGCAACGTGTGGTCATGCGCAACGGTGGCTTTGAGTGGAGAATGTGTGCTTTCAAAGACTCCTACGGACGGTCTATGGACGAGGTGTTCGCATCCGATAGACGGCAGATGTTGCTGGACATGGACGTACTCTATTTGGAGGATGTGGAGCGTCTTTATAAGGTCATGCTCGAAGAGCAGGACAGCGATTGGACGAAGACCTATCGTGTGATGGCTACATCGGCAGACCATGCGGTGACTAAGGCGATGCAAAAACGGTACGGCAAATACACGACATGGGGCAAGCAGAACGGCCATTGCTGGCAATGCTACGACGAGGATTACAAACCTGTTTGTCGCGTGAACTGCTACGTCTTTTGTCAGTTCTAATAAACATGTGCTCTCCTTGGGAGAAGGCATGTGGGTTTCGGGTCATTTTCCCACATGTCAGCCCTGCGTAGCGGTTTCTACGCAGGGTTTTTTGCATTCATGGAATATCATGCTACATTGTTGCGTTTGTGTTGCGTCGAGTGGCGCAATATCGGGCAAAATCCAGCAAATTCCGCGTCGAAGAGTTCCGCCGTTGAGCATGATTTCGGAGCCGTTGATGCCCGTCGGGATGGCGACCATGCCGAGCACATCACGTCTCAGAATGTTGCAAATGCCTTTGGAAAAGGCATTTGCGGTGTAGCGTACACTCCTTGTTGCGCGAATTTGTTGCAAAACGCAAGGAGATTCGCATGAGAATTCTGCAACGCAAGAACGGGTCATGGCAACTGTGGTACGTGGACAAAAACGGCAAGAGGAAAGCCGTCACGCTCAAGGTCGATGGGCGGAATCCGAAGAATGAGAAGGAGGCTGAGAAGGCACGTGATGCCGTGATTCCGAGCCTCTATCTCGACCGACCGCCGAAGTACTCGACCGTCCAGAGAAAGCCGAAGAAGAGGCATGAAATCATCTCCCGACAGCCTTATACCCGCGAGGAGATTGACGACATCCTGCACAAGTTGGATATGGGAACCATCATGGTGCCGTGCCACTACAAGACCCGTGGCAGGACGGTCGTGGTGGAACGCCCTGTCACCATAAGGCACAAGGAAGAGATGCGCCGTGCCATACTTCTGGGGGCGTACTGCGGTCTCAGATTGAAAGATGCGGTCAGCGTGACGAGGGAGCAGTATGTGGACGGAGACCTTGTTTTAAAGCCCGCCAAAACGCGGAACACGACTGGGGTGGAAGTCACCATACCAATCCTTCATGAAGGGCTCAGGGAGGCTCTGGAGGGCTGTACGGGGCATCTCACGCCACATCTGAAGGAATTGCATGAAAAGAGCGACGCGATGTGCGCCCATTTGTTCGTGGATTTGTTCAGGTGGTGTGGCTATGAAACACAGTTACAATGCGAGGGGAGACCGAATGCTTCGATTGGTGGCTTCCACGCCCTACGCCACTCGTTCGTGACGTGGTGTTGCGAGGCTGGAGTGCCCATCGAGGTCGTGCAGACGGTCGTGGGGCACACGAGCAAGGTGACTACAAGGATTTACAACCACATTTCAAATAAGCGCAAGGCGTTGGAATTGAGCAAGATAATGAAAAAGTGAAAATTTTTGCAAGCAAATGACTTGAAAATTTGCAAACGCGGTTCATGTTGTTATCGTACACCCGCTGGCGTGTTGGCGGTCTTGGCGAGTTTCGCCGTCGGCACGTCGGCAGGTGTGCTTGGGGGATTCGGGGAACGGCGGTCGGATAGACCCAATTTTAAGAGCAACGCCGATAAGGAGACAGGCAATGAACATGGAAGACGCAAGGAAAAGCAGAAAAATGGTCAGGTTACTGGCTACGAACCACGGGGTGCCACCGCAGAAAGGGGAGAGCCTGTGGGTCAGGATGGGGATGCCGAACGTATGGCAAAGCCAGTGGGAAGTACAGCGGTTCGCCAAGGCGTTCAAGCGGAGGTTCCTGAAATGAAGTTGCTGGAATTCAAGAACTTTAGGAAATGCTTGAGCGAGAGAGGGGTGTACTTCTTCGACGACCTTATCTACAGGGGTCTGAAGTACGGATGCGGAATGCTCACGGCGTATGGCGAGGACGGGGAGATTACGGGAACAGACCTGACCATGTTGCACGAGCAGTACCCGATGCCGTCGGAGAAGGACGAGGAGGAGCTTGTCAACATCGTCGGGGAGTATGTCAAACAGGCTCATGCCGAGTATCTGGAGAGCCTCATCTGACGACCAAAATGGCCAAAAAGTATAATAGTGCTCGGAAGACGAAAAAGCCCCTTGGGGGTCAAGGGGCTGAACAGAACATGGATAAAATTCGACAAGCACAACCATGCCCTGTTTTGTTATTTTACCATATTCGTTTCATGAATTGTGCTTGAAAGGGAAGGTATGAGTTTTGAAAAATTGAGGTTCGACGACGAAAAGATTTACAGAAAGGATTTTCATTTTGAAGACTGGATGGAGGGGTTTTCGACCCACCCGAATCAAAGGGAAACGGTGTTCCGATACGAGTTCTGCAAGAAGCACGGAATAGACAGGTTTGCATGGGGATGTTCATCGTTCGGCTTGTACAACGTGTTGAAAGGACGCAGATTATACAGGGAGAAACACAGGAGTCTGGACAACGAGTTGGAGCGTGATTTCCCGCATTACTCGTGTCTTGACCATTCGCTGAGATACAAAAACTCCGTCACGGGGGAGACATGGGTGATGAGTCTGGTGTACTTGGACACGAGGGAGCGAATCAAGGCATCCTGCGACAAATGGGGGTTCGACGTTGAATTCTACCCGTGGAACGGGGTGGATTACCATTGGATGTACGTGGTCTATAAGAACAAGGAGGAGTAAGTATGTCAAAATTGGAACAAGCTGAACAGGATTGGTTTAAAATGGAAGAAGGCGAAGGGCTTAACCCAAAGCTCATGAGCGTCGCATGCGCGGTCTTCTGGGAGAAGAAAGATTGCCGAGACGCGGACGCGATTGAGAGCTATCTGCTCGACATGGGCACAAGGCGGTGGGGGAAGCTGGATGACGAGTTCAGGAAGCATTGCAGACGGGCGGCTGAACGATGTGTGGAACGCTGTTCGGAATCCATGCAGGATTACTCCTACAAGGAGGATGCCAGAAGGACGACGGGTGATAAGAAGACCGACTACGTGGCGGAGCGCGAGGCGTGGCATGACGAGAACGCATGCCCGACGGAATTGCTGAAACAGGTGAAGGAGCAGGACGTGAGGGAAGACCGCATCACCACGGCGAAGGCGTTGGAGGCGTTGTTCCGCAACGCCAACGGTCATGTCTGGCACGGTGCCACAGAAGGCATCATCACAGAGAAGAGCTGGACGGACACGTGCAATGTGAAGAACATCCCGTCAGGCGAGAAATTCGTCTGCACGGCGACGTTCGGCAACCTCCTCAAAACTGGCGAGGAAGGTACAGTTTACGAGCGGACAAATGAAAACGTACAACAGGTAGCGTTCGCGGTGCTTGAAATGGATGCACCGATGACTGGTAGGAAGTACACGAAGGAAGAGCTTAACGCCTTGTCGGAAGAGGAAAGGAAGGCTTACCGAGGACGCATCCTCGAAGACACATGCCTGATTATCGAAAACATCGGCGTAAAGCCGACGACCATAACATTTAGTGGAAACAAGTCGTATCATTGCGCGTTTCGGTTCTCGAAGCCAGTGGACGTGCAGTCGTGGAATTCGCGGTACAACGAACTCAAGAGCGCATACCAGCGCATAGGGGCGGACGAGGCCATGCTCTCCCTAATGCGATGCACCCGAATGCCGAAGGGGACAACAAGAATCAAGGCGGAGGACGATGAAGGTCAGAGACTCATGTACTTCGACCCAGATGCGGAAGTGGACTTCGACGATTTCGTTGACAAACTGGCGGGGCTGGCATCGAGGATAAGCGAGGTCAAGAAGGAGAAAGACCTACATCTCCCCATGAAGCAGGACGCGAAAGGCTGGCACAAGGACTGCGAGAAGCGCACCGACTTCATCACCACGGCGCGGGTGTCGAAGGTCGAGGTTGGGGACACGCAGAGGCTCATCGTGAGCGACGAGCGTGGCGTGTTCCATTACAAGACCCCACAGCAGGTGGCGGATTATCTTGTCGGCTACGTGTTCAGGAACGCTGGCAAGAAGGAAGGCGAGCACTTCGCGGATTTGTACAAGACCGAGCTTGCCAAGAGCACATTGGAATACTTCGTGAACATCGTCAGACCGCTCAACAAGCCCGTTGACACGGCGGACACGGTGTGCGTCCCGTTCAAGAACGGGATGCTGGTCATCGGCAAGACGGAGGCGGTGCTGAAAACGGACAACTTCATGGGATGCGACATCAGCCACACGTGCCCCACCATGTACAGGGATTTCGCCGAGGACAGGGAGAAGGGCGAATTCGAGCTGTTCCTCGAAAGAGCCTGCGGTTCGGAGGAAGACAACGAGTTCTGGAAGGGGCGCAAAAAGTCCATCAAGTCCCTCATAGGGTACATGGTAAGCAAGCGGAAGGAATCCGTGAACTTCATCAACCTGCTCACCGAGGAGACCACTGAAGAGGACAGCGGACGCACGGGCAAGGGCATCATCGCCACGGCTATCAAGTACTGGCGCAAGCGGTGTTTGGTTGATATGAAGCAAGTGTTTGGCGATGACACATCCAGATGGATTTACACCAATCTGGATGTGGACACGGACGACTTCATGCAGTTCGACGACGTGAGGAGCAACGTCAAATGGGAGCAGTTCTACGTCAAGGCGGTGGACGACTGGGTAATCGAGAGGAAGGGGGAGAACATGAAGACCATCCCGAAAGCCGATGCCCCGAAGATGATATTCACATCGAATTTCTACCCGTCAGCAAACGGCGGTTCTCAGGAGGGTCGAATGAGGATATTCGAGATTTCCTGCCACTACAACTCCAAGCACACGCCATTCGACGAATTCGGTCATCGCCTGTTCGACGACTGGGACGACACGGAGTGGAACAGATTCGACACGTTCGTGGCGGATTGCGTGGGTCTGTACCTCCGCAACGGCTACATCCCGTGCCCACAGGCGAACATGGATGAGAAGGAATACGAGGCGACGGTGAAGAACAAATACCTCAAGCTCTGGTTCGAAGACCGCGAAAACGGTCTGTTCTCCGACCTGACGAAGAAGCACAGGCTGGAAGATTTCAGCGAAGAGTTCAAGACGTGGTACAAGAGGGAGTACGGTTTAGACTACGACCGTACCAACAACCCCTCTTTGCCAGCCGACAAGAAGTTAATCACCCAGATAAAGTCGTACTGCAAATCCCACGGTCTCGAATGCACCAATGCCCGTGAAACGACCAAAGACAGAGGTCGGTACTGGTCTTTTTCCGAGAATCCGTCCAGTTCGTCCAGTCTCGTCCAGAAGGGATTCTCAACATCTGGTCGTGCACAAGTATCTAATCCACAAGATGTTAATGATAGCTCGTCCAAATGTCCAGATAGTCCCCTACCTCTTAATATAGAAGAAAAAGAAAATATATATATATATAATAGAGTAGGGAAAACATCGGGACATTCGACGGAGGCACAGCAACCCATTGGAAAACAAGATGTTATCTCGTCACTTGGGGCGTTTGCCCCTCTGGGCGGAACTGGACAGGCGGTCGTGGACGGCAAAAAAGACCCGATGCGCGAATCACGGCGGATTTGGCGTGAGCGCACGGTCGCCGAATTGAAGGCGAAGGGGATGACGGACATCGTTGAAGAGGACGGTCGCATCTTGTTCACCGACCCGAAGGGAAGAAGGATGCAATGGGTGCATGGCGACACGACGGCGTTCCCAGTCGGTCTGTAACGAGAAGGAGGCAAGACGATGAATTATGACAATACAGATGATGACCACCCCTTGAAAAACTATGAACCGATGCTTTTCAAGATGGGTTTTGAAGATTTGGAATATGTGTATGAGATGACGGAAGAATACGCCTGTCCTGAATGTCTGGGTATTGCCGTGAAAGTAATGTATGACCTGTGTCACTGGCACAAAGGAAAAGAACGGAAAATCCAGCTTGAAGTTTCTATAGCTAATCTGTCGTATGTTTCGGATTATCTTGGATACCGCATCGGCATTCTCAAACAGCATTTTGATTTCGACATAAAAGAACAACTGCTCAAAGGCATAATCATGGAAACACAGGCAACCGTGGAAACGAAGCTCAAGCACATCCTGCGTCTCGAACGAATCGCGTAGTCATGCCATATTAAGATGTAAGGCGGTTCACAGCCATTCCCCCGCCTTACACAGCCCCGAACAGTGTAAGCTGTTCGGGGCTTTTTTGTCTTCGTGCCGTAGTATAATATGTTGCGAGAAAGGAGGATTACACACACATGCGGAAGGTTTTAGCTACATACCCAGACGGGACGGAAGTCATCTTCAAGTCAGCAAGCGAAGCATCAAGGCAGTTGGGCGTGACCGTGCAGACGGTCAGCTCCTCCTGCGTGTACGGCTACCGTAGCAAGGGCGTAGCCCTGCGCTACCTAGACGAGGACGGGCTGACCATCGACCCAATCAAGCGTGACCGCTCCCCTCAGTATTCATCGCTCAACCCTGTCGCCCCAATCGCCACTTTGCTGGTCGGTGGCATGGCACCAGTCCTGCTCAAGTACATCGCGGAGCACATCGAGCGTCCTTACACGCTCAAAAAAATTCAGGTTCAAATTCTCACATGGTACTTCAACGAGGGCTCGAAGGTGTACGGAGTCCGCATCCCCAGTGACCTGTGGGTGACGGCATGGACAAAGCTCAAGCGTCGCAAACGCCGTATTAATCCGTAAAACGCATTTAATCGCTTTCTGGGCGATTTTCCGTTCTAACCCATCAATCGTACTGTTGCACAAGGAAAATCGCTCAGAAGCGATTCTGTTGTGTCCCAGGGGCATCATAGCATAAAATGAGGAAGGTCATTATCACATTCCAAGACGGTTCCACCAAGACTTTTGATACGATGGAGAAAGCTGCCGAGGCTCTGGGTTGCGTGGCTCCGTCCCTCCAGCGCATCGCTCAAGGGTTGGCCACAAGGCTCCAAGCCAAGCACCATATCAAGAGCGTGGTTCTGGAGCTTCCTCACGGCAAGCCAAAAGGGATGCGCAAGCACGGTGGTGGGGCTCATCCCGTCCTGTGCGAGAATGAGAAGACGGGAGAGAGCTTCGTGTGCGACTCCATCGCGGAGGCGAAGGAGAAGTGCCATTTCGAGCACGCCATCCACTACTTCGTCGATATAGGGCAATTCAGGTTCGGCTGGAAGTTCACAAGCGTCGCCAAGACCGAAAAAACCGTCGATTTCCCTAATCCTGTGCCCAAGAAGATTCTGGACGCGCTCTACGGGATGGCGAAGACCTACGCGAGCAAGAAGTGCTTCCTGAGAGGCGAGGACTTGGAGGAGGCTGTGCAGGAGATTGTGGTCAGGTCTGCGTCCGCCTACTCGAAGGGGAAGTACGAGGAATACAGCAGGACGCACGACATGCCTTTGGAGATATGGCTGAGACTTCGAGTCCGAAAGGAAGGGTACAATGTCGTCACCAAGGAGGCGCAGTGGAGAGGGAGAAAGGCGGAGCTCCCCGAAAACGCCGCCCCAGACCTGACGCACGACGCTTGGATTGAAACCTTGTCTGCGACCACCGACGCAGACATGTCTTTCCTCGACGACATTCCTGAGCATCTGAGACCACTTGCCGAGTGCCTCATCTGCGGGATGACGGCTACGGAAGTGTGTCGGGAATTGGGCATCTTTGACAAGCGTCGTCAGGAGATGATGCACGAATTGCGTGCATGGGCACGAGAGTATAATAAAAGCGATGGATGATTTGGAACTGTACAACGAGTTTATAAGGAAGAAGATGCAGACGTTGGGCATACTGATTGGAAAGGACGTGACCGTGGACGGTTGCTGGCTGGGAACCTCGCACGCCATCCACATCGAGGGTGTCAAGGGCGAGTACTTGAAGGTCAATCTTGAAGTGCTGGTCGATGACGACGGCTTAGACCGTCTGAAAGAATACGCGAAAATAGTACAAATCTTTGAAGGAGACGACGATGGACAAAATCACTGAGACGAAGGCACTGACCCGACAGATTAAGACCTATCACAAGAACCCGCCTACCAACACGGGGATAAAAAACAAAGTCACTAGCGAGTGATGCCATATTAAGACCGTGGAGATAGGGTCGCCCCCGAAGAGCATAATCCTCAATGCCTGCTCCACGCTGTCAACAATGAGGAAACGGGCAAGAGAGGATTGTCAACATGGGAAAGATTGAAGAACACATCGGCGAACGTTGGGGAAGACTGGTCATCATCGGGACAGTCTGGAACGAGAAGAGAGGAAAGACCTACATGGTATGCAGATGCGACTGTGGCAATGAGGTTGAGAACGAATACCACAAGCTCAAGATTGGTAAAGTCCAGTCCTGCGGTTGCCTGCTCAGGGAAGTCACCGAGAAGAGGGTCGAGGAAGGGAAGATGCACGAGGAAGAACGCAGGAAGAAGGCGGAGCAGTACTTCCTCAACCAACGCGCAATCCAGTACATCAAGAGAATCAAGGCTGAATACAGGAAGCACAAGGAACAGGTTGCACACAAGACGCGAATCCACAACAAATACTTGTATTGGACTTGGCAGAGCATGTTGCAACGTTGCACAAGACCGACTCACCACAAATACCCAAACTACGGCGGTCGCGGAATCACGGTGTGCGACGAATGGCGGACGTTCGAGGGATTCCACAAGTGGGCAACATCCAACGGATATGGCGAAGGATTGTCGCTCGACCGAATCGACAGCAACGGAAACTACGAGCCAAGCAACTGCCGTTGGGCTGACATGATGACACAAGCAAACAACAAGAGGACAAATGTGTGGCTGGAACGAGATGGCGAGATTCACACGATGGCTGAGTGGTCGAGACTGTTGGACATCAACTACGATTGGTTCAAAAAGACATGGCAGAAGAAAGGCTTCAATCGCGTCAGTTACGAAGACGTGAATAGATAGTCCCCTGCCCACCTACTCCCCCCGTTAGGAGGGGTTCTTGTTTTTGGGGCCGCCACACCGAGCGAGGTTCGCATCGAGCTCGCCGCGAGTCCCCCAAAGGATTTTGAAAACCGAGCATAATGACAAGGTATTGTCATTGAAAGACTTATGACCACGACAAAAAAGACGGTGAAAACCGCAACAAAAAGAACGACAAAGAAAACTCCTGAAAAGCTTGATTTGTCCACGTTTACGGTGACTCAGGCAGACCTCGCCACCATCCTCGGAATCGCCACGAGCAACATCACGCCGATGGTGCAGGCGGGGTTGATGGTCAAGGACGAGGACGGTCGATTCAATCTCAAAGACGCGGTATCTGGCTATTGTAAGCGGATGAAGGACAGGAAGGAAGGGAAAGCCTCGAAGTCGGATATTGACACGGAGACGGCGAAATTGAAGCTGGACAATTTGCGAATCAAGAATCGGGACTGGCGGATGACACGCGACCGACAAGTGGCGACGGAGATTTTGAACAAGCTCGTCGGCGCGATGCAGGCATTCCGCGAACAAGCGAAGCTGAATCCAGCTTTGGTGGACGCGATTGACGATTTGATTTCAAGCATCAACGACGTGGACGTTGACGGCATTCCGCAGATTGTGGAAGGCGGGGACGAGGAGGATGACGATGTATAACGCGGACGAAACGCCGTTTTACGAGATGGCTTCCAACTTCGCGTTGAAGAAGTTTCTGGAAGGCATCAAACCGCATATAGTCGAGGACATCTGCGAATGGTGTGAGAACACCATTGATTTGTCATACGATAAGACTGCGGCGGCTAACGGGAAGGTGAAGCTCTATCCATACCAGAAGGAGGCGTTGAGAGCCACGGACGACCCGACGGTGCAGGAGGTCACGTTGATGTGGACACAGCGTTTGTCGAAGTCGTTCTGCTGGAAAGCGTCGTTGCTGAAGCACGTCCATGACGGCAATTGCTCCAGCCTTATATTGTACCCCTCCGCGCAGATGGGGGAGCGCATGAATCAAGATACTGTCTTGCCTCTTTTGCAGACGCTTCCAGACGCGGCTCGCGACCTGTCCATGCGTTTGAACAAGACGAAGGATTCATACCACATTCCAAGCCAAGGCTCGGTCATCTACTTCGCGGGTTCGGGCACGCAGATTATCAGCTACACGGCTAATTTCTGCATATTGGACGAATCCGATTTCATCGACTTGCAGAACTCGGACGACGAACAGCGCAACATGTCGCAGTTGAAGGCGTTGCGCATCCGTATGCAGTCGTTCAAGGAGCGCAAGCTGATTGTGTGCTCTTCGCCCACGCAGTATGGCGGTATCGTCTATCAGAACTGGAAAAGAGGGAGCATGGGCGAGTGGAACATGCGGTGTTTGAACTGCAAGTCCCTCTACCCCACCAAACAGCTTGCGTACTACGTGGACGGCTCGAAATGGGCTGGTCTGCAATGGGAGAAGGACGAAAACGGGACTATCATCGAGGATTCGATACGCTGGATATGCCCGAACTGCGGTCATGAACACACCTACGCCGACGCATGGCAGATGAACGAACAGGGCATGTACGTCCATCAACGCCCCAATAACCTGCTACACCGCAGTTTCCAAGTGGGCGCACTTGCCAATCCAAGTCTTTGGACATGGAGGGAAATCGCTCAGGCTCAGGAAGATGCGACCGACGGCGACGGCAAGAAATTTTTAGCAAACTCAATTTTGTCGCAACCCTACAAGCACGTCGCTGAGGGAGATACAAGCGTCTCCATCGAGGAGACCAACAAAAAGAGGCAGGTGGACTACCCGAACGACCTCGCCCAGAAGCTCGTCTTGGTCGTGGCTGGAATCGACCGTCAGGCATCCGAGATTGCAAACAGCAAGTACTACGTGAGCGTGGTCAGGGGATTCTGCGACAACGGCGACAGCTATCTGCTCTCCTGTGGCATCGACCAGACTCTTGCAGATGTGGAAGCACGTATCGGGAACCAGTACTACGGTCATAAAGTCGCCCTCGCCCTCATTGACAACGGTGGCTTTGAAACTGCCGAGTACCAGCCGTTTATAGAATCGCACAGCAACCTCTTCTGGTACAAAGGAACGAGTGCTTCCAAGATTGACAACAAGGACTGGATTGCCAGCACCAACGCCAAGAAGCTGTTCCTCGCCAACGCCCTCGGCTATCAGGTCAAACTGCTTGACCGCCTGTACACGACGCGCAGGATTGACGGGAACCACTGGTATCTTCCGATTAACGTGGACGGCGACTACTTCACGCAGTTGTGCAACGTCCAGCCTGCACGGGCGATGAAAGACCAGAATAACTACGCCTTCGAGAACTGGTGTTCATACGGCAACAACCGCAGGGACTTTTTCGACTGCGAGAAGATGCTCCTGTGCGCCTTGGACATTGCGTGCAACGTGCTTCCAGCGCATGTCTTCCCGACTGGTCACAAGCCAGCCTTCTGGGTCAGGGAGCAACTCATGAAGCTCGCACGCGCCAAGAAGATAGGCAAGGCGTAAGCTACAACAGCGTCTCTTCCAAGAGCATCCACAGCTCCGTCTCCGAGTACTCGCCTCCAGAGTCGATGTACAAAATAGAGAGCACGACCACGGCTTCTGTCTCGTTCGTGGCGGTCTCGCTTGAAAATTCCCTTGCAAGACCGAGCCATTCGCTCGGTATCGGGGTGAGAACCCCGATGTAGGGTTTGTTGAACCTGTCTTTGAACCATCTGAAATTCTTCAGAGCCGTCTTTGCTCTTTCTATCTGCTTTTGCGTCATGTCTTGCCTCCTGCCTATATACAAGATGGTTTGTGTTCGCGAAAATTCAAGTCGTTCGCCCAGAATTTGTTGCAACCATCGGTCTTCAAACGCATAATTCGGCGTTTTAAAGGCTTATAGCGCGTAAAATCAACTGTTGGGGTATATGCACATGGAAGAATTGAGAAAACACGCCATAGATAGATTGATGAAGCGCAGGGAGGCTGTGCAGAAAGCATACGACGAGCTGATTAACGAGCCAGATTCGTATGGCATAACTGGTGCCGTAAACGTCTCTAACAGGAAGCTCAAAGACCTGCGTGACGAACTCGCCTCCATTGACAACAAAATATCCTCTTTACTCAACGGCTCAGGAATTGCTGGAATGAGCATCAAGTACCCCAACTACCGTATTTCACCATTTGGAGGTTTGCAATAATGGCACGTAAGACCAAGAAGGAAAAAGCACTTGCGAACATTGCAAGCCACCTCGTAAACCGCTTGCTGGTAGCTAGATATGACTCCCTCAAACCTTCGCAAACGCGCAAAGTTACGGAAATACGCACTGACCTCACGGAGACGGAGCAGAATTTCCCTGCTGACAAGAGGATATTGGCGTATGCTAAATGTGATAACCTTTACGATAATACCAGCCTTGCAAGCATTCTTGACACCGCTATTAGGTTGACGATTGGCAAGCGTGGCGGTACGCCCCTTTTCACAGGCGCAGACCGCGACACCATGCAGGCTTGGTTCGCCAAGTGGAAACGCCACGCTGGATACGCCGAAGGCGAATCCTACTACGACATGCTCGCCCTCATACTCCGCTTGGTCAAGCTCCACGGTGATTGCATAGTTTGGTGCGACCCAGTGCTCACGGACGGCAAAATCAGGGTTTTCGATGCAGACCAAATCTGCAATGTGGCGATTCCTGATTTCGAGAGATGGAAATGGGAAAAGGGATTGCCAGAGGACGCTCGTCAGGTTGAAGGCGTGGTCGTGGATGGCACGGGGAAAGTATATGGTTATTTCGTGACCATGCTCAGAAACCACTACTCCGTGAACCTTTCCGATGCCATGTTTTTGCCTATCTACACCTGCCGTAGAGTCGCATATCACAGGAAGCACACCCAGTATCGTGGTGAACCGTCCGCGTTCCTTGCAAACGAAGAACTTACGGAAGATACGAAACAGCTTTTGAAATCTGAAATCGCGGCGGCCAAGCTCGCCTCAGAGTTGCCTCTTATCGTAGAGCAAGCCGAAGGCATGGATGCCGACCAGATTTCCTCGCTCATCGAGGGATATGGCAGTATCGACGAACTGGCGGAAGGCACAGGCATTGACGCTGAACAACTTGGGTTGCTCGGCAAGTCATCCGACAACAAGACTTTTGAAGCATTCGAGGGTCACGCGGCGGTCGCCTCAGTCCCTAATGGAACCAAAGTCCAGAACCTCAACAATTCGCAAAGACCTTCACCGCAGATTCAGTCCTTCATCGACTTGCTTAACGATACGAACGGCAGGGCTTTAGGTGTCATGTCATGCCTTTCCCGTGGTCGTGCCGACAACTCGTACAGCTCAGGTCAGATTGAGATTGAGATTTCGTGGAAGGCTTTCGAGGAAGACCAGAAGATGCTGGAACGTGATGTCGTTGATTACATCATGGAAGTCATGTTCCCGAACGCCGAGTACGAGGTCTTTTGGTCGAAGGCGATTCAGGTGGAACCAGAGAAGAACGAGAAGGTGCTGGACATGCAGTTGAGAGGCGGTCGCACCACGTACCGTGAAATCCTCGGCACCGACTGGAAGATGATTCTCAACGAGCTTGCCGAAGAGAAGAAGTATCTCAAGAGCATCGGTCTTGATAACACCATACTTTTCCAAACATCGTCAGGACAGGAACTTACAGAAAGTGTACAAGAGCATTTGCCTGAGAATGAAGACAATCAGGACAAGGATAATCAGGACAATCAGGAGGACGAAGAATGAGAAACATCGGCATCAACGGAATCATCATCGACTCCTGCGACGAGGAATTCGAGGGACTGACTGGCGCGAACCAGTTTGTCAGGGCTCTTGAGGAGACCGACGACGACGTGAGCATCTACATCAACTCCCCAGGCGGTTCGGTCTATGGGAGCAGGGAGATGGGGTTCGCCCTCTCCAAGTGGTGCCTCGCGCATCCCAACAGGGCTGTGAGCGTCGAACTGGGCTCCCTGTGTGCAAGTGCCGCCTTCAACTTCGTCGTGGCTCTGCCACGCTCCTGTGCGGTCACAGCCCATAGCAACAGCCTCCTCATGGCTCACAGTTGCTCAGGCGGTGCAATCGGCAACCCAGAAGACCTCCGCTCCACCGCAGAGGAGATGGACAAGATAAACGAGACGGTGCAGAACGGGCTTATGATGAAGACCACGCTTCCTGTCAAGCAAATCAAGGAGGCTTTTCTCGCTGGTCACGAAATGTGGCTGACTGGCAAGGAGGCTCAGGAGTGCGGTCTCGTCAACGAACTGGTCGATGAATGCGTCATGGAGTCCTTTACCGCTCTTGCATCAAACTATGCAACAAAATACGGAATTGAACAAATAGTCGCTACATACAAACTCAAACAGGAGACGATTATGGAAGAAGAAAACAAGACCATCATCGCCGAAGAGAACCAGACGGCAATCACGGCGGAAGCCACGGAAACTGAGGAAACCACGGAAGAGACAGCCACGGCTGAAACGACCGAGGAGACCGAGGAGACCACGGCTGAGACCGAGGAGACGACTGAGGAGACTCAGGAGTGCGAAGATGAGGAAAAGACCGCGTTGAAGGCTCAGAACGCCGAACTTACGAACAAGATTACAGCTCTTGAAGCCGAGATTTCCGAGCTCAAAGCCACCATCGAGAAGTACAAGCCGACGGCGAAGGCGACCTCCACGGTCACTGAGAAGAAGGACTGGCTGGCGATGGTCAAGGAGCTGAACAACAAGCACCTGCCAGAGCAGGAGTACACGAAGGCGTACATCGCCATGAAGAAAGACCATGAAGCCGAATTCTCGGCGTTCATGAAATCCCATACATCCCGATAATTACGTATCAGTAAACACATAAACCACTAAAGGAGAACTACTATGACAGACGTAATCCGCAGACCTGATTTGGAAGCCGCTCAGGTTTCCTTCCCAGATTATATCGGCACCAAGGTTTACCCGTGGCTCGGCAAGCCCCAGATTGCGGGTAAGCTCTACTTCCAGAAATTCAAATCCGACATCACCGCCCAGTACAACCGCGACCACGCGGCTCTCGGCGACATCTCGCAGAACGTCATCGCCGCGAACGACATGTCCTTCAGCACGACCGAGCTTCGCGCCCGTGTCGCCATGTCCTACTCTCAGCGTATCGGCTACGGCGACGACGAGAAAGCCGACCTCGCGCAGGGCAGGCTCGCCAAGCGTGCCTTCTTCAACAAGGTCGAAGCCCTCATCGCGGCTCAGGTCTTGAACACGACTGGTGCCGTTGACGGCACCGCCGACCCCGTTTCCGCCATCGACACGAACGTGTCCCTGCTCCGTGACGCTGGCATCGGTCGCGTCGCCCTCGTGATTGCTAACGCGACCAAGATTGCGCTGAAGAACAACGCGACCATCAAGGACAGAATGAAGAACACTGGTCTCGGTGCTTACTCCATCGACGAAATCCGCAATGTCGGCGACCTGAACCTCGCGGCTGCCCTCGGCGTTGACGAGATTCTGACGGGTAAGGATGCAATCTGGAACACGGGTGCTGGCAAGACCAACGCCGCGCTGGTCGTGCTTCCTGACGAGTACGAAGACCCTGCGGAAGCCGTTGAACTCGGACGCTTGGTTTACTTCATGTACACGGATTCCACGGATGACCGTTTCGTGATGGAGAGCTTCCACAACGCCATCAACGATTCGGAAGTCGTTGACTGCAAGGGACTCGTCGAGCTCAAGGAATTCAACGCCGAACTCCGCAAGACCATCACGCTGTTCGCGGACGCTTCGGATTCTTCTGACGCTTCTACATCCCTCTAAGTTACGTAACACCAAATGACTGACTGGAACCACATAGCAAACAAGGTCGAGTCCCTTCTGAAACAACAGAAGGGTCTCCTGACCACGTTTACCTACAACGGCAAGCCCTACGAGGGAACCAAGACCGTCCTCCGCAGGGAGGACTGGGAAACCGACGCAGGGCTGGTCGATGGTGGCTACAGCTTCAGCATCTTGTGCCCAACGGCACAGTTCAACGGGGCTTTTCCAGTGCCCCGCACTGGGAAAGTCCTCATCGGAAAGCAGGAATACAGAATCCTCTCAATAGATGCCGATGCCATCGGTGCAACCATCAAAATCAACTGCGGAAACGTCTTGTTATAAACGATATGCTACTTTCTACCACCATACATTCAGAGGGACTGATTGAGGCTCTTGCGAGGCTCAAAAACATCCCTGTTTCAAAAGTGGTAAGGAATGCATCCCGTGACTTTGCACAGGCGGCGTTGAAGAACACACCGTTAGCTCAGGTATCCAAGAGCGAATTCTACTACTACTGGGGCAAGGATGGAGTGAAACACTATCTCCACCAGTCCCAAGTAGGCAAGAGAAAACGCAAGTCAAAACTACGCAAGGTGAGAATCCATAAAGGCTGGAGCAAAGCATCTTGGCTAGGGGTTTTCAGGGCACTGGGCGTGTCATTGAAAATGTCCACCAACCGTCTTCCACAGGCGGTCGAGCATCTTAGTAATGCGATTACAAGTGGCAGTCCCGAAAAAGCCAAGTGCGTGCTCACGGATAACATCCACTTTGATGGATTCAAAGGCGGTCAGGACAGGCACAGCGACACCATCGCGAGAGAAGGCTTCAAACTTGCCGCCAAGCGTATCACGGGCGAAGTGAACAAGATGATTGTGAAACAATGGGGAAACACTAAATGACCACAGCTCCCGCAATACAGATAAAAGAGGCGATTGTAGCCCATTTGCAGGGCGAGGTGGGGTCTTACACCCTCCCCATCCCATCGACGCAGATAAGGGGCATTCTTGACCTCTCAGGGACACCCAAAGATGCCTACGGCATCACGGTCTCTGCGGTCGATGAGGGCGACTGGAACGGCGCACACGAGCGCATACTCATCCGCATTACGCCTACAATCACGGTTTTCACGCATCTCGAAGAGGACATCGACGGTTCTCTGGCTGATTCCCTTGTCACCGACACCCTGTCCATCATGCAAAGCATAGAATACAACCTCGATGGTTACTGGGTTGCTTCAAAAGGCAACTGGAATGTAACCGATACCCAGATGGACACCTCTTTCCGACAGATAACCCTAAGTGCCGTTTTACCTGTCGTAAGACAGTCAATATAAATAGATTAACACATTAACACATAAGGAGAACAAACTATGCCTACTACTTACAGCTTTGGCATTGCCGAAACCATCGCCCATACCGAATGGCTCATTCAGAGTGCTACGGAAACTGGGTCTGCTCAGGAAGCCCTCGCACTGGATAAAGTTGGGGAACCTGTTGTCGCGCACTATTACCAGAATGTTGCGGAATTGGCTTTGGAAGTCATTATCCCTGACGGAACTGTGGATGTTCCCGAAATTGGCAAAATCGTCAAATACGGCGACAAAGCCTATTACGTTTCCGCCGTCACCAAGACGGAATCCAACACGGATTTCCGCAGATATTCCATCACCGTCAAACGCTTCACCAAGGCTGGAACGAACGGTCTGCCTCTCGCTTCTGACGCTTCCCCAAGCATCTAAGCGTATTTGAACGCACATACGGCAATTAGCCGTTTACGACCCACTAACGGCATCCCTGTTAGTGGGTTGTTTTGTTAGTATAATTGCATAAATGCAAACTATGCAATAATGAGGGAAACATGGACGAGATTGTTGTAAACAAACTGCACACAGATGAGATGGTAAAAGCCGAGGTCATGGACATGCTCGGAGCAGGGAAAATCCTGCTTACATTGGGCATGGTCGAGGGCTTGTGGCTGGTCGATAGTCCTTATGTCAAAGGCGGTGTCGTGAAACCCGAAGATGTGGACAGGGCGATGGAAGTATGCTGTGTGGACAAGGGCAAAGACCCGTTGGAATTCCACAAATCCCTCGTGGAGGCGATTGACACGGCTTGCAGACCGTATGAAATCATCGTTCCAGACCCCATGCAAAAAGACGACGGGAAGCAAAGCGAAGTCCCCATGTTTTCCCCTGAGTGGGTGGCTGATACGATAAGCATGGCGTGCCAAGCCATGCCTTCACTCACCCTCAATCAGATACTTTGGGAAACCCCGTTCGTCTTTGTGACACATTTGGCGGTTTCCACGGCTCGAAAACACGGTTCCCAGACACGGAGACCCGATGACATAAAGAGCGCAATAGCACAGCTTAAAGAAATGAACAAGAACAAGAAACAGGAGAACTAACCCATGAATTCTGAAACAAAGGTCAAATTAGTAGCGGAAATCAGTGCTTCCAGCAACGGTCTGATTTCGGCTCTTAAACAGGCTTCGGGTGCTATCAACGACACGACGCAATCGTGGTCGTCGAAGTTCTCCCAACTCAAGGATTCGACAAGCCTTATCTCCCAGTCCGTCAAGAACTTGGGTGATTTGGTCGGAAAAGTCGGCGACATCGACATGGACGTGGAAGGTGTCGAGAAGGTCAGCACGGCGATTTCGGATGTCTCCAAGGCGTTCGAGAGCGTGCAGGGCGAGGTGGAGACCTTTAAGGCATCGCTCGTGAGCATGAAGAACACGGCATCCGAGCTTGGAATGCCGATTGAGGAATATCAGGCTTTTGCGGATGCGGTGAAGAATGCGGGAATGAGCATTTCCGAAGGTCAGTCCGCCATCATGAGCATGCAGGAGCGCATACGCGACCTCGCGAATGGCGTTCCAGAAGCCAAGGACACGTTTTCCAAGCTCGGTCTGAGCATCGAACAGCTCTCCAGCAATACGGCTACCGCCAATTTTGATGCTATTGTACAGGCGTTGCAGTCCGTCGTCCAGCCTACGGAACAGGCGAAAGCCAGTATGGAATTGTTCAAAACGTCGATGGAGCACGCTGTAAACGTCTCGCAGGAGTATAACAAACTGCTTGTCGAGCAGACGAACAACTCCTATGCAACCGACAAAGACGTACAGACCTCGATTGCACTGGCTTCCGCAGTCGCAAAACTGGGTGAACAGCTAGGTGGTTACAAGACCAAGATGGACAAGGCTGGTGATACAAACACGCAGTTCTCAAACTCCGTCCAGAAAATCTTCGACCCGCTGGTTAAGCTGGATGCCCTTCTCCAATCCGTCGCAAGCGTTTATGACAAGTACGTGACCAGCCTCAAGAACAGCGTCTCAAGCACGTTGAGCGTGGCTTCCACATTCGATGTCCTCAGAAACGCAGTTGACAACATCGACGGTGGCTCCAGCAAGACGCAGTTCGAGAAAATCGTCTCCTCCTATACTGAAATGAAGGAAAAGATTGAATCGGAAGTCAAAGCGGTGCAGGAGATTACGAACCAGCGCATCACCGCTGGTGCCCCGATTGACACGTCCGAACTCGAAAGCACGCTCGAACATCTGAAAGAGTACAATAAGCTTTTCACCGTTCTCGTCGGCAAGAGCAACGAGCTGAAAGTCACTTGGGAAGGCGATATTTTCAAGGGTGCCACCAAAGCGATGAATGATGTCGCCAACCTGCAATCCTCGTTGGAAGGAACTGCTATCAAGGCTCAGCAAGCCAACCAGAACCTTGATTTCTCCAACGCCATCAAGCAAGCCGAGAAGTTTGACGAGACGCTCAAGAGGCTTAAAAACGACCTCTCCAACGGGAAGATTGACATAGACCTGACCGACCTTGACAGGCTCAGGGACAGTCTTGACGAAATCCGTGAAAAGAAGCTCATCGCCCCTGAGAAAATCGCGCAAGTCGATGCCCTCATCAAGAAATTCGACGAGTTCAAAACCAAGGCGTTGAAAGCAATAGACAACGCTGGTGTGGGCGGTTTCAAGCGCATGGCGAACGCCGTGTCCGCGTTCTTCGCCAAGCTCCGTAGCTCCAAGACCGAGGTCAAGGGTGTCGGGGACGGCATCAAGAACGCCACGGGCGAGACAAGGAGGCTCAAGGACGCGATGGATGCCTTCAATTCTTCCGCGAAGAGGGGTGGCATCGCATTGGGCGACTGGAAGTCCCAGTCAAAGCAGATTGCTGGTCAGTTGTTCGGCATGGGGTCGCAGGTGGCGATTATCGTAAAGGGCTTCCGTGAAATCGGCACAATCATCAAGATGTATGTCCTCGACCCGTTGACCAAGGCTGGCGAGGAAATGAGGAAGTTTCAGGAGTATTTGACGAAGGGGCAGGTCGCATCCGCTGAAAACACCATCAAGAAATACACGCAGATGGAGGAAGACCTCAAGAAGTACGCCGAGACGCTCCAGAAGCTAGGTCAGACTGGCAAGGAATCCGACCGCGTGAGTGCTGAAAAACAGCAGAGGATGCTGAATGCCCAGTATGGTCTTGATGTCAACCCGTCGAACATCAACGAGGTGATGGAGAAGCAGTTCGGCGTGTCCCTGAAGCAACGCGAATCCGCCATCAGGTCGCAGATAAAGGCATACGAGAAGCTCAACGAGGCTCTTGAAGAGGAGTACAAGGAAAAGGATTCGTATGTGAAAAACGACTTGTTCAAAAGCCTTGATGAGAAGAACCGTGGCAAGGAGAGGATGGTTGACATCCGCAGGGAGCAAGGCGAGAACATCGAGAAAATCGGCGAATTGCGCCAGCAGTTGCGGATGATGGGCATCGAGGACAATCTCGGAGACTGGCAGAAGGGGCAACAGGCGATTGTTGACGACGAGGAGCAGAGGGCGTTCGACGAGGCGGTGAAGGAAAGCAGAAAGAAGATGGCTGACGAAGCCAAGGCTCTTGACGATGCCACGCGGAAGCTCAGGGAATGGGGCGACTCCATTGGCGAATCCGACCGCGACAAGAATCTCCGCACCATCATGGCGAAGTACGCCGAAGCCGTCAAGGGCGGTGTCTCCGAGACGGAGGCACGCAAGGTCGCGCTGAAAGCCGTCAACGAGATGCTCCGCAAGGAGAAGGACGACGAGAAGAAGAAACACGACGAGCTGGTTAAGGCGATGGAGGAGCGGGTCAAGACCTACAAGGATTCGCTCAAAGCCTACGCAGACGCTCAGAAAGCCGTCGTGGACGCGCAGAAGGACTTCGCCCGTACCCAGAGGGAGCTGGCGAACGAAAATCGCTCAGAGAGGCTTGCAAAGCGTCGTGAGAGGCTTGCCAAGAGGATGTCCAGTTTCGGGTTCAGCCCATACGAGGGCTTCAACATGAACGAGAAGCCGTCCGAACGCCGTGAGAGACGCAGGAACGCCCAGATTGACGCTTCCATCGCCGAAAAGATGGCTAAGGCTCAGGCTGGAGGGAGAGTCCACTGGACGCAGAACGAGAAGGAACGCCTTGCTGAATTTGGCAGGCTCCAGAAGAAGGACAAGGCGTTGGAAGTGGCTCAGAAGCAGATGGATGCCGCCGAAAAGCAGAAGAAGGTGGCTGAGCAGTTGCACGAAGCTGCCAAGGCTGTCCAGAGCGCAAGCAAGGGCATGGGGGAAGCCAGCAAGACCCTCGGTTCCGCGATTGGCGGGATGCTCGGAGGCATGCTTCCCAAGCGTAGTCGCCGTGCCGAGGTCGGGGACGCTGAGGCGAGAGCGGTCTTCGGCTCAGCCAAGGGCATGAGCGGTTCCGTAGGCGGGGATATGGGAGCCAATACGAAGCTCGACCTGCTCCATAGAGACCTGCAAGACCTCAACAAGCGCATCTACATTGTAAAATAGTGAAGGAGAACAGCTTATGGCTAACAATCAGCAACAAGACACTTATCAGGACGAGTACACGCTTGTCGAGCAGAATACCGAGTACGAATGGAAGACCAAGTACACGTTCATCGGCGCGGTCGTCATCCCGTCGTATTACAGGCGCAAGTTCGTGACGAAAACCTACGAGGCGATACTGACCGAGGCTTTGCCAAGCGAACCAACGAAGTACAACCATGATGCGAACATCCCGACCGAGACGGATGCGAAGACCGTGGTGGGCGACAGCGACATCAGCGGGAGCGAGTGGAAACTCCAAGCCATAGAGTACACCAAGTCCCTGTCAACTCCGTTGTCCAGAGATTGCCGAATCACGTTCATCAGGCAGTACGCATGGGAGCACATCGACGAATCCAGTTCGATTTAAGGAGGGTCTGCCATGTATCTTCCAAAGATATTCAAGTATTTAAAAGAGAATGAGATAGCTGGTGCAGAGACCATCAACCCCATTGTGGATTTCCTGCGTGGAATCAGAAGCACCAGCGATTTCATCGAACTCAATCCTAACAGCAACGGCTCCATGAACATCGGCTTGGACGTGGATTCGCTTGCAAACTATCTGAAACAAGACGTGGATGTGGAGGAGTTACAGCATACTTTCAAAGCCACGATTACGAGCGGGACACACTTCACGATTTCAGGCGGTACGGTGTACTTCGGGCACGACAAGGCGTTCTCCGTCAGTTCCAGCAGTGGCTCTGGCACAGGGAGCTACTACGTGCAATGCACGTCATCGGGAGCGTCCATACAGTCTGGCATGGTCAGCAATGTCCTCAATCCCACAAACCAGACGGTCAACCTGCCTTTGTTTCAGGCGTATAATGACGACGGCATAAAGTTTCGGTATTATCACATTGGCAACTGGGCGTTTCCAGATGTCCCGTACTTCTGGATTTCGGGATATGACAAGACGAAGGCGCAAGTCCTTTCCCATTCGGCAAATGCGGATGGTATGACATGGATTGACATTGCGCCTTGCGACGAGGAATGAGAATATGAGTTTATGGCTTAAAAACAACAAACTGGTGGTCGATTCACTGAACAGACCCATCGACTGTTCCACATGCCCGTGCGTACCGCCCGTGCCCGTGGAATGCTCCGAAGCCGTGGACGCTGAAATCCAAGCGTATCTTGACATCATCGACCCCGACACGCAACAGCACGTGTGGAGCTTGTACGGAACGTATGAGGCGAGCTACACCTGCGCGGAATGGGCTTACGACCAAGAGCAAGAGACATGGACGCTTGTCCATCCCGCGTCTGGTTATCTGCTGATTGCCTTGCGGAAAGGGCAGATTGTCACCGACACGACGGGGTGCTACGAAGAAAAGCTCGTCTATGCAAAGACAATCTACAAAGCCTCCACTGGCGAGTACAAGACGATTGGTTGCCAATGTCGGATTTCAGACCACGAATGCAAGCATTACAAGGTGGTTCTGGACGATTATCTGATTGCGGGGGAGTTGCATGTCAAGCCATACGACGAAAGCGATTCTGGGGCTTCCTATGCGCCTTCTGACGCATGTGAGGTCGATACATGCGAACTGCTGAAACTGAAACTGACGACGGCGCAATACTGGCATGGCGGTCAGCTCATGGGCGAAGGGTATTTCGACAAGTGGAAATACCCGAACCACAGTTGGGTCGTGGGGGATTACGAATACACGCCGGTCCAGATGGCGATACTGTGGGGACTGGATTCTTCCGATTCGGGAAGCGGGAGCGAATCCACGCCTCCTGCACGCATTCTGACGTACATAGACTGCCCATGCGCGGGGATATACACGGAAGTCATGGCGGACGATGTGACGTGCTTGGAGTACGACGGGATATGCACGGCTCAAGACCCGTGTCTTGCAATGATGTTGCTACACAACGAGTGCGAAGCGAAAGGCTGGATTTGGCACGGCGAAGGCGTGCTTGTCCACCGTGCGCATGTCAAGTATAGCGGAGTGGACATTATCAAGGACTGGTACGCATGGCTTGAAGTGCATTACTGGTTCGGCACATACGACGAGG
>Ga0247610_10001047_pt1 | contig 35339 bp, 36 predicted proteins | sample 174DNAGHGhighgp2_FD_193483 | JGI IMG/M metagenome (GOLD analysis project Ga0247610, IMG submission 193483) | Sheep rumen microbial communities from Palmerston North, Manawatu-Wanganui, New Zealand - 1742 DNA GHGhigh gp2 | ecosystem: Host-associated > Mammals > Digestive system > Stomach > Rumen...
TCGCCATCAATGGAATATACGTTTGGATAAGATGGAAGCCAATTTTGGTTTCCTCTCTTTTCGTATCGTTGATATAAATAATAAGAACTACAATAAGCCATATTTATATTTTTATTTTATATTATGCATTTTGAACAGTCCAACCTGATGGAATACCATTTTCACCTGTTGGCCAACTTGACATTGATGATGCTTTTACAAATGTACCTGATGATGAAACATCTTCAAGCCAAATACTGGTGCAATCCGTTGCAGATATATTAGTTGCAAGACACTTTATATAGTTCAATGATGAGCAATTTCTGAACATACCCGTATAGCATCCTTCTACTAATGTCGTTGCAGATAAAACAGGTGCTGTTGTTAATGATGTACAATTATAGAACATTTGCCAATAACAATGATACTCCAATGCTGTGGCAGGCAATTCAGGTGCTGTTGTTAATGATGTACAACCTGCAAACATATGATTATAACATTGTCTTGCTAATGTCGTTGCCGGTAATGCAGGTGCTGTTGCTAACGAAGAACAACCATCGAACATATTAACGTAACAACTACCGGCCAATGATGTAGCAGGTAGTTCAGGTGCTGTTGTTAATGATGTACAGCCTGAAAACATTCTAAAATAGCAATTAGTAGCCCCACTAAGATTTGTAGAAGGTAAAACAAGTTTATTAGTGTTTATAACATTTCTATTGTCACTAAACATACATGAGAAAACATATTTTTTATCTACTATACTTGTTTGACCAATGAAATTATCGCTATATAGCAATGACATTATGTTTCCTTCAATATTGAACCTACCAGTTGATGAAAATACTCCAACTCCCCCATAATAAGGTATTGGTGCCAAACTTTCTTTCCACATTATCTTTTGTCCTGCTGATACAGTTGGAGATTGGGTATTTCTATTCAATGTATTCCAAGTGCTTCCGCTGTCTAAAGAATACTGAATCGATGAGTTGTTAACTGAGCCTGATGAAGAACCTGAGAAACTAAATGTTCCTGAATCTATTGCAACAAATGTAAGATATTGCGCTGAATATGAGTAACAAGGCTCTATTCCCCGAATTCTATCTGAATAAGTGTTCCATCTAATTGCTGACTTATATGCTTCAACACTTTCGCAAGGAACATAGATTAGGCATTCATTTGTATTATTAAATACATTAGTTCCCAATGTTGGAGGTGTTATTGCATTAACTGTTATACTTGTAAGACTATCGCACCAATTGAAAGCCATATTACCAATACTTGTAACACCACTTGGGATTTCTATACTTGTAAGACCATAACATTGAGCGAAAGCATAACTGCCAATACTTGTAACACCACTTGGGATTTCTATACTTGCAAGTCTTATACAGGCACTGAAAGCATCACTACCAATGCTTGTAACACCACTACCTATTGTACAACTTGTAAGACCAGTACAACCATTGAAAACACCTTGACCAATACTTGTAACGCAATTGCCAATTTCTGCTGATGTCATTGAACTATAAGGTGTTGAATGGCCTCTTACCTCAGTTTGTGAAAGAGTTGTAGAAGAATTGCATTCTACAGTATAGGTTGTACTGTCAGAATAGTGCGCAGATAATTTTGAACTTGATGGAATATATCCACAATCAGGAGACGCCCTTTCAATTAATTCCCCTTTTCTATATTCTGCCGGTACAACATCAACAAATGTAACGCCATTATCATAAGATACTTGTTTCTTTTCTTTATAAAATTTGCAATTTTGAGCCATATTTTTTTAATATAAACATATGAAAAATGGGAGAAAATTTCTCCCATTCATTTAAAAACTATTTATCAAATTATCTAGATAACTTAGTCTGTCTATGTAGAACTCCTTTGCTCTTCCCACAGCTTCTGAGAATGTCAGATTATAGTCTGGATGATGCCAAGGCTCAAAATCGTCTGGTATTTCCCACATTGCCCAATTCAATTGTTCAGAAGCATATAATTTATTATACCAGTAGTCAAACCTATTAATTATGGTATCCAATCTTGATTTTATTGAATTCCATCTTTGTTTAACAACAGCCTTAAACTGACTGTCTTGGAACAAATAATCATAATAAATGTTACAACTTACCATAAGTGTCTCTGGCATATAACCATTCTCTGGTACTGTTGTTCCATCACAAAAAGTTTGATTTGCCTTCAATGGCCAATACAGATTGAATGTGCCATAGTCAAAGTCCCAAGGTGGTCCCATCTTCAATTTACCCACTCCTGAATCTGGCAAGAAATAACAATATACAGAACCAGGTGAATGACCCCAAACTTCAATATTTTGGCATAGTTCATAAACTATCCAGTAGTCAGCGAAACTATTGTAATCAATGTAAGGCTCATAGCCACTTCCATTATTCATTAAGATTTCTATTGTGTCAATCTTATCTTCGATATATGAAACGTCTGGAGCGTCTGGACTCTTGATGTTGTATGGATAATCCTTGATGGCACTTCTGAACTTATATGTTTCGTCATAGTTTCTATCCATTTCTAACAGATAGTCACTATATTCATCAATATCCAAACGATTACTTTCAACTCTAACTTGTTCACAAAGATAGTAATTTCCTCTATGCTCTCCGTTTAAAACCAATTCAACAAATTTTCCACTTGGAGACCAACCCATACCTGTTGATAGGTCTGTGCATTGTGCAATTTCATTTGCTATTTCGTTTCGCATCAGTGTTCTATCACCATAATTAGCTAGAAGCACCCATCTTTTTGATTTTGGCATTCCAAGTATTTCAGATTTATTTTCTAATTTTAAAGCATATGGTTTTTTATCAGAATACCCCCATGATGAATTTCCTCTACCTCTAATACTAAGTGCTGAATTATCATATACTATAGTGTTTATATTTTGGTATATTTTTATTTCTGCACCTTCCATCCAAACATCTTTACTTGTAATAGGTTGTCCGCCAGGAGTATTTATAACAACAACAGGTAAACCAGTGTCCCAATAAGTTTCGCCACCTCCACAATCAATAATTTCTTTATCAAAAATACTTGAAACGTTATTTACAACGACAGTCATTGAAGCAGTTCCTAAAGCCATTCCTGAAGTATTAAATGAGCCACTACCAGAACCCCCTGAAGGTGTAACACTAGTACTAAACATATTTCCTTGACTATCATATAAATTGAAATTTTGTGGTGTAGTGCAAGCATTATCTGCAACAGTGAAATCAAATTCAACCTGTTCACTTCCTCTACAAACATCACCCGGTGTAAATGCAAATGATGTAATTTTACAGTCAGCAGCATAAGCACTTTGGGTAATTGAAATTTGTATGGTTCTGTCTGTGCCTTTTTGGGTTAACGTTAACGTTCCTGTTCTTGCGGTAGTTGATGTATTGTTATCAAGATATACTGTATTATTAATACCGGGTCTTAACTCATTTTGATTAATGTAATAATCTCCATTTGTCTTAATCCAAGATACGTTTGAACTCATTACTGCGTTTACGTCATTATCATTTATTGTTGAAATAAATGTTATTGGTGAAGCAAAACCATTCCAATTTGTTGCTATTGTTGAACTACTTACCAATTGGAATTGGCTACCGCATGAGTTAATTCGTATCTCCTTTGAAACTGTCGTTGAACCAATAACAACGTTCATTTGTGCCGTTCCTGCAACCATTCTTGAAGTATCAAACGTTCCTGTTCCTCTACCGTTATATGGTGAAGACGTTGATGTAAACGTAGTACCTGATGCATCAAATATATTAAAGTAGAATGTTCTATCGCATCTAACATCATTAACTGTGTATGAGTATTCAAGAGACTCACCAATACAAACATTATCAGGTATTTCAAATGATGAAATTGAACAGTCTGCAACATATGCTCCCTGAGTTATATAAACTCTAATATAATCAGTTCCGCCTTTTTGCGTAAGTATTAATAGACCTGTTCTTTCAGATGTGCTTGTATTAGGATTCAAATATATTGCTTCATTTCTATTTGGTTTAACCTCATTATAATTGTAATATAATTGGTTATATGTTATAATCCAATTTGAATCACTTGATAATACTGCATTTGTTTCAACCCCATTAAGCAATGAATAAAAAGGCATAAGCGGTAACGTACCATTCCAAGTTGTTGTTGCTGAGTAAACTGACGGATGGGTGTTATCACTCCACTTAATGTATGTTTCTTCAGGTGCCCCCGCTGCTGATTGGTTTATTTCAAGTCTTATATTTGCATGACTGCCATTCTGTTCAAGATAAACTATACAACTTCTCGATGTATCTCCCGTATTTTCGTCATATGATACTTTGAAATTTGTGTTTGTTGCAGAATATGAGCCAACCCAATCACAGCTATCTGATGCTGTGTATGATGTTGAAACTCCATCATATGTACTTATTAAATTTTCATCTATTATGCCTGCATCTGATGAAACATCAACTTTTATATATGTTAGTCCATTTGACCAATAAAAATTATATGGTCTTGGAGTTGCGCCACCCAATTGTTTAACAATAACTTCTGCTGTTTCGCATTGGTCAGGTGTGCCGCCTGAAACTTTTTCCCATTCAACCGTAAAAAATCTACTTTCAGAACTTGTATTATCAGTTAACGCTGAATAAGTAACATAATTTCCATTGTTTGTCACTGCAAGCCAATCAGGTAATTGTGTTGTTGTCATTCTAATTTTTGCTCCTCCCAATATACCATCATCCTCACTTCCATATTGTCTACCAAGTTCAATATCACAATCGGGGTGTGTTGAAGAATCAGAAGAGCCGCAACAACTATCAAGCAATCTACTGCAACTTGGGGAACCAGCCGCTTGGAGAATATTTAACGCCACTTGTTTTCCACTTATGCTTTGATTCATGAATATTACACATTCCCTATCTGACGTAGCATCTGTATTTTCTTCTACAGAAACTGTAAATGCTGATGCATCTTTTGTAATAGATACCCAATCACATATTTTAGTTATTCTATAATCAATATCTTCGCTTCCTCCTATTGACCTGATGCAATAAGAATAAGTACCGCCTGAATTTGGAACATCTTGCATTAAGAATTTTCTTCCATCGCAATATTCAAACATATATTCTGTTCCATCGCCACATTGCCATTTTTCTGTTAATCTCCAATCATATTCAGGCACAATATTACACCAAGCAGAACTTGTTTCAACTATTTCTCCCAATTGAGTTAATCCTGTTTTTTTCCAAGTTAAGCCATTATCATAACTTTCAAACTGTTCAATTGCTTTTTGTTTATTTCCATTAATGCAATAATAGTTTCCATCAAATTCCCATTTGGTCATTCTATTATTACATCTACTATCATTTTCTAAAATAAGTTCGCCTTTTCGCTTTTCTGTTGTTATATGAAGGTTATTAGGTGTTTCACCTGTATATCTAACCTCTTCTTTATAAGAATTGCCACCAACACACATATAAAAACCTGAATCTATCCATTCTTCATAAACCTTATCTTGAATTATACGAAGTTGAACAGTTCTATTGCCACAGTCTCTAACCTCAATTTGCCATACCTTTTGAGAGGTGGTTAAAAGGTTTGCAGGAACATTTACTTTCAATGTTGAATTTCCTATTTCATATGTTAGCCTTGAATCAATTGAAGAAACAGTAATTGGGCATTTAGAATCAAATGCAAATGTAACGTCCTGACTTACACAAGTAATTGAAGTAACAACAGGATTTATGAAACTATCTTTTAATAATTCAACAGTAACAATTTTAATATTATTTCCTGCTTGAAGTGTAAATGTTGATGTTTGGCCTGATATTTGTGAAGAATTATTGCAAACCGTTACATTATATAATTGATTTGCATTTCCTGAAGACGGAGAAACTGATAAATAAGAAACAACACCAGAAGCATTCCAATCACAGGATGCAGATACGGTATAAGTATTACAAGTTGTTGATGAAAACACAATAACATCAGGTATTGTTGTGTTTATCTTGCAATCATCACCGCCACAACTAATTTCATTAAACCGTTCATCATCCTCAAATGTTCCAACAACATTCAACATCTGATATTGTGATTGATAACCATCTTTAACTTTATAATTGCCTGTAGGATTACCAAATGTATCAACTTCCTGCTGAACAAGGTATCTTGCAGTAGAATAGCCAACACATTCGTAGCATTGAATATTTCCAATCCATTTTATGTATCTCCAAGATGTTGTATCATAATCTTCATCCTCATAGCCCATAGCGGCAGTTGCACCATAGTTTGATTCTTCTATGAGTGTAACAGTTATAATATCTGATTCCCCATTATTTGAAGATGACTGAATGGTATATGATGGTTGAAGACCAAAATTAAAGCCTGAATAATATATATTCTCACCTCCCTTTGAAACAATTTTTGCAGCATATAAGTTATCTAAAAATTCCAACAAATTCCAAGTCCACCCAATTTTATGATTTAAAGGAATATTAAATGAAATTGTATCAGTTACCCTTTCGCCATCATAAACCTCTTGAAATACGCAAGAATTTCCAAGAAACTCAATATTGCTCCATTTGTCAGTTAACTTAACTTTCTTATTTGCGATATCCAGTCTTGCATAATCCTTATTGATAAGATTTAGTTTATCAATTCCATTAACATTATATCCAAGACAAGGTAGATTTTCTACCTCAAAATTTGAATTTAATTTTAATGTTGGGAAATTTGATAATGAATGGAAGGTAAAGTCTGTCTGGTTTACGTTCTGTGATAAATTGAATGTATGAGTTATCTTTGATGGAAAGTCAACATTCACCATGTAATAAATACCATCATTATCTTCAACAATGGCATAATATCTTCCGCCAAATAACTTGTAATTCACATAACCCTTCATTGAAAGGGTTATCTTCTTATCAAACTTATATCTTTCATCAAGACTAGTTTCCTCGCTATATTGAATGTCGAAACCGTTTATTCTTAATGGAGTTTCTGTTAATCCACTAATATAGGCTTCACCGGTATCAATATGAACGACTTTAACATGGTCTGCTGAAACCAAATATAAGACATTCTTTAATTTGCTATGGATATATTTGCATTTATCCAATGTATAGTTTGTGACACTCATATGTTTATTAAAATAATTTTATATAAACATATATCAAATGGGAAAATTAGTTATTAAAGATGGTATAAAGTGGGACTATGATTCAATTTGGAACAGGTACACATTTATTGAAAAGGTTGAAGAGAAACCTAAGAAAAAGAAAAAAGGTGAAGATTAATTTCTTCACCTTATTTTTTTTGTACTAAATCTAAATTATTCAGCAACATTTGCAAGCAATGCAGTTACAGCACCTTCGCTTAATGGAAGTGGAGATTCTGCGATATTACCTGCTAATACAATCTGTAAACCGTTGCTGTCTGAACCACCAGCAAGAGTTGCAGTTTCAGCCTCAAGTGGACTAATTCTTCCGAATCCCAGATAGTTTCCATCAGCAGTTTTCACAACAACGAAATAACGTCCAAGTGAAAGAGCATCAAGTGAGCCATGCATGCATTCGTCATATTTACCAGCAACGTTAAATGTAATTGAAGCGTTGCGATACTTGTTACCATTATCCTCAACCACAAGAGTATCTTCAAAACTTGCAGAGTTCTTAGTTGGTTCTACATGATATACTTTTGCACCTGAATCAAGAGTTACAGCAGTGATGCTTTCGCAACCAGCAGTATCTGCTGAAATTGCAGGGCTACCACTCAACTCTTCATAGTTGATAAGGTAAAGGTCAACTATCTCAGGAAGTGAATATCCACAACTTGAAGTTCTAGTTAAGTTTTTATTTAATTTACAAATAGCCATAATTATATAATTATTTATGTTATCTTATTTTCTTTTAATATGGTGGTGTACCTTATTGTACACCACCCTCAACTATTTAATGGTTTTCGTTATTAAGGTTTTGAAACAACGAATAACTCAGGAAGTATGATACCAACTGCTATATTTGAAATAGCAAGAACTCTGAACATATTATCACCAGTCGTATCTCTCATATCAATAAGTTTATATTCGATATGTGAATCAAATGTATCATAACCAAGAACAAGGTTTCTAGCAGGGCCAAATATGATAGTGTTCTTTGACTGCATTGTTGGGATAACCTCATAACCCATTACATAAATTCTGCCATTCTCTCTAGCGTAGTTAGAGAAGATAGACTCCTTATTTGGGCAACAAACCTTACCAAGAGCAACCTCTAAAAGACGAACATCCTGATGGTTCATAAATATCTTGTAACCCTCGGTGTCAACCTCTGCATTACCAGCAACCTCAAGACCCTTCATTATAACTGCTTCAACCTGAGCAATTGCATTGTCAACTGTGATTGTAGCACCTGAAACCTTGGTTACACCACTGTTATCTGCAAACTGCTTCTCGATACCATCAACAGCCTTTAAGTAAGTCTTAGATGTTCCTGTATAACCAGTATCACCTTTCCAGAAAATTTCCTGATATTCCTGACTCATCTTCTTACGAAGTTTTGCGAAATACCAATCAGCAAAAGTCTGTGGGATTCCACCTCTTAAACTGATTTCAGTTTGGTCAACAAGGAATGTGTTCCAGAATGTGTCATAACAGTTTTCCTGATTAACCTTAATAGCAGCAGGCTCAATAAATGCCTCTGCAAGTGAAGCAGCACCAGCAGGGGTGAAAGGACAGGTGTATAACTGCCAAGCATCACCAATCTCACCAGTGTACATCTTCATCTTACCTTTTACTCCGTCCATGAAAGTAATTCCATACTGACGAAGGTCGATGTCGTAGATGTCCTTTGAAAATATTTCCTGTGCCTCTTTGCCACAGTATGTCAATCCACTAACGTTAATGAAATTTGCCATAGTATTAAATTATTTTTTCTATATTATTTTTTTACTTTTATTTTACATAAACATACTACATTTTTTTTTGCTAAAGTATGTTACGATATATATGCTCTCATTTGTTCTCTCCAAGCACTGTATGTATCTTTTGGATTAGGTTTTGCAGTTGTTGAAGCAGGTTTTACCGATGGCTGTTTGCCCAAGTCCTTAATCTTATCCTTCAAACCTGAATTAACCTCTTTCAACGCCTCAATTTCAGCCTTTAAGTTATTGATAAGTTCTTCCAAATGATTGTCTTCCTTTTTTGGCTCTTCCTTAACCTCTGTAGGCTTATTTTCAGGCTCTTTAGGCTCTTCTTTTGGCTCTTCCTTAACCTCTGTAGGCTCTTCAACTTTTGGCTCTTCTACAGGCTTTTCTTCTTCCTTTGGAGTTTCCTCTTCCAACTCAATATTGGTTGGTTCAATTGTGTTTTCCTCAACCTCTTCCTTCTCTTTTCCGAGGGCTTCAAATAGGACATTCTTTAATTTTGTCCAGAAATTGTCGTTTACTTCCATGTTATCGTTATTTTCAACTTTATTAAATTCTTCAAGATGTATTGCACTTTCAACACTAAAACCTTTAAGTTCTCCTGACTTAACCCTTTCCCAAGTATCAATGTTATTTACTTTCATTCCAACCATCCAAGTGTTCTTTGGAACATTAAAGCCTAATGCATTTGCCTTATCCCTATATGGGTCTTCAACAATCCAACTTTCGCAAACATAGACTTCATCAACATTTTCTTCATGTTGAAGATTCACCTCATGTTGTTTGTAGTTTTTCATAAATTCTTGGGACATTTTCACAATGCTTTCCTCTGTAAAGTTAATGTAGAACTCTTGTTCACCATTATTTCTATAAATGTCCTTATTTGGGATTAATGCAGGGCCATAACAAATATGACGTTCATCAGAAGATAACTTAACTTGAACTTCATCTTGTTTTGCTAATGCTACGTAATCAACTTCAATAGCCGGTTCTGATACCATTGATATTTTGTAAGTTTCAGAATCTAATCCAACTTTATAGTGCTTAATCTTTTTAGCCATAATATTTCTTTTTCTGAAAATTTATTTGTATATTTGTAAAAAATCTTAATAATTAATTTAATTAAACATATGTTATGGGAGATAATGTAGAAAGGAAAAGAGAAATCGCAAGAAATTGGTATAATAGGCACAAAGAAAAAGCAAGAGAAAAAAGCAGGGAATATTACCACAAGCACAAAGAAGAAAGAATTGAATATCACAAAAATTACACTAAAACACCTATGGGCAGAGCATCATATTTAGCTTCTGCTTATGCAAGAGAAGATTTGAAATACAATAGGGGCAAAGGAGATTTAACAGCTTCTTGGATTGTTGATAATATTTTTACTAAATCTTGTGTTTACTGCGGAGAAAACGACTGGACAAAACTTGGTTGTAATAGAATAAATAATGATTTACCGCATGCAACAGATAATGTTGAACCTTGTTGTGGAAAATGCAACTTACTTTTACAACAATCTAACAGAGATAATTTTGGTAAATTTAAATCATAAAAATGGGCTGATATTCACCTATCAGCCCTTGCAGTCCTTTAAAATGCGAAATTCCTAAAGCATGTAAACGGTGCAAATATTATTTCAAATGAAGAATTTGATTATTTGGTTTTCCATTGGTTCTAGGAAGACTAACATGAACCCAACTATAACCGTATTCATCAATTAATTGACCAACTTTCAATTCTCCATTGCTTACCATCTTCTGAATAAGATTGAATAGAGCCTTATTCTGAGCCTTTGAGCCTACTTTTATATCTGCTGCTTCCCCTAACCTATGCTGGCTTGTTTTAACGCCTCCTACGGCTTTATTTAAAACCTCAGAACGATATGCAGACGTTACAACAATAGCAGAACCCCACTTATTTCTGATTGGTTGAAGAATTTCTTTTGCCAAACGTATAAGTTTTTCCTTTGTTTCTTTGTCTGGTGTATTATCAATTCCAAATCTATTAGCAGTAGGACTATAAATTAACTCATCAAAAGTAAAATTAGCCGTTATCTTCTCCATTATTTTTCCTTACTATGTAAAAATTATCAGTTATATCCCTAGCATATATCCTATTGCCATAATTCGTACCCTGAGATTCAAAATAATATCCTTCTGGCAATATATACTCATATATCGCAGGATATATTTCATTCCTTTCTATTTCAATTGGATATTTACAGTCTATATATTTATACATCATCATTTTCATATCTTAAACATATTAAATTTTAAAATATTCCCATTTGAATCCTTTATGAGATTTTTCTTCGCCTCTGCAACATGCGCAAATATGCCCTTGATTGAAGCCATTTCTTTCAGCCTCTCTTGCAGAAGGCCATTCTTTCACTAGACTTCCGTCTAAAGTATATTGTTTTACAACTTTAGATATGTTTTTTTTGTTAAAATTGCCTTTCTGAGACTCTGACATTTTTTTCTTAGTCTCTTCTGTTATAATTCTATTTGAATAATTTAACCTTGAATATGCATTTTTTGAATTATCTGGTCTTGGAATTAAACGAAGGTTATTTAATGCATTAGTTCCACCATTTTTAACAGGCAAAATATGGTCAACAATATATCTTTTCCCATTTTCGTCAACAGGCCATAAATGTTTTGGCATTTCAGAGCCTTCTGCAAAAATAACTTGATGTAAAACCCTATAATTATTACCATAACAATCATTAATGTTGCAATAAGCATAGCCATATTTACTTTTACTTTTTGCTACTATTTTTTTGTTTTTATTAAGTAATAACCCATTTTCTAAATCAACAGTATAATTTGGAAATAATTTGCTCATAGTATTACGTTTTCTACAAATATACAAAATTTTTTTGAAATTAAAAATTGTAGTTCAAAGAAAATCCAACAAAAGGTTCAAAATCCTTATTTTTTAGTCCCAAGCCATAGCCAACACCAACACCAATTTTAAAATGGTCTATAAATTTCTTTTTTGGGGTAATATACTTCGTTATGATTTCTGTTTTTGTAATCTCTTGCTTTGATAAGTTTACTTTCAAACTGTCTAATGTTGCGTTGATGCCGCTGATATAACTCGTTACTGCCATCGTATCCCCTGCACATGTTGTAATTGTATCTTGGTATTTCTTATTTTCTGTTATAAGTTCAATAGGATTATCATTTTTGTCATATACAGTATCAATCCTGATTTTTTCAATGTATTTTGGAACTGGTTTAATTATTTCCACAGAATCTAATTTCCAAACAGTGTCTGTATAATAAACCGTATCTACTCTATTAACATGTAATATATATTCTTTAATATTATTATAATTATTATATAAAAATATAGATAATATACATGTTAATATAATTAATATAATATATTTAGTCTTCTTCATCTGTTTCTGGTATTTCTTCAACGTCAACGCCTTTTCTCAATTTTTCCCTTTCAACAATCATTCTCTCAGTATGAGCAATATGCCTGTCAATTTCTCTTTTCATATTTCTTGATTCTGCATTAAAGTACATTGAAACTCCAAATACTGCTGCCGAATATGTCATTGCTTGGCCTAGAATCCACAAAATGCTCTGTTCAGATAATAAAAGTGGAACAAAAGCTGCAATACCTGTAAGAACCCATCCCATAATGAATGCAGCACAGGCAGATATAATAGCCAATTTTTCTTTTATGTTTAGGTCTTTAAACGTAATTTTCATATCTTTTTTTCCTAAACATATCATAAAAAATGGTGGTCGTTAAACCACCATTCCATTTATAAACCTGCTAATGTCTGAACCCTTCTAACGTCTTCTTGCTTATTATTGATGTCAACAACTGATACATAGATTGGCCTGTTGTCTTGGTTGATGATTACATCTTGCAACTGTTCCCTTATGTCTATGTTGTTTGGCAACGTTGGAAGATAACCGCCATCTTCAAACTTGGTTCTAACTCCCTTAATTGAAGACCTAATCTTTCCTCCATTGTAGAAATCAATTAAATCAGAAACATCAACTTTCTTTTTCTTTGAATTTATAAACTCTAACAGGTCAATGTTATTGGCTGTTGATAATCTATTTGTGATAAATTCACCGCCTTCAATTGAAGCCCTTCCACCAAGAACAGGTATTCCACCATCTCTATGGCGTTTCCCAACAGCAACGCCGCCGTCAAGTTGTCCACCGCTAGCATAAGGCTTTTGAGATTTAACAAGAGCATATTGAATTGCTCCAAGAGTTGTTGCCAATGCTCCCATTGCAATACCTACTGGCAAGAATGGTTGTGTTGCAAGACCATTGGCAATTGCCATATGCCAAGATATGAATGCTTGTCTTACGTTTCTGTCGTATTCGGCCTTTCTTCTATCTTCTTCAAGTTTGTCTTGCTTTTTCTTTAACTTTTCTTCTTCCTTTTGAAGGCGTTTCTTTTCTTGGGCTGCTTCTCTTTCGGCTGTCATTTCAGCGTTCAATTGGTCAATAAGATGCTGGCGACGGTCGCCTCTAGCCGTTGAAAGTTCATCTTCAATGGAATCGACATTTGATTTGTGCCTATCAAGTATTTCTTCTTGTTTGTCAAGTTTTTCTTGAAGCAAATCATTTTCCTTGTCAATTTCTTCCTGAAGTTTATCAAATTCATAATCCTGATAATCTTCAAATGCATTTGCAAGAGTCTGAATTGATTGCAAACCTGCTTGAACATATTGATTTATGGATTGAATAAACTTTCCAATTTGGTCTCCAATGGTTAATTCTCGTTTAACCTTATCCATTTTTACACCAACATCTTCTACAAATCTATCTAATTCCCTGTTTGCATTTTGGAATTCATCAAACGAAATCTCTTTAGCATCAAGTTTCTTTTGCAAATCATCTTTTAATTTAACAATATCTTCTGCTAACGTTTCATATGATTTTAAAAGATTTTCATTATTCTTTTTTGTTTCTCCTATATTATATATTCCCCAAGAATTATAAACAGGTTGTTTTGATTCAAGATTTGATATTGCAGTTTGGAAATCTCTTAATTCCTGAAGTCTTTCTCTATAGTAATTAGCATTTGTGTTTTGAGAATTTTTTATTTTATCCTGTTCAAGTTTTTTAAGCTTCTCATCATGAAGCTTTGTTATCGCTTCTGTCCTATCACTATGCTCTTCAACCAACCTGCCTAAAACTTCATAATATTGTTCTGCTGTTATCGTACCTGCTGAATATTGCAAATATGTTTGGTGCTTCATATCTTCTGCATGTGCAGCGGTATCCCTCAATTCCTTCTGATAACTTTCATTTTCAAGTTTTAATTGAGCATCATAATTTGCATTCGCAGAAGCGATTTCTGTTTCTATTCTTTTTTTCCAATAATCTTCAATAGTTTTAAGCCTTGCTTCATATATATCACTAAGTTGCCTATTTATTTGTTTGTCAAGGCCAAGACTCTCCTGTGTTCCTTTTGATAACTGATTTTTACCTTGTACGCCATATGATGATGTTATGTCCCTTCCATAAATGTCTTTATAAAACAAATTGCCTTTGCCCTGTTCTAACTCTTGGGATTTAACTTCACCACTTAAAGACGTTAAATCAGCCATTTTACGGGTTGTTTCAAGGGAATAATTATATATATTATCCCACATATCCCTGTAAGCCTTTTCAACCTTTTCAGCCCACTCCTTTTTAGCATCATATATCTTTTTGTCATACAGTTTATTGATTTCTACCTGACGTTCGCCAACCATTATACCATCAGCTTCAACCTTTGCAAGACGTTGTTTTCTTTCCTCTTCCAACTGCGTAAGGACTTTATTTAATCCTTCCTTCATATTGGCTATTTTGAGGTTATTAAGGTCTCTTTGAGCCTCCAATTCGTCTCTATTAGTCTGCTTCTGTGATGCTAACGATTTTTTATTATTCTCTTCCCTTTCTCTTCTTTCATCTTCCCATAATTTTCTTTGCAAATCTTTGTATTCATCACTTCCCTTTTCTGTAAGAGCAAGCTGTTTTTTAAGATATTCCTGAGTTCTCTTATGTGAAGAACCATATTTTGCTTCTTCGTCTTTAAGAAGTTCTTCATTGGCTTTCTTTTGGTTTTCCCTGACTTTCTTATTATGTTCTGTCTGTTGCCTTTCAATTTCTTTATTATATCCCTTCTGGAAATTTCCAACTATATTAAATGTTTTCTTTAATCCTTCAGTTATAATTTTTGGTATTTCAGAAAAATTACCCTCAATAAGAGCCTTAATTGTTCTTGCTAGTGTTGCAATTGGTTGAACCATGTAATTAACAATGGCAGAACCTACGCCCATTACCACTGCCTTAATCTTATCAAACCAAGTTGAAAGATTTTTAAGCGCTGGAATGGTGTCAGTAAACCATTTATATATTTCTTTCCAATATGTAATAAGATAAGCAACAGCTGATATGATAAGGCCAATACCAATAGTTTTTAATGCCACAGATAAAGCCTTTGTCGCAACTGTCGCAGTTGTGGTTGCTGCTGCTTGTGCTGTTTCTGCTGCTGCAAGGCCCTCTGAAGCTGTCTTTCCTGCTGTTGTTGAAGCATTAAGAGCAACTTGAGCCTTGTTAGCTCCAGTAAGTTTTTCAACTAACGAATCAATTGCCGCATTACCCTTTGATAGCCAACCACCAATACCTTCTCCAGTATTCATCTGTTGGTTAATCTTCTCAATGCCTTGCATAACATTCTGTAATGCTACCAACTTTTGAATGCTTTTCTCTATTTCAGTGTCATCAAAGCCAAATAATGCTGAAAAGCCCTTTGTAACAGAACCAATAGCAGCAATTGACTGCATCGTATCTAGAAGGTTATCCATAGCCTTAGAAGATACAGTAGCATCCTTAATATCACTATTTAATGTTGCAACAGCCTTTTGCAAGTCCTTAAATTCCTTAGTTCCTTGCTGGCCATTAACAGCCATTGTTTTAAGTTCATTACCAAGTTCTTTTGCAGCTTGCTTTGCATTATCAAACTCTCTAACAGTACCACCAACATTAATTTTAACCTTACTAAGACCTTCTGCAACACCTTCAGCATAGTTACCAACATTACGGCCAAATTGACCGTATGACTCTTCAATCTTCTTTAAAGAATCATTCAGTTCTTTTGCTCTTTGGGTCATTTTATCCAATTGGTCAGTGTCACCAAGGTCAACAGTTTGCATTGCCGATTTAATATCAGCAAGTTCCTGTTTCATACCCTGAATTGTGTTGGAATATGACTTTGCTTGCAATCTTTCAGTTGCGGCAATAGATTTTTGGTCATTATCAACCTCTTTTAATACATCTTTTGCCGCAAGGTAATTCTGATAAATTTCCTTTGAATGGGCAATTCTCTTTTCTTCAAGTTGTTCAATCTGCTTCTGAATCTTTTCCTCTTCTGACAATGCGCCAGTTGATGATGATTTTGAACCACCACCTGAAGAAGTTGAACCAACTTTAACTGCCTTTCCTTCCAATGCCTTAATCTTCTTATCAAGTTCTCCCAAAGAAGAATTAAGGGCATCAACAGCTTTTATACTTTCCTGTAAACCATTAATAACTATGGAATATGTTTTATTAGCCATTTTAAATAAATATTTTTATAAACATATTAAAAAAAGGGAGAAGTAAAACCCTCCCTTTTCATCATACTTTCTTTATCATCTTTATAGTGGTTGGATTATTTCCTGTAGCATCGAAGCCTGTAATTTCAACAGGTATATATATATCAGAATCAAAATGTATTGCAGCACCATTCTTTATCATCTTATATTCATTAGCTGATATATAAGCTTCAACTATAACATAGTTTGAACTCAAATATGGTGTTAAATTGAAATATTCAGACAATAATGATTTTTCCGTATCTTTATATGATAAATTAAGCCCCTGATATTCATTTGTTGGTATATATATATTAACTATTTCAGATGGGTATGTTCTTGTATATACGTAGCAATTAGTATATTTAGGAGCAAACCAAAATCTTTGAGTTAAACCATATCCATCATGTTTCATAGATTCAGTGTAATCATATCCATCAATCATGTATTCTTCTTTTGAAATAACAGGTATTCTTAATATTGTTGGTTCAACTCCCTCTTGCTGATTAAAATTGCTATCAACAGGAAACCATTTAAAATTATCGTACCAAGTGTAACTGAATTGAGTATTTCTATTTGACTCTTCTGTTACATATGAATCATCATTCAAATAAACTGTTGTAAATCCAGAATCACCATAATCCTTCCAATCATCATCGTTAATATATTCAGTAGGAACTGTAATATAAAAACCATGTTCATCTGTATCTATTTTATATCTTACAGACATTGATTTGGGGTATTCTATAATTGAAGATTCTGCTTCTGATGTATTAACTCTATTATCAAGGTCAACAACACCTATTCCCAATGGTTCAAATTTCTTTTTTGAATTAATTTCAACCCTGTTTCCATTCTGAACAAATTCAAAATTGAAAGCGTCAATAACATTCTGCATCCATTCGCTTACCTTTTTTTCATTGTTCAAAAAATTTGTAACTTTTAAATTTACAGGAAATTCAACAGTTGCGTCATATCTATTTGCCTTATCAGCTTTTAAAATATCATAATGTCTTGGAGAAAATGCCGAAATACTCAAATTAACTTGTGAGGTGGTCTCATATCTTACAAGGCCGCCATTAGTTGTATGATAACCCCTATGAACAGCATATAGTTGTAAAATATCGTTCTTTTTAAGATATACCATACAACTCAAATAACCTGTCATATTTCTTTCTGTTGCATTTATTCTTGAAACAGGAGTATTGATATAAGTATTCTCGTTAAATCTTGTCTGTTCTGTCTGAATGGCATCTGACCCTTCTATGAAGATTTTTGAATAGCCAATTTCTGGATAAAACGCCTCATTTTGTGTCGCATTTGACTTTGACCAGCTATAACCATTCTTCATTACTGCAACAGTGCCACCTTTCAATGAAGAGAAACCACAAATGAAAGCCTCAGATACTGCTTGGTCATACGCCATTATCTCACCGTCGTTGTAGACGTATCCGAAGTTCATGTATGACCACTTTCTATCGCCAAGGTCTCTATCAATCGTACCTCCTCTAGTTCTTTGGCCTCCCCTTCTATCTGATGAGGATGACCTTTCTCCGCCCATTCTATTTGAAGTGTTTCTATATTTTAAATCATTCTCTTTCGTTGGAAGTTCTGCTGCATATAAATCTTCATGAGGATAACAAGTTAACCAATCTATTTTATTGGCTCTTCCACTAGACCAAGTGGTATCATTTGGATTACCATCAACGTAAGATGTATTATGCTTTCCCTTAATTAATTCAATGTTATCATCGTAGTTCCTTACAAGTTGAATTTCAATTGGAGTTATTTCAAAAAGACCGGGTGCTAATTGCAAATCTTCCTCATTTAACTCCTCTTCTGCCTGGTTATATCTTGTATATTGTGCGGCTGTTATGTTTGATGTTGTATTAAGATTTGAAGTAACGTCCATTTCTATTTTATAAAAACCATCAGCAGGAATAACAATTATATGTTCATCAGGTTGATACATATATGTTGATGCAGATAAGGTCACATTTCCTTTTTCCAACATATCATAAATCATAATATCCTTAAAATTGTATTCTTCTGCAATATCAAATGTTGTTGTTGATTGTTTTGCCGATATTTTATAATAAGGAAATTGCAATTCCTGAGCGTAACCACTTTTTGACACAGTAGAAAATGAAGTTGATAGTTTCACAGAGCCAAACTTTGGATTACCAATGTTATAATCAGGAGTTTGCCCGTCAGCAAGATTTGTTGACATAAATATTGAATTCAAATTTGGGTTATTGAAAACATCTCCGCCAACAGAATACCCCTTATAGTTGAAAGACTTTTTAATATACTCCAACATATTAAGTGAAGGGGCAAAACTCTCAACGTACCACCTATTATACTTATCAATGTCATACTTTGAAGTATAATCACTTGCTACATCATCAGAGTTGTAAGGTGTCTTCTGAAAAGCACCATAACTTACCAATGGAAATTTAACCATTTCTTGCGGTACGCTATTATAATAGTTAATTGTATATTGATAATTGCCTGCACCTTCAAATGGAACAGACCAATCTATGTCTGATAATACAGTATCGCCAAATATTTCTTCAAGTGAATATGTCTTAACGCTAACAAGATTACACTTATATTTTTTATTTTTGAAGCCATTAAGCGTTAATGTTCCTTGAAATATCAACGTACCATCACCATACACCTCTGCATTGAACCTTGCTCTGAACTTATTTAACTTTGAAAGATTATTTGCATAATCAAATATCTTATCGTTGTTTGGCGTACTAGGTATTTCAAATTCAAAGGAATATTCAGCCTGAGTTGAAGATATTTTCTCAGGGTCATAAATGGTGTTTTGAAATCTTAGATTTAAACTATCCTGAGATTCCAATTCAAGTAAATTACCATTTACGTATATTTCAATATAATGAGATTTATATACCATAAATTTTGTTATTTAATTTTTTTTATGTATATTTGCAAAAAATCTAATATTTATTTTAAACATATGAAATTATGGAAGAGTGGAGAGATATAAAAGGCTACGAAGGTTACTATCAAATAAGTAACTACGGTAATGGAAGGTCATTAGATAGAATAGTTGAACGCTTATCAAGATGGGGAAAACCAGTTAAAGTAAAATATAAAGGAGTTGAACTTGCTAAAAATGTTGTGGGCGATGGCTATCTTAGATTTGACTTATGTAAAAATAGCAAATATGATTACAGATATATCCACCAATTAGTGTGGGAAACTTTTGTTGGAGAAATACCTGAAGGTTTTGAAATTGACCACATAGATACAGATAAAACAAATAACAGATTGGATAATTTGAGAGTTACTGACAGGGCTGGTAATATGCGTAATCCTATAACATACAAGAAATACTTTATTCCTTGCAGTGAAGAAAAAAAGAAAAAAATAGCAGAAACAAGTAAAGGAAAACATTATTCTCCTGATACAGAATTTAAAAAAGGCTACACAAGAGTTTGGTAGCCTTTTCTTTTATATCAATGAAGGTTCCTGACTGTACCTGAATTTAACAGTAGCTTCATATATGTTATTATTATTTGTTTCTTCAACTGATACAGAATCAATTATAATACCGTATGTTTCTCCATTTCTTTCAACCCAAGCATCTGTTGTTTGCATAAGGTCATTGAAGATATATTTTCCATCATTCTCAAATAAATGAGATTTCAAAGAAACAGTATATTTTACATCATTGTTATATATTTTTTCCAATTCATTCTTTTCATCATCATAATATCCGAATATATTCTTTTGATATGTTTGAATATCAACATCCCTTGTTTCAGATTTTTGCCCGGTAAAATCGAAGAATGAAATACCCCCATAAGAATTTCTCCAATATATTCTCTGATAATATTCTGTGGCCTTTATTGGTTTAATAACATTATATCTTATTGTCTTTGTACCAAGGTGAACGTCAATATAAAAAGACTGTTTAAACCTCTCAGAATATCCTGTACTTGGAGCGAGGTCAATAGTTATATCCCAAAGTTTTTTTGAAGAATCTGTATTTGTCCAAGTCATTGCAGTTACAGTTTCAAGAATATTACCGGCAGAATCAACATAATCTACAGTAACATACATTCTCCCTTCATTACCATTATAGAATGAAATAGGTATGTTTGGAGAATATACATACAATAAAGAGTTATTTTCAAATCCCCTTTCCGTACCTCTTTTAAAATTCTGAGCGACATTGAAAGCATCAATATTTATATATTTATTCCCCTGATTAACCATATACCCAACAGTTGAATAAACATCATCAATTTTATTCAAAAGAGAATAAACCCCATCTTTTAATTTATTTATAGTTAATTCAAATGGTGTTACTTTACCCGGTTCTGATAATGTTGATAATATTGGAGAAATATTAAACGAAGCATCAGAGCCATAATAATTTTTCTCCAATGTGGTAACATATTCATCATCTGATGTAACGTCAACTATTATTTTTGAATTATATAACGTACTTTCAGCCGTACCATCAACATAAGAACTTACAAGATATTGATTGGAAATGTTTGTTTTTAAGATATTGCCATTATTAATACTTGAGCCAATATTCTTTGCAACAGTTCTAACAATGTTTCCTTCAATTTTTACATTGAAATTTGCTGCAATTGTCGGACAACACCTCAATGCTCTAGCAACAGAAGCAGCTGTTGAGGCAGTTGACTGCGAAACAAAGAAATTCTTTCCAACAGCCATATTTGGGTCAAGAACATTTGTTATTGTTTCATTAAATAGTGTAATGTACCATTGTCCATCTTTTGTTGTTAGACTTGCTAAACCTGAATTAAATTGTAAATTATATATTGTATATGTTCCACCAGATGAATCCTCAACCTTCAATATATTTGGAATATCAGTCAAACATACAATATTACTAGGATTTTGTAATTTATTAAAATATATATTCATTATTTAAAGAAATTATCTATATCAGTAATTATTAAATTGAATAAATCATAAAACCACTTATCAATATAATCGTTTAATTCAGGTATCATCTTCGTTAAATCACCATCTTTATCATATATCATAAATGGCCTTCCTGGAATTGTTCTATGTATTTTAGTCTCACCTACTCCAACTATCATAGCATACCATAATGCGCTAGCTAATTTATATGCTTCTTCATTATCAGCCGTAACCTTTTTTAAAGCCCATTGAACCAACGCATTAAAAAGCCCTTTTTTTTCACTTTTGAAGTTGTTGAATTTCCACCCGGTTGAAATATATGTCCAATAATCAGCAATAGTCAGTTCAACAGAGTTATCAGTTGTTATTACAGACATATTATTTATTAGGTCACTATTAATAAGTGTATTAACGCCTTTTCTGTTAGCACCATATTCTTTAACCCTGCTATTAACAGTCATCTTAATAAAATCTGCTAAGTCCTGAAACGCTTTTCTTATTTTTTCTGCATCTACCATATATTAACACCAAGTTCTAGGAAGTTCAATAGGCTTTAAATCAATATCACCAATTGAATCATTATTCAAATCAATCTCATTATCAGGTTCATCCTCATAAGGCTCATCATTGAAATTCTCATCCAATGTACATAAGTCAACAGGTGATGGCATTTCGAGCACTAGGCTTAGTTTTACTCCTGCTGCGTTATCATCAGTGTAGTGGCTAAGTGTTAAGATGCTATAATCATAAACGCTTAGAATGCCTTTAAATTCGTCCTTGGTGTCAATATATGCCATTATATCAGCTGCAATTGTATATGCATTGTTCTGAACTGTCAAAACATCATTTTCATCATCAACAAAGCCAAGAATATATATTTGAAACTCAGCTTTGAAGATGTTTGTTGTAATATTCAATTGATGAAGTGATATATCATCAACATACACCTGATAATACTTATGATTGTTCTGAGCATTATTGAAAATGTCAGATTGATATTTAAATGTTCTCACTCCCTTATGACGAAGGGAAATATCCTTCAATATATTAATTACGTCTTTTAACATATTTTTTTAATTTAAACATATGAAAAAAGGTAGGATTTATTTCCTACCCTTTTTCGCTTTTCTAATATTCTCCTGAAATTCTTCCTCAGTCTGTTCCATATCTCCCTTTTGAATCAAATACGTCAAATATGTGAATGCATCTGTCAGATAGATTTGATTGACCTGAGCGATTTTTTCAATTTTCTCATCTGCCAATTCAAAGACAACTTTTTGAAAACCCCAATTTTCTCCAAACTCTCTATATTCTGCTGAATGAGGTTTATTCCTTCTTCCACCGCTGAATACAAGTGGGAAAGTCTCTCTGATGCTATGTATAAGTTTAAAAAAAAACTTATGATTGGTAATATCTTCATTACCGGCTGCTTTTCAAACATTTCCTTTCTCTTTTCAAATACCTCCGCTTCAAATTTGGAATCATATATTTCATCTTTCTTCCTGCATAATATTGCCAACATTGAAGCATAATCATGTTTATCAGCCTTTAATACGTTATCAATGGCAACATATTCTCCCAGTTTCAACTTTTCCATAAAATTAATTGAATATTCCTCACCATCAATTACAATTTTATTGGTTGGTTCTCCAACTTCAGGAGTTAATGTAAGAAATATAAGATGTGTTAATATAACATCAAGAAATTCAGCTGGTAAAGCATTAATTTCATCCTCTGTTTTATCTGTAAGTATATTAAGAACGTCTCTAACATCAAATTTTTCATCCTTACCTTCATAATATCTTTCAATTTCTTCATATTTCTTCAAAGTTATATCATTCCAAGATGTTGGAACATTCCAGGAGCCAAAATCTTTAATTACTTCCTCTTTTTCTTTCATATTATATAATTTGTGGTATTATTCTATTAACAAAATCAAGGTTTGGAGTACCTGATAATTTGAAATCTTCCTTGCACTTTAATGCCATTGCCACAGCCATGACCATATCATCCTTTTTTCCTTCCTGTGCTGCAAACGTTAGTTTCTTTGTTTTTGATATTTTAGCAATAAAAGTACCAAATTGGCTGAACAATTCAGTGTCTTTGGAATCAAAATACACTTCTTTATTGGCAATCTTTACAGCCAAATCAGATATAATTTCTTCCTTTGATGAATTTGATGTTGTCCATTCGTATATTCTATTGCTATTCTTTACCTGTTTCTTTACTTCATTAATAATTGGTGTTCCAAGACCATTATTTTCCATATATATTGCAACTGCATTGCTTTTATTAATTTCGTTTGCAATTTTTTGATATTTCATATCCAAAGTTCCTTCAATTTTTATAATTTTGAATTCATTTCTTTCATTTACTTTGGCTAATATTGTTTCATCTTGTCCATTACCGGATAAATCTACACCAATCCACTGTTTTCCTTCTAAAAAATGAAAATCACTAAAACAATTTTCAAATCCATTGAAGAAAGTTAATGAAGAATCCAAGAATTTACATTCAAATTCCTGTTCAAAGGCTTTAGGGGCTATGGATTTTCTTATTTCTTCTATTTGTTCAGGTGTTACAAGTCCATCATCGTATATTGTTCTTGTTAATTGTACAACGCCATCTTCATTATTTAATGCTCTTAAATAAAAATCATAGAAAAAACCCTGTTTTCCACATGGTGTTGAAATCATAATAACCTTTGGGTTTCTTGCTTTGGTGATTGGCATTACTATATTGCCCCAAAAGTTTTCTCCATTAGGCATTGTGTCTTGAATATATGCCGCCTCATCGATTACTAAAACACCTGAAACTGTAAAACCTCTTATTGCAGTATATGCTTCTGCTGAGAAAAATTGTAATTGCGAGCCATATATTGTTTCTATTGTAAGAGTTGATGAATTTGCTTTCTTAATTATACCTGTATTCTCTAATAACTGAGTAATTTCTTTATATACCTTTCTACCCAATTGAAATGTAGGAGATATGTAAGCATTAAATGATTTAGCCTTGCAGAGATTTTCTATTAATAGTATCTCTGCAAGTACCGATTTACCTGACTGTCTTGAATAACAAAGAATAATTTTATTATTTTTGTCATTGTGAACTAAATCATATGCTGTTTTTTGTCCCTCAGTTAATTTAATACCTGAAAAATTAAGATTCATTTCCGTCTTTCTTCATAGTTCAATTTATTATTACATTCAAAACAGCATGGTTCGACATTATCTTTAGTGTGAGGCTTTGAATTGTCTAACCTATTACACCCTATCTTATGCCAATCTGTTTCTCCACAATGAGCACATGGTTTGGAAAATATATTTTCAACAATCCATTGAGCATCAAAATCTACTTCGCCCCGGTTATGCTGCTTATCTTTCTGCTTATATGCGTCTAATAATTGAGAAGCCCTGCCATAAGGTGTTTTTCTCCATTGCCTTTTATATTCAACTAATTTTTCTCTATTTTCTTGAATATACTTTTTAGACCATTCTTTCTTTTTTTCTCCTTTTAATGCCATAGTATTATATTTTTTACAAATATACAAAAAATTATTGAGAATCAGAAACTTCATTCTTCTCAAAACCAAAATTCACAGTGACACCACCTTCTTTATCACTGTTTATTTGAATGTTGGTATTGTTTTTATCAGTTCCTAGGAATATCTTTGCCATTGAGTCAAGAATGCCCTTTGCATTGAATATATCACCCCTTTTTATTGCTTCTTCAAGCAAACTCTCATAACGATTATAAAATACATCTTTTAATCTTTGATGTTCAATATCTGTATTAAAGTGCATTCTATCTAGGGCTGTTTTATAATATTCGTCAGCAGTTCTTGGTGTTTTAGGTTTTCCCTTCTGCGATTCATAAACAGCCCTTGTTAACTTCTGTACAATATCACTCCTGGATACTCCATTACAAATATCAACATATACCTCATCAATTATATCATCAGCAGCATTAAAAAGGGCAGCATGTGCCCTTTCAACAAACTTTGAAGCCCTTTTATATCTCTTTACTTTACTAGGCAATAAATGGTCTTCTGATAATCTCTGTGGCATAATTAACTTTTCTTAGGTCTGCCCACTCTTTTCTTTTCCTCTATAACCTCATTTTTGTCGGCTTTATCAGCCTCATTATTAGGCTCTACAGCGGGTTTATTTTCTTCCTGAGTATCATTATTAGTCTCTTCTGTTTCTTGCTGTTTAGCGAGGCTTTTAAAACGTCTTAGAGCATCTTCAAGTTCTGTTATTCTACCTCTTAAACAACTACCACAATTGGTAACATTTACATTCTTTTCCAAAACCCTGTTATAAACATCTGTTACTTGGCCGCCATCAGCGTAATAACCTTTGTTTCTTATTTCAATAAATTTCTCAATTAAACTAATATCTTCCTTTGTAAATTTCATATCTTTAAACCTTAATTGTTTTATTTTTCTGGTCAATATGCATTGCAATTGCTGTCAATATCGCCAATATTATTCCTGAAAACATGAAGTAATACCAATCAAATGATAATCCAATTACCAATGATATTCCCATCAAACTCCAAAATGTTAGGCATTTCCTACAATGGAACGGTGGGAATTGAAGCCATTCAGGTAATCTTTTTATTTCCGTCCAATAATATACTACAGGTATTACAATTAAATATATTATGAACATTAATGAAAATTGTAAAAATAGTATCCACATACTTTTCTTATTTTAAACATATATTATTAAAGCAAATCGCCATAAATGCTATCAAATTCATCTTTTATATCCTGTTGTTTAACATTATCCTTTAACCAGTTCTTCACATCAACAACCTTTTGCCTGCATCCCTTTATTCCTGTTTTCTCTGCCAACTGTGCATATGTCATATTGGTGAATGTCTTTAACCTGAATAAATAGAAATGTTCATCATCAAAATGTTCTTCAACCTTCTTCATCAGGTATAACGTTGCAAAATCTTTATAGAGGTCTGACTTTAATTTCTCTTCCTGAGTTAATTTTGAATTAAGATATAACTCATTATGCTTTGACAGGTTTGTTACATTTGCATCCCTCTTTTGATTACGGGCATATTGTTGTTCTCGTTTTAGATTACGTTTAAACGCCTGAAACATAAAATTCTTGCATCCCTGATATGATGAATCTTTCATTTCCCCATTCTTATCAATCAGGGTATAGCATTTAATAATTGTATCTTGAAATATATCTTCATCAAATGATTGCCCAACTGAATCACAATATGACTGTAGTTCTTTCTTTATGGTTTCATAGTTATCATTAACTGTATTTATAAACTTTACTGCGTCTTCCATTCTTCTCCCACTCTCTTAACCAAATTATAATTGGAATCATATATTGCAGCATCTTTCAAATATAATCCCTGTCTGTTTCCAAATTCCATGCTTCTATATCCTTTTGAATTTATCTTTAGATTTAAATGTTTCCTAGGTCTTATAGATAATTTTGATAAATTGAAGATTAATACCCAACCATTTGCAAGGAAATTAATATATAGTGGTTCTAGTCCATAAGAAATATAATCCATCAATAAATCTGCTGCTTTATGGTCTTCAATGAATATATCATCATCAATATATGGTTTTCCATTCTGTGTGCAACCTGATATTTTGCCATTGGTTAACAGTACCTGATTTCTTTGTTTAAGTTCAATATTAAATATTCTATCTGCTGAATATCCTGTTGCATCACTGTAATGTTTAATCTCTGATGGTGTTATTGATTCAAATATATGAGCCTTTTCATTAAATTCAATCAATCTCTTTAAATCCTGTTCTTCATTTGTTTCAAAATAATTTTTTTGTTCCATATATTTTCTTTTTATATATAAATACATGGAAAATTGAAAAAAAAGGGATTTTTTGAAAATATTTTTTTCTCATGAGTTTTATCATGAGACTTTTATAAAATATAACAAAGTTAAGTTATTGATAAACAATTAGATAGAAGATTTTAGATAATGATGATGGTCATCATTACCCATAAATTACAAGTATCTTGAAACGCTTATATACAAAGGCTATTAACTTTATTTAACTGAATATTTGGCGAGACTTTGGAATATTCTCCTTATATTTGCTGCGACTTCTGATGAGTCTGTGAATATTATTGTTTAATTTGGTTTTTAATTTTATAGTTATGACAAAGATTTCAAGTGCAAGTATCAGGTTGGTATTGAAGAAAAACCGTTCAAATTCATTGGGTGAGAATCCCATTTACATTGTTGTTTGTTTCAATGGTAGGAAGGAGAAATCTACCGGTGTTTTCATTTCTGAGCGTCATTGGAATCCTTTAAGGGAAGAGATAAGGAAGTCTTGTCCTAATGCTCCTGTTTTGAACAAGATGATAAATGACATTAAGCAGAGGGTTATATCGAAGAAGAATGAGTATGAGTATTCAGGTAAGAAATATACATCTTCAATGTTATTGGAAGATGATGTTATATTAGATTTATCAGCTTCTTCAAATGTATATAAGGTTATACAGGATAGATATATATCTGAAATGGGTTTAAATGAAAATTCAATTAAGTTATACAATTATAATTTCAGGGTTTTGAAGAAATATTTTGGCAGGGATGATTTTTTAATTAATGATATTACTTTATCATCAGTTAAGAAGATGATAAATGGTTTAGGTTTGGGAGATAATTCAATAAGGGGAATATGTGGTAGGATTGCTTCTGTATGGAATTATGCGATTGGTAAGGGTATTGTTGAATCTCAGGATTATCCATTTAAAGATTGGAAGTATTCTCAGCATTATAAGGCTTCAAACAGGACTTATTATCTTGATTCTATTAATTTAAGGAAGTTGAAGGAATATTTTATTTCTCATTGTTTGGATGTTGATGGTGAATTATATTCGTATAAAACAGGTATTGAATCAAAGTTAATGAAAAGGAGTAGCAATGAGTTTATTTTATTATTTTTCCTTATGTTATACCGCTTTAATGGTTCTGCGCCTGTTGATATTGCTTTATTAAGGCGGGACAATTGCAGTAGGGTTATGATTGATGGTGAAGATTATTGGAAGGTTGAATTTAAGAGAAAGAAGACAGGTAGGAATGTTGTTTGTTTATTGAAGCGGGACATTTTGACTATGGTTGGTTTTGAGCATTATCTTGGTTTATCAACCGGTGAATACATTTATCCAATTTTGAAGGATGGCAGTAGTGATAAGCAGATTACGAATGCGATTGCGAAGTTTAGTGGCGAGGCTGTTAAGGGTCTTTATGAGGTTTGCACTGAGGTAAATGAGCAGACAATCAGGTCAAACGTTGAAAAGGGCTTAGAAGAGCCTTTAATTGAGTGTGGCGAGGTGAGTTTATATTGTGCTCGTCACAGTTTTGCTAACAGTTATTTGAGCAAGCCTACTGCATCAATTCATGGCCTTGCATCGTTGATGGCTAGGAGTCCAAACAGTATTGCAACATATGTTCATAGTCTTAGGGGCGATAATGACATTGCTGATGCGGTTAAGGGATTGCCAATTTAAAAAAACGTTTGGGGCTGTTGTTTAAGCAGTCCCATTCGTATAAATGAGAGAATCTTTTATAAAATTTTTGTGTATAACCACATATATCATTATGTAGTTGGTTAACCAGTGGAATGTAGTAACCACTGTTTGATGGTGATTTATTGTCCCTCCTACCACCAAGGGTATATTTAGCAATAAGAATATTTGTATCTAAGTCTTGTATAATACAGTTGTTGTTCTATGACTTTTCTTTCTTCATCTGTTGAAGCAAGAGCCATCATTTGTTTTGCTTTTTGTTCAATCTCTTCCAATTTATTTCTAACGATGCTTCTGGTTATCAAGGGTTTTTCTTCCTTGGGTTTTGGAAACAGTGACTTATATTTTCTTTTATAGGTTGAGAGGTTTCCATTTGCCAGAGCAATTTTCTTTGTGAGGTCGTTTTTCTCAGCATCGTTGGTTGTTTGTCTGCGTCTTTCTTGGAGGTCAGCAATAAGTTCTTGGAGGTCTTTTACTTTATCCCGAACTTGTTCAATTGAAAGTTTTTTTCTGCCCATAAGCGTTTGTTTTAAGCTGTCTTGCATTAATTGATTCCAATGGAGTTTTTCTCCAGTTACAAATGGCTCTCGTTCTTTCAATTGTTGAAGCCATTTTTGATATAGTTCTTTGGCCTGTTTTTTTGATTTAACTGGAGGTTGAACATAATCATCAAGTTTCTTTGTTGGTATTCCTTTTTGTCTATTTCTCCAATACTCTTGATAATATTCCCGGTGGTTATCTCTATATACCTTTGCTTTTTGTTGAAGTTCTGCTGAATGTTGAAGTCTATAGTTTCGTTGGTATTCTCTTATTTCCTCCCGGTGTTGTTGATGGTATTCTTTAACTCTTGCTTTTTTAAGTAGTTTCTTTTGTTCTTCTTCCTTTGCTTTTTGTCGGAGGTTTATTTCCTTCTGTTGTTGAAGCCATTGTTGTACATTCCTCATGATGTTGATACCATTTTTGATAAGTTAGAGTGCAGCTGCACATTTGAGGTGGTTGATGTTGCATGTTGTTCATAATATAAATATTTCTAACATTGCAAATATACAAAAATATTTTGAAAAAAAGAAGAAAAAATTAAAAAAAGTTAAAAGAAAATGAAACAATTATACGATTGTCGTAGACAATAATACTCAATGATTGTTTGATATTTGGGAATTTCCATTCATATATGACATGATATAAAACTATCATGATATATTATAATTTTCAATTATCATATAATAGTTTCATGATATATTTCTTTCTTTTATTTATTTTCTTTCTTTTCTCTTTTTAAATAATATAAATAACTTATAGTATTAATAACACCCTCCTTTTTCTCTTTTCTTTCTTTTTTTCTTTTCTTTAAATCAAAATGGAGGGTTATTTGCCCTCCACTTTTTTAATACTTACTTCAACTCCATCTGCATTATCAAATTCTCCAGTGAATATTCGATGGATTAAATCTCTACTCACTCCAAGTTTCATTCCCCTTCTTATGAGTTCATCTGCGTACTTGGTTTTTTCAAGAGCATGTTCGTCACCATTTTTGTACTGTAGTGCCAATTGCACAAATTCTGTTGTTGCTAGTGATAGCAATTCTTCCGTAGATAATTTTTCTAGTTTCTTTCCCATAATTTTAAATTTAAATTTTTAAACAACTGTTGATTTGATGTAATTTCTCAATTTTTTCAAATTTGATAATTTCTCACTGTTTCTTTCAGATGCAATCATGTCATCAATTTCAAATAATAAATCTGTTTTTCTCATTTTGTTTTTAATTTTAATTGTTAATAATGTTTGGTTATCGATAACATCCAGTACAAATATACACAAGTTTTAACCAAAACAGAAATAATTTATGTTAAATGATGTTAATACATCAACGAGAATGCGTTTTTAAGGCTCACCAGTCGCATAACGTCATTCAGATGGGCAGTTGTTAAGGTACGTTAAAATTCGAGGCTTAGAGAGGCTTATTTTGATTTATTGTTTATCTTTGCAAAAAAACGATATAATTATGGAAGAAAAACTTGTTTATCAGTTTGAAGATGGCACAGAATTAAAGATTGTGCTGGGTGAAGATGGTTATAATGTGAATGTGGTTTCTTCAAATCCATTAATGGGAACATTCACATCATTTGAGAATTTGTTATATGGAATTGCTCCAGTTGTTCAAGAGAAAATAGATTCAACTGTTGAAATGGAGTGTTTTGCAATTGCATTATCTGAGAATTTTAAAAATAATTTGTCAGATGCTGAAATATTGGAATTAATAATGAAATAATTATGATTGCACATAGAAATTTTGAAAGCAACTGCAAGAGAATTGCAAAGGAGATTCAGAGTGAATGTAATAATCCAACTTCTGATGCTATATGTCTAGGTAGTACAGAAGTTATTGTAAGCAAGCCTCTCATTCATGACTTCAATTATGAAGGTGAGGCTAAATACATAGATGGAATAAACAAGTATCTCAATGTATGCAAGGTTAAGTTTAAAACGCTTGGTTATGGTCATGGATGGTTTATATCTTTCAACATTGAATTTGATGATTGGTAATATATAACATCCCAAGGGAGGGACGTTTAAACGCTTCTTAATATGTCGAGCCACTGTCTGTGAAGATGGTGGTTTTTTTGTCTCAAAATTTCTTTTTTTGAAAAAAAATGTGTATATTTGTAAAAGTTGAAGTATTTTTTGAGATTTGCATGATATTTATTAATAAAAAGAAATTATGATTGAATTAAAGAAAGAATTTAAAAAACAAGGTACATTGTTCCAACAAATATATAAGGATTCCTGTTTGGCTATATATCGCCTTTCAAGACAAGGGATGGATAATGACAAGGTTTACAGTTGGTTTGAGGTTTTTAGGATAACCAGGAGAGCATCTGACGCATTCCACAATGATGATTATGAAAAATACCCAAATGATGAAGCGTTTGGCACTTGGGCTTGGTCTTGTTCAAATGAAGAATCAGTTAGGAAAGTATTGAAAAAACATTTCAAGGAGCATGAACCAATCAATAATTTAGCAAATTTGCTTTCCTAGTCAGAAAATTAGACCATTTCTACTCTTGTGTGGGTAAGTTATAAGGCAACACAAAATAAACGTCTTATTTTTAATAATATGAAGAAATACAAAATAGTTTTATATACGTTAGCATACAATGAATCTGATATTGTTGATTATGCAATTGATTATTGGAATGCGCTGGGTGTTGATAAGGTGATATGTTATAACAATTATAGCACTGATGATACTGTTGAGAAGTTGAAGAGATTTGGAAATATTGAGATAAGGAATTTCAAGACTGATGGAATGACTGATGATTTACATGCAATCATCAAGAACAATTGTTGGAAAGAGTGTAAGGGAAAGAAAGATACTTGGGTTATAGTTTGTGATTTTGATGAATGGTTATATGCTCCAGATATTGATTCAATAATTGATAAAATGGAAAAAGAAAATTGTTCTGTTCTTGGAACAATGTGGTATGCAATATGTAATGATTCAACGCCTCCTTATGAAAAAGGAAAATTATTGCATGAACAATCCACAAAATTTTATCTTCAAGACGTAAATAGAAATTATCCAGATTTGGGTAAGTTTATGTTGATTAATCCCAATATGATTGATGATATGGGTTGGTCAGTTGGAAATCACATTATCAATCCAACTGGAGATTTCAAATTATATGTTGCACCAACTTATGAAGCTGTTGCAATACATTTAAATAAGGGATTGTCAGAAGACTATTTTGTTGAGAAAAGAAAAAGGATGGCCAAAAGGCTATCATCATTAAACAGAATGAAAGGATATTGTTTTGAATATAACTTTCCAGAAAAACAAAGCAGGGAAGAATATAGAGAAAATCAAAAAAATTCAATAAATCTGAATGAAATTTTGACTAAATAATTTCTTTTTTTCAATAATTTTGTGTATATTTGTATTAGAAAAATAGAGTGGTTAAAAATATAATAAAATTGTAACGTTCATTTCATATAAAATTATTATTTACCGGGCAATAAAGACTTATTCTTTTGCCATTTTATTGCTCGGTTTTTGAAAGTACATATTAATATTTAACAATATATAATTTTTTCAATTTTCCAAAAAGTCGAATCATTATGCCAAATTAAAACAATTTTAAATTGAATGGGTTTACGACTTCCCATTCAATTTCCTAGAGTTCTCTTATCATAATTTTTAGATATAGTTTATTTATTATTTGTTTGTTAATTGAAATATCCCCAAACCTTTTCTTGGAATGGGGATATTTTTTTATATTAGGTCTGTACAGCGTTTTAAGGTCGAATAAAGCGTCCAGAGAGGTTGTGGTTTATTCAATTTTGCTCCGTCTGAGCAAGGGCAACCACAGCCGCATATTCCTGAAGGATTGAAGATTGGATAAGATTTGCAGTGCTCGCAAAGGAACTTGATAAGATAATCTTTTCTCACTTCAACCTGTCTTCTAAGATGTGATTCAATATATGTTATATCTTTAAGGGTAATGGAATCTGAATTATCTGATTTTCCCAAAGTGATTCCAACCTCTGATATATGCGACCAAATGAAAGGTAGTGCTTCCAATGCTACAGCATAGCCTAGCAATGGATATAATGCCTCTGTAAAGAGCGTTGAATTCTCTTCTGACACTTCATTAACCTTCACCTGATATAACAGTTCCTGATAGAAATTATAACCCAATATTGGCTCAAGCCATATTTGTTCAGCAATCTTGATATAATTCTGAACCTCTTTCAAATTATAGTTTAAAGGAATTGGACTATATTCTTTTAAGTATTTCTCATTTATTAATATATTCATCATGGTGTTTCAATTATTTGGTTTTATTATTTCCATCCTTCTGTTCTTCAATGTTATTGGTTGAAATGTTATCATTTGTATCTGTGTTCTTTGTTTCAGATGCATTATCATTTTCATTTCCAAAATCATTGAATTTAAGAGGTTTCATTATAATTTCAGTATCAATTCCGTTCATTTGGAATAACTGGTTGATTGTTTTAATAACATTTATTCTATTGTTATTACCTGTCAATTTCTGATATAACTGATAAGATGTTTCAATTTTATCTGCATCAGAACTAAATCCTGAATTATTTACATCAGGCATACCAATAAGCATTGGTGAAGGAATCTGATGTGCAGCAAGAATTCTCGACATACAACGTTTATTTGATTCTGAATATTGGTCAACTTTGGTATCACTTGCAAAAGGTGTCCATTCTGCTGGTTTATCTTCCAAATTGGTTCTGAAAGTAATTGCAATCTGATTGGTATTATTTGAACCTTGGAACATTGATTGAATATTGTTGATGATTGCTTTCTTCTGTTCATCAGTTTCAACCTCTGGAAGTGTTAAAATACCTGCTGTTGAGAATCCATTTACAATATGCTTTAAATCATAGTTAATGAACTCTATTTCGCTCTGGATGGCTTTTATTGCAGGCGTATAGCAAGGTGAAGTGTAATAAGTCTGAGTTGGGCTATATTGACGATATACATAAAGATAAGGTGTTCCCCTTTCAATTGTTTGGCCTTCCCTCATATCAAATGCAGGAATTTCAAATGGAGGGTTTTGGCTTACAGATGTCCAGTCAGCACTTATCCAATATGATGTTATTTGTCCATCTTCATCATATTCTGACCATCTTACTTTTTCCAATGGCATATGATAGAATGAATATGTTTTATCGTCTTTGTTCTTGATTATCTGGATGGCATATGAGCCATAAAGCATATAATCAAGAGCAAGGTTTCTTACAATCATATCCCAAGTTTGGTAATAGTTTGGAACAACGTCACCACTATCTAGTTTCATTGCATCATAATCTACTCCATTGCCACAAATTGACTGTACACCAAACTGAATTGCAGAATGATGTGTTGGAGATTCATTATAAAGGTTAAGCAATAGATTTGGGTAATCGTTCTTCAAGCCCCACTTAATCCAACCTTGCTGAGAGTTGTTTGTAATAGGGCTACCTTCAATCTGTTTTTCAAGATTTGTAATATATAAACCACTGGTTATTTTGGGCTTATTTAATGAGCCTTTTGTTCTTGGCATAATATGTTAATTTATCTTAATTTATTATTTATCTAAACATATTTATTATATATAAGGTATATATGGGGATATTTCTTTTAACTCTTTTTAACATAAATAATTTCTTTTTTAATGTTTTTTTGTGTATATTTGCATCAGTTGAGAAATATTTAAAATTTTAAGATTATGGAAAAGAAGGATTTTAATAAAACATGCTGCATCTGTGGCAAACCACTTGATGACTCAGGTAACAATGCACTACCATACAAAGAAGGTAGATGCTGTAATGAATGCAAC
>Ga0247610_10001048_pt1 | contig 35327 bp, 25 predicted proteins | sample 174DNAGHGhighgp2_FD_193483 | JGI IMG/M metagenome (GOLD analysis project Ga0247610, IMG submission 193483) | Sheep rumen microbial communities from Palmerston North, Manawatu-Wanganui, New Zealand - 1742 DNA GHGhigh gp2 | ecosystem: Host-associated > Mammals > Digestive system > Stomach > Rumen...
CGTAGTCGAGGTGCTCCATGCCTTTGAGGTCCTCTTTGGTATAAATAGGCTTGACGTCGATGAGCTCCGGCGTCTGCCAGTCGGCGGTGTTCGGGCCAACAACCTTGCTGGCCGAAACTTGCTTAATATCAATTTGTTTGAAATCTGGTTTCATAATTGTATATTGATTAAGGAGTCAGGAGTAAGGAATAAAGACTAAAATGTTTTAGCGGATGTAGCACTCGTAGCGGGCGAAGCATCCATATCGGGTGCCAAATGCTCACGCAGGTTATAAATCCGTTTTTGTAAACTCTCAATTCTCGGACGCAAGGCATAATAGTTCTCCGTTGAGATGTAGCCGCGACGGTATGCTATCTCGATCTGCGTTTCCAACTCGAAAAGCGAGCCAAGAGAGATAGAAACGAAACGCGCAAAGTCACGGTCGCTTCCTTTGCCTGAACCTTCGGCAATATTCGAAGGCACAGACACGGCAGCACGTTGCATCTGAGAAGACAAACCGTAAATTTCTGTCTTGGGGAAAGACGCAGTCAGCGTATAAATAGTATCCGCTAATTCCACACCGTCAAGCCATGTGTCAAGTTTTCGAAAGTTATGCATAGGTCCTACAATACATTTAAATCCTGATTCTTGATTCCTGATTCCTGATTCACAATTTATTTCTTCAACAACTGTGCATTAAGGGCTTTGAGGGTATCCAATACATTGCAACGGACGTGGATGAAGTTCTGGATACCGAGCTTCTGGAGGTCCTCCATACATGCCGGAGCACCGGCAACGATGAAGATCTCTTTGGCGTTCTGCAGCTTCTTCCATGCCTTCGGCGCGAGGTCAGCGTACTCGTCGTCAGACGAACAGAGGACGATGATGTCCGCTTTCGCCTTGCGGGCTGCCTTGATACCTTCGGCGATGGTAGCAAAACCGTTGTTGTCAATGACCTTATAACCTGCGCACGCGAGGAAGTTACAACTGAACTGCGCACGCGCGATACGCATAGCGAGGTTACCGATGGTCAGCATGAACGCAATCGGCTGTTTCTTAGCGCCTTCGGTCTCCAGACGCAGCGCCTCGAACTCCTCTGCAGCACGTGCTACGGGCAGGGTCGGAAGACAAGCCTCGCCGTTATTAGCGCAACCGCAAGCAGCCTGTTTCTTATCCGTCTTGCAGGTGCAAATCGAGCTGCAAGCACCGGCGTCGGCTTTGATCTTCTTGCCGGCTTTCTCGGTGAAGTTCGGGAACTGGTTCGAGCCAAGGAGCACCTCTTTGCGTTTAGCGACGTCCGCGAGACGTGCTTTGAGGTTAGCCGCCATGTGCTCCTGTACCTTGCCTTCGGAAACGAGCTGGTACATACCGCCGCGCTCTTGGATGTCGAGGAACTGTTTCCAAGCCTCGGCAGCGATCGACGCTGTCAGGTTCTCGAGGTAGTACGAACCCGCTGCGGGGTCAACGACCTTATCGAAGTGTGCCTCTTCCTTGAGCAGCAACTGCTGGTTACGGGCGATACGCTCGGAGAAATCCGTCGGACGCTCGTAGGTGATGTCGAACGGCGTAACGGTGATCTCATCGACACCTGCGAGAGCAGCACTCATGGTCTCGGTCTGTGTGCGGAGGAGGTTCACATACGCATCGAAGACGGTCATGTTGAAACGGCTGGTCTCCGCGCTGACGTTCATCTTAGCGGCGTTGCGGAGAGCGGTGGTGAAGATCGGGTCTTTGTATGCCTCAACGATCTTTGCCCACAGCAGACGGCCTGCGCGGAACTTGGCAATCTCCATGAAATAGTTACCGCCGATACCCATATTGAAACGGATGGCGTTGGCTGCGCGGTAATTCGGGATGCCTGCCTCGGTCAGCATCGTCATGTACTCGGCACCCCAAGCGAGTGCGTACGCCAACTCCTGAGCAGCATAAGCGCCGGAGTTATTGAGGATGACGCTGTTGACGCCTACTACGCGGTAACCCGGAAGCGACTTGGCTGCTTTGACGGTCTCGGCGATCTTAGCCGACACCTGCTCGCGGGTCAGGGCTTTGCCTTTGAGGAGCATGTTCTTGATCGGGTCCACGTTGATCGAACCGATAAGGCCTTTGGTGTCATAACCCATGCGGCCGTAGTAACGCACGAGGATGTTCGCCAACTTCGGCGCTGCGCAGGCACAGATAGAGAAGTTGATGGTTACTGCCGGTGCATAGACGCCGTTGAGCAGCGTTTTGATGAAATTGTACGTCAGTTTGTCTTTGTCGAGACAGAAACCGAGGGACGTGATACCTTTGTTGAGCACCTCCAGCGCTTTCGCATTGGCTTTGCGTGCGTTCTTGCAAGCGCAGATGTTCTGGCGGATTGCCCATTCGTTGTTTGTACGCGTACCGCGGACGTAAGGGAACTGACCGGGCGCAGAGACGGTGGTCTTCAGGCCTTTGAGGTCCTCACGGCGGTAGAACGGCTGCACGTTGAATCCTTCCGGCGTGCGCCATACCAGCTTCTTGTCGAAGTCGGCACCTTTCAGGTCAGCGATGATCTTGTCCTTCCACACTTGCGTGGAGACCGGAGCAAAATCCGCTAACATGTTTACTTTGTTGTCCATGATTAGAATTAATTAATAATGAATAATGAATATCTCGTTGTTGGGTGGTGGTTGATAGTGGACTAGTAGACTAGTGGACTAGTAAACTAGTTGTTTTTTCTAAAACCGCACAAAGTTACTGCTTTTTTCTGAATCGTGCAAATATTTTGGCTAAAAAGTGCTATATTTTTATCTTTTTAGCCGTTATGGCGGTGTTGGGAGAGGTTATAGGAAGAAAAAACAGCTTTTGGGAGGGGATGGACGTCCAAAGAGGGATGGGTAGCGAAGTTTTCGGGCTCGTAAGTGCAGCCAAAAGGGTGTTTTCCGCGATAGAGGAAGGAAGGAGAGTAATTTTTTGAGCAAAACCTTGCATAATTGAAAAAAAAGTAGTAATTTTGCAGTCGAAAAGGGCTTATTGCCCTCCAATACCGAATATATTGTCCCATCGATGATCTCGCCCTTTACATTACCGCCAAGCCCCGAAGCGCAGCAAGCTGCGAAAGAGGTAATCAATAAGGTACACGCGTACATGCGCGTGCGCCTTGATAGCGAATTGCATCATTGCGGGAAGATGTTCGGGGTGCTTGTGTATAGGAGTGAAGGAGTTAAGGAGTTAAGGAGTGAAGGATACTTGGCGGCTTTTTCGGCCAAGTTGGACGGATCGTATTACCACGAGGGTTTTGTGCCGCCGGTTTATGAGATGGGGGCAGAACCGATCGGAACCAACAAAGAGGAGTCGAGACGGTTGCAACGGTTATTGTTTACGAACTACCGATTAGTGAACGGCGAAGGTGAAAGCAAGAATCTGCTCGAAATATTCAAGGAGGAGAAACCCATCATCCCGCCGGAAGAGTGGTTTGATGTTAGTCGAAAGTCAAAAGTCGAAAGACAAAAGCAAATCTTGCCTCCTTCGGGAGCGGGAGAATGTTGCGCTCCGAAACTGCTGCAATACGCCTTGACACACGGCTTGGAACCGCTGAGCATGGCGGAGTTCTGGGTCGGGGCTCCTTCCAAAACCGAGATCCGCCAGGAGGGCACTTTCTACCCACCCTGCTCCGGAAAATGCGTGCCTATCCTGAGGCATGTACTGAAGGGAGTGAAGATAGATAAGAGAGAAGAGGTAAGAGATAAGAGAGAAAGAGCCATTGAGGTGGTGTACGAAGATGAGTGGCTGATGGTGGTCAATAAGCCTGCGGGAATGCTGTCCGTTCCTGGCAAAAGCGAGGAAGGCAGCGTCGAACAGCAGATGGGTGCGAAAGCGGTACACCGTTTGGATCAGGATACCAGCGGTTTGTTGGTACTTGCCAAGACGCCGGAGGTCTATAAAGAACTACAGGCGTATTTTCAGAGGCGGGATATTCTCAAACGTTACGAAGCGGTCGTGAGTGGATTAGTGGGTGAGAGGATGAGTGGATTAGTGGGTGAAGGAACCATCTCCCTACCCTTGCTGCCGAATCCGTACGACCGTCCGCGGCAGATGGTGAATAAAGAGCATGGCAAGGTCGCTATTACCCGATATATTCTGCGCGAGCTTCGTCCGGACGGAACTACTCTCGTGGATTTCTATCCGCTCACGGGCAGGACGCATCAGTTACGCGTTCATGCGGCGCATCCCAAAGGGCTTAACGCCCCGATTGTAGGCGACCGGCTCTACGGTCAAGCGGGCGAAAGGCTGCTTTTACACGCGGCAGAGATCCGCTTTATGCATCCCGTAACCAAAGAAGAGATGCATTTCTGCATCCCTTCCCATTTCTAAGAATCTTTTTCAAGACCGTATTCCTTACATTCGCTCAGGCATCTCGATACCGAGCAGACCCATTGCTTTTTCCAGCACTTTCGCTACGTTGTGAGCGAGGAGCAGACGAAGCGCACGTTTGGTTTCGTCCGGTTCGTTCAAGATCGACAGATCATGGTAGAACGAGTTGAAATCGCACGCGAGGTCATAGGCATAATTACAGATAACCGCGGGCGAGAAATTATCTCCCGCATTGCGAACGACAGCCGGGTACTCGCACAGACGTTGGATGAGCGCCAGTTCCTTCGGATCCAGTACTAAACCCTTGCAATGGTCTAGGATACCCCTTACTTGCTCCTTACTTACCTCCGCTTTGCGTAGTACGGATTGTATGCGGGCAAAGGTGTATTGGATGAAGGGGCCGGTGTTGCCGTTGAAGTCGATGGACTCGGCGGGATTGAAGAGCATATTCTTGCGCGGATCAACCTTCAAGATGAAGTATTTGAGTGCGCCGAGTCCCACTTTGCGGGCGATCTCGTTCGTCTCTTCCTCGGTGATTCCTTGGAGCGTGTTGACTTTGTCCTTCGATATCTCCTTGGCGTCGGCGATCATCTTATCCATCAGGTCATCGGCATCAACCACGGTGCCTTCGCGGGATTTCATCTTACCGTTCGGCAGTTCGACCATGCCGTACGAGAAATGGACGAGCTCTTTGCCGAAGGGGAATCCGAGGCGATCCAGGAGGATGGAGAGCACTTTGAAGTGGTACTCCTGCTCATTACCCACCACATAGACCATTTTGTCGATGGGGTAATCCCGGAAACGCAGTTTGGCGGTTCCGATATCCTGGGTCATATAGACTGACGTGCCGTCGGAACGGAGCAGTAGTTTCTCGTCCAAGCCATCCTTGGTGAGATCCGCCCAAACGGAACCGTCCTCACGGCGGTAGAACTGTCCTGACGCAAGTCCTTTCTCCACCTCCGATTTGCCTTCCAGGTACGTATTGGATTCGTAGTAGATCTTGTCGAAAGAAACGCCCATCCGCTGGTAAGTCTCATCAAAACCGGCATAAACCCATTCGTTCATTTTCGCCCAAAGAGCACGCACCTCGGGATCGTTAGCCTCCCATTTTCGGAGCATCTCCTGCGCTTCAAGCATCAACGGAGCCTCGCGTTTGGCGGTCTCTTCGTCTTTGCCCGCCGCCATGAGTTCCGCGATCTGTTTCTTGTACTCCTTATCAAAACGCACGTAGTAATCGCCGATGAGGTGGTCGCCTTTCTTGCCGGACGATTCGGGCGTTTCGCCATTACCGAACTTGAGCCAAGCGAGCATGGATTTGCAGATATGGATACCGCGGTCGTTGACGATATTGGTCTTCACAACCTTCCATCCGTTCGCCTCTTGGATCTTGGCAATCGAATAACCGAGGAGGTTATTGCGGACGTGACCCAAATGGAGCGGTTTGTTGGTATTCGGTGAGGAGTACTCGACCATCATCAGGGGTAACCCCTCCCCGTCCCTCCCCTCAAGGGAGGGTGCATTGGCAGGACGATCGAAACGACCGTAGTTTTCGTTAGCGTCGATGGATTCCAGTTGGTTGATCCAGAAAGCATCGTCGATAGATAAGTTCAGGAATCCCTGTACGGCGTTGTATTTGCAGACAATCTCGCTCTTCGCCAGCTCTTCGCCTATCTCGGCAGCCACTTGTGCGGGCGCTTTGCGTGCCAACTTGACAAAGGGGAACACCACGAGGGTGATGTTTCCTTCAAACTCCGGACGGGTCTTTTGCAGTTGGATCTGCTCATCCGTCGCTTCGATGCCATACAAAGCCTGAACAGCCTGTTTGGCAAGGAGGGTAATATTTTGTTCTAAAGTCATAATAATTCGCAGTAACGAAATTACGCGAGCACGTAATTACAATTTCGGGTATTTGCGGGACCAACTCTCTATTTTGAGTTGCACGACGCCGAGCAGGGCTTCGGAGAAGATGCCTCCGGACATTTTGGATGTTCCCAAAACGCGGTTGACGAAGATGATCGGCACTTCGATCACTTTCGCGCCGCATTGGAGGGCGGTGAACTTCATTTCAATCTGGAAAGCATAGCCTTTGAAGCGGATCTTATCCAGTTCGATGGTCTCCAACAGATGGCGTTTGTAGCACACGAACCCGGCGGTCGTGTCATGGATCTGAATACCCAAGACGGTCCGTACGTATTGGGAAGCGAAATAACTCATCAGCACGCGTCCCATTGGCCAGTTGACCACATTGACACCCGTGACGTACCGGCTACCAATCGCCAAGTCTGCTCCTTGGTTAGCGCACGCGTCATAGAGTTTGAGCAAGTCCTGCGGGTTATGGCTAAAGTCCGCATCCATCTCAAAGACGTACTCGGCTTTGTGCTCGATAGCCCATTTGAAACCGGCTATATAAGCGGTTCCGAGCCCGAGTTTACCGGCACGCTCAACGAGGTGCAAACGGTCTTTGTACTTATCCGCCATCAGCGTTTTGACAATCCGGGCGGTTCCATCGGGCGAACCATCATCGATGATCAGGACATTGAACTCAAGAGGCAACTCCATTACCGCGGTAATGATCGCCTCGATATTCTCTTTCTCGTTGTAAGTAGGGATAATAACAAGTCTTTCCATATTTACGATTTATCAATTTGCGATTAATGATGGACCCTCGATCACATGGTCGTTGAGGACGTACACAGGGCTTGGCGTGGTACGCTCGAGGGCTTTGAGGAAAATATCCTGCCCCGGGATGATCTCTATCTCTTCGAGATAAGAAGCAACAGTATGGAACGCCACCTCGGGGTCGTTGTTCTCCAAAGAGAGGTGGCACAGCCAAACGTTTCTCAGCTCGGGATGCCAGTTGCGTTTCAGGAGTTCGCCACAAACGTCGTTGGACTGGTGTCCCCGCGGCGAGAGAATACGCTCCTTCAGATAAGTGGGGTACGGACCGTTGAGGAGCATCATCTCGTCATGGTTCGCCTCGATAACCAGGTGGTTCGCCGTACGGATATACGCCTCCATCTCATCGTTGACGGAACCGCAGTCGGTCATCAGCACAAAGCGCTGACCCTTAAAATCAATGCAGTAACCCAGACAATCCGTCGAGTCATGCTCGATCCCGAAAGTATTGATCTTCATGCCGAATAGCTCCCACTCTTCCCCTTTCTTGAAATACCGGCGGCTGGTACGCAGTTTCTCCCGCACACCGTAGTTGCGGTCAATACCGTCGTGGATCTCCGGAGTGGTGTAGATCGGCAGGTGTACCCGTTCGCCGAGCGTTCCCACCGCGCGAATATGATCCGCATGGTCATGCGTCACCAAGACGCCCATGATATTCGGAAAATCAAGACCCATCTCCCGCAGGTTCTTTTGGATCGAACGCGCAGAGATTCCCGCGTCAATGAGAACACCTCGTTCACGCGTGCCTAAGTAGTAACAATTACCGCTGCTACCACTGGCAAAACACCTAAATATGAGCCCATTTTCTTCCATAATATCAAAAAATCGTGCAAAGGTACAAAAAAAATTGCATATATCAAAATATTTTTGTAATTTTGCGCAAAATTTTTGAGACTTATGACAATATTAGAACGTTTAAGCGCGTTACGCGCGGAGATGAAAGCGCAAGGTTTGGCAGTTTACGTCGTGCCGGGGAATGACCCGCACGCAAGTGAATACATGGCTTCCCACTGGTTCGAAATGCAATGGATCAGCGGGTTTAGCGGCGAGTCCGGAACGATGGTTGTTACCTTGGATCGGGCGTTGCTTTGGACCGACAGCCGCTATTACCTGCAAGCCGGCATCGAACTCAAAGACAGCACTATCGAGTTGATGCGAGAATCGGACATTGATTGCCCGAAAATAACCGAGTGGTTGAAAGAAAATCTCAAATGTCAAATCTCAAATGTCAAATCTCAAATAGGCGTCAACCCCGAGATGTTCAGCGTCAACGACTTCAAGGATTGGAAAGAACAGTTGGCGGAAGCCGGCATCGAGATCCAAAGCGTGGATCTGATCAAACCCATCTGGACTGAAGGACGTCCCGCGATCCCGCAAGACAAACTCTACCCTTATAGCGAAGATTTTGCCGGAGAAAGCGTGGAGAGCAAGTTAGCCCGAATGCGCGAACAACTCGCCAAAAAGAAAGCGAACGCCATGATCATCAGCGCGTTGGATGAGATTGCATGGCTCCTCAACATCCGCGGAAACGATGTCGAATACAACCCCGTGGTGATCAGTTACGCCGTGCTCGAGGCAGACAAATGCACCCTCTTCGTGGATGCTGACAAAGTGGACACCGTTGCGCAGAACTATCTGGATTTCAACAATATAGACATCCAGCCGTACGAGGCGGTATTCGCATATATCGGCGGTTTGAAAGGCACTATCCTTTACGACGGAGCACGCGTCAACGAGGCGCTCTACGAAGCCATCGACAAGAACACAAAGACCATCAACGTCAAATCGCCGATTCTCATCGACAAAGCGAAAAAGAATGCCGTGGAATTAGAGGGCGAACGCATCGCCATGCGCCAGGACGGAGCCGCACTCACACGCTTCTTCAAATGGCTCGAAGAAGAGGCATTTAAGGAACAAAGGGACAAAGGACAAAGTACCAAGCTGACGGAATGGGATCTGATGGAGAAACTGCATGAGTTCCGGGCAATGGGTGAGAACTTCGTCGAAGAATCGTTCGGAACGATCGCCGGCTATCAGGGAAACGGCGCCATCGTCCACTACGCCGCCACCCAAGACAACTGTGCCGAAGTGAAACCCGAAGGTATGTTACTCCTCGATTCGGGCGGACAATACCTCGATGGCACGACCGACATCACCCGTACCGTTTGGCTCAGAGGACGCATCCCGCAGCAAGCCAAACTCGACTACACATACGTGCTCAAAGGACACATCGCCCTCCAACGCGTACGCTTCCCAAGAGGTACACGCGGCAACCAACTCGACGCGCTCGCCAAACAGTACATGTGGGAAGCCGGGATCACCTTCGGTCACGGAACGGGGCACGGCGTCGGACATTTCTTAGGATGCCACGAAGGACCGCAGAACGTACGCACGGACAATAACCCCACCGCTTTGGAAGTGGGACACATCATCTCCGACGAACCGGGTATCTATCGTACCGACAAATGGGGCATCCGCACGGAGAACCTCATTACCGTCATTCCTGCCAAACAGACGAAAGCCACCACGACCGAAGATGAGTGGTTGACCTTCGAGACGCTGACCCTCTGTTTCTACGACACGAACCTCATCGAGATGAGCCTCATGACCGAGGACGAGATCGATTGGCTCAATGCCTACCACGTGCGCGTTTATAAAGAAATCGCCCCGCTGCTCAACGCAGACGAGGCAAAATACTTAGCACGCAAGTGCGCGGCATTGGAACTAGCTTAGTTCCAACGAACCCAAAGAGGGTGTGTCAAAACTATTGGCACACCCTCTTTTCTTTTTCGTATTGACCCGGCATCCTATGCCGGCATATATACATCACCCCTCGCGGAGTGTCTTTATATTAAGCGGGATAGCATCCCGCTTCCTCCCCCTCTTTGTCGTATTTTAGAGCAGTTCCACGCTTCGGTTCACGAACTTCGCAAGCGCTTCGCCTTTCAGCTGACCGCTTGCCAGCAAAGCGATGTCGATGAGTTGTTTCAGACGCTCGTCCTCGCCGGACAAAGAGCAGACGGTCTTCAAAACGGTCTCTTTCTTTCCGTCTTTCTCCACCTCCTCCTGCACTTCTTCGCTGGTCTCTTTAGCTACCAGTTCCTGAATAAGCGGGTGGTTCGTGTTTACAACGAGGTTATAGCTATCCGGCATCTGCCCGTAGAACGACATACCTTGTTGGTGAGCGGACATCTCTTTCATTCGGCGCATAAACTCGTTCTGCGTCAGGAAGACAGGCAATGCGTCCGCTGCAGCTGCTTCGCAGGTTACATAGTAACGCAGTTTGTCGGCATCACTCGGCAGCAATCCTTCAAACGCCTTCCGCAATCCTTCTTTCTGCTCGTCCGTGTAAGTATCCTTAGCGGAATCCTCCTTACGGATCAGGTTCTCAATAGTGTCGCTATCAATCCGCACGAAACGCAGTTTTTCATTTTTTTGCTCCGCCTGACTCATGCAGTGTACATCCAACTCGCCGTCCATAAGCAGCACGTCGTACCCTTTGCTCTTCGCACGCTCGATATACGTATAGTGCGCGTCCGGATCGTTGGTATAAAGGATCACCATGTTGCCATCCTTATCTACCTGATTCTCACGGATTTGCTCTTTGTACTCCTCCAGCGTAGCGTACTTGCCGTCCAGGTTCTTCAACAACGCAAAATCTTTCGCCTTCTCGTAGAATTTCTCATCGGTCAGCATGCCAAACTGAATGAACATCTTGATATCATCCCATTTCTTGGCAAAATCGTCCTTGTCCGCCTTGTACAGTTCCGCAAGTTTGTCCGCCACCTTCTTGGTAATGTAACCGCTGATTTTCTTGACGTTATTATCGCTCTGCAGATACGAACGGCTCACATTCAACGGAATATCCGGACTGTCGATCACGCCGTGCAGCAAAGTCAGGTACTCCGGCACGATGTTCTCCACCTCGTCGGTCACATAAACCTGATTGCAATAGAGTTGGATCTTGTTGCGGTGTACATCGAGGTTCGTTTTGATCTTCGGGAAGTACAGAATACCGGTTAGGTTGAACGGATAATCCACATTGAGGTGAATATGGAACAACGGCTCGTCCATCTGTGTCGGATAGAGTTCGTGGTAGAACTTATCGTAGTCCTCATCCTTCAGCTCCGACGGCTTGCGCGTCCACGCCGGGTTAACATCATTGATGATGTTCTCCTCGTCAAGCTCGACTTGCTTGCCGTCTTTCCACTCTTTCTTCTTGCCGAAAGCGATCTCTACCGGCAGGAACTTACAGTATTTCTTCAGCAGCCCCTCGATGGTCGCCTCCTCCAAATACTGGCTGAACTCATCGTCGATATGCAGCACAATATCCGTTCCGCGCTCGGCTTTGATGGTCTCCTCCATCGTGTATTCCGGATCGCCCTCGCAAGACCAGTGAACGGCTTTCGCGTCCTCTTTGTAAGATTGCGAGAAAATCTCCACTTTCTTCGACACCATGAACGCCGAGTAGAAACCCAAACCGAAATGACCGATGATAGCTTCCGTTTTGTCTTTGTACTTGTTAACAAACTCCTCTGCGCCCGAGAAAGCGATCTGATTGATGAACTTATCCACCTCCTCGGCAGTCATTCCTATTCCGTGGTCGGAAACGGTCAGTGTTTTTTTATCCTTATTAATAGACACGCGTACGCGCGTATCGCCTAAATCGCCTTTCACTTCACCCACGGACGACAGCGTCTTCAGTTTGGTCGTAGCATCCACGGCATTCGAGATCAACTCGCGAAGGAAGATCTCATGATCCGAATACAAAAATTTCTTAATCACGGGGAATATATTATCACTTGTTACCCCAATATTACCTTTTGCCATATATTTAATGTTTTATAATTTACAATTTTATCGTACATCGTACATTTTTCCTTCGTACATACATCGTACATCGTACATCATTCCTTCGTACATTTTCCATGCCCTGCCGCCAAATCCTGCCAAAATGGCAGAAAAAGCCCCTCCATACTCCCCTCTGTCATACGCCCCATCCATCCGCCAAGTTTGGCGGATCATCCTATACCCCGTACATCAAGTTTGGCGGATTACCATACAAACAAGATATTAAACCATAAGACTACCATAGGATTACCATAGGATCACCATAGGATGAAGCCTTGTTTTTCGTATTTTTAGTACATTTACTGTATATATACATAGTATATATACACTTTTCATCGTGCGTTTTTTATTTGCATATATCGTTTTTTTTTCGTAACTTTGCAGCCCGATTTGACGGCTGAACAAACAAATGAATGAATTTTTAGAAAAAGAAGAAGCTATACTGAAAATGCTCAAGACCGTTTTTGACCCCGAAATACCGGTAAACGTGTACGATTTAGGGTTGATCTACGGTATAGATATACAGGACGACGGGACGTGTGAAATCACCATGACTTTGACTGCCCCTTCTTGCCCTGCGGGTGATTTTATTGTGGAGGATATACGGCAGAAGGTCGGCTCTGTGGACGGAATCAAGGACGTAAACGTGAATCTCGTTTTTGAACCCGAATGGAGCAAAGACATGATGTCCGAGGAAGCCAAATTAGAACTCGGATTCCTCTAACGAAAATTACGAAAACTACGTAAATTACGAAAACTACGAAAACAACGTTTACAACCTTATGATATATTTTTTATCCGACGCTCACTTAGGCAGTTTGGCCATCGATAGAGGCTGGGCGCACCAAAAAAAACTCATCGATCTGTTGGAAGAGATGAGCAAGGATGCCGTCTCCATTTATATGTTAGGCGACATGTTCGATTTTTGGTTCGAATACTACGTGCATGACAAAAGCAAACGGCAGTATGCACCTTTCTGCAAGGAAATTCGCAAACTGATCAAAAAAGGCATTCACGTACACATGTTCGTGGGCAATCATGACCTTTGGACCTTCGGCGGATTGGGACAACTAACAGGAGCGGAAATACACTACGAGCCTTGTACTATCAACCGGTACGGCAAAACGCTTTACCTCTGTCACGGAGATGGAGTGTTGCCGCAGAATTGGAAATCGATCTACCCTGCACGAGTGAGACGCAAAATCAACCGTTTCATCTTCCTCAAGAAGATGTTCAACTCGGATTTCCTGCAGTTCTGTTTCCGTTGCTTACCGCCGCATATCGGCAATGAGATCGGCTACAATTGGGCAAAAAAAAGCCGGCTCAAAGAGATAGAAAACCCCTGCCCGTACAAAGGAGAGAAAAAAGAAGAGTTGGTTCTCTTTGCCAAAGAGCAGGAGAAACAAGGAAACCACCGCGACTACTATGTCTTCGGGCATCGTCATATTGAGTTGGATCTGCAACTCGAGACCGGAAGCCGCGTCATCATCCTCGGAGATTCTTTCCAACAATGGACGTACGCCAAACTCGATCACCACGGCAACCTGACCATGCATAATTTCGAGGGAACCGCCGAGACCAACCACTAAACGAACGATTTATGCACTTACGAGAAGAACAACTGAAGGCGTTCGGACGACTACTGGACATCATGGACGATCTAAGAGAGAAATGTCCGTGGGACAGAAAGCAGACTTTTGACAGCCTTCGACAAAACACCATCGAAGAGACGTACGAACTGGCAACCGCTATCTCGCGCCACGACATGAACGAGATTAGCAAGGAGTTAGGAGACGTCTTACTCCACGTCGTTTTCTATGCCAAGATGGGTTCCGAGACAGAAGACTTTGACATAGCCGATGTCTGCAATCGCTTATGCGACAAGCTCATCTTCCGCCATCCGCATGTCTATGGAGACGAAGCCGCCAAGAACGCCGAAGACGTTTCCAAACTCTGGGAACAGGTTAAACTCAAAGAGAAAGGCGGCAACAAAACTGTCTTAGGCGGCATTCCGGACTCCTTACCAAGCCTCGTCAAAGCATACCGCATCCAGGACAAAGCCGCAAATGTCGGCTTCGATTGGGAAAATCGCGAAGACGTCTGGGCAAAAGTGAAAGAAGAAATAGCGGAGTTCGAAGCCGAGCTCCGCTCCTCAGATGAATCCGCCAAGATTGGCGGATCCCAAAAGGCCAATTCATCCGCCAAGATTGGCGGATCACACATGACCGAGGAGTTCGGCGACCTTCTATTCGCCTTGATCAACGCCGCCCGCTTATACAAAATCCGTCCGGATGATGCACTCGAACAAACGAACCTCAAGTTCATGCGCCGTTTCAACTACATAGAATCGCGTGCCAAAGAGCAAGGACGCGAACTCAAAGACATGACCCTCGCAGAAATGGATGCCCTCTGGAACGAAGCAAAGAAACTAGAAGACTAGTTGACTAGTTGACTAGAAGACTAGTAAAAAAAAACGGACCCGAAGGTCCGTTGTGCGGCATAAAAGACTCGAACTTTCACTCCTCTCGGAACCAGATCCTAAGTCTGGCGCGTCTACCAATTCCGCCAATGCCGCTCATTGGTTTGTGTCCCAATTTATTGAAAACGGGTGCAAAGGTACTACTTTTTTTTGATTTATGCAAGAAAATTCGCAAACTTTTTATCATATTTTGACAAATGGCGTCAAAATCGTCCATCGTTGGACACCTTCACCCGTAGCATATATCGGGGTAATGGTCGGTACCGGAACGCGAGACGAACTGCCCGAAGAGAACGGTATGGCGCATTATATCGAGCATTGTGTTTTCAAAGGAACGGCACATCATTCCGCGCGTCAGATTATTCATGCCATCGAGGGTATTGGCGGAGAAATTAACGCCTATACCACCAAAGAGGAGACTACTTTCTACGCCGCCATCCTTTGCGAACACGTCCAACTGACCCTCCATCTAATCGCAGAAATGCTCCTCGAACCCGCATTCAAAAAGGAAGAAACCGACAAAGAGCGGATGGTTATTTTGGACGAAATCGAAAGCTATAACGACAGCCCATCCGAACTCATCTACGACGATTTCGAGAACCTCGTCTTTTCCGGCACAAGTTTGGAAATGCCTATCTTGGGCACCAAAAAGACCTTGCGTCATATTTCCTCCAAACCCGACTTCCCGCTCAACTGGATGAAAACCCACTATACTCCGGACCGCATGGTCGTTTTCTGCCAAGGAAACATCAAACCCGAGCGGATCTTCCGTCTCGCCGAAAAAGAGTTCGGTTTTTTAGTCGAAAGTAAAAAGATAAAAGACCGTCCTTCGGACTCAAAGACGCTTTCTTCTTTAAGTGAGCAAAGCGAACGATCTTTCTACTTTGAGCATCAGCGGTCTTTTAAAAAACACACCCACCAAGTCCACGCCATGTTAGGAGGAAAAGCCTATCCTATCGGGCATGAAAACCAACTCACGATGTTTCTGCTCAATAATATCCTGGGCGGAGGAAGTCTGAACAGCCGTCTCAACCTCAGTCTGCGCGAAGCAAAAGGCTTGGTTTATACCGTAGAATCGACTTATACGCCTTTGAGCGATACAGGATATTGGTGCGTGTATTGGGCTTGTGACCCGGAGGATTTCAGTCTGAGTTCGGACTTGGTACGCAAGGAACTGGACAAACTGATGGATGTCCCCCTTTCTGATGCCGCCTTGCGGCACGCGCTGGTACAACTGAGAGGGCAGTTGGCTATTTCTGCGCAAAATCAGGAGAATAGTGCTTTAGCGATGGCGAAGTCCATGTTGTACCGCTCCAATGCACCGGAATGGCAGGAAGTAATGAGAAAAATTGAACAAACGACACCAATACTCCTGCAACACATTGCACAGGAAGTTTTTTCTTCTTCAAATACTTACATTTTGACATACAAATAAGCCATGAAAATGTCAAAAAGGTAAGAAAATCGATAAATATTCAAAATTTTTGCATTTTTTAGCCAAATTATTTGGTAGTTTGAAAAAAAAGTCGTACCTTTGCGCGATTTTTCATATTTGCGCGTACGCGTATCCTTAGTTATAATACGCGCGAGAATATAGATTAAATCAAAAACAGGCAATCGGGAAAAATAATAAAAACAACAAACAATAGACAAACAATGAAGAAGATTTTAACACTTTTGTTTCTTGTTGCGCTGAGCTTTAGTTTGTATGCTCAACAGCAAGTAAGCGGTGTGGTACTCGACGAGCAGGGCGAACCTATTGTGGGCGCTACGATCGAGGCTAAGGGTACTACGCAAGGTACTATCTCGGACTACGATGGTAAGTTCGAGATGAACGTTCCGGAGTCTGTGAAGACGCTGATCGTTAAATATCTCGGTAAGGCTTCGCAAGAAGTTGCAGCTGGTAGAAATTTGCGAATTGTCTTACAGGAGAATACGGAGTTGATTCAAGAAGTCGTTGTTACCGGTTTCGGTAACGTTAGTAAAGGTTCGTATGCCGGTTCTGCCCAAGCGGTAGATGCCGAGAGTATCGAGAAGAAAAGTCCGTCTGAGATCTCCAAAGCTCTGGCGGGTGAGGTAGCCGGTGTACAGGTGATTACCGGTTCCGGTCAGCCGGGAACGAACGCTTCGATTCGTATCCGCGGTATTGGTTCGCTCAACGGTAGTTCCGCTCCGCTCTACGTAGTAGATGGTGTTACATACGACGGTGACATCTCCTCTATCGACCCGGGCGATATCGCTTCCACCACTATTTTGAAAGATGCAACCGCTACTTCCTTGTACGGTTCGCGCGGTGCTAACGGTGTAATCGTGATCACAACGAAAAAAGGTACTTCCGGAGACGAAGGAAAAATTGACGTGGACGTGAAATATGGTGGAAACATGCGTTTGTTGCCGCTCTACGACGTCATCACCAGCCCGGAAGAGTATGTAACAATGGCTTGGCAGAGCATTTACAATGCCAACAGATATGTAGAGAACCAGCCGCAAGCTACGGCTATCAAGTCCACCAACACCATGTTGTATAGCGGAACAGGTATTCCTGTGGGTTACAACTTGTGGCAAGAGGATGGTAAATACCTCATCCTCCCGACAGACGCTTCGGGTTTGGTAAATCCGTCCTTCGATATGTCTATTCCCCGCCGCGTGGGATACGAGAACTTGGAGTCTTGGTCCAAAGAGATCTTCCGCGTGGGTCAGAAACTGGATGCGAACGTTAAGATCCACGGTGGAACCGAGAAAGTGAAATACTTCACTTCGTTCGGCTACTTGATGGATGAAGGTTACTATCAGGCTTCCGACTTCAACCGTTTCACGGTGCGTTCGAATGTGGACTACGAACCGAAAAAATGGTTGAAAGGAAACGTGAACATCGCCTATAGTTACTATGCGATGAACAATCCGGATCAGGATGGCGAGGGTGCCATGAACAACGGTTTCTACTACGTAAACGCTATTCCTTCCATCTATCCGGTTTTCGTACGTGACGAGAATGGTAATATTCCTATCGACCCGCGTACCGGAATGAAGATGTACGACTACGGTAACGATTTGCACCGTTCCTTCGGTATGGGTATTAACCCTGCCGGTTCGCTCCGTTTGGATAAGGAAAATCAGGTTCAACACGAGGTGGATGCCAAAACATCCTTGGAGTTTAAGTTGTATAAAGGCTTGAAATTCACCATCAATGCCGGTATGCACTACTACAACAACCGGTATTCGAAGTTGACCAACAAATACTACGGTGATGCAGAGGGTATCGGTCGTATTCTGCAACAGAGTTCGAACCTGTTCACCATCTCGGCTCAGGAGATGTTGGAGTACAACGGCACCTTCGGAGACCATACGATCCGCGTCATGGCTGGTCACGAGAACTACTTGTACCAAGCGAACGCACTCTATGGTTACAAGTCGTATTTGGCAGATGGTACCAGCACGGAGCTCAGTAACGCTGTTAAGATGAACGAAATCGAAGGTAACAGTACACGCTACGCCTTGGATTCGTACTTTGCAACGGGTATGTACACCTATGGCGATCGTTATACCATTACCGCTAACTATCGTGCCGATGGTAGTTCCCGCTACGCAAGAGGCCACCGTTGGGGTCACTTCGGTTCTGTCGGAGCCGCTTGGACCTTCACCAACGAACCGTTCTTGGAGGGCTCTGAGGCGAAAGATTGGTTGAAAGATGGTAAACTGCGTTTGAGCTGGGGTGTGTTAGGTAACCAGATTAACTCGCTCTATAGCTACACCAACATGTATCAGATTGAGAACCTCTACGATGAGATCACTTTCGTAGAGTCATCCAAAGGTAATCCGAATATCACCTGGGAGCGTTCGAACATCGTTGACCTCGGTTTGGAACTCTCGATCAGCAAATACTTGGATCTGGAGTTGGATTACTTCTATAAGTTGACAGATAACATGCTCTTCCCGCGTGCGGTCGCTCCTTCGGTGGGTTACAGCTCGATCCCGACCAACGATGCGAAGATGGTCAACCAAGGTGTTGAATTCCAATTCAAGGTTCACGCTATCGACGAGCGTAACGTCAAATTGGACTTCATGCTCAACGGCGCACACTACAAGAACTACATGACTCAAATGCCTGTAGATTACGTAGATGCACAGGGTGTGGAGCATCGTATGACGATGAACGGCGCGATGTCCGTGGGTCACTCCATGTACGACCACTATACTTATCGCTTCATGGGCGTAGATCCTGCTGACGGTCAGTCTATGTTTGAAGCATACTACGACACCCGTGATGGCGCATTCATGGATCCGACATCTGATGGCGGTTACAACTACATCTCGTCGTTGCACCAATGGATCTTGGATCAGAAAGATCACGGCGTGGACAACCCGGAGCAGTACTTGGCTACCACGACAACCAAAGATGCTACCGAGGCTGCAAACCAGTATGTCGGCAAGAGCTATCTGCCGGACTTGGTGGGTGGTATCGGATTTGATTTGGAGGTTTACGGCGTAACTCTGTCGGCAACCTGCTCATACCAAATCGGCGGTTACGGATATGATGCAACGTATATGTCCTTGATGGCAAACGACCAAGTCGGTAACCACAACTGGCATATCGATGCACGCAACGCTTGGACGGAGAACAATACGAATACCTCTATTCCTCGCTTCTCCAACGGAGCCGGTGAGTTTGACAACTATGCTACAGAGGCTTCTACCCGCTTCTTGACCAGCAACTCGTACATCAACCTCAACAACGTACAGATTGGTTATAACTTCCCCAAGAAGTTAATCGAGAAGATCAAGTTGCACAAACTGAACCTCTATCTGTCCGGGACGAACCTGGCTATCGCTACCGCTCGTCGCGGTTACAACCCGATGATGTCGTTCACGGGCTCCTCCGACACGCACGCTTATAGCCCGCTGTCCACCATCATGGGAGGTGTTAAGTTCACATTCTAAACCATAACGTGAAAAGAAAGGAAAATAATTATGAAAAAATTACAATATCTATTCGTACTGGCAGCGACTACGCTTTTGGCTTCAAGTTGCGCAGAGAGCTATTTGGATCAATACCCCGCCGGAAGTACAATCACGGAAGATCAGTACAAGAAAATGGACGACGTGGTGTCCGGAACCGTAAAAGGTGTTTACCCCTTGCTCTATGCTTACGGTGGAGACCACGATTCATTCGGTCAACGTTCGATCGACATGTACGGCGATATTCTGTGCGGCGACATGGCGATGAAGACCTTCAACTACGGATGGTTCCGTACGGATGAGTTGGGTCAGACTTACACCCGTCGTGCTACGTTCTGGGTGTTCTATTACGACATCATCCGTGCTTGTAACAAAGGTATTAATGCCCTCGAACTGGTGGGTCTGCCTCAATTGACATACACCTTGGACACCATCACCGATGAACAACTCATGAACGGTATGTACTACGCTGAGTTGCTGACGATGCGCGGATGGGCTTATGCCAGCCTTTGCCGTTATTTCGTGGCACCGGACGCGGATCCCGCTTCCCTCAGTATTCCTATCTATACCGAGGCGGATACTCGTGAAGATACAATCATCGGTAGTCCGCGTGCTACCGTCGCAGACTTGTATCTGCGCGTTGAGCAAGATCTGTTGGAGGGTATTCAGTATTTCGAGGCATACAATCTGGTAGAGCGTTCGAGCAAGATCGAGGTAAACGTGGATGTAGCACGAATCCTGTTGGCTTACTCGTACCTCAACAAACTCGATTACACCAACGCGCTCAAGTATGCTGATGAGGCAATCATCTACGGTACTCCGCATATTTTGCCGACAGAACAAGTCATCACCACCGGTTTCAACGACGTCACCAACGAGAACTGGATCTGGGGTCAGGACGTAACGGTTGAGAACACCACTTCCTTGGCATCTTTCTTCGGTCAATGCGATATCTATTCGTATAGTTACGCCAGCGCAGGGGACATCAAAGGTATTGATAAAAACCTGTACGAAGCTATCCAGGCTTGGGATTTGCGTAAATTCTGGTGGAGCAATTACGCACAATCGGGTAAGCGTGGCGCCAAGAACTATGAGTTCGCTCCGGATGGTAAGTTCTATTCCGCTAAGAGCAAAACGTTGCAAGGCGACCGCGACTGGCTGAGTGACAATGTGTATATGCGTTGGGAGTTGGCTTACCTGATTGCCGCAGAGGCATCTGCACGTTTGAACGATTTGAGCAGCGCTGCTAACTACCTGTACGCTATCACAGACAACCGTGTTATCATCGGTCAAGAAGCCGCTTACAGCGCATGGCAGGCAACCTTGCTTAACCAGAAATCCATGTTAGCAGCCATCAATCACAACTGGCGTGTAGAGTTGTGGGGCGAGGGTTATGGTTTGCAGACCTTCCGTCGTTATGGCGAGACTGTGACCTTAGGTGAGAACCATAGACGTAGCAAAAAGGAAGTTTCTCCTTCTACCCCGCGTGTGTTCACATTTGAAATTCCAACCGCGGAGGAGTACTACAACCCCTTCCTGCGTCAGACAAGCGACACCAAAAACTTGCGCTATAAAAACTAACCAAAAACTTGCGCATAAAAACTAATTAGGAATAATTAATTATAGTATTAATTTAAAACTTTAATCGTATGAAAAAGTATTTTATTTTGGCAATCGGAATCGTAGCTGCGTTTATGACCGGTTGTAAAGATCCGGGTCAAGGACCTTCTGCAGAGGCTAAAATCACCTTGAGCGAGCACGATTTGCTTTTAGGAGTAGATGAGACCGCTCGTTTGACGGCAACTGTTACCCCTGCAAACAACAGCGTACAGCTGAAATGGGCTTCAAGCGATGCTTCTGTAGCTACTGTTTCGGTTTCGGGTATCGTTACCGCTGTCGGCGAAGGAACCGCTAACATCATCGTTTCTGCAGAGGGCGCTATCGGCGATACCTGCGTTGTAACGGTTAGCAATGTAGCTATCTACAACAGCTTCAACATCGCTGACTACGGATTGTTCGGAGAGTTTACTCCTATCGCAGGAACCGACACCACCATCGAGATTTCTATCGGAACCGTAGACGTACAGTTGGCAAGCATTACCCTTATTGCATGGGACGGCAACCTGTTGTATAGCTCGGGTTGGTCTGGAGCAGGTTTATGTATTCAAGCCCCTGTAACCTTCTATATCATCACCGATGACCACGGAGATGGTAAGTACAACGGTTATTACATCGGCGCAGGTGGATTCTACATCCACGATCTCGTAGCTCCGAGACAGGCTAATGGTCAAGCCGGTGATGTCAACATCGATGATTATGCTGCATTCTTGAAATCTTACATCGCCGCAACAACCTCTGAGGAAGTTAACTGGAATTTGTTGGAGACTGCATTCACCGGTACTCAAATCATTTATGCGGACTACAGTGATCCCGAGAACCCGCGGTGGAGCGATAGTTATGGTCAATTCTACGGTCACGTAACCGAGTGCTTGTTCCTTGAGCCGGAAGAAGAAGGCGGCGAACCTTCTTGGTATTGCGACCTGAAATGGCATGAGTTCATCGAGGACGGCTACTATTTCGGCTTGAAAGTTAATCGGGATGAAGAAGGCTACCTGGAGAGCGTTGTTGAGCCGTATGCATTCAAAACAGTGGCTCGCAGCTTCAGCTACAACTACCAAGAGGAAGAAGCAGCTCCGCGTGCTGACAAACTGATGAGCCCGGCTACCATCCACAAAGAGCTTCCTGCTTTTGTAGGCCACAAAGCAACAGATCGTTTCTTCAAAAAATAAGATTTAACGAACTGATTTAACTAAAAAATCCTGCATACGCGAGCGTATGTGGGATTTTTTATGCAAAATATTTGCATATACCGATTTTTTTTTGTAATTTTGCAGCCTAATTTGGAAAATTCTACGTATATGAGAAAATATCTATTGAGTTTGGCAGCCGCATTAGTATGCAGTGTCAGCGCATGGGCAGTAATGGCTTCTCCGGAACCATTCGAGTATACACGTCCCGATGGCACGACCGTAATGGCGCGTATTTATGGAGATGAGTACCATTCGTTTATCGAGTCCCTGGACGGCGAATTACTCTGGGGAAACCGCGATGAAGAAGCGTTGGAGCACGCCTCGCAAATTCGTCGTGCCCGCCGCATCCAACAGGCTGCGGGTAGTACCGCTTTCCCAACCAAAGGATCGCCTCACAGTTTGGTGCTTTTAGTCGGTTTTGCGGATCTGGATTTTGAACAGAGTTTGCAGGATTTCCAGGACTTGCTCACCAAATCAGGGTATGATTACAACGGTGCTACAGGTTCATGCCGGGATTACTATATAGCGAGTTCGGATAGTATTTTCTCCCCTGTTTTTGATTGCTACGGTCCCTATAAATTGAGCCGTAATGTGGGTTATTACGGAGCGGATGAAGGAGACAACCATAATGCACACGCAGCAGACATGGTAGCAGAAGCATGCCAATTGGCGCACGAAGCAGGTGTGAACTTCAAGCAATATGATACCAACAACGACGGATTGCTGGATAATGTGTTCATTTTCTTTGCTGGTAATAACCAGGCTGAAGGAGCGGACGCCAAGACGATCTGGCCGCACGCCGGCAATATATCGTACCGCAACATTACATTGGACGGGGTGTTGGTCGGTTCGTACGCCTGCACATCGGAGTACAAAGGTCGAGCAAGCAAGGTTCGCTGCGGTATTGGTACATTCTGCCATGAGTTCGGTCACGTCATCGGCCAGCCGGACTTTTACGACACGAACTACCGTTACTACACCGTGGGAAACTGGGATATAATGTGCCAGGGAAGTTACAATAACGAAGGACGCACACCTCCCACTTTCTCCGCTTACGAGCGTATGTACGAGGGATGGCTGACTCCGGTTCAGTTGGAGTTGCCGGGCAGGTATTCCTTAGCCGTAACGCCGTTCCACTCAGAGGCGTACTTGATAGCCGCTGAGCAGCACAATCTGTCGGGCTCATCGCCTGATCCGAGCGAGTTCTTCCTGTTGGAAAACCGGAATAGCAATAGTATTTGGGACGCTTATCTGCCGGGACACGGAATGATCGTATGGCATATAGACTACAGCGCTTCGGCTTGGGTCAACAACTCGCCGAATAACGGTCCCACTCTAATGCGCATGCACTTAGAGGAAGCGAACGGCATCGGTTGGAAAAAACGTTCACAAGGCGAAGACGGTCGGGCAGACGATTTGTATCCGGGCACAAGGAACGTGACGACCTTCACTCCGACGCTCCATAACGGAACCCAATTGGCTCAACCGATTTTCAATATCGAGGAAGTCAATGGTCTGATTTATTTCACTTACATCAGCGAGGGTGGCGCATCGCTCCGTACAACCAAAGAGCAGATCAACTTGACTACCACCCTGAACGACAACGATAAGGTGGTAAGCTGGCAGCCGGAATCCTTCGATTTATTAGGTTCCGGAATGGATCCTGAGAATCCTATTACACTTCGTATGAACGGTTCTGATTTCAAGATTTACGCCGGAACTACCGCTCCGGTTCGCACCAGTAGCGAATGGAAGACTACCCTTTCGATATACGCCAATTCGGATTCCACGGTACAACAAACCATTTGGGTGAACTACAACCCGAAGAAAAAGAACTGCTCCACCACGACGGCTACCATCTCTGTAACCGCCTCATCCGCCAGTTTATCTCTGCCTTTGTCCGGACACGCACCGCGTCACACATACGTTCAAACGCCTGTTACCTTAGCGCCAAAAGACATAACCCCCTATTCCTTCACCGCACAATGGAAGGATGTAGAGGATGCCGAGTGCTACTATTTCACGCTTTACCAGATAGCGGATGGCGAGACAACCTTCACGCAGGACTTTGAGAACTTCACTGATTACGACAAAATTCGCGATATGGGATGGCAGAGCAACACCAATCTGACCACCACATCGGACAAAAAAGATGGTACTCGTGCGCTGTATTTCAAAAACTTCGGAGACCAAATCACCTCGGAGACTTACCCGACTGCTGTCACCAAATTGAGTTTCTGGTACAATGCTTTCACTTCAACTACAGACACCATCGGTGTGCTGGTGATTGAAGGTTTCAACGGTGAAGAATGGATGGAGATAGAGACGAAAGTAATGAGCAATAGAGACAAACGTGTGACCGTCAACTACGAATTTGAAGAAGCCAAAAACTACCGTATTTTCCGTATGACATGGTTAGATAACGGCGGTTCCGGTATTGCGTTTGATGCCTTTGCTGCTACGACATCCAAGAATATTACGTACATCCACAAAGGCAAAGAAAGCTATTACGTACCTTATCAGGCTTCTAAAGTACATGAGTTCATCTTCAATAACTTAGAGCCGGATAATACGTATTACTACCAAATCCAATGTACCGATATGGGCAAGGGATGCGAGGAGCATTTGACGGAATTGTCTGAGCCAAGAGAGGTACATACAATCGCAGGTAAGCCCATCGACAGCAGACAACTGACCTTAGCGATCGACAGCATCAATTACAACCCTGCAGAGCATGCCATCTATCTGATCGACCCGCAGGCAGGAGACTTTTTATACTTCTACAACACGGCAGGACGGTTAGTCTATCGCTCGGCAATCACGGCTGGAGTATGCATCTATCAGTTGGATCTGAATCTCTTCCGCGCAGGAGAAGTATATATGGTTCAACACGCAAAAGGCGGCGCCTTAGGCCGTAAAAACAAGTGGTTGAAGTTCATCTATTAAACTTCCTCCATTTTACCCCACATTTTTATTAAATTGTTAATAACCCGCACAAGTCATTGATTTTGTGCGGGTTTTAGTATGTTGAAAACTGTCGAAAAGATGTTAATAAAACAATTGAAAGATTTTTTTGTGGGGAAATGTGGGGAAATTCAAATATTTTTTGTATCTTTGCAGCGAATTTAGAATAAAAAAGATATAATTTAGAATTGCATGCAGACTTTCATCGGAAATATAGACGGACGGTTGGATGAGAAAGGACGAATCTTTGTACCGGCTGTGTACCGCAAGATTTTGGCGGAAGGCGAGTCGAAGCGATTGGTAATGCGCCGCGACACGGATAACGAATGTCTGATGTTCTATCCCGAACAGGTTTGGAACGAGAAAGTAGAGTCCCTGCGTCAAAACTTAGACGAGTGGGATCCGGAAGACCAGCTCATACTAATGCAGTTTATGGCAGATGCGGAATACATGGAGATGGACAATCAGGGACGCATCCTGCTCCAAAAGAAGAATCTCGAGACAATCGGCGCGCAAAACGACGTGCTGTTCGTCGGCATGCTCAATCGATTTGCGCTTTGGGCACCGGAGACATTTAATGCCAAACGGCTGAGTCAGAGCGAGTTAGCCGCACGGCTGAGAGCTAAAATGGCAAAAAAGAATTAAGAATTAATAATTAATAATTATTCATTGATAATTATGGACGCAGTTTATCACATACCCGCCATGCTGAATGAGACCATCAATGGATTGAATATCAAGCCCGATGGGGTCTATGTTGATGTGACGTTCGGTGGAGGAGGACATAGCCGCGCCATTCTTGAAAAAAATTGCGGTCACCTTTTCTCCTTTGATCAAGACAAGGATGCTTTGAATAATGCGATTAAGGATGAACGATGGACGTTTGTGCATAGTAATTTCCGATATTTACGAAACTGGATGGAATATTACGAGGTGGACGGAATAGACGGATTACTGGCGGATTTAGGGGTCAGTTTTCACCATTTCGATTGTCCGGAGAGAGGATTCAGTTTCCGATTCAGCGCTCCCCTGGATATGCGCATGAACCAAACGGCGAAGCGTACCGCCGCGGATATAGTGAACGGTTATAGCGAAGATGAGTTGGCAAACCTCTTCTATCTGTACGGCGAATTGAAAAACGGGCGAGGGATAGCAAAGAACATCTGCCGGGCACGGACGCAGAAACCGATAGAGCGAACGGAGGACTTGGTAGCAGCAGCTTTGAATAGCAAACCGGAGAATCTGACCAACCGAGAACTTCACGGAGAATTAGACATTCCAACGCAACATAAGAAGGATCTGGCAAGATTGTTCCAGGCCTTGCGGATTGAGGTAAATGACGAAATGGGAGCTTTGCGGGAGATGTTAGTAGCAGCACGGAATCTGCTCAAACCCGGAGGACGAATCGCCATCTTGACGTACCACTCCTTAGAAGATCGATTGGTGAAAAACTTCCTGAGAAGCGGGAACTTAGAGGGAAAAATAGAAAAAGATTTTTATGGTAATAACCTCAGCCCGTTTGAGCTGATCGAAAAAGGACGTGAAGCCTCAGCCGAAGAGGTGGAACGAAACCCAAGAGCACGAAGCGCAAAACTCCGCGTGGCGGAGAAATTAATAATTAAAAATTAATAATTAATAAAGGGCTGTTTAAGTTTGGTAGGGACTTTTAGAATACGTACGGTTCTTTAAGTTTTGTACAAAAGCCACCAGGACGCTTTGTACATTGTACATTATACATTGTAAATTGACAGCATGGCTGACGCACACGACATACAAAGTTGGTTGAACGGAGATTTGCTTCGCAGCCGGAAGATCAAAGAACAATACCCGCTGATCGGACTAATCGTCGGGCTGATCTTCCTGTACATCCTTACCGGCTATCAGGCGGTTAAGCAACAACACCGGCTAACGGACACGAAAAAAGAGATGCTGGACGCCAAATTCCGTTACATGACCATCAGCGCCCAACTGACAGATAAAACCCGGCAAAGCCAAATCATCAAAGCGCTGCAGGAGAACGGCAGCACGCTGCAAGAGAACACGAAACCACCGGTGAAAATTAATAATTAATAAAGGGCTATTTAAGTTTAGTGCGAATGCGGAGATTTGTACGGCTATTAAGTTTGGATACTAAACTCATAGAATGCATACCAACTCAAAACGTTGTACAAAAGTCACTAGGACGCTTTAATAATTAATAATTATTCATTGTAAATGTCTGATGAGCAAAGAAATACGGTTTGGCGGTTTGCCATCATCTTCATCGTCATCCTGATCGGCTTCGGAGCCGTGTTGGGCAAGATCATCTATATCCAGACGGTGGAGCGCGACGAATGGCTGAAAATAACCGAGAGCCAAGTACCGACTAACCGCCCGATCAAAGCGACGCGCGGGAATATATTGGATTGCAATGGTCGGTTATTGGCGTCCAGTATGCCGCAATACTATGTATATATGGATACGCGCGTGCCTGCGTTACACGAGAAAAGCGGCGAGTTATTCAAGAAAAACATCGACAGCCTGGCTTTCGATTTGGAGACCATTGTGGGCGAGCACACAGCCAATGAATACAAGACGCGGATCGTGAATGCGTACCTTCATAACGACCCCCGCCTTCGTGTTTGTGACCACCGCATCAACTATTTGCAACGCCGGGCTTTGGAGCAGAACCGACTGATCAAAAAGGGCAAATACAGAAGTGGTATTTTCTTTGAAGACCAACACCGACGCATCAAACCGTACGGCGTCTTGGCAAGCCGCACAATCGGCAGCATTTACGGCGAGGACGGCGTCGGAAATTCGGGTTTAGAGAAAGGATTTGACCGCGAGTTGCGGGGCGAGGACGGCATGAGCAGTATTCAGCGCATTGGCGGCAGAAACGAGTCCGTGACTGTGGAAGAAGCGAAAGATGGCATGGATGTACTGACGACCATCGATGCGAATCTGCAAGATATCGTCGAGAACGCGTTGCTGCAAAAAGTAACGGCACGCGAAGCCCAATGGGGTTGCTGCATCTTAATGGAGACACAAACGGGCTACATACGCGCGATAGCAAACTTAGACCGTTCGGAAGAAAACGGCAAGTATTACGAAGCGCAGAACCACGCCGTCCAACGCGTTGAACCGGGTTCTACTTTCAAAACGATCGCTTTAGTGGCAGCTTTGGATGACGGGAAAATCGACATCGACGACACCGTAACCGTCACACGCAAACCCTGGCGCTATTTCAATGTCACTCATACAGACGCACACCCGATGGACACCGTCCTGACCGTACAATCAGCTTTAGCCGTTTCCAGCAATATCGCTTTAGCGAAACTGATTACCCGTAGTTATGAAGGATCGGCAAAGAAGTTCGTTCACCGGATAGAAAAAATGGGGCTGATGGATAGTGTTTATTGCGAAATCCCCGGCGCGAACCGTATTCGCATCGATGTTCCGCGCGATACCGTGACGCTGAGTAAAATGTCGTACGGTTATTCAGTGGAGCTGACGCCGATGCAGATTTTGATGTTCTACAACGCGATCGCGAACAAAGGCAAGATGATGCGGCCGATGTTAGTGAAAGCCATACAGCAGAACGGCGAAAACGTGAAAAACTTCCGACCGGAAGTAGTCAAATCCTCTATTTGCAGTCGCGGCACGCTGCGGGATATACAAGGAGCACTGCACGATGTGGTGTGGGATAACCATCTGGGAACGGCAGCGGTCAATCCGTGGGGTATGCGCAAAGCGCAATCGAACTTGGTTCATATAGCCGGCAAAACCGGAACGGCTCAGTTACTCATCGGCGGAAGATACCAGAAAAGACACCGAATCACATTCGTTGGCTACTTTCCGGAGGAGAATCCGCAATATACCTGTATATGCATGATCGAGGATCCGAAGGGTAGCTACGACGCCGGCATGGATTGCGGCAGTACGGTACGTACCATTGCAGAGAAAACGATGGCTTACACGGGCTGTTATGTGTACCGCGATGGAAAAAAAGTATTGGAGAAAAGATAATTAATTACGAATGATATGCTTTTAAGTGAATTATTGAAAGCGATTAAGCCGGTTGAAGTAATCGGCAGCACGGACAAGGAGATTAAGGGCCTGCATTTCGACAGCCGAAAGGTGGGCGAAGGCGACCTGTTTGTAGCCCAAATCGGCACTTCAGTAGATGGACATACATTCATTGAGGATTGTGTCTCACGCGGTGCCGCGGCAGTCGTTTTATCCGACCGTAACTACCTTCCCTCTCCCTTGAGGGGAGAGTCGGAGAGGGGTTTGTCTTGCACGTATATCCTTGTGCAGGACACAAGCAAAGCCCTGGGATTGCTGGCGGGGAAATGGTTTGGAGAGCCGAGCAAACAGTTAACCTTAGTGGGCGTCACGGGTACGAACGGCAAGACGACGATCGCCACCTTATTATATAAACTCACGCGCGCGTTGGGCCACAAAGCGGGCCTGCTTTCTACGGTGGTCAATTACATCGAAGACGAAGCAATTCCTGCCACTCACACCACCCCGGACGCTATCGAATTGAACGGTTTGTTGCGGCGGATGGTGGACGCAGGTTGCACGTATGCCTTCATGGAAGTCAGTAGCCATGCCATCGCTCAGGAACGCATTGCCGGACTGGATTTTGACGGAGCCCTGTTCACCAATCTCACACGAGATCATATTGATTTTCACAAGACATTCGATAATTACCGCGACACCAAGAAACGGCTCTTTGACGGATTAAAAAAGAGCGCGTTCGCCGTGACGAACAAAGATGACAAGAACGGACTCGTCATGACGCAAAACTGCAAAGCATCGGTACATACGTATTCCACCCGCTCGTTAGCCGATTACAGAGCGCAGATCTTGGAAGAAGGATTTGAGGGTATGATGCTGAATATGAACAGCAAAGAGGTTTTCGTACCGCTTGTAGGAAGGTTCAATGTCAGCAACCTGCTGTGTATCTACGGGGCAGCACTATGCCTGGGATTTGATGAGTTGGAGGTATTGCGCGTATTAAGTACACTCAAACCCGTGAACGGTCGGTTTGAGACCATCCACAGCCCAAAGGGATGGACCGCTATCGTCGATTATGCCCATACACCGGACGCCGTGGAAAACGTCATTCAAACAATCCGCGAAATCAAGAAAGAAGGCGCCAAGTTAATCACTGTAGTGGGTTGCGGCGGCAATCGGGACAAAGGCAAAAGACCGATGATGGCGCAGATTGCCAAAAAAGGCAGCGAACAGCTGATCTTGACTTCCGACAATCCGCGCGACGAGGAGCCGGCAGATATCTTGAATGATATGAAAGCGGGGCTGACAGAAACGGAGTTGAAGAGCACATTAGTGATTGAGGATAGAGCCGCAGCCATCCAGACGGCATGCACCTTGGCGCAGAAGGGCGATGTGATCTTGGTGGCCGGCAAGGGACACGAGGATTATCAGATCATCAAGGGTGTCAAACATCATTTTGACGATCACGAGGAAGTTCGCAAGTATGCAAACTAATTGTACATTGTACATTGTAAATTGTAAATTGACATGATATATTCATTATTTACCCATTTTAGCGATATTTTAGGTGCGCGTCTGTTCACCTATATATCGTTCCGCGCTATCTTAGCGGGTGTGATCGGACTGCTGGTCAGTATAGGATTTGGTAACTGGTTTATCAACTATATGAAGCGACATAACATCAGCGAAACACAGCGGGACGAGAAAACCGACCCGTTCAATGTGGGCAAGAAAGGGGTACCGACGATGGGCGGACTGATCGTGATTGCCGCCATTCTGCTGCCATGCCTGCTGTTAGGTAAGTTAAACAATGTCTATATGATCCTAATGATCGTGACCACCTTGCTGATGGGGGCGCTGGGATTTGCGGACGATTATATCAAAACCTTCCGGAAGAACAAAGACGGTTTGAACGGTTGGGTAAAGATCGGCGGGCAGGTTGCCTTAGGTCTGATAGTGGGTTTGACGCTGCGTTTTGCGCCGATGACCACGATGAATGAGGTCGTTACAAGCCATATAGAGAACAACGTAGTAGTGGTGGATAAAAGTCCGGAAATCAAGTCCACACAAACGACCATCCCGTTCGTAAAACACCATAATTTCAACTACGCCGACTTATTCCAATGGACGGGCGGGAATAATCAATATCGTTTCGGATGGATTTTCTTCGTACTGCTGACGGTTTTTGTGGTAGCGGCGGTAAGTAATGGAGCGAATCTCAACGACGGCATGGACGGGATGTGTGCCGGTAATTCAGCGATCATCGGCATCGCCTTGCTCATACTCGCCTATACGTCCGGTAGTGTCGTTTGGGCGGAGTATTTCGACGTCATGTACATACCCGGCAGCGAAGAGTTGGTTGTGTTCTTAGCGTCATTCGTCGGAGCATTAGTGGGCTATCTGTGGTTCAACGGCTTCCCGGCACAGGTTTTCCTCGGCGACACCGGCAGTCTGACCATCGGAGGAATTATCGGAGTGTGCGCGATGGTGATTCATAAGGAATTGATGGTCCCGGTCCTCTGCGGAGTCTTTCTCATGGAAAGCGTGAGCGTCATCCTACAAACGCAGGTATATAAGTTTTATAAGAAACGCGGACAACACGTACGTATATGGAAACGAACACCGCTGCATGATCATTTCCGTACGTCGGTAGATCAGGTTCTCAAAAACGATCCAACCTGTTCGATTCTATTCAAGGGCAGTAAAAACCTGCACCACGAGAACAAGATTGTACTGCGTTTCTGCATCGTAACGCTCATTTTAGCGGCGATCACTATTTTGACATTAAAAATAAGATAATCGTAATACCGTAATAACGTAATAACGTAATATAAAAAAAAACTATGAAGCGTATCGTTATTTTAGGAGCCGGAGAGAGCGGCAGTGGAGCTGCTATTCTCGCCAAGGAGAAGGGTTTTGATGTCTTCGTGAGCGATTGCGGAACGATCAGCGAACCCTATCGTGCATTGCTGGACCAGAACGGAATCCAATGGGAGGACGGCAAGCATAGCTTTGACCGCATTAAGGATGCCGACGAGTATATCAAATCGCCGGGAATACCCTTGAATGCACCTATCCTTGAGCAAATACGCGCATACCGCGCCTCCCTCCCTTGTGGGGAGGGACGGGGAGAGGTTAGTATCATCTCCGAAATCGAGTTCGCTGCCCGTTATACAAACGCGAAGATGATCTGCATCACCGGCTCAAACGGAAAAACAACCACCACTTCGCTCATCTATTATATCCTGCGAAATGCGGGCCTGAACGTGGGTTTGGCTGGCAACATCGGCAACTCGCTGGCGCTACAAGTGGCTCGCGAGGATCACGATTATTATGTCATCGAACTCAGTTCCTTCCAACTGGACAATATGTACGATTTCAAGGCGGACATAGCGATCTTGCTCAATATCACACCGGATCATTTGGATCGGTACGATTATAAGTTCCAGAACTATGTGGATGCCAAGTTCCGCATTACCCGCAATCAAACCAAGGAAGATTCGTTCATTTATTGGGCAGAAGATCCGGTAATCGACCGCGAGATGAAAAAACTCCAACTGGGTGCAACACTCTATCCGTACGGATTCACACAACCCAATCCGCTGCCGGTCGGAGAAGAAGAGTTAGCGCTCAAAGGTCGCCATAATGTGCTTAACTCGATGGCTGCGACGATTGCGGCGAATGTGTTGAAAATCAAGAACGATGTTATTCGCGAAAGTCTCATGAGTTTCAAGGGGATTGAGCATCGCCTGCAATACGTCGCTACGGTCAAAGGGGTTCGGTGGATCAATGACAGCAAGGCAACGAATGTCAATAGTTGCTGGTACGCTTTGGAGGCTATGAACACTCCGACCGTTCTCATTCTGGGCGGCAAGGACAAAGGAAACGACTACTCAGAAATTGACAATCTGGTCAAAGAGAAATGCCATACACTCATCTTCATGGGACTGCATAACGAGAAACTGAGGGAGCACTTCGGCTCGTTCGGTCTGAAGATCTATGACACTGATAATCTGCACGATGCCGTCCAAGCGGCATACCACGCAGCCCACGAAGGAGACACCGTACTGCTATCCCCGTGTTGTGCGTCGTTCGATCTCTTCAAATCCTATGAAGATCGAGGCGAACAATTCATGGCGGCGGTAAAAAATTTATAATTAAAAATTAATAATTAATAAAGGGCTATTTAAGTTTGGTGAGAACTTTTAGGATACGTACGATACTTTAAGTTTTGCATAAAACCCAATAGAACGCTTTAATAATTAATAATTAATAATTTATAATGAAATTAAACCTTCAACATATTGATCGCACCTATTGGGGGTTGTTTATCGCCCTTATCGTGGTCGCTGTTATCGCGCTTTTCTCAGCGTCTTCAACCTTGGTGTATAGCAATCATTCGGCGTTGGGACCAATCGGACAGCAGATGTTCTTTATCTTGCTGGGCTTGATCGCGGCGGGAGTGATTCAGCTGATACCCACCTATTGGGTGCGATTTGGAGGATATATATTATTGGGGATCAGCACGTTATTAGTCTATTCCACCATGATTCCCGGCAATCCTCTGGTGGTCACAATCAATGGAGCCGCACGATGGGTACGAATAGCCGGCATCACATTCCAACCCTCCGAACTGGCGAAACTTTCGCTCATCATCGTCATCGCCGACCAATTGGCACGAATCAAAAACGAGCAGGACAAAAAGAAGTATTTCTATCGCACCCTCATCATCTCCGGCATCGTCACGTTGCCGATTATGGCGTCTAACCTATCAACGGCGGTATTGATCGGACTGATCGTATTCTGCCTATGGGTCTTAGCGCGTATTCCTTGGAAATACACAATGTCGGTAGTGGGCATCGCTATCCTTGTTCTCGGCTTGGGTTACAGCATCGTGGAGTTCGGTTTTGTCCGGCAAGGACGATCTATGGGCGGACCCTTCAAACGGGCGACAACTTGGGTGGCGCGTATCGATCGGCATTTCGAACCGGAAGAGGGTTCCAAATTTATCGTCACCGACGATAATATACAGGAGGCTTATTCAGCTGTCGCGATTGCGCGCGGAGGATCTTCACCGATCGGTGTGCTCCCGGGAAACAGTAAGGAGCGCGATTACTTGCCCCTCGCCTTCGCAGATTATATCTTCGCCATCATCGTAGAGGAATCCGGCATCGTGGGAGCTGCGTTTCTGATTTTCCTCTACTTAGCCATCCTCTTTCGTGCATGCAATGTCTCCAGCCGCTATTCCGACATGCCGGCAATGCTGATGACGATGGGCCTGGCGCTAATGATCACCTGCCAAGCCCTCATCTCCATGCTCGTCGCTGTCGGTCTCGGACCCGTTACCGGACAACCTCTTCCGCTCATTAGCCGAGGAGGAACATCTGTCCTTATCACGTCCATTTACTTCGGTATTATGATGGGCGTCAGCCGGGAACAACTCATACTCCGCGATCGCGTCAACGAGATCAAGGTCGAAAGCGAAGAAGATGCCCCAATAGTAACTTTGGAATAAAACCCCTCCACCCTCCCCAAAAGGGGAGAATACAACATAAAGAATCATGGAGCACCAATACATGACCGCGGATATAAACAATTATTCGCTATTAAAAGAAAACGCAAAGCGCATGCGAGAAGAACCGACAGAAGCAGAAAGTGCTTTATGGAGATTTATCAGCAATGAAAGATTAGGCTATAAATTTCGCAGGCAACACATTATTGACGAGTACATTGTTGACTTTGTTTGTCTCAATAAGAGACTAATCATCGAAATTGATGGTAAATATCATAATGAAGTCAATCAATGTGAGTTAGACGAACAACGTACCCATAAATTAACGGATTTGGGATATACGGTTATCCGTTTCACGAATGAGCAAGTTACCTGCGATATTGAAAACACATTATTAGAAATCAAAAAATACTTAATATGACGAATACAAACTCATCTTCCCCCCTCCATGGGGGGATCGAGGGGGGCCGTTACCTCATTTCCGGAGGCGGGACCGGTGGACATATATTCCCTGCCGTAAGTATTGCTAATGCGCTGAAAGAACTGGATCCGGAGGCGGAGATTTTGTTTGTGGGCGCCCTCGGTCGCATGGAGATGGAGCGAGTGCCGCAAGCGGGTTATAAAATTGTCGGCCTGCCCGTTCGGGGCTTTAACCGCGCTCAGCCCTGGAAGAACGTCTCGGTGATGATCGACCTTCTCAAATCGCTCCGTCAGGTCAAGCAGATCATCCGCGACTTCAAACCACAAGTCGGAGTCGGAG
>Ga0247610_10001049_pt1 | contig 35324 bp, 43 predicted proteins | sample 174DNAGHGhighgp2_FD_193483 | JGI IMG/M metagenome (GOLD analysis project Ga0247610, IMG submission 193483) | Sheep rumen microbial communities from Palmerston North, Manawatu-Wanganui, New Zealand - 1742 DNA GHGhigh gp2 | ecosystem: Host-associated > Mammals > Digestive system > Stomach > Rumen...
ATCCCTTCTGCAATAATTAAACTAGCAAAATACACTACAAATGCAGACAATAATATTTTTAATGTATAAATTATTTTATTATCTACTTTTTTATTACTAAAAGGATTTAAGTCTTTAATAATACTCAATACTTTATTCATATACTAAATATTCTCCTTTATAACATATGAAGCACTTTCAGATTTTGTTTCTTCAAAAGGTCCATAGTGTCCAAAGAAACATATTATAAAAGCAATAATATCAATAACTAAAAAAATAATAAATCCTATTAAAAATCCTTTAAGTATTTTCTTTATTGTTCTTGTTTGTTTTTCTGTCATTTTAATTTTTGATAAAACTACATTTTGTAAATCATTATCAATTAAATCATCTACACTAACATTTAATGCTTTTGATAATAATTTTAATTGTTCTGGATTTGGAGCAGTTTCCTCAAGTTCCCAATTAGAAATAGTTTGTCTTGTAACATTTACTTTTTCTCCTAATTGTTCTTGTGAAAGACCATTTTTCTTTCGCAAATTTAAAATATTTTGGCCTAATGCCATAATCATCCCTTCTTTCACTTACAATTATATAAAACTACTACTTAACAAATCTACCAAAGGTCTTTGGAAGTTTGTCAAAGCCTTTTAACATTTATATTTATATTAACATTATATCAAACTTTTACATAAGTTTAATACATCTCAATGTTACTATTTTACGATTAAAAAAAGATGTCTTTTAAACATCTTTCTTTTCTAAAACCATAACTGTTTCAACATGCCTAGTATGAAGATGACGAACATATCATTTCATCCGCAGTATTACACTTCGTACTGCGGATAAAGAACATGTTATATCTTTATTTATTCAACAGGACTTCTTAAAGAAAAATTTTTTATATCAAAATCCTTAAATGTTTCTAAAAAATATTCATAAATATTCTTAGCATTTTCAAATTTTTTGTCATAATCTTTTTCTGTCAAACATTTTAATAACAATTCGATATACTTTTCATCAGGTAATTTATTAATATTATACTTTTTTCTATATTCTTTATCTTTTAAAATATATTCAATTTTATTTAATGGTACTGATCCTATTTTACTATTTTGAAAATATGAATTAATTACTCTCTCTATAAAAATATAATAACTAAAATCTATATCTTCTTTTCTTTTATATTTTTCTTCTAGTTCATCAAATCCATCCCATACTCCATAACAATTCATTTTATATGTTCCTTCATCTAGATCATCAAAATCTTTTTTTAAATATTCTTTAGCCTGATTAATTAATGATTCAACTTCACTTGTTTTATCAATAATTATCTTCCCATTTGCAAATATTCTTGCTGTAGATATATGGCCATTCTTTTGTCCTTTTTCAAACTCCTCTTTTATTTTTTTAATAGGGTTAATAAAATATTCGATTAAATAACCATCTACAAGTTTATTTCCTCTTTCTCTCCAAGTAATATCATCCTTAGTAATAATAAAAAGATCTATATCACTATTTATATTCTGATTACCAGTTGCATAACTTCCTGTTAGAATCGCGCCTACAAAATAATCTTCATTTTTATAATCATATAAAAATTTTTCAATTGCTAATTGCCATTGTTCCATTATTATCACATCCTATACTCATTATACCAAAAAAAAGATGTTTATTTAACATCTTTCTTCTCTAGTATCATAACTGTTTCAACATGGAATGTATTTGGAAACATATCTAATGCATATACTTTTTTTATATTATAATAATCTTTTAATATATTTATATCTCTTGCTAAAGTCATTGGATCACATGATATATAACCTATTTGATTAGGCGATATTTTTAATATATCATCAAGTGTTTTACTGTTTAATCCTGATCTTGGAGGATCAACAATAACTACATCTATATCATCTTTTATAGTTGGTAATACTTCACTTGTATCACCTACATAATACTTATAATTATTTACTCTATTTAAAATAGCATTATCATTAGCATCTAATATAGAATTCTTATTTATTTCTATTCCAATAATTTTGTTTATATTATCTTTTAAAGCTATACCCATTACACCTGAACCACAGTAAAGATCTAATAGATTATTACCTTTAATATTTTCTTTTAATATATTAAATATTTCATTAGCTATATAATTATTTATTTGAAAGAATGCATTATAGGATACTTTAAATTTATAATCACCAATTGTATCAAAGAAAAAATTATTACCATATACAATCTTATCATTAACTACTACTCCTTTAACATTTGAAGGAGGATCATTAAAGAATTCAAATCTATCACATTTAACTATAATTAATAATTCATTATCAGAATTAGATCTAATAGTTATATCACCATTTTTTATATCCATAAAAGAATGATAATCTACTATTTCATTAATTGCATCACTTGCAAGTAAACATTTAGCTATATCTACTCTATCATGTGATTCACTATTATAATATGCATATGTGTTATTGTGGACTTTTAATTCTATTTTATTTCTATAATATAAATCCTTATCTGATTTAATAAATGTTACTTCAGTATCTATACCAGCATATTTTTTTAATATATCTTTTATCTTTTGTTTCTTAAATTCACTTTGATAAGATGAATCCATATGCATTAAATTACATCCACCACATTCATGATAAAATGGACACTTAGGTTCCACTCTCATATCTGATGAATTATTTCTTTTAATTACTTTTGCTATATTATATTTTTTATTCTTTTCAGTTATTTCAATTTCAACATCTTCTAAAGGAAGTGCATCTTCCACAAATGTGATAACACCATCAACAAATGTAATACCTCTTCCTTGATTATCTAACTTCTCAATTCTCATTTTGAAATATCGTATAGTCTTTTAACTTCTTTAATAGAAAGTTCTCTATACTCTCCACTTTTAAGATTTCCTAAAGTCATACCTGCATATTCAGTTCTAGATAATTTATCTACTAAATAACCTAAACTTTCAAATACCCTCTTAACTATGTGATTACGTCCTTCTACAATCGTGATTTCAACTATAGATGAATCTTTAACTTTATCAATACTCTTAGCTTTAATTCTAATAATATCTACTTTTCTATCATCTATTTTTATACCATGTTTTAATTTCATTAAATCTTCAGGAGTTATTGCTCTATTTAATTTAGCTATATATGTTTTAGGAATTGACTTACTTGGATGCATAAGTGCATTAGCAAGTTCTCCATCATTAGTTAATAAAAGTAAACCTGTTGTATTATAATCTAATCTACCAATTGGATATATTCTCTTATCTGTATCTATATAATCAACAACTGTTACACGATCAGCTTCATCTTGCACACTTGAGATAACCCCTCTTGGTTTATTTAACATATAATAAACATGTTCTTCTCTTGCTATAACATTTCCTTCAACAATTATTTCTTGATTACCTGAAACTTTATATCCCATTTCAGTAATCTTTTCACCATCTACATATACTTTACCAGCTTTAATTAATTCTTCAGCTTTTCTTCTTGATGTATAACCTGATTCAGCAATAACCTTTTGTAATCTTTCCATAGATATCACCTGCTTATATTCTATCATATCTTTTAAACTTTTAAAAATATCATTTGTATGTTATTATATAAAACAAATTTGAGGGATATATATGGAAAATAAAGAAATTAATATAAATGAAGTAATATATGATTTTGTTAATACAACAAATGTTAACTATGCACGTATAAATGATGATTTTAGAATTCCAAATATAATGACTTCATGGAACTATAAATTAAATGAATTAAAGAATTGTTATAGACGTGCTAATCTTGATATAAATAATACTATTTCAGGTAGTATTATACTTAAACATGTTGAAAAAATATTAACTAAAGCAATTAATATATTAATTGACTTCGGTAATAAAACAAAAGTAAATATGCCTGAATGTGATATAAAAAAATATCTTCTAAAGAAAAAATATTTAAGTAATAAAGCTATGTTAAATAAATACATTGGATATGAAGAAGCCATAAAAAACTTAAATATTGAAGAATTAAAAGATTATATCATGTTATATTTTATATGTTTTGAAAATGAAGAATATCCAAATGAAGAAATTGTAGAATTAATTTCAATTCTAAATGAAGAATTATATGCTTTAGGCATAACTGATACAGATGAATTAAATGCTTTTATCTATGATTTATTAAGAGGTAAAGAAGATGGAACTACATTATCTAAAAAATAATAGAAAAATAATAGATGATAAAATAACTGAATTATATGAAACTATTCATCAAAATATAAATATAATTAATCGTGAGCTTGCATCTCATGATATAAATAAAAGATATACTAATATCATGATATATTTCCAATATAAGATGAATGAAATACAAAATGTATATAAAAGATATGGTATGAATGCATTAGATACAGTTACATATTATACTTTAATAACTCAATTATTAAGAATAGCTCAAACAGCATTTAAATATATGGATTATTTTACTAATATATGTAATATTAAGTTTGGTCAAACAAGTTATAATTACAATAAAATAAAATATCAATTATTATCTAAATTATTAGATAAATATCAATCATATGGAGAAGTTATAAAAGAATTTGATGTACTTGAGAATGTAGCACATTCAGCATATGACTTCTTAGATTTTGAAACAGACTTTAAAGAAGATTATTCAGATATAACTATATCATTCACCTGTGGAATGATAAGAGATGAATTAGAAGGACTTCAATTAAGTGATCAAATTGAAGAAATAGATGAAATTGAAGATATATTAATGAAAAGATTTAAAAGTCAAAAGAAAAAGCAACTTACTAAATAAGTTGCTTTTATAGTAACGTTAATAAATCATAGATAGGAATTGAGTTTTATTAATGTAGCTAATAAGAGTCATCTATTAATATATATTCTTTAAATACGGATATGTGAGCCATCCTTAGCTTAATAATATTAATAGATATTTATATGTAAATATTATATTAGTTTCTTTAATATTATTTACCTATATAAATCTATCACTTCTCCTTTCGTGATTTAATAATATCAATTAAATATGAAATTAAAATGAATGTTATGTGAAATTTATATGAAAAAAAGATATCTGTAAAGATATCTTATTTTACTTCTATATCAGTTAAGATATAATCATAGTCTTCTGTGTTAAATGTTGCTCCACAGAATTTACAATGACCTGACTCATTAATGTTTGCAGGTTGTCCACATCCTGGACAGTGAAGACCTGTCTTTAAGTCTTTTGCATCTTTCTTCTTTTCAAGTGTAAGTATATTTGTATGTTCATCTCTTGTTGTATTATTTCCACTTACATACTTCTTAGTTTCTGCATCAACTTTATAATCCATATATCTAGATACAAGTTTTACAGTTACTACAATCTTATCATCTTTTTCTTCAACATTTGTTATTTCAGTAGATTTAACATTTAATTCATCAAACATTTGCTTAACTTTATTTTCTTTGTTTTCATCTACTTTTTTCTTATATTCTTTATATACTTTATCACTTATTTTATGATCAACATCTTTTAAATCACCTTTAGATAATCCTGTATATAATTGAACAAAGATATTATCTACTTTTGTTTTAAACATACTATTATCTATAGTTTTATCATAATCATTGATATTAACTGAATCAGCTGATGCAGTTGATTGAACTTGATTTTGATTTAAAGTATAACCTGTATTTCTTTGTTTTCTATTTTCTTTCTTAGTAATGATGAAATCTTTACTAGCTAAAACTAAGTTAGATCCACAGAACTTACATTTTTGAGATGCTTCATCTCCAAGTTCACCACCACAGTTTGGACAATTAGTTACTTTATGTGTTTCATCACTTACTTTATCAATTGTAATGAAATATGAAACTCCACTTGCAGCTTTATTTCCTCTAACTACTTTTCCAGATTCATCAACTATATAATCTCTCATTGCAACTGTTAAGGCTACACATGCAGTTTCTACTGAGCCTTCTTTTTTAAGAGAAACTACATGTCCACCTACTTTAGTAATATCTTCCATGATATTCTTTAATCCTCTAGATTTTAATCCATCAAGTTGCATCTTATAGTTATTATATAACTCATCTGATACTAATTTTCTAATCTTATCTGTATCAAAATCAGTCCATGCATGTTGTAAATCTGTATATACATTAAATGCTTTATTTACTATTGCATCTGTATTTAATTCAGGATCTATCTTTTGAATTTCTTCATCAGTCATCTTCTTTTCTTGACTTAATAAATCATTAAATTGGCTTCCGTTTATTCCGCCTCCTCCACCTTTGTTATTTCTTGATACAATTATAATAATTATAATAACAATGATTATAATAATTAATGTTCCTAGGAATGAACCTCCACTTGAATCTCCTGATGAAGACCATGAATAATCACTGTCCCAAGATGAACCAGAATCCCAACTTGATCCACCTGAATCATAATCGAAGTCAAATCCCGAATCAGCATTTGCTATCTTAAATGGTATTGCTAAAGATAAAACAACAAGTAATACCATTAATAATCTTTTTATATTTTTTTTCATATATTACCTCCGTATTTTTTCACTTACAAATAATATAACACAAAAAAAAATACATATAAATAAATATGTATTCTTTTATTAAATAATATTTGTAACATTTTCAATTTTTGTTATTACAAAGTCTAAACTTTCTTTAATTATATTAGCTGAACAAAACTCACATGTTTGACTAGCGTAATCTTTAAGCTCTGCACCACAGTTTGGACAATTCTTTATTGCTTTCTTCTTATCTGATATTTTATCAAAAGTAATAATATATGTTTCTTGCCTAGTATCAGTATTACCTCTTACAACATAGTTTTTATCATCTATAACATAATCACGTTGACGAACATATAAGATTACATCTACACTTTCAATCTTACCAGTCTTTTTAATGTCTAATACTCCTGCACCTAATAACTCAATATTCTCAAGTACATTTTTTTGATTTTTTTCTTCTAATGGTTCCAATTGCATCTTTAATGAATTAAACATTTCATCAGATGTTATTTTTCTCATAGCATCATAGTTAAAATCAGACCATGAATATTGTAATTCTTTATATGTCTCAAATGAAGATAATATAATACTTTTTCTATCTAATGATGAATCTATTTTTTTTATATCATCATCTTTTAAAACTTTATCATCTATAATCATTTTTTGTCCTTTATTATATCTACCATAAATTGCATTAATCATGATTGCTATTTGCATAAAACATATAGAAAATATAAATCCAACTAACAATATACAATAAGGAACTTTAAATTCATCTGGTAATGAAGAAGAAGCATATACATCTGAAGGAAAAAACAATAAAAGAATGATTAATATTTTATTCATTAGAATCATCTCCTTTATCAAATTTAATTGAATCCTTCAATTTTTTATAATCTTTTCTAGCTTTAGATGAACTAATAAATTTATAAATTCCTATTGTTAAAAATATAACAGACGCTATTCCAAAAGTACAAGCCCATATAATAAAGTCATTTTTAGTCATTAGATGAGATGATCCACCTGATGAAGAACCTCCATATGATGATCCACCACCATAAGATGATCCACCGCCTCCACCACCATAGTCAGAACTCCATCCAGCATCTGCATGTGTTTTACTAATTGGAATTAATAAAACACACACAATGATAATTATATATAATATTTTTTTTATTTTATTTTTCATATATTAATACCACTTCTCTATACTAGATAATATATATTCTCCATTTTCTTTCTTTAATACTAAAATATTAAAATGTTCTACAGGAGCTGAATCATTTCCACTTATAAATTCATTATTGTCTTTATTAACTAAGTAATCTTTATATTTAGATTTTAACTTAACTGTAACAACAATATCTCCATTTACTTTTTCAATCTTACCTATTTCAGTAGATTTAACGCTTATTTCATCAATAATATATTTTTCATGATTCTTTATATCTTTATCTAATTTATTATTATATTTATTAAATACTTCTTCACTTACATATTTTTTTATACTTGATATATTATCTTTATTTAAACCTTCATGTAATTTAATAAATATATCATTTGATATTTTAAATATATCTTCATTAGTTTTAGACATATCATAATCCTTAATATCATATTTAGTATCTATTACTTTATTTATATTATTATATTTATTCTTTAATTTGATTTCTTTCTTAGTAATAATAAAATCTTTACTTGCTATAGATAATTCGGATTTACAATACTCACATGTTTGACTAGCCTCATCTGAAAGAGGTGCACCACAGTTTGGACAACTTGTAATTTTCTTACCATCAATTGCTTTATCAACAGTTAAATAATAAGATACTGTATGGTCAGACAAATCTCCTCTTAATAATTCTTTATTTTCATCAACAATATAATCTTTTTGAGATACTGTTATACATACACATGCAGTTTCAATATCATTTACTTTTTCTAAAGAAACAACATATCCATCTAAATATTTAAAATCTTCCATGATATTTTGTTGTCCTTTATCTTTTAAAGTTCCAAGTTGCATTTTATACATACGATATAATTCATCTGATACAAGTTTTCTCATATTAACTTTATCAAAGTTCATCCATGCTTCTTGTAATTTTACATATGTATCATAAGTTTTACTAAGTATTATATCAGAAGTTAAAGTAGGATCTATTTTCTTAATTTCTTCATCTGTTAATGAAATATCTACATCTTCATCAACATTTAAATTCGGATTATGTAATTCATTTTTCATATTCATTCCATCTTGTACTAGTTTTATAATTAATATCATAAACAGAATACCAACGGCAAGAGAAATACCTATGAATTTACCAAAGAAAGAACCTGTTGATGAACCTGATGAAGAACTTGAATAATCATGTGAACCATAATCATGATCTGACCAAGAAGATCCTCCATATGATGAACCTCCATATGATGATCCACCACCATAAGATGATCCACCACCATCATAACTAAAATCAAAACCTGAATCAGCTTTTAAATTTCTAAAAGGAATTAAAACTATTAATAACATACATATTATTATAGATATCCTAAATTCTCTACTCTTCATTAATACCAACTTACCTATTCTAACTATCATTATACATAAAAAAATAAACTTATTAAAGTTTATTTCATATATTTAATTTATCATAAATAGATTCATCAAAATCAAAGTTATAATACATTAATTCTTTATCATCTATTACTATCTTAAACATTCCTACTGGTAATGTTTGAACTTCATTTAAATTAATTAATTCATCTGATTCTTCATCAGCTGTATCAAATGATATTCTAACACTTGAATAAAGATTATAATCTTTTTCAAAGAATTTGTTATGTAAGCTACTTGTAGCTAATACAAATAACATATTTAAACCAGATACATTAGTTATAATACCTGATATTATCTTTTCCATATCTTCTCTATTAAGAAGTGAATCATTGTCATCTATAGCTACAACTATTAAAGGAAGTTCATTTTTAGTCTTCTTATAGTATTCATCATAATTATTAACTTTTTCTTCATTAAATAATGCTTTTCTTTCATCAATAATATTTAATACTTTAGCTAATGTACTTTCAGGTTTATCAAATACTTTTTCTAATGAATAATGTGAATCTAAATATCTTTGTAATTCAACACCTGATGTATCAATAGCAATAATATTCATATTATCTCCATCATAGTTATCACATAATTCTAATAACACTTGATTTAAGAATACAGATTTACCTATACCTGTTTCACCTGTTATAAGAATAGATGGATGATCTTTAATATCAATAGTTAATAAACCATCAACATTAAATCCTAATACCAAATTTCCTTTACTAGATAATTTTTCTTTTATAACGCTTTCAAATTTCATAGTTGCATCCTCTCTAAATATCGAAATCTTTTAATATAATTAAACACTTATTCATTTCTTCGTCATGGTCTACTAAAGGTATATTAATAGCTAAGAATTCATTTTCATCTTCATCAGTAGTCTTATCTATTAATACATTATCTTTCATGATATCTACTAATCCTTCTTTAACAATCATTTTCTTTATATCATTCATAGATTTTTCTTCTAATCCTTCAATAGATATAAATATAGTTAATGTTTCTACTCCATATGAATAAAATGATTCCATTCTATAAGGTCTACCATCAGAGAATTCACCTTCAGCATAACCTAAATTACATACTTCTGAATCTGAAGTAAAATCAATACCATCACGGTTTATAAGTGGATAACTCATACAAAAACCTCCTAATTCTTTTTATCTAATAATTTAGGATAAATATTAGTTATTTCATATTTATTAAATCCTAAATCACTTAATATACTAACTGCTTCATCTGCATTTATTTTTTTAAATACATCATCATCTTCTAATAATCTTTTAATATAAGAATATTTTTCTTCATTAGTATTCTTTAATAATTCATCACATATTACTCTTAATTTATCTAACATTATATACCCTACCTTTTGATTCTAATCCATATGAAGATAAATTTTTATTTTCCTCCAAGAAATAATACTCTTTTGAGTTTAATAATCTTTCTAAATTATCTTTAGATATTACATTCATGATTGGATCTTGATTATAATCAATAATGGCATATGTAAATTCACCATTTACTTCTTTAGTTAAAAGAGCAACTACAGTAAATGAAAAACCATCAGCTTTTCTTTTACTTAAGAAATCTAATTTAACTTCACCTAAATTACTTATTGTCTTATCAAATAATTGCTTTAAATATGTATATGCATCTAAACCAACTAAATCTTCTCTTCTAATTGATTTAAAGAATACAGTATATAAATCATCAGGTGATATAACATCATGTCTTAGATATTGACTACGATATTTATCTAAAGCTAAATTAAATTCAGTTTCTTTCTTTTTATTAATAGTAATATTACTCTTAACTTTATCTTTAGTCTCATTAAACTTATTTCTAATTACTACATTTTTATTAATAGAATTTAAACATTCAATAGAATTATTTAATTTAATATTAGATATATCACTAGATAAATAACCAAACTCATTTATCTCAATATCATATTCACCATATCTAAATCCAATTCTAATATCATCTGGATTACCTACAGCATAGTTAGAATATTTAATACCTAATAAACTTAAGAATTTAGAATAAATTAACATAAATTGATATCTAGTTACTTTATTATTCTTACTATTCTTTTCTTGTATTTTACTTAATTTATATTTACTATCTTGTTCATAACTTGTTATATCATCATCTAAAGATAATATTTGACATAGTCTAATATAAATATGAATAGCTTTCTCTAAAGCATTGTAAGTTGGATTCATATATTTATTAACTTCTTCAATTAATTCTTTACTTAATTCATATTTATCAGATACATCTTCATCTAATGGTCTATTATATTTTTCAATTGTTTGGAAATTAATAGATTGTCTATTAACCATATCATTGTATTTATTAATTACATCTTCATCAAATAAAAATCTATCAAATATTCTATTTTGATCAATGAAAACCTTTAACATATAAGCAACTATAGATCTATCATTTTCTATATGTTCCCTGTTGTTTTCAAATAATTTATAAGATATATTTTTATCTCCATTTATAAACTTATTAAATATACCATTTTTATTATCAAGTAAATCTAATAATTTAGATGGTTCTATAACATATTTTTTACCATCAATAAAATATTCTAAATCATCTACAAATGTTTGTTTACAAATATCTGGATTAACATTCATCCTTAAAACATTAAATCTATGTATATCAGCTTCATCAAATTCATTAGGATATTTATTAATAATTTCATCTAATAATCTAACTAATTCTGTTCTTTTAAATGATATAGGTGTAGATATTTTACCATCTTCACTTACATAAGACATAGCAAAAGCTAAACCTGAATCATGTAATTCCATGATAGAATTAAACATATTATTAATAGATATAGTTGTAGAATATAATATTAATGCATTTACTTTTAAAATATCTCTTAATAATTCTTTAGAACATGATATTAATTTAGTTGGATCATTAAATGATTTAACTGTTACCCTATCAAAAGCAACATTGTTATATTTATTCCATGTATCTTTATCTTTTAAATATATTTGATGAGGTACTTTCATGGATGTTAATTCACGTACTTCATCAGTTGTATAAAATATAGATTTATCAAGTAATTTTTCATATTCAAAAAATCCTATTGGATATACTTCTGAATCCATACAAACACCCACTTTCCTATTCTTATTATATCATTTTGCAATTATTTAAGTTAAAACTGCTTAAAGAATTTACATTAATCGCTAGTTATTTTACACATTTATAATTAAATAATCAATAGTATTTTTTCTTGCATTAAAATAGATAATGTGTTAATATAACAATCGTTTTAAAGGGGAAAAGTCTAATGAAAGCAGTTTTAAAAGATAGAAATTTTTTAAGAGATTATATTATTTATTTATATATGATATCAAATAATAAAAATCAAGTTAAAGAAACTATTGATGAAACTATTGAACATGCATCATCAGTTGAAGATTTAGCTAATAGTTTATTATTTGAAACACCAACAAGAATACAAAATAAAAACCTTGAGACAGCAAAAATGTTATTGAATTAAGTATATATTTATGCTACAATACTCTTGTCTTAAGGACATAGGGGTGTAGTACAATGGTAGTATAGGAGTCTCCAAAACTTTAGACGTGGGTTCGATTCCTGCCACCCCTGCCATTTAGAATATTAAAAGCACTAACTAACTGTTAGTGCTTTTTTATGTCAATTATTTCGTATATACAACTTTCTAAATTATCATCAAAAAGTAATAAAGTACTATTTAAATAAGAACCAAGTAATTTTTTTGCTAATTCGCTTTCAGATAAAATTATTCCTTTCTGTAAATCACTATTACTTAATAACTCATCTTTATATGCTACTGTTCCAAAATTATTTCCACGCTCTACAGAAAATCCAATTGGAATTTGTGTATGATATGTTGGTTCTATTGTATAGGTTTCTATTTCACTTGTATTTGTATTATAAATAGAAACTGTATCTCCAACTTCTACATATATATTGCTTGTTTTAATTTTACTGTTATCAGTAGATGCTTTTTTATTATCATTTAATTCAATACTATCATAAATATTTTTATAATTATTTTGATGTTCAAAATCATAATATTCATATGTATAATCTGAGGTGTCGACAATATTAAAGTTAATTTTTAATTCTATTAACTTATCCCTTATTTTTAATAGAGCTTGTTTTGGAAATCCACAACAGACGTTTCCTAAGTATGGGCTATAAGAATCATCAAAAAGTTTATAATTAAAGATGTTTGATATAATTTCTGCTTCTTCATTATATATTTTATACCAATTACCTATCAAAAATAAATGAATTGTTTTCGGATAGTTATCTAAAAAATAATATCTAATATCATTCAAATTATAGTTTACGTTTTCTATTTTCAATCTATGAATAATCATCTTTGTTTGACCCCTTTACAATATTATAGATATCTTCTCCATACTTTTGATATTTGCTTGCTCCTATACCCTTAATACGTAGCAAATCTTGCTTTTTTTCTATTTTTGAACAAACTAAATTTATTAAAGATTTATCTGAAAGAATTAAATATGCTCCTGAATAACCTTCTTTATGCATCATATCCAATCTCCATTGTCTTAACTCATCAAATAATTTTTGTTGTTCAGAATTTAGATCATCATATGTCATTGCTTCATACGAAACTTTATTTTTTAATTTAACCATACGAATTATTTCTTTTACCCTAGGATTATTTAATATATGATTTTCATCAAATAACTCTCCCGTAAAAGGATTATATCCATTCATTAATCCATCTAATATATCATCATCTGTAATATCTTTTTCATAAATAGATTTATCATCTATTTCGATTCTATTTAAAATATCTAAAATTTTATCTTTATCAGAAATAGAATTTGAATTTGAATTGATGTACTGTTTTAAATTCTTATATAAAACTGAATATACAACTTTATAATATTCAATGTTCTCATTTAAAGATATGTCAAAAAAATTAATTGGAAATTGAAATTTTTCGGAAATTAGTTTTTTTGATGTAAGAGATATATCATTACCATGTAGCCAGCAGTTAATGGATACTCTAGAAACACCTAAAACTTTTGCTAAGTCCTCTTGACTCCAACCAGTTATTTTTAAAATCATTTCAATAATAATCATTCTAACCCCTCCAAAATTGCTTATATATTACCATGCGCTTTACAAAATGTCAAGTTTTTGCATGCATATATAAGAAATAGATAAAATTTTATTAAAATATGATATAATAAAATGCAATCAAGATTTATCTCATTCTTTCGTATACGTTCATAAAGAACGTGCCATGAGATATTAAAAGATTTAGGATTTCTCCTAAATCTTTTTTATTAATAAATGATAGTGGTAGGAATCAAAAGTTTTACCATCTGATTCATAATAATCTATTACTTGATATATATTTATAATTTCAAAGTCTTTGAATAATTCTTTACATAAGTCATAATCTGCATAAAAATGTGGTGTTTTATATTCAGGTCCTTCTTCCATTCTAAGTCTTGTATTAGGATCTTGTAATGGCCAACTTTCTTGTTTGAATCCCCACGTATCTTTAGAACCAAGTGTTAAATAACATTCTCCATCTTTTCTTAAAACTCTTTTTAATTCTTTTATTATCTTTTTTATACCCTCTGTGTCTGTATGAGATATAACGTTTCTACACAAAATACAATCAAATGAATTATCTTCATAAGGTAATAATAGCATATCTCCAACTTTATAATTGCATTTAAGATTTTCTTCTTCACACCATTGTTTTGTTCTATTGATAGCTTCTTCACTTATATCAAAACATGATACATTAAATCCGTTTTTTGCAAATAGCACACTATGCCTTCCTAAACCACATCCTAAATCTAAAAAATCTTTCATTTCAAAAGAAGCCCACCTATTTAATAAATAGTAAGATTCTATACTTGGATTTTTCCAAATAATAGATGGATCATCTTTTATTATTTTCCAATTCCATCCCTTTGACTTAATCATACATATCACCAATAATATTGTATCACAGATTTACTATTTTCCTACAGTATGATATATTAATTATGTAATTGAGTTTTATCCTATTTTTTCGTAAACGTTCATAAAGAGCGTGCCATTTAGAAAATTAAAACACTAACTTAATTGTTAGTGTTTTATTTTATTTTTCTGAATTGTTTGAAATTATTTTTTTTTCATAAGTAAATTTTTTATCATTTGTATTAAATGTTTATTAAGTTTCATTTTTTGACTAAAAAATAATATATGTTAAAATATATCAAAAAAGAGGGATATATATGGATACTTATTATCATTTCACAAGTATAAATAATCTTGGTAATATAAGCATGTATGGATTAATACCTAAAAAAGGATTTAGAACTATCTCTATTCAAGATGACAATGCAGGTGTTTTCTTATCAAAAGGAATAGAAAAATCAATTCAAATGTATGCATTTATGTTACATTACTATGAAAAATACTTTGAAGATGAAACAACAGAAATACTTAAAGAATACGAAACAAAACTTGAAGAATTAAAAGATAAATTTCAAAGTCCAAGAATCATAAGTAAGATAGAATTTTATGACTATCATATTAAAAGAATTAATTCAGTTAGAAACTGTAAAAGTTTTATCGAATATCTTGAAGGACCCACTTGTCTTCTATCTATTACTGGAATAAAACCTGATGATGAAAGAGAGTTAACTAATTGTCGTCATAACAGTGCAATTTCACCAGATAACATTAATATAGTTAATTTAAGAAATAAATACACTAATTATTATATATATGATATAAACATAGTCTTATCATATATCTTAAAACAAATACCAATTAATGAAATAAAAAAAGATATTCCATTAGAAAATCATGAAGATATAGATAACTTATACAATTATATAAACAATACTATAAATTCAAACTATGATCCAAACTACTTTGAATTAGTTAATGTTCCTCTTTCATGTTATAATTTCAATTATCCATATATGAGAACATTAAGATAATAATAAAAAGATTTAGGAATTCCTAAATCTTTTTTGTTATAAAACTCTAAATACATTTTTTTATATCCGTGTTAATTATATTAACTTTATCAAATAAATCATTACACTCTTTTACTAAGTCATTTAAACTATATTTTTCATTCTCTATTAATATCATTTTTACACTTCATTATAAATAAATTTATCTACTACCAGGACTATCATTACCGTACAAATGTGGATAAAACAACATATTATAATAAGTAACATCATCTAAATCATAGAATGGAAATTTTTTGAATTCCTCTGAACTATTTGGAATAGCATTACCAAAAGGAATTTTATAATATCTCTTATTTGAAGCATCTATTCTTTTTCCTATCTCTAATCCTTCGTCAGTTAATCTAATTGCTTCATCAACTGATTTACCAAATCCTGGGAACAAAGAATTTGTATAAGCTACTAAATTATTATTTTCATCATAATAAAAAAATAATCCCATTTTACCTATCTCGCGTTTAAAATAATAACTAAATACCTTTAACAATTCATTCCTATTTATGTTTTTTAATTTTTTTCTATCGTTTATTCTAAAACAAAATAATACTTCAGATCTAACATTATTCATCATAGTTTCAAAAGCTTTGGTATATGATGAGAAATCGTTATTTATATCCTTTTTAGTACATTTTTCAGGTGTAATATATGCACCTTTAAATTTACTTTCTGATAACCATATTGGCGATTTTTTCATATTATCAAACCACTCAGGATGATCATTTTTTATTTCTTCAAGTAGTTTTGTAATTAAAGCTAAATCTGTTTTATTATGAATAAACACAACTATTTTATCGTATCTATTTTCTCTAGAATATTTTAGATAAATTGGAATATTATTACGAAAACTTCTTTTAAGCATTTCATTAACTATTAAATATAAATATTCATCTTTAGGACTTAAATATAATCTCAAATGATTTTTTCCATCAAATACTCTATTAACTGCAATATGTCTAAAAGTATTGTTATTTTTAGATTGTTCCCAAAAACTACCAACCATTCCACCTTTTAAAGCATTATCAAAGTTTTGTTTTAATATATCGTCGCTTTGTTTATAAACAGGATCATCAAGTAAATTTTTGGGTGCGCCCATTAAAACTAAATCTTCATATTCAAAATCATCCATGATTAAATTAAGTAAATAACTAAAATCAACATTTTTATCTATTACATCCATTTATTATTCACCAACTATCTATAAAAATTATAACATACTTTTAAAATAGAAAAATAATAAAAAGCACTAACGATTTAGTATAGTGCACCCAATTTAGGAGACATTAATAAAAAACACAATTAAAAGGAAGCAATTAAATTTGCTTCTTATTTTTCAAATTCATTTCTTTCATCAATTATATTAATAATATTAATATCAATATTTTTATCTTTATATTTAGATTCTAAATAGTTCATGAACTCTACTTCAGTTTCATCTTTAGCTTTAAAATCATTATTCTTAATTGCATTTTCCATTCTTGATCTTAATGTTTTCCATTTTTTATAGTATTCAGTTTTATATTTAAACATAAATCCTGAATTATCTTCAATTACAAATCCTTCAATATATTTATCATTATATTTATAATCTTCTTTTTTAATATCATTAAATATATTTTCAAATTCATTTAAATCATTAGCAGTATAAACTAATTCTTTAACTTCTATATTATTTTTATCTGCAAAATCTTTTAAGTCTTTATAATCTATTTTTGAATATTCAATAGAATTATATATTTCATCTAATAAAACAATTCTATCATTACCATATTCAATGATATGTTTATCATTAACTGAATCAACTACTTCAAATACCATACTTGTATTATTAGTTATTAATCTATTTTTAATTACTTCTATTTGTTTATCATTAAATAATTTATAAAAAATGTTTTTAAAATAATCACTGAAGTCTCCTGTAAACATTGATTTAGTTGCAAAAACTAATTCATCATTTACAACTGATAAAATACCTAAGAAACCATTGTACTTTAGATAAAAGTTAACAGGATATGTTAACTTATCTTTTAAGTTATCATATTTAGTTTCTTCTCTTTCATCTAAGTTAAAGAATTTATTATAACTTCTAGCAACAACTAAATAGTTTTTAGTATCTATAAATAATCCTCTAGCTTGAGTAGTCATGTTATTCCATACTTTATAGTAAAATGCTTCTCTTGAGAAATTAAATGATGATATACCATTACCTAATTCTTTTTCAAATATATATTTATTTTTTCTTAATTTATCAATCAATAAATATACATCTTCTTTTTCAACTAAATTAGGATCATATTTATTATTCTTTATTTCATCATATGTAATACTTCCATCTGATTCTAAAGTTAATACTCTTAAGTATCCCCCATTTTCAACATCACCATCAAGGTTATAAGAATATTCATATTTATTATATTCATTTTTATAATAGTTTCTATGCCCATGAATTTGATATACTTTATTATCTTGTTTAGACATATATTCATCATATATTTTATCTATATCTACATCATATTTATCTATTCCATAGATAAAAGAATTAGTACTATAGAAATCTAACGATTTATCAGGATAATATGGAATACCTCCATGTGAAATAACAAAATGTTTACCACGATATTCTATATTAGCTATTTGAGATAATCCTTTTACTAATCCTCTTATTTCACTTTTACTAATATTACCTTCTAATTCTTCTAATGTCTTAGTTAAATCATAGTCTAATCTATATTCATCATCACATGCATATTTATATAATCTATCTTCATGATTACCTGTTAAAAAAATAAAGTTTTTATTTTGTAAATTATCTTTAATAAAATTAAATACTTTAATATTATCAAATCCACGATCAAAGTAATCACCCATGAATATATATAATTCATTTTCTTTTATAGGATTATTATTAATATATTCTTCTAAAGGTTCAAAACAAGCATGAATATCTCCAAAGATATGAACTTTATCATACATATTCATATTTCTTGGAGATAGATTAATATATTTATTTAATTCATCTGGTTTAACAACTATAAATGATTTAGGTACTTCTTCTTTCTTTAATAACTTATATGCTTTTTTTATAGATTCTTCAGGTACTTGTTTTAATTCTTCTCTACCTGAATTTCTTATTAATAATTCATCTAATTCTACATCAGTAAAATCTATTACGTATAATCTATATCTATACTTTTCAGCTAATTTTTTATATGCACTGAAGTCATCTGCACATACATGAGTTGCATCAATGAAAGTTAATTCACCTTTACGCATTCTATCTTCAAGTATTTGAAATAATAAATTCCATACCTTAGTATTATTAAACTGAGGAATCATCTCAGTGTAACTTGTAGTCATCTCAGGTGAATTAAATAGCAAACGAATTTTATCAGCACTTAAAGTATAATCATCTAAATTATTATTCTTTATAAATGTTGATTTCCCTGATGCCATGGCACCTCTTAAAACAAATAGTTTACGCATAAAAATCACCTCATTCACAGGTATTATATCATAAAACAAAAACACTAACTAATTGTTAGTGTTTTATTTTATAATTTCTATAATTTTTCTTTTAAATCTTTTGCGGCTAATGCTCTTGCACTTACTTCATTCTTTTCATCAGTTGTAAGTTCAGCAAGTGTTTTTCCTGTTTCTAGTTCAAATATAGGATCAAATCCAAATCCATTTTCACCTCTTGGTTCTTTAGATATAAATCCATTTAATATACCTTCACCAACAACTGTTTTAGTTCCATCAAAGTAAACTAAATTACACACAACAGATGCACTTCTATCTTCATATTTATTTACTTCATTAATTAAATAATTATTTCTATCTTCATCTGTAGCATCATCACCTAAAAATCTATGTGTCATGACACCTGGATATCCATCAAGTGCATTCACACATAAACCTGAATCATCTGCAATAACTGGTTCATGTGATATCTCATATATCTCTTTAGCTTTCTTTGTAGCATTTCCTATAAATGTATCTTGATCTTCTTCTACATCAACATCTATATTTTTATCTTTAAGTGAATATATTTCATATTCACTTAATATCTTTTTTATTTCTTCTAATTTACCTTTATTGTTTGATGCTAATATCATACCCATGCATCTCCTTTAAGTGGTTTAAACTTATATCTTTGACTTGGTCTAAATCCATTTTTAGTTTCATCTTTACTTTCAGTTAATTCACAGTACTTAATGATTTTCTTTCTAAAATTAGATTTATCTACTGTACAATCTTTAATAAGTTCATATACCATCCTTACATCTTCTAATGTAAATGTTTCACCCATGAATTTAAATATAATATCAGTTGAATCTATATTACTTCTAATTCTCTTATAACAAATAAGTAAGTTCATTAATAATCTTTTTAATTCATCATCTTTAAATAATATTTCATGAATATATTCTATATTTTTATTTTCTTCTTTTTCTATAGTTTTATAATCATATTTATTATCATTAAATACTATTTCTTTATTATCATTTATTTTAAAATCCACTAAATGATATCCATCTTTTAAACTAACATTTTCTATGTTAGTTGCACACATATAAATAACATCAATTGAATCTGCATAGTCCATGGTAAATACTTGTTCAATATGAAAGATGTTACTTCCTATTAATGAAGAAACAGTTTCTTTAACTTGATCTTTCATACCTTCACTTTTACATATTGTTTGAGGTAATTTATTATTCTTATCTACTAACACTTTAATTGTTTTAATATCATTTTTTCTAATATTAGTATTTTTCTCACTGTCGATAACAAATAAACAACTAACTAGATTTATTTTCATAGTAACAAACATCCTTTGCTATAACATTAGATATATCATTTAAGAATTTAGAAAATGATTCTAAATCTATATATTTAGTATTTCCTAATGTATGTTGATTTAAACTTCTTATATTTAATTTTAATTTATCTTCTTTAATCTTACAATCATAAATGGATAATATATTAGTTAAATATTTAACATCTAAATTAAATATATTAACTAAATCATAACTTAAATAATCATATTCTTTATAAATATCATTATCAACAAATATATTATAATTATATTTATTACTTAAATAATATTCTAAATAATATTTATCTAATAATAAATGTACTAAATATCCCTTATCTATATCCTTATTTAAATCTAATACTTTTATATTAGTTTCTATATCAGGTATTAAATATATACTACTTTGTATTTTCATATGACTATCTTCTTTATCTATAATATCAGGAAGTAGATTACCTCGATAAAAGTCATCTGATTTTATATTTAATAAACTTGCAACTTTATTTGCTACTACCATATGCGCGACTATACTTGGCATTTTCAATCACCCTTTTAACTGCTTCACTTTCTTCATCTATATTTAATCCTGTACAATCAACCATATATAATTTATCTTCTAATAAACCATTTTGTTCCATATAAGTATATGTTTCTAAATATAATAAATTATATAGATATGTATATTTATCATATTCATCAATTATATCTCTTAAATATATTCTTCTTTCTAATTCAGATTTGTCATTGTTGATAAGAAATATAACCATATCATTTATTCTCTTTAAATATTCATTTAATTTATTAACTCTATCTATTAATGATATTTTAAAATCAATTAAACTACATATATTTTTATCTCTATCTTTAAAATTATATTCTTTTAAATTATTAATTACACTTGTTTTGCCAACTGCATCTGTTCCTTCAAGTATTATCATAAAACCTCCAAATTATTAACATATTCAACTATTTCATTTTCATCATTAATATATTTTATTTCTATATTTTTATTTAAATTTTTACAAGTAATAATTGGAAACCAATATTCACCTTCTACATCATAACTAGTGATTTTAGGATCACAGAATATAACTATTTTTTTATTCTTAAATGATGCATATACAATTTCAGTTATAGATGCAATAGCTGAATATTTAGTTAAGTTAGCTATAACTAAATCACATTTATCTATTTGTTTTAATTCTTCATCTACAACATTTTCACATACTGATTTTTTATCATCTTGTTTTTCATAGTAGAATCCTCCAATGTAAACAACATTTGGATTGTTCTTAAGTTCAACTCCATCTGATGCATAAACTGTATCTTTTACATTTCCAACTATTTTACTTCTCATATCATCTTTTAACATATCTAATACATTATCTTCATTTATAAGTTCATGTCTTACTTTATAAGTTCCTGAATAAAATATATTTATTTTATTTTCTTTCATGATTTTCTTCCAATTGATATATGAAAATACAGCAAGTATAGTCCAGATTATATTTAGTATAAATAAATATATAGCTTGATCTGGTAATAAAAAATATTCAATTGCATAGAAGATATCATTTATTAACCAAATAATCCATGTATCTATTTTCTTCTTCATCATATAATATGTAGCTACAAAACTTGAAACAGTAGTAAATGCATCAAGAATTGGTAAAGGATCATTAGTATTCTTTAATATTAAACTAACAATAACTGTACCAATTGTAATTATTAATACATATATTATTCTTTCTATATTACTTGCTTTAGTTATTTTATTTGATTTACTTTTTTTATTCCAAAGAATAAAACCCACTACTCCCATCACAAGATAAATACTATTATTAACAATATCTCCATATAAATGATTATTTAATGAAAATATAATTAAGAATATCATTTGTAAAATATAAAATATCCAATTACTCCTCCTATCTAACATAACTAATACTCCTTGAATTAATCCCAGAACAGTTGCTCCTACTTCGATTAACATCTATATCATCTCCTTACATATAGTACTATATACCATATGTAATATATTTGTCAATAGATATATGGTATTATTTACCATATGTTATGCATTTTACTATAAATAATTAATGTGCTATAATACTTCAATCTAAAAAAAAGAAATCAAAGGTGATCTCTAATGAATAAATTTAAAAGCTTAATTGCACTTACATTAATTACAGCATCTACCCTATCAAAAGAAGTAAATGCAGGTATAAATGAATATGATAAAAAAGAAATTGTAACAGCATTAATTAATGTTAATGTAAGAAAAGAACCAAATTCAACTTCTGAAAAACTTGGTTTACTATGGGGAACTGAATCAGCTGATTTAATAGCAATTGAAAATGATAATTGGTATAAAATAAACTACTATGGTGAAATAGGATATGTATCAAGTGAATATGTAAAAGTATCAACTACATGGGATGTTGAAACTGATCCAACTCAAGTTGCATATTTAACTCAAGATATCAGCATGCCTTTTTGGGATGCTAATGATGAATATTCAAATGAAGTAATTGAAAAGCAAAATCAAGTTGGATATATAATTGAATTTACTAATGATAAATATACTTTATTAGTTAATGATTCTTTATTAGAAGATATATCATCTGAATATATTCAAGAAATAGATTTAAATAAACATACTTATCCTAATGAAGTAGAAAAAACATTAACTAGAATAAGACATGAAGCATATAAAAATACTAACGATTAGTTAGTATTTTATTTTTCTTCTAAATCTACATATAATTCTACTTTACCACATTTAGGACATACCCTAGCTTTAACTTGTTTAGTAGATATTTTTTTATCACTAAATAACATCTTACTTCCATTTTCTTCATCATCAAATGTTAAATATAATCTAGTTTCAAAATCATATCCTCCTACATAGTCTGTATGTAAGTTAGTATCTTCAATCATTTCAACATTACAATCATTACATTTTTTCATAGTATCACTTCCATATTTATTTAATATCTTTTATTTCATTAATGAAATTATTAGCTTTATCTACTCTTGCTTGATAAGCATTTTTAATTTGTTCTCTTTCTTCTTTATTCATTCTTACTTTTATTTCATCTATAAATCCATTTATTCTACTTATCATTTTATCTTTATCTTTACTATTAGATATAGAATAATCATTTATATAATAGTTATACCAAACTTTATCAACTATACCTATTCTTTTTACCATTTGAGTATAATCAATCATAAATAAAGTATCTTCACTCATATGTACATTAGTATTAAATCTTAAACTATTAATACTATCTCTTTTAAATAATCTATTATAAATTCTACCAACAGGACAATCATTTATTTCCTTATTATTATCATTTGTCTTTCCACTTAATAATTTTTTTAAGAAATTATTAATACTCTCTCCTTCATAAACATGAAGGCCAGGTAATGATAATCTTGTTCTAATTATTTCATCATCTTTTATTTCATGATAGCCACCTATTATTAAATCAAGATTATTATCTTCAATTAAATCAAATGCTTCTTTTAAGAAATTTTTTTCTACTTTATCATCTGAATCAACAAAAGCAATATACTTAGAATTAGATATCTCTATTCCTGTATTTCTAGCATTGCTAACTCCTCCGTTAATGATATGTTTAACTATAAAATTATCTTTATCATTTACATAATTATCTAAAAATAATTTAGTTTCTTCATTACTACCATCATCTATTATATATACTTTATAATTATCAAATGATTGAGTTAATATACTATCTAAACATCTTTCTAGATCATTTAAAGGAGTATTATAAACTGGTATTATTATATCTATCATATGATCACCACTTAAAATTATTATAACAAAAATCACTAACAATTTGTTAGTGATCTTTTTATCTAATTATTTCATGTTCAAAGTATTGTTCTTGAAATTCTGTTAATGCATCTATTGCGTCATCTGAATAACTTTTACCAGTTGGTACTACAACTAATTTATCATCATTGTCATTTGTTCTATGTATAATAGCTATACATTCACCTTCATATTCTTCAACTGGTTCAAATACACCAAGTAAATATGCATCGAGTTCTTCACCATCACCACTTACTGTGTTTGGAACAAATCCATAGTTAACTGGATATATAAATCCATGCTTTGGATGTTTAGATCCAAATTGTCTATCAATTTTAATCTTTAATGTTTTTCCTAAATATTCTTTATTATCCATATATACCTCCTATATATTTGTTAATGATTTTTTTCTTATTTTAATTGTATTTTTTTCATCTTGTTTCATATCATATTCAAGCGTTTCTATTTTGCTTAAACACTCAAATTTAACATATTCTATATTACAATTATCAAATAAATTACATGCCTTTTTATATTCATCAAATTCAATTCTTGCATCTTTATATACTACTCTTTTAACTCCTAAGTTAGCAATTAACTTAGCACAGTTAAGACATGGAAATAAAGTAACATATATAGTTCCATTTTTAAAGTCTTTAACAGAACCTTGATAATTACCTAAAGCTGACATTTCAGCATGAATGATGTATGTGTTTTTATCTAACCATGGATATACATCTTCATCCCAATTATTTGGAACTTGATTACATCCAACTGATAATAACTTATTATCTTCACTTACATAACATGCACCTACTTGTGTTGAAGGATCAGCACTTCTTGATGCAATAGCAAATGCAGATAACATATATGTTTCATCAAATGTAGTTCTTGTTGAACTATCTCTTTTTTTAGTTAAATCAATTGTTGTCATATAAACTCCCCTTATGCTTTTGCTAATACTTTTTGATTCTTTCTTAAAACATTATTAACAAGTTCTCTATATCTTTCATCTAATTCTTGATAATGATTTTTTATTTCATCTTCATTTCTTTCATCAAAGTATTTTTCAGCATCTAAATCATAACTAATACAATTTAATATACTTCCTTTAATACTAACCTTTTTACATTTCTTAGCTGTTAATAAGAAATCAGTTTCTTCAATAATATCAGAACATGTATCTCCATCTTCATTAATGATACATACACCTGAGTAATAATGTGCTAAACTTCTTCCTTCATATTTTCTTAACATATCAATGTAATATTCTAATATTTCATCATTAGATAAATCTTCTCTACCATGAACTCTTTTTACAAATAATCCAGGTTGTTCAAATTCTTTAAATTTATTAATAAATAATCCTGAGTCCTCTGCAATTGTTGGTAAGTGAGTTAACTCATGATATGCTTTAGCTTTTAAAGTAGCATTCTCTTCAGCAGTTAATCCATTTTCATTGACCTCGATATTTATTCCTAACATTTTAGGACTAACTAACTCAATATCCTCAAACTCTTTTAATCTTTCTTTCATCATATTAAATTTATAATCATTTCCAGTAGCAAATAATAATTTCATTAGTCTCCACCCATTTCTTTCCTCTCCATTCATACCTTCATTATAAAACGTAAATCCTATATTTAAAAATGTTAATTTTTTATTGTAAACATTCCAAATAGGAATACCTATTTAATTTCAAAATTGATATATTCTTCTATAAATCTAATCGGTGCAGTTGTTAAAAACTTCTTATTATAAGCAAATACAATATCTGCAGTAGGAAGTTCTTCCTTCAATTTAATAAACTTATAATTATCATCATTTTTAACTATATCAGATATTATATATCCTAATCCTAAGTTATGGTTTACAGCATTTAATATAACTTCACTTGTATGTATATTAATTATCTTTTTAGGTTTAACATTATACTTAATAAATAACTTATCTAATTTCTTTCTATTATTAGTTCCTTTAATAGGAAGTACTAAAGGAACATCTTCTAAATCTTTAATAGATTTAATATTTTTAAACTTATCATAGTTATCTTTTTTACATACAAATGCATAGTTGACAGTTAATAAATCTATAACTGTTAAGTCCATGTTATTTGTTTGAATTGGCGCTGTATCAATTATAAGATCAATTGCGTGTTTATCAATTAATTCAAGTAATTGACCAGTTGACGCACTTGTTAAAGATATCTCAATATTAGGATATTTGTTGTGAAAATCTATAATCTTATCAAAGAAGAAAAACGATGCTATGTGAGATGGTAAACCAATGTTAAGTGTACCTCTTTCTAAATTTTCAGTCTCAAGCATGATTCTTTCTGCTGTTAATAGATTAGCATATGATTGTTCTACATAGTAAAATAACTCTCTACCTTTATCTGTTAATTCAATTCCATTTGAATTTCTATAAAATAATTGAGTTTCTAAATCTTCTTCTAATCTCTTAATAGACTTTGATATAGCTGATTGAGTGGTATATGTAAATTCAGCAGTCTTAGAAAAACTTCCATATTTACATACATCATAGAATACCTTATATAGATTCAAATTAATATCTTTCTTAAACATAAAAACCTCCATATCTGTTGCAACTAAGTAAATTATACTATATATATGATATATTCATAAATGAATATTATACATATTTACTATTCCTTACAGGAATATCTATAATTTACTCGATAAATACGTATATTTCAAGAAAAATATAATTAATTTACTTTACAAAAAAGGAAACACTTATAGACAATGTGTTTCCATATTTGCATATTCAAGATCATCTTCAAAGTTATTTTTAAGAGTTAAAATTGATTCTACCATGAATGATTCTTCTATATCAGTTGGTTTAATGAAGTTACATAAATTAAATCCAGCTAACTCAGCTTGATCTTTAATAAACTTCTTCTCTCTTTCATTAAACTTATCTTTATTATTTAATAAACTATTAATACCTGCATTTATTTGATCAATTGGTACTTCCGTTTCTTTCCATTTACTTAATCTCTTTTTAGAATATATTAAATTAATTGCCCTATCTAAAGCATAATCTAATTTAGAATAAGCTGTTTTACATATAGCATATATAGCATCTAATTCTAATATAGTTAACTTCTCTAATAAATCATTTATTTCATCAAATAATAAATCATCAGGTAATCCTTGATATATAGTACTTCTATATTTATCTAAAACTAGTTTTAATTTACTTTCTATTGTAGTAGTAGATAAATTTTTAGTTCCCTCTTCAATTATTTGTTTTAATATTAATAATTCATCTTTTGAATAATCATTAAGATTATTAGATATTTCAGATAAATCTAGATTAAGAATTCTAGCTATATTATCATATCCTCTTCTTCCTTCAAATTCATCTCTGTTTTCTTCATATTTTTTAAGTAATTCACTTCTTAATATTGCATACATATTCTTATCAATTTTAGAAAACATCATGATTGATTCTAATGACTCTAAAGTATCATAAGATAACTTTTTAAATAAACTTCTAATTATATCTTCTCTTTCCATACAATCTCCTTCTTTCTGTAGATTCATTATAAAATGAAAAATGAAAATATAAGTAGAGTTAATTTGACACACCTGATATTCTAAAAAAGAATATCTATAAATTATCTCCCGTTTTTAGTGATATAATTAAAGTACGGAAGTGATAATATGTATCTTTATTTACAATTTGTTTTTATATTCTACATGGGATGTACATGTGGATGGATAGTTGAATTATTATTTAGAAGAATAGTTCATGGTAAATGGGTTAACCCAGGATTCTTAATTGGACCTTACTTACCTATATATGGATTTGGATTATCTATATTAACTGTATTATATTTAGTATTTAAAAATATGCATATAAATCCAATTCTTGTTATTTTACTAATGGGATTTTTGATGACATTGATTGAATTAATTGGTGGTTTAATTGGATTAAAAAATAAAGTTAAACTATGGGATTACTCAGATCGTTGGGGAAACTTCAAAGGTATTATATGTCCCCTTTTCAGTGCCATCTGGACAATTGCAAGTGGAGTTTATTATTACATACTTGCTCCACATGTAATGAATGCATTAAAATGGTTTGATAATAATTTAATATTCTGTTATATACTTGGATTATTTACAGGATTAATAGTAATTGATTTTATTTACTCATGTAAGTTATATAAGAAGATTAAGAAGTTCGCTAAAGAAAATGACATCGTAGTTAAATATGAACAATTAAAATCATATATTAAAGATTTAAAAATAAAGAGTAAAGAAAAATATTCTTTCTTAAATCCATTTGAACAATCTAAACAATTAGTAGAATATTTAACAAGTTTTATTGATGGAATTAATAAAAACACTAACAAATAGTTAGTGTTTTTTATCATAGGTTAATTATTTCACAATACGTAAACCTAATCTACTTAATTCATGATTATTAGGTAAAGTTGCAGCTTTATATTTACTTCTAATTGTATTAAATATTTCTTTACCATATGCATTTTCATCTAATTCTAAAATTATATTAGAATATCTACTTAATAAAAAACATATAGTATATTCTAAATATTCTTTAAATGGTCTTAGACATATATTTAAATTAACTAAATTTCGTTCTTCTGTAAATACAACAATCTTATCTATTAATTCATCATATTTATATAAGAAATATAAATCACATTTATTATCCTTTATATTTAATGCAAGTGGACTATCTCCATATAATTTAACATATTCTTCATATGTTCCCTTTTCAATTCTCATAGTTATCCCTCCTTTAGAGTTAACTATATAATTACAGTTAAGGGGAAAGTCAAATAAAAAGAAATAGATTACTCTATTTCTTCTTTTTATTTAATGCACCAATTATTAAAACAATAACAAATACAATTATAAATATAGCTACTATACCTATTAGTAAACTAACTATATCAAATGATACATTTGCAGATACACCTGATTGATTAGCTGGAACAATACTATAAATAGTGGTTAGTTCAATTCCAAATCCTGTTTTGATAATTGCATCTCCACCTGACATAGAATATGCAAGTGGTAATGTATTAGTTGTTAAAGCAAAAATCAAATTAACAATACATAATACTGCATTAATAATAATAGTTATAATACTAGATAGTATCAATTTCTTTTTCATTTAATCACCTACTTTATATTTAAACTCATTATACCATCTTTTACATATTTTAAATAGTAATCTATTTGTTCTTCATGATTTAATTCACATACAGGTTTATCATATCCAATTGGATATGACACATGAGATAAAGGATATGATCTTTCTTTAAGTTCAAACTCTTCTTGTAAATCATGATATACATATGGAACATCTATATTAGTTTCATACATATTATCATCTTTATCTATGATGCAATAAGCACGATTAAATGCATATTCTTCTCCATCCTCTAAATAATGTTCAAATAATATCTTATTTAAATATTCTTTAATATTAGGTTCTATTCTACCTTTAATAACTACTGCATCATCTAATCCAACTATATAATCAAAGTTATAACTCTTTAAATGATTAACAGCATTTAATGCTTTATTTCTTGCTCTTTCTATATTATTTCCACTTTCTTTTTCATCTGGTAAATTCATATCATCAGTTAATTTAACTATTTCATATTCATCAATTGGAAATATAGTATTAATGAATATATTATAAACTGTTTCATATTTATCATTGTTGGTTGTTGCAATTAATACTTTTTTCATATATCCTCTTTATACATTTCATTAATTTTTTCTTGTAATTCTATATTAGTTCTAGATAACATTAAAGGTACATCTTCCCTATCATATTTATATATATATGATGCAAATATATCTTTTTCTCTTTCACTTAATATATTAAATATTTTAATAAAATAATCATAGTTATTATATATAAATTTTCTATACTCTAAAACATTATCTTTAATAGGTACTATTCTTTTTAATTCACTTATAGATTTAACTATATATTCCATCTTTTCTATTTCAATATCTTCAGTTTGATTAACTATAGAACTAGGATTATCATGATAATAATATATTACTTTATTAACATTTTTTATTTTTGCTTTTTTTAGATAACAATAATTATTAAAAAATAAATCTTCATGATATATAAAATCATTAAATCTAATATTATTATCTTTTAAGAAACTTCTTCTAAATAATTTACCATGTAAACTTATATCATTAATCATTTCTCTTTGTTCTTTTTCAAAGTATTCTCCACATGCAACTATATCATATCCATCTATATTATCAATTAATATTTGTAATGAATCATCTAACATTAATTCATCATCTTGATCAATAAACATAAGATATTCATGTGTACTTTTGTCTATACCGACTTGTCTAGTTAAACCAGGACATGTTTGTTCATCTAATTTTACATATGTAATATTTAAATCATATTTATCTAAATCATATTCTTCTGTAGAATTAGCATCTATTAAATATATACAATAATCTTTATATGTTTGTTTCTTTATAGAATCAAATAATCTATCTAAGTAAGAAGATGCATTGTAAATTGGAATAATTATATCTATCATATGATCACATCCAATTTTATTATAAAATAAAAAATAAATAATAGAAATATTCTATATATTTGAATAATAAAACACCAATCATCTGATTAGTGTTTTACTTTATTACCAAGTAGGATCTTTTGAATATGTATAATCTGACCCTTCGTATATTTCTTCTCTCTCTGCACTTGTTTCTTCTTGTTGTTCTCTAATCTTCTCTTCGATTTCTTCTTCATTAGTTTCTTCATTAGGGTCTTGTTCTTCTGGTGGATCTTCTTGAGGATCACCTGAACCTCCACCTTCACTGTTGAGAAGTTCTTCAATTTGATCATATAGTTTTTGTGAAGATTCATCTCTACCATTGTGATCTTCAGTAGCACAACTATTACCTAATAATACCTCTTGAACTTCTTCTAATTCAAATCTAATATTATTATTACTTTCATCAAATTGAATAAGTGCAAGTTTAGATAATGCTAAGTTGGTTCTAACATCACATACTCTTTTTTTATTAACTGACTCTAATGCTTTTTGATAATCAAGTATAGCTTTTTCATATTCATTCTTTTGGTAATAAGCATTTCCTTCATTGTAATAAACTATATAACTTTCAGGAATATTTATTATTTTTAATAATAGTAATGATTTAATATCATATTTATTACTTTTATATTTATTAATAAATAATTCATTAATACCATATCTAATAGTTAGATGAAAACCTAATACTAAAATAACAGCAATAATTATTTTAATTACTCTTTTCATATTTTTCCCCTCCTATCTAATGATATTTCAATAATAAATAATAATATTAGAATTGGAGAAATATAAAAATATATATCTGAATATGCATGTTCAGTAGATGAACCAACATTGTTTTTTAGCTTTATTAAACTCTTTAATTTAGAATCTATAGCACTTGATTTGTTCATATAAATATAATCAATTCCCATATCCTTTGCCATATTCTTCATGTTTTTTTCATCCATCTTAGAGATAGCATCTTTATATGGATAACTTGATCTATCTTCTATATATTCAGTTTCACCTTGATAATTTGTATATTTCATTTTAGATCCTTTAGTTGTACCATACCCTAAAACTGCTCCGCCATCAATTAATTTTTTTAAATCAGATAGTTTTTCAAGTTTTTGTTTTGAATTGTTTTCACCATCAGTAAATAAGAATACAACTGTATATCTGTTATCTTTTTCTCTAGATTTTTGTAATAATTTCTTTAAATCTTTTTTAAACAATGTAATTGTTGATCCTTTAGCATAGTAATGATCAGGTGTTTTTAAAGTTGCAACTGATGCATGTATTGCATTTGAATCAAAAGTTAAAGGTAATTTAATAACTGATTTATTATCAAATGTAATAACTGAATAATTAGCACCAGGTATTTTATTTAATATATAATCAACATCTTGCTTAACACCTTCAAGTCTAGTTTTACCATCTTGGTAATCAAATGCTTCCATGCTTAATGTTGTATCTATAACAAACATGATATCCAAATTATTATTAACAACTTCTACATTTCCATTCGGAACCATAGGTCTTAGATTAATAACAAATATAACTAATACAATTAATAATCTATTAACTAGTTTCATTCCTTTTGATGATGTACAAATTAATATAACTAACACAATTGAAATAATAATCATTAGTATAAGTGGTATTATAGGTTTAATTATCATGATAACACCACCTTATCTATAACAATTAATCCAATAAATGAAATAATTGTAATTAATAAAGGTACACTTGGATAATCTGTGATTGATGTTTTAACTGGTCCTTTTAAAATACTTTTTTCTTGTTTTTCTATTTCATTTATAACATTAGAAACTGTCTTACCATCTTCATATACATAGTAATTTCCGCCTGTTATTTTAGCTGCATCTTTAAGTTTAGCTATATGATTATCGTAGTCATATGTACTATTACTTGGATTAATTGCATGAACAGTTATATTTTTCTTTTTAGCTAACTTAGCTGCATCTGTTACATTTATGTATTCAGTTCCAGCAACTTCATTGTCAGTTGAATAAATGATAACTCTTGATCTTTTTTCATCTAAATTTGGAAAATCATATATACATGATGCAAGTCCATCACCTGTAAGAGAGCTTCCACGATTTTTAGATCCAACCGTTGTTCCATAGTAAATATACTCAGAATAATAAATTCTTTCAGTTGTACTAAATTCAGGATGACTATCATAGTCAATCATTAAGTCCATACCTTTAGCTAAATTTATTAATGTATCATTTATATATTCATAATCATCAGTTAAAGGTAATATTAAAACTGATGATGTATTAAATATAGATATACCAAATCTTTCACCCTTTAGACCTTTTACTACATCTAAATATGTATTAATTAAATCAGCATCAAGTTCAATAACAGACCCAGATACATCCATACATAACATGATATCCCTATTATATATTTCATTACTTATAGTTTTTTCTTCTACAATTCTAGATGATAATAAAGAAGAAGATAATACACATATAAAAACTAGCACGTAAATAAAATATAGAAAGAATCTATATTTCTTTATTATATTTTTAAATTCACTAGTGTTCTTTATTATAGATGTATTAGCTATTTTATTTTTATTTCTTACTTTTTCTTTTTTATCTTTATTAAGAAAGAAGAAAACAAAAAACACTATAACACTAATTAAAATTATAATAGGATATTTTATTTCCATTCCATGATTACCTTTCTTGTCTTTTCAACTGAATTAACAATGTTACCCTTACCCTCTTTAGAGAATTCAGGTTCATAGTATTCATTTAATAATTCACTTAATTCAGATTTTTGTAATTTTTTAGCATCTGCTAAAGTATATTTTAAAACATCTATATTAGTTGTCTTAAATATAAATTCTCTGATGATAATACTTAACTCATTGTAAGCTTTTCTATCAGTTATCTTTTTATTATTTATTCTATCTAATAAATTATCTATTTTAGATATATATTCATTTTTTATACTATTAACATCAATTGGTTTTGGTTTACTTGCTTCTTCTATTTGTCTTTGTTTTATATTTTTGACAATAAAATATATAACAATAACAAATAAAACAATTATTAATATCCATATACCAATTCTAGTATAACTAAATGGATCTTTTAAACTAACGTCCCACTGCATGATTATGCCTTTCTAATAAATCTATTAATTTACTAACTATTTCAGATTTATTTTTAATACTTACACTAGTTATACGATATTTTTCTAATCTCTTAAAATTAGATTTAATTAATTCACCTTTTTTCTTTTCTTCTAATTCTAATATCTTTTTATTCTTAGATAATATTTTAGGAATATTAAGACTAGAATCTAAATCATATAAATCATCACCAAACATTGAAGCATCTTCAATGTTAATGAATAATAAATCATGAGCACCTGATATTTTCTTTAATACTTCATCTTTAATAGTAAGTAATCCATCTATATCTGATATAACTACAAATATCATTTTTCTTTTACTATTATTATATACATATTCAATTAAATCATTAATTGTATATTTATTCTCATCAGTTAAATATTTTTCTATTTCAGTTAATGATATTTCTACATTTGTAAGTCCACCTTTAAACTGAGAAGAAAATATACTTCCATCTTTATTATAAGTAGTAGATATTTCATCTTCATTTTTATTAACTAAATATGCAAGTGTACCAAATGTATATAAAGCAGTTTCTCTTTTTTCTTCATTGTTAGGATTTAATCCGGACATCTTAACACCTGTATCAATAATAAATGCGATATTGTGTCTTTTTAATGCAACATATCTTCTTACCAAAAGAGAACCATGTCTTATAGATGATTTCCAATCA
>Ga0247610_10001050_pt1 | contig 35304 bp, 21 predicted proteins | sample 174DNAGHGhighgp2_FD_193483 | JGI IMG/M metagenome (GOLD analysis project Ga0247610, IMG submission 193483) | Sheep rumen microbial communities from Palmerston North, Manawatu-Wanganui, New Zealand - 1742 DNA GHGhigh gp2 | ecosystem: Host-associated > Mammals > Digestive system > Stomach > Rumen...
CTCAGGCGAAACGCGACTACACCTACGTGCTCAAAGGACATATCGCACTGGGTACCGTCCGTTTCCCGAAAGGAACGCGCGGTAACCAACTGGACGCTCTCGCCAAGCAGTTTATGTGGGAAGCGGGCATCACGTTCGGCCACGGAACTGGTCACGGTGTCGGCCATTTCTTAGGCTGCCACGAAGGCCCGCAGAACGTTCGTACGGACAATAACCCGACGGCACTCGAAGTAGGACATATCATCTCCGACGAACCGGGTATCTACCGCACCGACAAATGGGGTATCCGCACGGAGAACCTGATTACCGTCATTCCGGCCGAACAGACCCAAGCGACAACGACCGAAGACCAGTGGTTGACCTTCGAGCACCTCACCCTCTGTTTCTATGACACTTCGCTTATCGAGATGTCGCTTATGACAGCCAAGGAGATCGAATGGCTCAACGCCTATCACGCCCGTGTCTATAAAGAAACCGCTCCGCTGCTCAACGCAGACGAAGCGGCTTACCTGGCTCGCAAATGTGCGGCGATAGAGCTCTGATTACTCTTCCTCTATCTTAATACCTTGCAAGTTGTATACCTTTCCGTTCTTGCGGATGTACATCTGTCCGTTGCGGAAGAACTTGCAAGGCCGGTTATCTGCAGCATCGGCATTATCCAATGCCCATGGTGTTTGTTGTACGGCTTTCACAGTCAGATGGAGCGTATAGACAGAGTCACATCCGTGGATCGTGTTATAAATCACGACCAAAGTGGTGTCTCCTGCCGGCAGTTTGCTCAAGTCAACACCTTGCCACTCCTCTTCAGTACCCTCATCGATCGTTTTGCTGAAACTTATGTCGTACTTGTTCGCAGCCAGTACCCACAACTCAACAATCGAGTCTCCTCCGAACTGATTCGGGGTGCTCAACGTCACAGTGAACGGGGTCTTGCCCGGTTTGTAGTACGGTACGCCGTCATAGTAAGCGGTGTCTCCTTTTCCGCAGATATAGATCGAATCTACCCCATAAGTAGCCGGCGGCAGTACTTTCAACTGCATCGTATAAACGGAGTCGCAACCCGACATAGTCGGATAAACTTTCGTCAATACAGTATCGCCTACCGGAATCTGACTCAAATCAATACCGCGCCATTCTTCTGTTGCACCAACGTAAATCACCTGTGCTTCGTCTTCGATTGCATAGCCGGGATATACGGTCAGCGTCAATGCATAGACAGAGTCCGTTCCGTACTGCGACTGCAGTGAGTCATAGAGGATAAACGTACCCGCTTCATCGGTAGGCAAGGTCTTGCCACGCCATGTATTCTCTTCATGCTGACAAGCGGTCGCCTCTTCCTCAATGAGATACGGAATTGCTTTCACGGTAATCGCTAATGCATAGATAGAGTCACACCCGTTCTGGCTCTTCAGCGAATCATAAAGGGTATAGGTTCCGGGATCCAAAAGACCGTATTCTTTCTCGCGCCATGCAAGATTCTCATCCATGTGGATAGTCGTATCTTTCAAAATCAGATAACGCGGCATCACTACAGCTGCAAAGGTGACAATCGAGTCTCCTCCGTAGATATTCTTCTCCGGTACCAATACGGTTTCCACCACTGCAGTAGTGTACCATTTACCGGCAAATTCTACAGAATCACCATCACAGAAGGATGCGTTGTACTCGCCATAAGTGACAGGAGGTAGCACATTCAGATGAAGTGCATGCACAGAGTCGCAACCCGTGATAGCCGTATAACGAACAACGAGCGTGGTGTCACCAACAGGCAGTACGCTCAGATCAATTTCTTGCCATGTACCGGCATCTCCTTGGTGTATCGTATCCTTCTCTTCCATCAGATAAACGGGATTAACCTTCAGCGAGAGACAAATAATCGAATCACCCCCGTACACATTCGGAATAGTATCAAAGTACAGGTTCGTCTCGGTTAATCCTTCGAAATGCTCGTCGCTGTAACTATCGCCTTCGCAGATTACTGCGCTGTATTCGGAGCGAGTAACAGCCGGGAAGATTGTGATCGTGCGTACCACGGGTTCTGCAGCCGCATAGACGTTATTACCAGCCTGCGACACGGTGACTGTCACCGTTCCTTCGCCCAAGATATTCAATGTGCCATCGGAATAAGTAAGAATGTTCTCGGGCACACACATATACGTGGGTTCCAGTCCTGATGACACCTCTGCTACAGGAATCGTATCGGACGAGAGAACGGTTGGCTCTGGTTCCCAAGTAATGGTCTGCTGCAATGGACGTCCGGCACCGATGACGGATACGGTGACGGTAGAGACCCCGTCTGTCAGGGTAATGACCGCACCGTAGTTCTTACTCTCTTTAGGGGTAAAATACACCTTAACGGCATAGTTGTCTATCTTACCGAGCGTGCCTCCGGAAGCGGCCGTTGCCGTTCCGTTCGCGGATGCACAGGCATTAGCACCTACGGAGTACTTCATCTCATCGGTGTTCTCCGGAGAACCGATATGGAAGATCTCGGGATCCGAACTACGCACCGTGATATCTCCAGCCGAGAGGAACGAACGCAAAGCGATGGTGTAGGATTCCGAGGTAGTCAGTACGTCCTGTTCTCCAAAATCATACGAGGAGGTGGTGGAACCGTAGTCACCCGATGCCAGCAATATATGCTTCGCCAAAGGGATATCCAGATGATAGACGATGACCTTATGGGTAGGCAGACCTTCACGGCTGAACTTGATCCAGTTGATATTCCGGTTCACGGTAAATGACTCAGTGGTGTTACTGTTCTTGCCGGTATTCTCAGCAAGCGAGCCGACCTGAGTGGTATTATCTCCATTGTTCGACGATACCAACACCTTGGTGTCAATTTTTCGGGCAACACCTATCCAATCAAGCCATTCGTAACGCCATTGGACATTCAGTATTCCGGCAGTAGGTGCAAACACCCTATCGGTTTCGTAGTCGCCCTGCGTGTTCATCACGTGCTCACTCTCATCGTAGAGCGAGTACCACGTTCCGTTTTTATACGTCTGCGCGTATGAAACGGAGAACAGGAGACCGAAAAGAAAAATAAATAGTTTTCTCATTGTGATTCTATCTTATTTTACACGAACACCGGCAGCGTTGAACCATACATCGCCGCGGCGGATAAACAGTTGACCGTTCAGCAGCACTTTCTGTGCTTTGTCATCAGACTGCTTAATGATCTCCAGTCCATCCTCAATCGGGCCGAGATCGCGGGTGTCACTGTCAGAAAACTCCACGCGGTAGAGTTGGTATGCACCAGACTGCGAGAAATCATCTGCGATAACATATATGTGAATGCACTTGTGAATAGCGTCAAAGGCAATAAATGACTGCGCGGTTTGTCCGTCCGCGGCAGCGATATACCTTGCACAACTATCGCAATAATTCTCTTCAACAGACGCTATGTGCTGACTGAATGACAGCGCATTGGCGTCAATGGAGAAGGAAGTCAGTGCATTATTGTAAATCAGTTCTACATCGTCCAGATATACAGAGTCAAGCACATAAACAGGCTTCATACTGGTACCTTTGTTATAGGATGAACCACCGCCCGGTATCTGGTTGGTGGTAAAGGTCGTCAGGATATATGCCGGCTCGCCTGCAATGCCTGTGTAATCGAAGGGCACAGCGATGCGTTGCCATCCCATATCTGCCGTAGCGGCATAGTTGATTGCTGCGGATGCTACTTTGACTGCGGAATAATCATCTGCCTCAGGATCCTGATAGCGGGCATTCGTGGTGATGATGGTGCTCATTCGTGCTTTGTTCACATCGTTAGCGGGGTTCTTGTCTGCCGGCTGGTATTTAGCCCAGAAGACAATCGAGTCAGGACGGCCATGGAAAGCCGTAGTGAAACCGTTGTTGGATGGGTCGGAGAAGTTATAGTTGTCAGCAGGCGCGTCTGCTGTCGTTGAACCGGCATTGATCTGACCGTTGGTACAGTTACCGTTGGCTTTCACGCCAAGCAACAGATCTGACGAGAGCATAGCACTCTGTTTGCCCTCTGAACCCGGGCGTACCTGCGTAGAAGCGATGAACTGGTACGTGTTCTCCGTAACATAATCCTTTTTTGATCCGGTAGCTGTTCCGAACGAATGCCATCCTTGGGGTTCGTTACTTACCCAGGCCCCTTCGAAACCGCTATTAGGAAGCACATAGTTGTTGCTGCGGGCTGCTTTACCGGCGAAGAGAACATAAATCGGTTCAGGAAGAGATTTGGGTGCCTCAATAGAAAGCAACACCATTGCCTCTGTATGCGAAACGATTGAGTTATATACATCGTCACCATCTTGCAAACCGTTCAGTACAGTAATACTTGCACGCTCATTGATAGAGTCCAAATAGAGTGTGGCATTCTCCAGCGTCAGCTGACCCGCCTCGCTCATATGGATATTCGGCAGAACAATATTGCCCAATTTGCCTTTTGTTCCATACGTAAAATCCGGAAGAACGAACGTAAGTGTGTTTTCCACTACACCCGGAATCAGGTATACTGATTTATTCGGATAGTTCTTTCCGCCGATATTCAAATCGCCGTCAAACTGACCACAGACATCTTTGACCGTTATGGCCGTTACTTGTGCCGAAATCATCAATCCGGCAACTAAAACAGTAAAAATCTTTTTCATCTTTTTGTTGTTTAAATAATTAATTATTGTATTTTGTTTCCTAATACGTCATATATATTTTCGTCCTTGCGGATGATATACATTCGTCCGTTATATACCACTTTGCGGGCAACGCGTTTCTCCGGAAGGGTATTCGGGATTCCGGCACCAATAGGTATAGGCTCTACCGTCAGGTGGAGTACCCTCGTGGAATCGCAATACTCCTCAGACCAATATTTCGCCTTCAGCGTAGTAGATCCTACAGGGAACTGACTGAGGTTGTAATACTCCCATGTCCGTTCTTCGCCCACAACAATCGTCATTTCTTCCTCAATGAGGTACGACGGGAATACTGTGATAGTTAGATGCACGATAGAGTCACCGCCATAGACATTGCGCTCAGAGATACGTATTTCGCCCTCAAACGACTCTCGGTATTCTACGCCGTCGAAGACTATGAACTCTCCCTCGCAGCACTCATTGCTGTAACTGCCGTATGTGATAGGAATGTCGGATACATGCAAACGTAGCAGGTAGATGGAGTCACAACCGAATTGGCTGGTCAGCGAATCGTATATCAGATACGGCTCTTCGCGTTTCGGCAGGTCTTGAATCGTCTTGCTGCGCCATTCCAGGTTCGCTTCGTTGACGTATTTCTCCTCGGTAAACAGATAAACGGGGTGAACGCTCAGCGTAAGTTCATAGATGGAGTCTTGACCATATAACGACTTCAGCGAATCGTATAGTACATATACGCCTTCGTTCGCGGTAGGCAACGTCTTGCCATGCCACGTAATCTCTTCGTTCACACAGGCACTCAACGATTCATTGTACAGATATCCGATCGAATGAACTGTAAGTTTCAGCATATAGATTGAGTCGCAACCGGATTGGGTCTTCAGCGAATCAGCAAAGGTATATACGCCCGGGGTGAGATTCCCATAGGTATGGTTGCGCCAGCTATATACCTCGTCCATCTGGATCGCATCTTCCTGGAGATAAGCATACGTGGGCAGTACGGTTAGCGTCAACTGATAGACGGAATCCATGCCATATACCGATTTCAGCGAATCATAAACCGTGAATGTACCTGCTTCATGGGTATTCAGCGTTTTATGATGCCATTCACTCTCTTCGTTCTGACAAACGGCAATGCTCTCTTCGTACCAATAGCCAATCGACTGAACGGTCAGCTTCAAGGTATAGACGGAGTCGCAACCGGATTGGGTCTTCAGCGAATCGGCAAAAGTGTGTACGCCCGGAGTGAGGCTCTCATAAGTATGATTGCGCCAGGTGTACGACTCGTCCATCTTGATTGCCGCCAAAGTGGGGAATGTATACGTCTTGTTAACCACCAGTGTCAGCGTGATCAGCGAATCGCCACCTTGCGTATTCGGGATAGAGGTGTGATATTCACCCGACTGGGTCAGGTTCTGGAACAGGTGATCCGAATAGGGTTCGTTGTCGCAAGTCTCGGCAGAATAGGAATACACGGTATTCTTGATTGGTTCCGTCATCTGCAAAGTATATAAGGAATACGCGCGCGCCTGAGAATAGTTATTCGCTACTACATAGACATAGACACGATAGTTGGCCGCATCGTAGCCGATGAAAGTTTTGGCTGCCTTGGCGTTGGTTGTCGCTGCGAAGGTATATGTGCTGTCGCTATATACTTGCGCGGTCTGCGCCCGTCCGTTCGAGAACGATACAGGAGTCCCGTTCATCTTCAACGATGTCAGACTGTGGTTATAAATCATCTCCGCATCATCGAGGTAGATACGGTCAGGATGAACAGTCTTGTTGAGAAAAGATCCGGTCGAATAGGTTGTACCTCCACCCGGTGTCTGGTTGGTGGTAAAGGTGACTAACACATATGCCACCGAAGCAGGGTCAAGGGAAGAGTAAACGAAAGGTACCGTCAAACGCTGCCATCCCATGTCTGCCGTAGCGGAATAATTGATGGTTGCTTCTGCAACCTTCACGCTGGAATAATTGCTTGCTTCCGGATCCTGATAGCGCGCATTAGTCGTGATGACCGTGTGCATACGTGCCTTGTTCTCTGTATTGGAAGGCTTCTGATCGGCTGGGATATATTTCGCCCAGAACACTATCGAATCCGGATTACCTGCGAACGGTGTGTTGTAGCCGTTGCTGGACGGATCGGAGAAATTATAGTTATTAGCCGGGTCATTGGCAGTCGTCGAACCCGCGTTGATGCGGCCGTTGGTACAGTTACCGTTAGCCTTGACACCGGCGATAAGGTCAGAGGCAATCATCAGGCTTCGGGTGCCCGGGGAGCCAGGACGCGTTTCTGTGGACTGCTTAAACTGGTCTTCACCACCTGCCATACTCGCCAAGACACCCGTTGCAGAAGGGAATGAATGCCAACCGGTCAGTTCGCTGTTTGACCAGTTTCCTTCGAAACCGCCGTTGGTAATGGCATAGTTGTCTTTGGTCTTCTCCCCGGCAAAAAGGACAAAGATCGGTTCGGGTAACGACGGAGCAGCAATAGACAAGAGAACCTGCGCCTCGTCAGCGGAGATAACCGAGTTATAGGTCGTTCCCCCGTCTTCCATTCCGTTCACCACGTTAATGGTGGCACGTTCCTTGATAGCCGGAAGATACAGCGTAGCTTCCTCCAACGTCAACTGACCGTTCGCTGCCATCGGGATATTGACTAACACAATATTGCCTAACGATGCGTTGCCATACTTGAAATCAGGTAACACGAATGTGATCGCATTGCTCTCCGTACCCGGCAGGATATATACCTCCTTGTTCGGATACATCCGTCCGCCAATATTCAGCGTTCCTTTGAACGTACCGGCAGCTTCATCCACTGTAACCGCTGAAACACTCAGCGATACCAGCATAAAAATAGCAGTAAATATTTTTTTCATAAGCCTTAATCTTTCTACTTAAAAATTCAGATTCATACGGCAAACGAACGTGCGGGGAGAAGCGAGCGCCATCGGGCGGAAACTGTACTCGGCATTGAGCAGGTTGTTTACCAGAAATTGTATCTCAGCGTGCTCTTTGAAGCGAACCGCAACACGCAGGTCCATCGTGAATACACCTTTGTTATGCTCCATCCAGTAGTCATGCAGCGAAACACCGTCTTCGTAACCGAAGATGAACTTGCGCGCGTAATCCATCAAGTCAGGTTCTGCTTTTTCACGCTCATCCACCATCAGATAATCCACCGCTAACATCTTGCTGCGATACGCCAGATTCGTTCCGATAGAGAACCACTTGTAGTTATAGTCTATCGTTGCTTTGAACGAATGTTTATTCCGGTATTTGAGATATTTGGAGTCGTTGGATTTGTTCTTCATCTGCAGCGGATCCGTGTAGCCCTTCTCCTCCTCGATACGTTTTTCGTTATCCATATCCTCCGGCTCGGTGAAGGTATAACCGATGGTGTACATCAGGTTCATATCCTTGTTGATATCCACCTTGCCTGCCGTGCTGACTTCTGCACCGTAGATTCGGGCGTGACCCACGTTCACAAACTGCGCACCGATTCCGATACCCGCATTACTCAGCGACTTGGTGTTCTTGAAATCTTCAACCATCGTCATCGCTTCGTCGAGAACGTCATTAATGGAGTTGATCATCGAATAATCCGAATTACGGAACAAACCGAACTGATACTCTATCATATCATGGTACTCGGTGTAGAAACCGGCGATATCCAGCGTTCCGGTAATCGGACCGAACTTATAGAGTTGCTTGTATCCCAATTCGGCATTGTAGCCTCGCTCGGGTTTGATGGAATGATTCGGATAAACGCCTACGCCACCGATATCCTTACGCGCGAATTTCTCCGTGATCGACGGGTTACGATAGCCCTGACCGAAACTGGCGCGCAGGAAACCCGCCTTGTAAATCTCCCAGTTCAGACCGGCGCGGACTACCGGACGTACAGGACATACCCAGTCACCGATCTTGATGTTCGCCTCTTTTAAATCATTATCCATGCGGTAGTACTCAAAACGCACACCCGCGCTCAACGACAGACGGTTTACGATACGGTGGTCGTATTGCAGATAAGCGGCTAGATTATCCGTATGGTGAGTTCCTGTGATATTGGCGGTATTGGTGATATGACTCCAGTTGATACCCGTCGTCAAACGCACACCGGAAGTCCATGACTTGGCGAACTGATAATCAACATAACCGTTGTAGGTCAACTCGGGTTTCGTTGGCGCATCGTCCGCTAACAATGACATCGCATAAGCGGCTGCGTCTTGAAGCTCTGCTACCGTTCCGGTATAACCTAAACCGTTCTGAACAAAATCAACTCCATGAGTAATGACATCCAGATAGTCTACTTCAGATCCTTTAATAATGTTTCTAATGTCTTTATATATCGGTAAAAATTCCGTCCCATATGTATCTATAATGGCATCCAAAATACTACTTCCTTTTCCTATCTTCTCTACCATACCTCCGATTTTCTCCAGATCAAAACTTGTGGCTCCCCATTTGGCAAGATCTTCGGTACTGATACGATCCGAAGGAGTTGTCAGGTTGTCCGACGTCATATAGAAACGGGTACGCAGCTTATGGGAGATACCCTTCGCCGCATTGTCATAGTTGAGGAAGGGATCAATATTGAAATTATGCTCCTTGCGCCCCATGTTCGTCAGCGGAGAGGGATGGATCGGATCTTTCGGGCTGCGCCAGATGAAGAAATCACCGTACTGGTTAGCAACATAATTGAGGTTGAATCCCATCGTCATGTACTCGTCTTCCGGCATCGTATGATGATAGGTCATGTTTCCGCCCAGACGCACACGGTCGTTAAAACTCTGCTTACGATAACCTTCATCTTTAAATCCGCTGATGGCACACGACACGTCAAAATTGTCAATTCGGCGGGAATGTGAAGCCTCCGCACCATAATATAAAGGCAGGCGCGCGCCCGTGTACTTGTAATCCTTATAATTGTCATAAACGCCTACATAACCGGATATTTTAGTCTGCGGCTCCAGACCCGGACGCTGCGTACGCACGTTGATCACGCCATTCAGCGCGGACGAGCCGTAAAGCACGGAGGAAGCTCCTTTGATCACCTCTACCTGCGCCACGTTTTCCAACGGCACGTTGTTCCAGTTGATCTCACCGGTCTTCGGGTTAAGAATTGTCATCTCGTCCATCAGCACCTGGCAACGCGATCCGACACTGTACGTCCAGCCGCCGCCGCCTCGGATACTCGGCTGTTTGTCTATAATCTCCACACCCGGCAGAGTCTGCAATGTTGCCGACAGATCCGTAGGAGCCTGACTCCGCAACATCTGAGGTTTCAACACTTCCATTGAGACCGTCACATCCGTTTGACGTTGCTCGAAGCGACCGGCTGTAACGACCACATCCTCCAGCAGTTCGTTATGCGGCAGCAGGTTCACATTCAGCTTGGTCGTCACCGGGGTCACAATGAACGTCTCCGCATCGTAACCCACATACGAAAAACACAGCTGGACTGCTTTCTTGGTGTCCAGCGTAATGGAATACCGGCCATCGACATCTGTTACCGTCCCTACGGTCGGATCATTAAAATCATAAACTGTAACACCGATCAGAGGCTCACGCGTCTGGAAGTCGGTTACAATACCGGAAACTTCTGTAATTGTGGACGCTTTCTGAGCAAATAACGGGCTCAATAACGCCACAAAAAAAATAGTGATTGTTTGTCTGAAAATGTTTTGCATTTCTCTTTTTTGTACTTTAACGAATACGTTTTTCAAAATTGACTGCAAAGGTACTGTTTTTTTTTGACATGCCCAATATCTATTTTTAATAAAAAGGGGTCATTTTTTCAAATTTTGTAAATGACCTTAATAATCGTATATTATTTCGTACAAAATAACACCTATTTTTTGTAAATAAAATAAAAAAAAGCACCTGCGTTCCCGCAGGTGCCCTTTCTCTGATCTCTACTTAAAGAAGCTCGACAGAGCGATTCACAAACTTCGCAAGGGCTTCACCTTTCAGCAGACCGCTTGCAAGCAACGCGATATCGATGAGTTGTTTGAGACGCTCGTCCTCGCCGGACAGATTGCAGACCGTTTTAACGACGGTCTCTTTCTTTCCGTCTTTCTCGACTTCCTCTTGTACTTCTTCGCTCGTTTCCTTGCCTATCAGTTCCTGAATAATCGGATGGTTAGTGTTCACGACTATATTGTAACTGTCCGGCATCTGGCCGTAGAACGACATTCCTTGTTGATGAGCAGACATCTCTTTCATTCGGCGCATAAACTCGTTCTGAGTCAGGAAGACAGGTAGTGCGTCAGCTGCAGCTGCTTCGCAGGTTACATAGTAACGCAGTTTGTCGGCATCACTCGGCAGCAATCCTTCAAACGCCTTCCGCAACCCTTCTTTCTGTTCGTCAGAGTACGTATCTTTCGCCGTCTCTTCTTTCTTGATTAGGTTCTCAATCGTGTCGCTGTCCACACGCACAAAACGCAGTTTCTCATGTTTCTGCTCAGCCTGACTCATCACATGTACGTCCAACTCGCCGTCCTGCAGCAGCACGTCGTAGCCCTTGGCTTTCGCGCGCTCGATAAAAGTATAATGTGCGTCGGGATCGTTGGTGTACAGCAATACCATGTTACCATCCTTATCGACTTGTTTCTCACGCACGCTGTCCATATACTCGTCCAGCGTCGAGTACTTACCGTCCAGATTCTTGTACAGTGCAAAACCCGTCGCTTTCTCGTAGAACTTCTCATCGGTCAGCATGCCGAACTGGATGAACATCTTGATGTCGTCCCATTTCTTGGCAAACTCGTCCTTGTCGGCTTTGTACAACTCTGCCAACTTGTCAGCCACTTTCTTGGTGATGTACCCGCTGATTTTCTTGACGTTGTTATCGCTCTGCAGGTAACTACGACTGACATTCAGCGGAATGTCCGGACTGTCAATCACGCCGTGCAGCAGCGTCAGGTATTTCGGCACGATGTTCTCCACCTCATCCGTCACATACACCTGATTGCAATACAACTGAATCTTATTCCTGTGCACATCCAGATTGCTCTTGATCTTCGGGAAGTACAGGATACCCGTCAGGTTGAACGGATAATCGACATTCAGGTGAATATGGAACAGCGGCTCGTCCATCTGCATCGGATAAAGCTCATGGTAGAACTTGTCATAATCTTCATCCTTCAGCTCCGACGGTTTGCGCGTCCAGGCGGGGTTAATATCATTGATGATATTCTCCTCGTCCAACTCCACTTCCTTGCCCTCTTTCCACTCTTTCTTCTTTCCGAAAGCGATCTCAACCGGCAGGAACTTGCAGTATTTCTTCAACAGTCCTTCGATGGTCGCATCTTCCAGATACTGCGAAAACTCATCGTCGATATGCAGCACGATATCGGTGCCTCGCTCGGCTTTGATGGTCTCTTCCATCGTGTATTCCGGCGTTCCCTCGCACGACCAGTGAACCGCTTTCGCATCTTCTTTATAACTCTGACTGAAAATCTCCACTTTCTTGCTTACCATGAACGACGAGTAGAAACCGAGACCGAAATGACCGATGATGGCTTCCGCTTTGTCCTTGTACTGGTTCAGGAACTCCTCTGCACCCGAGAACGCAATCTGGTTGATGAACTTATCCACCTCTTCAGCCGTCATGCCGATACCATGGTCGCTCACCGTCAGTGTCTTTTTCTTTTTATCTATAGTAACGCGCACACGCGTGTCACCTAAATCACCCTTCACCTCGCCTACCGACGAAAGTGTTTTCAGTTTGCTCGTGGCATCAACGGCATTGGAGATCAACTCTCTCAAGAAGATCTCATGGTCGGAATACAAAAATTTCTTAATGACGGGGAATATATTATCTGATGTTACCCCAATATTACCTTTACTCATATGCTATAAATTTATAAATTTCATCATTGAACTCGCATCGCGAGTGCTCATTTCATCATTCTCAAATCCCGTGCCAAGGCCTTTTTTCTGCCAAAATGGCAGTTTTATTTGCAGTACCTTCGACCTCCTCCCCCATTTGAATGGGGTCCCCTTCGAAAGTATGTCCGCGTCCTGCATCTTATAAGCAAACTTTCGCATTTTTTGGCCGGGCACTCCTATCGTCGCTGTCAGATTAAGGAATGCCTTCGTCCCCGACGTATAGGTATATGCCCCTTCGCTTTGCGAACAAATAGCATGTACTCACTCAAAAACGTTCTTTTGCGGATGGGGAACGCAAAAGCACGAGTACGGGGCAGTACGTTTTTTGAGGAGTAGCATGCGCTATCGGCATCGCTTTTTCGAGGGGCATATACGCTATCCGCATGGTTTTAAGGCATTCCTTAATCGCAGAATTCTATTCTGCCCCGCAAAAAAATGCGCAAAAACTTGCATATGTGCAATTTTTGTAGTACCTTTGTCGCCGTTTTGCGGCGATAAAGAGTTGCAGACACGAAAAATGAACGAATTTTTAGAGAAAGAAGAAGCGATACTGAAAATGCTCAAAACCGTCTTTGACCCCGAGATTCCGGTGAACGTGTACGACCTCGGCCTCATCTACGGCATCGAACTCAAAGACGACGGAGTATGCGACATCACCATGACGCTCACGGCCCCATCCTGCCCGGCAGGAGACTTCATCGTCGAAGACATACGCCAGAAAGTGGGCTCTGTGGACGGCATCAAGGATGTGAACGTCACCATCGTCTTCGAACCCGAATGGACCAAAGACATGATGTCCGAAGAAGCCAAGCTGGAACTCGGTTTTCTTTAAACTTCCTCTGTCAGCGAAGCGGTCTGTACTCTGTCTGTGAATGAAATGAACGATCTATAATTATGATATATTTTCTAAGCGATGCACATTTAGGAAGCCTGGCCATCGAGAGAGGCTGGGCGCACCAGAAAAAACTCATCGACATGCTCGAGATGATGAGCAAGGACGCTGTGTCTATCTACATGCTCGGAGACATGTTCGATTTCTGGATGGAATATTTCATCAGCGACCCCAAGAAACGGCAGTATCATCCTTTCTGCAAGGAGTTGCGCAAATTGGGCAAACAAGGCATTCATATCCATATGTTCACCGGCAATCACGACCTGTGGACCTTCGGCGGGTTGGGACAATTAACCGGCGCGGAGATTCATTACGAGCCGTGTACTATCCTCCGTTACGGAAAAGCCATCTATCTGGCGCACGGAGACGGACTGCTGCCGAGCAACTGGGAGAAACTGTACGACAAACAATGGAAAAAACGCATCAAACGGTTCATGAAACTGCGCGAAGTGTTCCGTAACCCGACTTTGCAGTTCCTCTTCCGCTGTCTGCCGCCGAGTTGGGGCAACTGGTTCGGCTATAACTGGGCCAAGAAAAGCCGACTCAAAGAACTGGCTAACCCCTGTCCGTACAAGGGCGAAGACAAAGAAGAACTGGTACTTTTTGCCAAAGACCAGGAGAAACAGCATAACCACCGCGATTATTATATCTTCGGCCATCGACATATTGAACTCGACTTGCAAATAGCCGGCGGAAGCCGCGTCGTCATTCTCGGCGACTGCTTCAAAGAGTGGACATACGCCAAGCTGGATAACCACGGACGCTTAACCCTGCTTAATTATGACGAACAATAGAGAAGAACAACTGAAAGCGTTCGGGCGTTTGCTCGATATCATGGACGAACTCCGGGAGAAATGCCCGTGGGACCGCAAGCAGACTTTCGATAGCCTGAGGCAGAACACGATCGAAGAAGCCTTCGAACTGGCCACCGCCATCTCGCGCCACGATATGACGGAGATAAGCAAAGAACTCGGAGACGTACTCCTGCATGTGGTTTTCTATGCCAAGATGGGCTCCGAAACGGGCGACTTCGATATCGCGGATGTATGCAACCGCATCTCCGACAAACTCATCTTCCGTCACCCGCACGTATACGGAGAGGCCGCCGCACAGAACGCAGAAGAGGTATCCAAACTCTGGGAACAGGTGAAACTCAAAGAGAAAGGCGGCAACAAAACCGTACTTGGCGGCATTCCCGACAGCCTGCCTTCGCTCGTCAAAGCCTACCGTATTCAGGATAAAGTGGCGAACGTGGGCTTCGACTGGGAAAAGCGCGAAGATGTATGGGATAAGGTCAAAGAGGAAATAGCCGAATTTGAACAAGACCCCTCCGAAGCGGAACTCGGAGACGTGCTCTTTGCGCTTATCAACGCGGCAAGGCTCTATAAACTCAAGCCGGACAATGCCTTGGAGCAAACCAACCTCAAGTTCATCCGCCGGTTCAATTATATTGAGGCCAAAGCCAACGAGCAGGGCAAAAACCTCAAAGACATGACGCTTGCCGAGATGGACGCCCTCTGGAACGAGGCTAAACAAAAAGAAAAAGCTGACAACTGATTACTGACAGCTGGCAGCTCTTTTGTGCGGCATAAAAGACTCGAACTTTCACTCCTCTCGGAACCAGATCCTAAGTCTGGCGCGTCTACCAATTCCGCCAATGCCGCTCGCGTTCGGCAACAAGATCGTGATATTGATACCGCTCCGCTTAATCGATGGGACGACTTGTGCCTCCGCTCTCCCCAAAAATTAAAATTTTAGGGAGCCCCGTTAATGGGTGAGCTAAATTTTGTGCAAAATTACTGCTTTTTTTTGAATTATGCAAGAAAATTCGCAAACTTTTTATCATATTTTGCCAAATGGCGTCAAAATTGTGCATCGGCAGACTCCTTCTCCGGTGGCCTATATCGGCGTGATGGTCGGAGCCGGCACACGGGACGAGCTACCTGAAGAAAACGGTATGGCGCATTATATCGAGCATTGCGTTTTCAAAGGCACCGACCATCATTCCGCGCGACAGATCATCCAAGCCATCGAAGGCATCGGCGGCGAAATCAATGCCTATACCACCAAAGAAGAGACCACTTTCTATGCCGCGACCCTCTGCGAGCATGTCCGCCTGACGCTGCATCTGATTGCCGAAATGATTCTTGAACCGGCCTTCAAACCCGAAGAGACCGACAAAGAAAGGATGGTCATCCTCGACGAAATCGAGAGTTACAATGACCAGCCCTCCGAACTCATCTACGATGATTTTGAAAGCCTCATCTTCGCCGGCTCATCCCTCGCCATGCCGATTCTCGGCACCAAAAAGACGCTCAAACATATCTCCTCCAAACCCGAAATCGCCAAAAACTGGCTGCGCACGCACTACCGCCCGGAACGGATGGTGATCTTCTGTCAGGGGAACCTTAAACCCGAAAAGATTTTCACCCTCGCAGAGCATGAATTAGGTACTCTCAACAACAGACCTAAACCGACAGTCGAACGACGGTCGAACGACGGTCGAACAACAGTCATACATAACGACACTATAACTACAGAAAAAGAAAGAACCTTCAAACGGCACACCCATCAGGTGCACGCGATGTTGGGCGGGAAAGCCTACCCTATCGGTCACGAGAACCAATTGGCGATGTTTCTTCTCAATAATATCTTGGGCGGAGGAAGCCTCAACAGCCGTCTCAACCTCAGCCTGCGAGAGGCAAAAGGACTCGTATATACCGTCGAATCCAGTTATACGCCGCTCAGCGACACCGGTTATTGGTGTGTCTATTGGGCCTGTGACCCGGAAGATTATGCTCTAAGCCGCGAACTCGTACAACAGGAACTGGCACGATTGCGAGACGTAGCACTCAGCGAAACGGCCTTGCAGAAAGCCCTGGTGCAGTTACGCGGACAACTGGCCGTCTCTGCGCAGAATCAGGAAAACAGCGCCTTGGCTATGGCCAAATCTGTCCTCTACCGCGGCGTGGCACCCGACTGGCAAGAGACCATGGAACGCATCGCCCGAACGACACCCGAACAACTACAGCAAGTTGCAAAAGAGATGTTCGATATCTCCAATACTTACATTTTGACATACGAATAAGCTCAGATTTGTAATTTCTGCTCATATTCAGCATATTTTTGCTAACCAAATGTTACAAAAGTGAAGTTTTTCAATATAAAACTGCATTTTTTTTAAAAAATATTTGGTCATATCGCAAAAAAGTAGTATCTTTGCACGGTTTTTCGTATTTGCGCGTACGCGTACCTTATATTTTTGCACGTATACGCGCACATAAGAAAGAAGAAACATTGGTTAAAAAAATCAATAACAAACAATTATATAATGAAGCGATTTTACTTATTATTAGTCTGCATGTGCCTGCTTCCTGCGGGATTGCTGGCGCAGATGAAGGTAAAGGGTACGGTCCTGGACGAGAACGGCGATGGTGCTATCGGTGCCAACGTGGTTGTTACGGGCACGACCACCGGTACCGTTACAGACTTTGATGGTCAATTCGAGATTACCGTTCCGGAAGGAAAGAAATCGCTGACCATCTCTTATTTGGGTTACAAGACCGTGACGGTCAATGCAAAACCCTCGATGAAAGTGACGCTGGAGACTGAGAGCCAGCAGATTCAGGAGGTAGTTGTGCAAGGTATGGTTAAGCAGGACAAACGTCTGTTTACCGGTGCAGCTACCAAGTTGGAGGCCGAAGAGACAATGCTTTCCGGTGTAGCCGATATCAGCCGTTCGCTGGAAGGTAAGGCTGCCGGTGTGAGCGTGCAGAACGTCAGCGGTACGTTCGGTACGGCACCAAAAATCCGTGTCCGCGGTGCCACTTCTATTTACGGTGCTTCGAAGCCGCTGTGGGTGGTAGACGGCGTCGTGCTGGAGGACGCAGTGGAAATGAATGCGGACGACCTGTCTTCAGGTGATGCCAAGACACTGATTGCCAGCGCTATCGCAGGTATCAACGCCGAGGATATCGAGAGCTTCCAGATTTTGAAAGACGGTTCCGCCACCTCTATCTACGGCGCACGTGCTATGGCAGGTGTCATCGTTGTTACGACCAAGAAAGGTCAGGCAGGAAAATCACGTCTGCAATACACCAGCGAGATCACCTATCGTATGATTCCGTCCTACCGCGATTACAACATTTGTAACTCGCAAGAGCAAATGGGTATCTACCAGGAGTTGGAACGCAAAGGATGGTTGGAGTACAGCGCATTGAGCAGCGCAAAGAATAGCGGAGTGTACGGTTTGATGTATCAACTCATTGACAACGCCGAAGCAGGCGGTGTCGGATTGGAGAATACCACTAAGGCAAAGAACGCTTATTTGCGTGAAGCGGAGTTCCGTAACACGGACTGGTTCAAGGAGTTGTTCAACCAGACGGTGATGCACAACCACTCACTGTCCTACTCTGCCGGTACCGACCGCGCACGTGTTTATGCTTCCTTGTCTGCTATGCACGATCCGGGATGGTATAAATCGAGTTCGATTGCGCGTTTCACGGGAACGGCTAATGCCAACTTCGACCTTCTTCCTAGCAACAGCAAGCAGAAACTGACCGCAGGTATCAATTTCATGGGCAGTTACCGAAAGCAGAAAGCGCCGGGTACCATTGCTTCGCAAACCGACCCGATTTCGGGTGCGGTAAGCCGTGAGTTTGATATCAACCCGTTCTCATACGCAATGAACACCTCCCGAGCAATGGATCCGACGGCTTACTACCGTCGTAACTACTGCGATTTCAACATCTTGGATGAGTTGGAAAGGAACTATATCGACGTAAAAGTAACGGATTTGAAGTTCCAAGGCGACTTGAGTTACAAGCCTATCCGTGGTTTGGAAATCAGCGCTTTAGGTGCCATCCGTTATTATACGAGCCGCCAGGAGCATAATATCACGGACCAATCGAACCAGGCACGTGCATACCGCGCAGGTATCGATCCTGAGGATAACACGATTCGCGAGAACAACTCGTTCCTTTATAAGGATCCGGATAACACCGCTTCTCTGCCGGAGACGATTCTGCCGAAGGGCGGTATTTATAACCTGACGGAATACTCGTTGTTATCCTATGATTTCCGAGGAACGGTAAGTTACAATCGTGATCTGGGTCGTAACGGCGATCATATCATCAGCTTGTTCGCTGGTAGTGAATTGAACTCTACAGACCGTCAGTACACTTGGTTCCGCGGCTGGGGTTACCAGTATGATAACGGCGGTGTGCCTTTCTCTGACTACCGCGTATTTAAGCAAAGCCAGGAGGAGAACAGCCAGTACTTCCTGAACGAGTTCACATACTATCGTAACTTGGCATTCTTCGGAATGGCCACCTATTCCTACAAAGGTCGCTACACCATCAACGGAACGATTCGTTACGAGGGTACGAATAAATTAGGAAAGAGTACACAGGCACGTTGGTTGCCTACATGGAACGTATCTGGCGCATGGAACGCGCACGAGGAGCGCTGGTGGGAACCCACTTTCGACAAATGGTGGACCTATGCCAGCTTGAAAGCCAGCTACTCGCTGACCGCAGACCGTGGCCCGTACTGGGTTACCAACTCTCTGGCTGTCTTCCAAAGTTACAGCCCATACCGTCCGAACACCAATGCATCGGAGACCGGTATTCAGTTAGCAGACCTTGAGAACTCGGAGTTGACCTACGAGAAGAAACACGAGTTGAACATTGGTGTAGCATTCGGATTTGTGGAGAACCGTATTAATCTTGAGTTCGACTGGTACCGTCGTAATAACTTCGACCTGATTGGTCTGGTTCAAACGATGGGTGTCGGCGGTCAAGTAACGAAATATGCGAACGATGCTACGATGCGCTCTACCGGTTGCGAGTTTACGCTCTCGACGGTGAACGTGAAAGTAGGTGATTTCAAATGGACCACCGACTGGATCTTCTCTTGGGCAGAGAATAAGATTACAAAATTGGATTCCCGTCCGCAGGTATATGAGTTAGTATCGGGTTCCGTGATGAGTCGTAAACAAGACTACCCTGTAGGCGCGATGTTCTCTATTCCGTTTGCCGGTCTTACCGAAGAGGGTCTTCCTACCTTCTATATCGACAAAGATCGTACGAAGATTGCAGGTCCAAGTAATTATGAAGAGTTAGATTTCCAAGCTTATTGGCCCTCTGAGGATCAAGTAGCTCCAGGCGAAACTGTACCGGATTACCTGAAATACGAAGGAACCGTAGAGCCGACGATCACCGGTTCGTTTGGAAACACCTTCAGCTGGAAAGGTTTGAAGTTGAATATCTTCTTCACTTACAGCTTCGGAAACGTGCTTCGTTTGGACCCGCTCTGCTATGTATATAGCAGCCAATACAGCGACCTAACGGCAAGCATGAAGGAGATGAAGAACCGTTGGATGGTTCCGGGCGATGAAGCTACGACTACCATTCCTGCCATCGCCACCAAGCGTCAGTATAGCGAGATTCACAACCTCTACTGGGCTTATTCGGCATACAACTATTCTACGGAGCGTGTAGCAAAAGGTGACTTCATCCGTCTCAAAGAGTTGTCGCTCAGCTACGACCTTCCGGCTAAGGTATTTGAAGGTCAGAAAGCCGTATCCAGCTTCGGCGTAAAAGTGACGGCTACCAACCTTTGGTTAGCTTATGCGGATAAGAAGCTGAACGGACGTGATCCGGAGTATTATAACACCGGTGGTGTTAGCTCACCTGTTCCACGCCAGTTCACACTGACTCTTAAATTAGGTTTCTAATCGACAAATACGAAGTAGATATGAAAAAGAATGTTAATATACTCTATATCGCAGCACTGACGCTGGTAATGGGCGTCATGACGGGTTGTAACTTCTTGGATAAGAACCCGGATATGCGTGCTTCGATTGATACAAAAGAGAAAGTACGTCTGTTGTTGGTATCGGCCTATACGAATGCTAATGCCGGCGTTCTTTGCGAGTTCAGTTCGGATAATATTATCGACAATAACTCGCCGGACGAGTACGGTCACTGCAACGCATTGCTCCCGCTGGATAAGATGTACGATGAAATTTTCGGCTGGTATCCGGTAGTTAGTAGCGACCAGCAGGATTCGCCCAAGTATATCTGGGACGGTTGCTATTCCGCTATCGCAGCTTGCAACCAGGCATTGAAAGCTATCGAGGAATTGGAAGCCAAAGGCACCGACATGAGTGCCGAGAAAGGCGAAGCTCTGATGAGTCGCGCCTACCACCATTTCCTCTTGGCTACCGTTTTCTGCCAGACATACAAAGACGAGGCGCAGAGCAAACAGGACTCCGGCATCCACTATATGACGGAACCGGAGACCGAAGTAGCACCTGTGTACTATCGCGGAACGGTGTATGATACCTACAAAGCAATTCAGGAAGATATCGAGGAGGCGCTCCCGCTCATTAGCGATGAGTACTATGCCGTACCGCGCTATCACTTCAATGTCAAAGCAGCACACGCTTTTGCCGCACGTTTCTACCTTTACACCCGTCAGTGGAACAAAGTAGTAGAGCATGCCAACTATGTGCTGACCACCGACGATGCCGCTACACTGGGAATGCTGTTTGATGCTACATACGCGAAAGTGGAATGTACGGATATCCAGACAGAGATGAACGCATGGATTGATGCCAAGTCTCCGGCTAACCTGCTGATTTACACAACGATGAGTCAAGCAAGTTACACCGTCTTCTCGACCTATGGACGTTATCAGTTCAACCGCGATGCTCGTAACTACACCACTAGTGGTAGCGGACCATGTTGGAGCAGTCGTTTCCCGGGTTACTCCGTATGGTCTGCCGCACAAGAATACGGTTCGTTGCTTGCATATTTCTACTATCTGTTCGAGTACACGGATAAAGTCAACGGATACGGATTTATACACGGTGTAACGCGTGCCTTCACGACCAATGAGACATTGCTTTGCCGCGCTGAAGCGAAAGCCAACATTAACGATTTGACTGGTGCTGTAAACGACTTACGCTTATGGGCACAAGGTTATAATGTAAACTACGCTATGGATACTGTACCCGGCGGAAATGTAAATCTAACATTAGCAAAAATCAGAAGCTTCTACAAAGACGGTGTTAATAAGAATTGGGCTCCGGAACTGAATAACGAGAAGATTTGTCCATCATGGAAATTAAGTGAAGACCAAAAATTAATTACTCGCTGTGCATTGCACTTCCGTCGTTTGGAGACCATTCACACCGGTCTGCGCTGGCATGACCTCAAACGTTATGGCATCGAGATTGAGCACCGTCAGGGTACTAATCCGGTACAGAAACTGATTTGGAATGACGACCGCCGTGCGATTCAGTTGCCGAAGGAAGTTATTGCTGCCGGAATGAGTGCTAACCCGCGTGTAAACGTAGGTGATCATGTCGGTTCCGAAGGTTCTGGTTCGTTCGTGCCTACCCAACCTTCTGTTTCTTCCGGTATTGAAGCAGCTGTACTGGGAAGTCAATTAACACGTGAAAACAACGACTAATTAAGCCTATATACGATTATGAGAAAGATATATCAAATAGTATTTATCGGAGCTCTATTAGTAAGCTTGGTATCCTGCGAAAAGGATAAATTCACGGATTCGATTTTCATCGATCCCGTAACAGATGAAGAGGCTTATACCAAAGAGTTCGACCAATGGCTCTATGAGCACTTCACGGTGCCCTATAACGCCGAGTTCCGCTATCGTTTGGACGATAATGGTACCGACCCGAACTACAATGTAGTTCCGGTAAGCATGGGCATGGCAGATACAATCGCTCACGTGGCATTGTATTTGTGGTACGATGTTTATGACTCCATAGCCACTCCGGGCTTCCTCAAAGAAAACGGTCCGCGTATCATCCAACTTATTGGCTCTGCAATGATTAACGCTTCCCAGGGCACCGAAAAACTCGGTCAAGCGGAAGGCGGAATCAAGATAACGCTGATGAAAATCAACCTGATGGAAACGAATAACATTGAGCTACTCAACGAGTACATCTTTAAGACGATGCACCATGAGTTCTCGCATATTCTCCATCAGAAGAAGACCTACCCCAAGGAGTTTGAGCAGTTGAGTTCTGCGGACTATAACCCGGATGGCTGGCAGTATACCTCTGACGAGGAGGCTTGGCAGATGGGCTTTGCTTCTCCTTACGGAAGCAGCCAGGCGCGTGAAGACTTCGTGGAAATCATCGCCAACTACATCGTAAAAACCGATGCCGACATAGAAAAAATGATGACGGTAGCAGGCAAAGGTGGCAAGCCGGGTGCTAAGATATTGACCCAAAAGATTGAAATCTGCCGAACCTGGTTGCGCGAGAAATGGGAGTTGGATCTCGATGCACTACGTGCGGAGGTGCAGAAACGTCAGGCCAATATGGACTGGGATATGATTATGAGTCTCGGATTTATTCACGAAACCGATGACAAAGGAGTAATACCACCGAGTATTTGGCCGGAATAATAAGGAGGATTGAATATGAAAGCAAAATATATAATAATTATTATCGCGTTCGCATGCGTATTATGCGCATGTAATCGTGAAGAAGCAAGCCTTTTTGAGACTTCTGCTGCCGAGCGCGCACAAGCGGCCTTGGATAACGCAATGGATATCCTCACGGCACCGGAAAATGGCTGGGAAATGCTCTATTTCGCTAACCCGGAATCATGCGGATATAACATCCTCGTGAAATTTGACAAACACGGCCGCGTAGATGCTACTGCCAAGAACACACTGACTACATTCAACAAAATGATATCAGATTCGAGTACGTGGGTGCTCATGAATGACTACGGACCTATCTTGTCCTTTGACACCTACAACAAGGTGCTCCATGCATGGGCGGATCCGCGAAATGATGGAGATGGATATTTAGGTGACTATGAGTTCCTTATTCTCAAAGCGGAACCGAATTATATCAAGTTAAAGAGCAAGAAACACAGTGCTTATTGCTATTTGTATCCGCTGAAGACCGGCATTACGGACGCGCAGTATTTCCAGGAGATAGAGGATATGCAGGCTAAATTGTTCAAAAACGACAATCTGCTACACTTTAAGGACAATAATGGAGAATTCTTGCTGCACGATGGTATTGATGGTATTTTCAGTCTGTCTGCATTGAACGCACAACCGGACGAAGAGGAACCGGATATTTTCCCGTTTGCTACACGACAAAACGGTATTCAACTTATGGTTGCAGTTAGAGGAGAAGACACAAGTTATGAATTCAAGAACAACATGTTGGTTGGTGCGTCCTCCAAAATCTTTGCTGCCCAGCCAGTTTCCTATTTTACAGAATATATTCTTGTAAATAACGGAACATGGAAAATTGACATCACAGAAATCAATGATGCCACTAAGGATGCCATTGCAGTAGTGGATGCTGCGTTAAAAGCCGCTTACACCAAGAATAAGAAGAAAGCCAGCGTTCAAGGCATTCGCTTTAAAAAATCTGGAGATAACATTACCGTTATCATGAGTTACATCGGCAATTCCACTAAGGCAAATGATGTGAACTTTAACTACGAGATTAAAGTGCAGGGCAACGCACTTAAGTTAGCTTATCAAAAACCGGCTGACGACGCATCAGTAAACGTAGTAAATGCGTTCCCGTCTGTCATTGACTTAATGAAAACGTTGGATGGCACTTATGCTCTCAATACAAAAAATTTAATCAATCCTTCTTTTGATATAAAATTAACGGAAAATTCAAATTCCGCATTATGGTTTAACCTAACCGGAAGTATTGAATAAAAATAACTATTATTTATTCACCCTAAAATTTTTAAGGTATGAAAAAACTTACACTCTTTGTTTGCGCATTGGCAGTTACATTAACTGCATTCGCAGGTTCTCCAAGAGCTATCAAAACTCTTGAGATGTCAAACACACGTGAGACTCAGTTAGAGAAGATGCACGTTGAGAAAGAACGTCCTGCTTCTTTCAAGGCCATTGAGTCTGCTGCAGAGATTACAGCACGAGACACATTGATCTATCCGTATTATGCTCCTACTTTCCACGGAGGTAGCAACACCAGAGGTATCTGGTATTACTCAGATGCCACGTACATTACTCCGTTAACGAAGGCATTGCCTTTTGCAAACCTCAATCCTTTCGTAAGAATAGGCTCATGGGTTGTTAATGACCAAGAATTGGCTAAAGACTCCGTAGCGGTTGTTCCATTAGATGGCAATTTTGATTTCCATGGAGTAATGCCGAAACTGCAAGCTCTCGGTGATTATCAGTACGATGACACAACGATGTTAAACTTCCCTGATTATCAGTACGGCGCTACTGTTTTAGCAGAGTTGTTGAAGAAATACACTCCGGAGCAAATCGGTAATTTCCAAGGTATCTCTGTAGCTCCTTGGTGGATAGAACCATTGTGTTTAGCCGCTCCTTATTCAGAGGATCCTCATGCATCCTATGCTCCGAATAACTATGGTACTTATGGCGCAAGAGATGGTGGTAGCTATTGGTATGGAACACAATTGGTCAACAAATGGACTTCGACTTCAGAGAAAACAACGTACTTCGATACTACAGCTGTATTCGTATCCAATCCTGATGTAATGTATATTGACCATATTACTTTGGGCGCGTATACTGATGGTCAAATGAATAATATATTCCCGGGCGAAAACGACCATATTCGCTTGACACTCTATCCGGTTAATGCAAAAGGCTTACCGGATTGGAATAATCCAATTGTTAGCGCCACCGCTAATCAAAAAAATGTTATTGGTATTGATTCTTATAACTGGAATGGATTTATTCAATTTAATTTCTTAGACGAAGATCCTATCACTCATAACTTCGACACCGTTCCTGCTATTGTCGAAGGTGATTTCTGGGCTGTGTTGGACGAATACAACGATGGCACTGCTAACTTCGGATTCTTGGCTGAGTACGACACAGATATCAGCGAGACCTATTTCTTCTTCAACTATCCTGGAAGAGGTTTGGTTTACACACAAAAATATAATACTCCTGCTAACCTTTTCTTGAATTTCCACGCTATTCTTCCTACTATCGCAAATGCTCCGAAGGTTGTGTCCTTCAAGCCAGGTGACGAGTTGACTAAGGTGCTTGACTTCAAGACCAACGTTTGGGGAGAAGATATGGAACTTGATACCAACGTAGACTGGATTGATATTGAAGCAGAGAGCGTTCTTGATATAGAAGGTTATCTGGATTATGCTGTTAAATTCACCATCAAAGTTGAGGAAAGCACTGAGAAACGCGAAGGTACAGTTTACATCAATGCACTTGGCAAAGAGTACGAGATTCTTGTTAAACAGAATGATGATACTCAAGGCATTAACAATATTAAGGCTGTCAACGACAACAAGCGCTACAATGTACTTGGCCAAGAGGTTAGTGAGGACTATAAGGGTGTTGTTATCCGCAACGGTGAGAAATTCGTTCGTTAATTAAACGATTAACTATTCCCTTTTAGGAAATTCAAACGAGGGTGTGTCCGCGCGACACATCCTCGTTCATATGTTCAATTTTGACCTCACGAGAGCGATACCAGAGCGATACGAGATAAACACCTGATAAATACCTGACAGAAAATATCGCATTTTACCGTAAAATCACAAAAAAGTTGGCAAAAATTTGTTTATTCCAAATAAAAGCAGTACCTTTGTCGCGAAATTTGAAATCGAACGATTGAAAAATTAATAATATTTATAAATCTAATGATCATGAAGAAACATCTTCTTGTTTTGCTGTCGCTGCTATTAGCAGTAATGACAGTGCAAGCGGAGCGCATCAGTCAGGAGGACGCAGCGCTCGTTGCAAACAATTTCATGAACGCGGCTTCCGCTTCCGGAGCGAAGAAATCGGTTAAACCGATGAAACTTCTCAAAGCCGCTTCTGCCACACAAAATCAGTATTACGTTTACGAGAGTGCCGACGGAGAAGGTTGGGTTATGGTAGCCGCAAACGATGTCGTTTCCCCTATCCTCGCCTATTCGAACACCGGTACCTTCCGCACGGACAACCAACCGGCTAACGTGCGTAACTGGCTGGGCAAGTATGACAAGTTCATTACCAAAATCGAGGCAGATGGCGCAACACAGGACGAAGTGATTGCAGCAGAATGGTCTGCCCTCAGAAAAGGTATCCGCAAAGCCAAAGGAGATGCCGTTGTCGGCCCGCTCGTTAAAACCACTTGGGATCAAGATGCTCCTTATGATCAACTTTGTCCGGGTACAGGTTCTTGGGGGGACGGATCCTCAAAAGCAGCAACAGGCTGCGTAGCTACTGCCATGGCGCAAGTAATGAAGTACTGGCAGTGGCCGGTGACGGGTACCGGTTCACACACATATCAACCCAAAGACCCAACTTCTAATTCTGGGGCCACTTCCAAGCGTTATGGACAGCAGACAGCAGACTTTGGCGCTACTACATACGATTGGGCAAATATGAAGAACAGCTATAGCGGCAGCTATACAAATGCACAAGCTACAGCCGTAGCTATGCTAATGTACCACTGCGGCGTAGCTACCGAAATGATGTATGGAAACTACAATGACGGTGGGTCGGGAACATACACGGTTAATTACGGCTCATGGTCAGAGAGTGACAATGCACAAAATGCTTTATATAATTACTTTGGCTATAAGAAAGCTACCGGCTACATGCGCGATGGCTATACATATGGTGGCCATAAGTACTATGACTCCTGGACAGATGCCGACTGGACGGCGATGGTCAAAGCAGAGTTGGATCTGAATCACCCTATTATGTACGGCGGTGCAAGCGATGAAGGTGGTCACAGTTTCATCTGCGATGGTTATGACGATGCCGGATACTTCCACTTCAACTGGGGATGGTCCGGTTCTAACGATGGCTACTACAAACTCTCCAGCCTCAAGCCCGGAAGTGGCGGTGCCGGAGGTGGTGGTTATGACTTCTCGGAGGACCAAGATGTCATCATTGGTATCGTTCCTGACAAACCGGATCTACCAGACCGTAACGTAATCTGGATGGCTAACGGCGAGAAGTTCGATCAAACCGTAGCTACGGGCGGAGAAGTCACCCTGCCGGCTAACCAACCTGCAACTTGCGCAAACGGGAGAGTGTTCGTAGGATGGACAGCAACCGAGAACTATGCGGATGACGCCACCGCTCCCGCTTATATCCAGGCAGGAACGATCATTGAAGCAGACGCCACCTACTATGCCGTTTATGCAACGGTGGAACAAGGTTCCGCAAGTTCTACCGCAACGTTAATTATGGAAGATTATCAAGCTCCTGACGGTACATTCGGTGCCTTCGAATTTGCAGCTGGTGGTAGTGGTACGAAAGCTGCTTACAATCCCACCGGTAAAGACGCTCGCTACTACGCAGGCAATACATTGACGATCGGTTGCGAGAACGAGATGAGCAAAATCGTCTTCAACATCAGCGCTCAAGGTCTGAAACGTTTGGCGCCGATAACGGCAGACGCTGGCGAAATCGCCGCACAGGCTTTGGGAGACAAGACCGTTACTTGGACCGGCTCCGCAAAATCGGTTACCTTCACGGTAGGTGCAAAAGCGGATTATGGTTCGGAAGGCTCAAGCAAAGCCGGCCAGTTCGACTTCACCTCTGTGGAAATCACCACCGGAGGCGGGACTTCCTACGCCTACTACTCTACCGACTGCGGATCAGCCATCTCTTGCGAATTGACCGGTATTACGCTTAATACCGACAATGTACAGAAAGTATTCAACGTCGGAGACACCTTTACATCTGAAGGATTGGTAGTTACCGCCAATTATAGCAACTGCGATCCTAATATCGTGACAGCCTCCGTTCAAGCACCGGATATGACTACCGCAGGTGAGAAGACCGTAGTAGTAACATACCAAGACCAAACGGAATCGTACAAGATTACGGTCAAAGAAATCGTTAAATACACCGTTACTTACTATGCGTGCGGTAGCGAGTTTACAAAACAGGTTTATAATGAAGGCGAGACTTTGGTTCTGCCGTCACCCGCTCCGGGAGACAATGCAGGCAAAGCATTCTACGGATGGATTGCTACCGAGCATTATACCGGTACTGCCGCTCCGACACTCATCGAAGCCGGTAGCGAAGTAAAAGCAGATGCCGTTTACTACGCAGTTTATAAAAAATAAGATAACGATAAAAACACTACAGATATGAAAACACGTTTCTTTTTAACCAATATCCTGCTCGCTTCTTGTGCTTTGATAGCTCTTGCAGGCACTGTAACTCCGCCGGCGGACCTGCCTGCGTACTACTCCGGCGTGGACGGAAAATCCGCTTCCACTTTGTTCGACGCAGTACACACTGTGACGATAAAAAATTACTCATCACTTAGTTACAAGACCGCACTTCCAAACGCATATGCTACCACGGATGTATATCCTTCCGGACATACTAATGCTGGTAAAATATGGGATATGTACAGCAATTGTGCATTTACCTTCGGAAATACATGCGGTAATTATTCCGACGAATGTGATTGTTATAATCGCGAGCATTCTATTCCGCAAAGTTGGTGGGGAGGAGGAACATCGAATCAAGGTTGCGACATTTTCCATGTGATTCCGACAGACGGTAAAGTAAATGGAATGAGAAGCAACTACCCGTTCGGAGAAGTAAGTTCCGCAGAGAAAACATCCGGCAATGGTTCCAAACTCGGTACTGCTTCAAGCATTCCCATTACCAATACCGTTTACGGAGATTATACAGGTACTTGTTCTGGTAAGGTGTTTGAACCCGTTGACGAGTATAAAGGAGATTTTGCCCGTGGATATTTCGGTACTCTGCTTCACTGGACCAATGTGTCATTCACCACAGCCGAAGGATCTTCTACTTTTAGCGGAAGCAATACCAAAAGTGGAGGTTGGGGATTAACCGAATACGGAGTTGCCTTGCTCCTTAAATGGCATCGCCAAGACCCTGTCAGCCAGAAAGAGATTGACCGCAATAACGGTATCCAAAAAACACAAGGCAACCGTAACCCCTTCATCGACTATCCGGATTTGGCAGAGTACATCTGGGGAAGTCACGCAGGAGAAGCCTTCCCGCTTGCTACAGCAACGGCTACCTTCTCTGATGATTACGACCCGACTACCGGTGGCGGTGGAGGAACTGTCGATCCTCCTATATTCGAACCGTTCGACTTTATCATATATTGCAACGGTGCTACGCAAGTCATTACCAGCACGACGGAAACTTACACCTTGAAGACCGTTGCGGACGCTTGCAGCGACTGGGTATTCACAGGCTGGAGTGCCACCAAGGTGGAGAAGACAACCGCCAAACCCGAATTCATCACTACTGTCAGCGGACCTACTACCGTTTATGCCGTTTATAAGAACACCGTCACCTCCGGCGGAGGAAGCAATACCACCACTCTCGTTATGGAGAATATAGCGGCTGCGAACTTCGTAAGCGATGGTATTACCTTCGAAGCTAACAAGGCCTCAGGCGCCAACGAGCCGACATACAATGCGACGGGTAAAGATGCTCGCTACTACGCAGGCAATACATTGACCATCAGTTGCGAGAATGAGATGAGCCAAATCGTCTTCAACATCAGCACGCAAGGTTTGAAACGTCTGGCGCCGATTACTGCTTCTACCGGCGAGATCGCCACACAGACTTTGGGTGACCAGACCGTTACCTGGACCGGCAACGCAACGTCCGTTACCTTCACTGTAGGCGCTAAATCCGATTACGGGACTGATGATAACAAAGCTGGTCAGTTAGATTTTACCTCAGTGGATATCACCACCGGCGGCGGTTCTACCACTATCACCTATGCTTCAGACGCCGAGTGTGTTGCTCCGTGCGAAGGACAACTCGCAACGCCGAACGTAACCGCTACTGCCGGCGACAAGCAGATATTCCTGAGCTGGGAAGAAGTGAACGGTGCTGAAGATTACGAAGTAACCTTGGTCGAAGGGGAAGGCTTCACCACGGAATGTAATGACCCGATTATCGGCGAAATCATCCTGACCGGCACTACGAACACCTGTGTCATCAGCGGCCTAATCAACGGAATGAGCTACACCACCTTCGTCAAAGCACTCGGTACTTCCGTTTGCGACAGTGAGGCAGACGAAGATCTCACCATTCCTGCCGAAGGCGCAACCGGTCCTACCACTTCGATGGAGACCACAGACGAGACGCACGTTCAAATTTTCGTTAACGAAGGTACTGTCCGTAGCAACGGCTTCGTACGTATCTACGACATCACAGGAAAAGAAGTAACGAGAATCAACGGTACGCTGTCAAGAGGTATCTATATCATTCGTACCTCAGAAGGCGCACAGAAAGTGCTCGTTCCGTAAACCTTCGGGCATCCTTTCAAACCGGTCGGGAGATGATTCTTCCGACCGGTTTTCGTATACACAAGAAGCCACATTACACCAAATTCCCCATTTTACCCCACTTTTCATTAAAATGTTAATAACTCTTTTAATTAATTGATATTCATCGAATTTACAGATTACTTATGTTGTCAAAATTATGTTAATAAAACAATTGATAAATTTTTTTGTGGGGAAATGTGGTGTATTTCAAATATTTTTTGTATCTTTGCAGCGGATTTTTAATAAAAGTGGTGTATATGCAAACTTTCATTGGAAATATTGAAGCTCGTTTGGACGAAAAAGGACGTATCTTCGTGCCGGCAAGTTATCGTAAGATTTTGGCCGAGGCTGGTTCCAAACGCATCGTCATGCGCCGCGACACGGATAATGAGTGTCTTATGTTCTATCCCGAGCAAATTTGGAATGAGAAAGTGGAGACTCTCCGCGCCGCATTGGACGAATGGAATCCGGAGGACCAACTGATTCTGATGCAGTTCATGGCTGATGCCGAATATATGGAAATGGATGGTCAGGGACGCATCTTGCTCCAACGCAAGAACCTTGAGACCATCGGTGCGCAGCAGGACGTGCTTTTTGTCGGCATGTTGAATCGTTTTGCTCTTTGGGCCCCGGAGAACTTCGCGAACAAACGTTTGAGTCAGACCGAACTGGCAGCTCGTCTGCGGGCAAAAATGAAAAAATCATAAATCATAAATCATCAATCATCAATCAAAAATGAACAATGTGTACCACATACCGGCAATGTTGAAAGAAACCATCGATGGCTTGAATATCAAGCCCGAGGGAGTGTATGTGGACGTCACATTCGGAGGTGGAGGACATAGCCGCGCTATTTTGGAAGCCGGAGCAAGACATCTGTACTCGTTTGACCAGGATAAAGATGCACTGAACAATGCAATTGAGGATGAGCGATGGACGTTTGTGCACAGCAACTTCCGCTATCTGAGGAATTGGATGGATTATTACGGAGTAAAAGAGATAGACGGTCTGCTAGCGGATTTAGGGGTTAGTTTCCATCATTTTGATTGTCCGGAACGGGGGTTCAGTTTTCGTTTTCCGGCACCGCTGGACATGCGCATGAACCAAACGGCAAAGCGCACGGCGGCAGACATCGTGAACGGATATAGTGAAGAAGACCTGGCGCGTATCTTCTACCTCTACGGAGAATTGAAAAACGGAAGACAGATTGCCCGCGCTATCTGTCAAGCCCGTTCCAAGAGTCCCGTCTTGCGCACGGAAGAGTTAGTAGCCGCCTCGCGCATCCCTGCCGAACGAAGCAAAGAGTTGGCCCGGCTGTTTCAAGCCTTGCGTATTGAGGTAAACGATGAGTTAGGGGCGTTGCGGGAAATGTTAGTCGCTGCCGGAGACATGCTCAAACCGGAAGGGCGCATTGCTATTCTTACTTATCACTCTTTGGAAGATCGGCTTGTGAAGAATTTCCTCCGAAGCGGTAATTTGGAAGGCAATATAGAAAAAGACTTTTACGGCAACAACCTCTCTCCTTTTGTACTTGTCGAGAAAGGACGCGAGGCTTCTCCTGAAGAAGTGGAGCAAAATCCCCGTGCACGGAGTGCCAAATTGAGAATCGCAGAAAAACGCCCAATGATCAATAATCGATAATCAATCATCCATCCATCAAATGGCAGATGCACATGACATACAATCATGGTTGAACGGAGACAAGTTCCGTAGCCAGGGACTGCGGGAGCATTACCCGTTGATCGGATTGATCGTAGGGTTGGTTTTTCTCTATATATTAGCCGGTTACCTGGCTATACAGCAACAGCATCGCCTGTCGGATACCAAAGATGAGATGCTCGACGCCAAGTTTCGTTATATGACTGTCAGTGCCCAACTGACCAACACTACGCGTCAGTCCCAAATCATCGAGGCACTGGAAGAGAATGGCAGTGCGCTGAAAGAAAACACTACTCCGCCCACCAAAGTGGTACGGTAATGTATGATTTGAAATAATATGTCTGACGAGCAAAGAAATACAATTTGGCGATTCGCGATGATCTTCATCGTGATCTTCCTTGGTTTCTGCGCCGTAATAGGCAAGATTATCTATATTCAGGCCGTAGAGCGCGACCAATGGATGAAAGTGGCGGAGAAGCAGGTTCCGACTCACAAGCCCATCCCTGCCACGCGCGGAAACATATTGGACTGCAACGGCCGCTTGCTGGCCTCCAGCATGCCTCAGTATTATATGTATATGGATACGCGCGTGGAGGCATTGCATTTGAATAACGGTCGGCTTTTCCTCAGTCATATTGATACGCTGGCGCTTGATCTGGCACGCATTGTGGGTGACCATTCGGCAGAAGAATACAAAACGCGGATTGTCAAGGCTTACCGAAAAGGAGAAAAACGACTCAAAGTGTGCGACCATCGCATCAATTATCTGCAACGTCAGGCTTTGATGCAAAACAAACTGATTAAACGGGGAAAGATAAAAAGCGGCATCTTTTTTGAAGACCAGCACCGCCGTATCAAACCATACGGTCTGCTCGCCAGTCGAACGATCGGAGGCATCTATGGCGAGGGAGGTCATGGCAACTCAGGTCTGGAGAAACGTTTCGACAAGGAGTTAAGCGGTGTGGACGGACTGAGCAGTGTACAAAAAATCGGCGGACGCTACGAGCCTATCACTGTTGAAGAGGCTCAAGACGGTCTGGATATCGTCACCACGATTGATGCCAACTTACAAGACATAGTGGAGCAAGCCTTGCTTCGTAAGACAGCCGAGCGAAACGCCAAATGGGGCTGCTGCATACTCATGGAGACCCAAACAGGTTACATCCGCGCTATTGCCAACATTGACCGTTCCAAAGAAGACGGACAGTATTACGAGGCACAGAATCATGCCGTGCAACGCGTAGAGCCGGGTTCTACCTTCAAGACTATCGCCTTGGTGGCTGCACTCGATGACGGAAAGATCAGGATCAACGACACGGTCAGTGTGAGCCGGAAACCATGGAAATACTTCACGGTTCAGCATACAGATGCCCACCCTATGGATACCTTGCTGACTGTTCGCTCCGCCTTGGCCGTTTCCAGTAATATCGCATTGGCCAAACTCATCACACGAAGTTATGAAGGATCGGCAAAGAAATTCGTGAAGCGAATAGCCAAGATGGGCCTGACGGACAGCGTCTATTGCGAGATTCCGGGTGCTGACAAAGCGCGTATTGACGTACCTAAAGACACCGTGACGCTTAGTAAAATGTCATATGGGTACTCAGTGGAGTTAAGTCCGATGCAGATTCTTATGTTCTACAACGCCATCGCCAACGGCGGACGCATGGTACGTCCGATGCTGGTTACAGCTATACAGCAGAACGGCGAAGTGGTACGTTCATTCCGACCGGAGATTGTCAAATCTTCCATCTGCTCGAATCGCACACTGCACGATATACAAGGTGCACTACATGATGTCGTTTGGGACAATCATTTAGGTACGGCCGCAGCGAAACTATGGAGCCGCAAGGCGCAGTCCAATCTGGTTTCTATCGCAGGAAAGACCGGAACGGCGCAGCTCATCATCCCCGGGCACGGCTACTCCGGGAAGCACCACCGAATGACGTTTGTCGGATATTTTCCCGAAGAGCACCCGCACTACACGTGCATCTGTATGATAGAAGATCCGCAATTCCCTTATGATGCGGGTATGGACTGCGGTTCTACTGTACGCGTCATTGCCGAACGGACCATGGCCTACACGGGATGCTATGTTTATCAGGACGGCGTGCGCGTTCTGGATAAACGAAATAATAAATAAGAATAAAGAATTAAGAATGATATGTTATTAAGCGAACTATTAAAGGCGATTGAGCCGATTGAGGTTCTCGGACGCACAGACATTGAGATTAATGCCATACATTTTGACAGTCGTAAGATCAGTCAGGGTGATTTGTTTGTCGCTCAGGTAGGCACAGCAGTAGATGGACACACGTTCATTGATGGTTGTGTCGCCAAAGGCGCAGCAGCCGTGGTGCTCTCAAAGAGAGAATACATGTCCAATCATCAATCATCAATCATCAATCATCAATCCACTTACATCCTCGTGGACAACACCGACCGGGCCTTAGGTCTCCTGGCATCCAAATGGTTCGGCGAGCCCTCTAAGCAACTGACCTTGGTCGGAGTTACCGGCACGAACGGGAAAACCACCATCGCCACCTTATTATATAAACTCGTGCGCGCGATGGGATACAAAGCAGGTTTGCTTTCGACAGTTGTCAATTATATTGAAGACGAAGCCGTTCCATCCACCCACACCACTCCTGATGCATTGGAGCTGAACAGTCTGTTGCGTCGCATGGTAGATGCCGGTTGCACTTACGCTTTCATGGAAGTCAGCAGCCATGCCATCGCACAGGAACGCATTGCCGGACTCGACTTCGACGGAGCGCTGTTCACCAACCTTACACACGATCATATTGATTATCACAAGACCTTCGATAACTACCGCGACACAAAGAAACGCCTCTTTGACACACTAAAAAACAGCGCCTTCGCTGTCACCAATAAAGATGACAAG